>Ga0209705_10001415_pt1 | contig 12629 bp, 2 predicted proteins | sample PPLLaktember2015_5_FD_187262 | JGI IMG/M metagenome (GOLD analysis project Ga0209705, IMG submission 187262) | Freshwater sediment microbial communities from Prairie Pothole Lake near Jamestown, North Dakota, USA - PPLs Lake P8 Core (1) Depth... | ecosystem: Environmental > Aquatic > Freshwater... | reverse complement strand
TATAGGTATAAGCCCGTCTAGGTTTTCACCTGGCTAACTGCCAGTTATTCGAAACTCCTGTTTGAAAAGTGTAAATCCATAACGGATATAATCTGGCATAATCAACTAATGGTATACTTATGGGATACTCACTTAATATTAATCCCCACGCGTTGAAAATTTAGGTCAAATTTAATATATAGAAAATGAATTGAGAATTGGATTTTTCTATCTCAAAGGAGGGACTGTTGACTGAAATTACCTAATGCTTCAAATCAATACCTTTCCATAATACAATCGCAATTTCATAAGTGTCTAAGGAGAATAATAAAATTATGAAAAGAACGCGTATATTCATGGCATTTATATTAATCCTGCTCTCCCTGGCTTTGGTGGGCATAGCGTTGGCTGCTGATACCAGAGATGAGCCGCAACCCACGGTAGGAGGCGGGATCTCTACTGGCACTGCCCCCACAGGTAGTGACCTCCTGGTTGACCCTGAAAAAAACAAACCGGAGGAACCCCAAAGTGCCCCTATCCTACTCAAGGCTGGCATTGAGGGTGTCTCCACCGATTATGGCTGGAGCCAGTCCACTGGCACCTACACCGAGATCACCGGCGGCACGCAGCTTACCACCTCGTGCGACGACACCAGCTACAACGCCAACGCAATCCCATTCACTTTCACTTTCAATGGAACTGCATACACTCAGTTCAGTCTCAACTGCAACGGCTTTATTGCTATGGGTGCGTCGGTAGTCAGCTCCTACACCCCCATCAGCAGCGGAACGAGCAACAATGTCATCGTCGGACTGGGCGGGGATCAGCAGACCAATCTCACCGATAGCGAGATCCGCTACGAGACACTGGGTACAACACCTAACCAGGTGCTGGTCATCCAGTGGAAGAATTTCCGCCATTATGGCGCTACAGGCGATATCTACAATTACCAGATCCGCCTGTGGGAGTCAAGCAACCTGGTCGAAGTTGTTTATGGACCGTTCACCCAGAATGCAACGAACCGCACCAGCCAAATCGGGCTGCGCGGCGCCTCCAATGCCGACTTCAACAACCGCTCGGGCACCGGGTCCTGGCTAAGCAGTGTGACTGGCACGATCAACACCGCCAGCATGGCCTTAACCTCGGTCTACTATCCTTCTTCAGGTTTGACCTGGCTCTGGACCCCGATCCCGCCGCACCCCATCTTTGATACTTCCTACAAGACGGCCCCGGCGCAAGCAGATGTGGGGGACCCACTCACTTATGTGGTGCACATCATTAACTCGGGTACCGCCACAGCCAACACAGCAACCATGGTCGACCCGCTCCCAGCTGGCACAACCTATATAGGTGATATGACTTGCAGCTCGGGTACATGCAGTTACAACGCTGGCTTGAACCAGATCGAGTGGGCTGGCAGCGTGGGTGTTGCAAGCGAAGTGACGGTCGATTTCTCCGTTGACACCGATGGTCTACCTTGCGGGAGCGTCATAGTCAACCAGGCTACTTTGAACGATCCCGACCTGTTCGGCGGTCCGGTGGTAAAGTCAGCCTCGACCACCCTGGTGTCAACCACACCCACCCCACTGGAAGGCTTTGAGGTCAGTGTCCCACCTGCAGGTTGGACTGAAACAATAGTCTTCGACCCAGGCACTGATCCTGATTGGACTCGGGAAAGCGTGGGCACTTACCCGACCATCCTTCCGCATGGTGGCGCTTACATGGCCAAGTTCAACTCCTTCAGTACCGGTAGCGGTGGTGCAGCCCGGTTATGGACACCAGCCCTCGACCTGTCAGGCTATTCCGCCCCTCAGGTTGTCTTCTGGATGTCGCATGACACCGGCTATACAACTAACGCGGACCGCATCCAGATCCAGGTCTCGACGGATGGCGTAACATGGGTGGATGTGGGTGCGCCTGTGCAGCGTTATGACGCCTCCTGCACCACTGCCTGCTGGCATGAGCATGCAATCCCTCTGCCGTCAGGTTACAACATTAACGGTGTCTATATCGGCTTCCTGGGTATCAGCGCTTACGGCAACAACATCTTCCTGGACGACACCGCTCTGTCTGAAGGCTGGTACCCCTGCCCTTACGTATCCCTCGAACCAGATGCCAGCAGGAATAGCTGCCCTGCCAGCAGTGTTGAATATCCACTTACCCTGGTCAATATGACTCCGGCAGGTGACACCTTCGATATCACAGTCACCGGTAACAATTGGCCAACCTCCGTCGATCCCACCCAGCTCAGCCTCAGTGCGGGTGGTGTTGGAGGCACTCTCGCCACGGTGACTGTCCCCTGGCTTGGCGGTACCGACACAGCCATTGTGACCGCACTTGGACAGAGCTTCGGTGGCACCGATTCAGCCACCCTCGTCACGACTGGCGCCAGCACCTTCTGGGAACAGATCGCTACCGAGCCCGATAACGGACGCATGGACAACGTCTCGGCTGCCTGGGGAGGCTACGTCTGGTCGATCACCGGCTATGGAGCCAACCGTGATGTGCGCTATTACGACCCGGCTACCGATACCTGGACGATCGTCGGCACCCCACCCACCTTCCTGGGCAACTACGCCCGCTCGGGCTGCCAGGCTGGCAGCAAGGTCTACATGTACGGAGACACCTCCACGGCAGGATTCACCGGCCTGTGGTCGTACGACATGGCCACTACTACCTGGCTCCAGGAAACTCCCACTGGCACACCTCCACCTTACACCGGCATCTGGGCGCCTGCCTGGGCATATGATGCCGAGACCGGTTACTGCTACCTGACCGGTGGCGCGACCGTAGCCGGTGCCGGTACCCTGACATCGGCCTATGTCTACGACCCGGCCACCAATGCCTGGCTGACCGAGTTACCGCCCTTCACCAGCGTGCGCGACTTCCATGCTGCCTGGGTATTCAATGACAATACTGCCCGTCACCTGCTGTGTGTGGCAGGCGGTAACAATGCTGCCGGCATGACCAGCACCCAGTGCTACGATTTTGTGGCGGGTACATGGGGTGCTGAGAATGCAGACATGGGCGCGCTGCCCGCAGACTTATGGGGTATGGGTTACACCCAGAAAGTGCATGCGGGGGCTACTCAGCTCTGGGTAACCGGAGGTGTGCGCGCCGGATTCCTCACTGCACAGACCTCCTTCTTTGACACGTCAACAGGTGTTTGGGTTGATGATGGCAATCTGGAAGCCGGGGCTGTGTATCGCACCAGCGCAACCGCCCTCAATAACGAGCTCTACGCTGTGGGTGGATCGATCGGCAGCTTCACCTACACGGGTCTGGCCAACCACCACGTCCAGTGCAGCGCTGTCGCGCCAGATATCGAGGTTACTCCACTTTCGCTGTTTTCCAGCCAGGTCCCGGATATCCAGGTTACCCTCCCATTGTCTATCTGCAATGTGGGCAACGCCCCGCTGGAGTGGAGTATCAGCGAGACCGCGGGGATGCTTAACAGGGCTCCAGTGGCTGCGCAGTGGAATAACAGCCCGCAGGACGATCTTCCCGAAGGAACTCCGCAATCGTTAACCGAGTTCCTTGACTCTGGTTTACCGATGCCGGCAATTTCACCTGTACAGGGTATTGTGACCGATATCGTACCTGAAGCTCTGACCTTCTACAGCACCCGAGGTGAGTTTGATACAGCCTATCCTGGGTTGCCGATTGAAGATTATGAGAATGGCTCGATGGCTTTTGGCACGATTGCCGCTATCCCGCATCCGTTGGATCAATTTAGCAGCAACCTTTACTTTGATCCTGGGGATATCCTTCCCGGAATTCAGTTCTGGGCATCCCTTACATACGCTGGCGATGAAATCGCTGTGCTCGGAGAACAATTCCTGGGGAATCCAACCAAAACTGCGGTCGCAAATTACTTTACTGACAGCTACATCATCGAGTTTGATCCGCCAGTGCAGGCTGCGGGAATGGACCTCCAGGACTACGCTGGTACAGGTACATGCCAGATTGATATTTATGACACGAATGGCTTCCTGGCAACAATATCCTCTGCTTGCGACGCGGTTGGGATTTTCTGGGGCGTGGCATCTGATGCCGACCCAATCACCGCGGTGGTAATCACCGACCTCGGTGGAGGAGCAGAAGGAGCTGACAATGTCGCTTTTGGGAGTGGCGCTCCTGTTGATGTCCCCTGGCTCAGCGAAGCTCCCATCACCGGGACAGTTCCAATGGGCGAATGCCAGATCGTCGATGTCACCTTCGATTCAACGGGTCTCGCCAATGGTGATTACTTCGCTGGACTTGATATCGACTCGGATGATCCTGACGAACCACTGACATCCGTTCCAGTTCAACTGGAGGTATATGCAGAACCGGATATTCAGATTAATGCCCCGCCAATGGATTCTGTCCAACTCCCAGACACCCAGAATATCATCCCCTTCGAGATCTGCAATGTGGGTGATGGTATCTTAGACTGGAACATCGCTGAGGTCGAAGGCACCCTGGCAACCGTTGTGCCTCAGGCTATCCTCTGGGACAACGGCCCACTGGTTACCCATCCGGGCGGCGGCTATAACGGCGAAGATGCCAGCGTACTGCAAACCGCCCTGGGCTTGAATACCTATGGCTTCGGCAACCAGTATATCAACGGCTACCGCATGGCAGATGACTTCGTCGTCGATGGCACTGGCTGGCAGGTCGACCAGGTCACTTTCTTTGCCTATCAGACTGGCACATACGCCTACCCGCCTGTCCCGACCATCACCGGTCTTTACTTCCAGATCTGGGATGGTTCGCCCGATGATCCGGGCAGCAGTGTGGTCTTTGGCGACCTGACCACCAACCGGCTGGCCAGCACGACCTGGCCAGGGATGTACCGCGTGCTTGACACCGATATGCTCATCACCCAGCGTCCGCCGATGGCTAACGTTGCCACCGCCGGCGTCTTCCTGCCTCCAGGCACCTACTGGTTGGATTGGGTGACCGACGGCAGCCTGTCCTCTGGCCCATGGGCGCCGCCCATCAGCATCCTCGGCCAGACCACCACTGGTAATGCCTTGCAGTACACTACTACCTGGGCACCAGCTTTGGATACCGCTCTCTTGACCCAGCAGGGTGTGCCCTTCATCGTCGAAGGAACAGGCGGCGGCACGGTGGACGTCCCCTGGCTCAGCGAAGATCCCATCTCAGGATCTTTGGGCGCTGGTGCATGCGAGATGGTTGATGTGACCTTCGACTCGACCCTTCTTGCAGCCGGCTTGTACGAAGCCAGCCTGGATGTAAGCAGCAACGACCCGGATGAACCCGTGATCAACCTGCCGGTCTCCATGCTGGTCGTCGAGCCAGCTATCGAGTTGGCGAAGACCGTCGGTACCGACTCCTCGGTCTGCGCAACCACCGATGAGATAACCGTCGACGAAGGCACCACCGTCTACTACTGCTACACGGTCACCAACACGGGTGATGTCATGCTTGATGTTCACGACCTGGAAGATAATATCCTGGGTCCGATCTTGATCGATTTTCCGTTTGATCTGATGCCAGGAGCCAGTGCGTGGATAACGGCTTCAGCTGTGGTCAATGCAGACGTGACCAATATCGGCACCTGGACGGCATCTGCCGGCGCTTTTTCGGTAGAAGCCTCCGACACTGCCACGGTCAATGTGATAATCGAGCCAGATGTGTACTGGTACTATCTGCCCATCAACTTCAAGAATTACCCATAACAGACCATTGGGGATGCTCCTGAACCGATAAGGCTCCCCTACCAAAAAGACCACCTGCGGGTGTTTGCCACTCGCAGGTGATTTGTTTTATATCCATCCTGGCAGGAAATCTCACCAACCCGGTAACAATAACCTGACTTTAAAATTGTTGCTTAATATTCTCCTAATAATCTTGACATCTTGCATTATTGTGGTATTTTACTAAGTAGCAAACATCGTGCTCCATTTTATCGATTGGAGATCATGTTCTCTATAATTTAAATCATTAGAGCCTTACTGGATGGGGGTCGACATACATCCAGAAGGAGGATTGCACATCGCCATCTTTACATTTCCATCAACCATCCAAGTTCTTAATTCAAGGAGAATAGGAAAATGAAGATCAAATACTTACTTCCTTTGTTCGCGCTTCTGATCAGCCTGGGTTTGGCAAGCGTCGCCATGGCAACCGACCTCGCCCAACAACCGTCCCCTGAATCTGAGGGCATTGATGTGAATGCGCCTGACGTCGAAGAAGCCAAGCCCGAGGCGGTTTCTGACAAATATACCTTTGCTCAAAGCCTCGGGACCTATACTCCGATCACTGGTGGAACAGTGCACGGGACAAGCTCGAACGACGATACGAACTTTAATGCCATCAATCTCGGATTTACTTTCTACTTCAACGGCCATGCCTACACTCAGGTTAGCATCCAGAGCAACGGCTTTGTCGCCATGGGTGCCGCAGTCACCAGCTCGTACACCCCGCTCAGCACCGGCACGAGCAACAACGTGGTCGCCGCTCTGGGACGTGATATCCAGGGTAATGGGACCACATCGGAGCTGATGTCGCTGATGGAAGGTACGGCTCCCAATCGCATTTTTACCATCCAGTGGAGCCACTACAAGCGCTACGGCACTACCTATGTGGGAGATGACTTTAACTTCCAGATCAAGTTGTACGAGACCAGCGATAAAGTAGAATTTGTTTACGGCGTTTTCACAGCTATCTATTATGCTACACCGCCCTCCATGCAGGTAGGACTGCGCGGCGATAGCAACGCTGATTTCAACAACCGCACCACAGCCACCGATTGGACAGCTTCCACGGCAGGTTCAAGCAACACCGATGCGATGACCCTGACGGATTTGATCTATCCTCCTTCTGGTCTGACCTTCGAGTGGACTGTCCAGCCTTATGTCGATATTTTTCCGGACTCAAGCGCATCTGCGTGTCGTGGCACCACCGTTGACTATCCTCTGACAGCCATAAATTACACCCCGCTTACGGATACCCTGAATATCGTTGGCAGCGGATTCGTTTGGCCAACTACCATTAATCCGGCCTCACTGATCCTCCCACCCAAAGGTTCGGGTAGTGTCGCTGCCTCTGTCCACATTCCATGGGCAGCCGCAGTGGGCGATCAGGATGTAGCCACCCTGACTGCCACCGGCCAGACCAGCGGCCTGTCAGGTAGTGCCACCCTGACCACCCAAGCAGCCATTTTCAGCGGGTACACGGATTACGCCAATGTACCCGTTGGACGAGAAGTGCGCGCGCCTTCTGTGGTCTACCATGATGGCCGGCTGTACAAGATCGGTGGTTATGGTTACATCGGCACAACCGGTGCTGCGCGAGCGTGGCTGGATATCTATGATATTGCCACCGATACCTGGTCACCGGGAGCTGATATGCCCGGGGCGCGCTATTGGATTAACTGCGAGGCCATTGGTGATGGCATCTACTGCGCTGGCGGCTATCTTACCTCCGGACAAACCACCCTTTATCGATATGATATCCCTTCAGACACCTGGACTACCCTGACCGCTATGTCGGCGTATCGCTATGACTACGCCAGTGTGACGCTGAACGGCAAGTACTACCTGGTAGGCGGATATGGGGCTGGCTACACCGCCACTTTGTGGGAATATGATCCGGCCACCAATGCTTGGAACTACGGATTGGCCTCCATGATTACACCACGACGTTATGCGTCAGCTGGTGTGATCGGCGGTAAGATCTACGTTGCCGGCGGTTACAGTCCAACCTACCTCTCCTCGGTAGAGATCTATGATCCCGTCACCAACACCTGGTCAGCCGGTGCAGATATGCCCACCCCCTGGGTGACAGCAGCCGATGGCGTCTTTATGGATCGCTACCTGCTGATGGCTGGTGGCGATGATAACAGCACAGCCACCTCCTCGAACATCGCCTGGATCTATGACGCCGTCACCAATACCTGGGGGCGGCTACCCGATATGGATCACCAGCTGTATAGCGCCGAAGGCGATGGTGATGGCACCAATTTCTGGATCGTCTCCGGGCGTCTCTATGATGGAGCTTATAGTAACAGCCCATACACTACAGCCTTTGATCAATGCGCTGCCACCTGCACACCTGTTTCGGGTCTGGACTTCACCGTTGATCCCACCTCCCCACTGCAGGGCCTCCCGGCAACTTTCTCAGCCATTGCCAGCGGTTCACCCGAGATCTCCTATGAATGGGACTTTGGCGATGGCAATACCGGCAGCGGTGCAGTCATCGACCACGTCTATGCCGCAGCTGGAATCTACACCGTCGAGCTGACCGCTTCCAATTGCGATGGCGCCAACACAGCCACGATCTCCCACGATGTGACCGTGCTCCTGCCACCAACCATCGAGGTTAACCCATTGGAGATGTACGCCTTGCAGCTGCCTGATACCATCACCACCCAACAGCTCGAGATCTGCAACCTGGGCGATCTCCCCCTGGTTTGGGAGCTCAGCGAAGCAGAAGCAACCCCACCCGTGGGTCAACCAGCTGCACCCAGCGCTCCGGCTCCACAGCCCGAGATCATGCGCCTGCCGGATGGTTCGGTAGATTGCGCGGCCTATGAAAATTACACGCTTTATGAACCGGTTGAGGTAGCCCAAGCTTGTGGAGGGGCTCTTGACACCACACCAACGAGCTTTGCAAGCCCCCTCGCTCCAACTGACACAGGGTTTGCAATGGAGATGTATTCCTCGGACACTCTACGGTCCTTCACATTGAATAACTTCCCTGGGCAGACAACGATCGGTGCATCACCCACGTATTACGGAATGGATTTTGATGAGAGCGCTGAAATATTGTATGCTCTTGACGATCTCTCCGACCAACTCGGAACTGTTGACCTGACCACCGGTGCGTTCACCCCTCTGGTTGCTTGTCCACCGGGAGGTGGGGCAGCCAACTGGACCGGACTTTCTATCGATCCAGTTAGTGGGATTTTCTATGGATCGACAGCAACCGACCTGTATACCATCGACCCGGCTACCGGTGTAAGTACGTGGGTTGGAACATTTGGAACCACCTTGATGATCGACATCGCTGTAAATATAGATGGCGATATGTACGGTCATGATATCGGTACCGATTCGATCTACTCGATCGATCCTGCCAGCGGTTTAGCAACTTTAATTGGTTCTACCGGACTCCTCGCCAATTTCGCTCAGGGGATGGACTTCGATAACGATGATGGTACTTTATACATCTTCGCCTATACGGGGTCTGGCACCAACACCTTTGGAACCGTAGACTTGACTACCGGCCTGGTCACACCACTGGCTGTAAACAGTCCTCTTGGTGAGTTCGAGGGGGCTGTAATGGTCCCTGGACTCATCTTCGACCTGCCATGGGTCTCAGAGACTCCCATCACCGGTACTATCCCGGCCGATAGCTGCATCAATGTCGATGTTACCTTCGACTCTACCGGCCTCGCCATAGGTACGTACCGGGGCGACTTCGAGATCACAAGCAACGACCCATTTGCGCCCATGACGATCGTCCGAGTGCAGCTGGATGTCGCTGCAGGAGTCGAGTTCATGTATCACGACCTGGAGGATGTGGTCCTGCCTGGGGAATCGGTTTACGTGACCGGTAATTTCTCCAGTTGGGATCCTGAAGCCCTGGAGATGACACCCAATGGGGATTTCAGTGAATTCACTACCTCCATTATCCTACCCCCCGGTGACTATGAGTATAAATACATCGTTTACACCGACACAGTTCCCTCCGGACCACCACATTGGGATTGGCTGCAATCCTATCCCGATGGTCACGACCGGACCTTCACTGTCATCGACACAAGTCTCGTTCTCCACAATTACCGTGACATCGTCCCAGGGTACTGGATCCTGCAGTGGCCGCCCGAAACCACCACTTATGTAGGTGTGCCGACCGAGAACATCTACGGTCAGTACTGGGCCTATGGCTTCACCAATGAGGGTGTCGAACCGCGCGGCTTACTGGCTGAACTTGGCTATGGTACCGAGGCAGACCCTGCAATTTGGGCTACCTGGGATGACATGGTCTGGAGCAGCCAACAAGGTGATAATGCCGAATACTTTGACACCATCACGCCGATGGCAAGCGGTGTTTACTCCTATGCTGTTCGCTATAACGCAAACTGGGGCATTGGCAATCCCAATGATACCGGCTGGTATTATGGCGATCTGGTGTTTGATGCGACACCCGTCTACAACCCGGCGGATGCAGGTGTCCTGACCGTCCTGGATCAATTCGCTGACCTGGCCATCACCAAGATAGATACACCCGATCCGGTCGGTGCGGGCGAAACCCTGGTATACACCATCACGGTTGAGAACCTGGGTGACTTCGACACCACTGGTGTGGTTGTTACCGATACCTTGCCTGCAGGCGTCACATTTATAGATGCCAGTACAGGCTGTGTCGAGGCCAGCGGAGTGGTAACTTGCGATGTGGGTGAAATGATGAATGGTGCATCGGTTGCCCTCTTCATAGAAGTCCTGGCTCCCGATGATCCCGGCACGATCACCAATAAAGCTAGCGTGACTTCGGATCTCGATGATCCTGATGACACCAACAACACGGTTTTCGAAGATACCGACGTCTTCCAGACAACTTTCTTCACCTACCTGCCATTCAGCTGGAAATAACAAATAAGTAATACCCAAAATAGATCAGGCAGGCCATCAGCCTGCCTGATCTATTTTAGTGAATGTGTGCTTTGACGGATATAGATTAATGATGCTTTAATGCACTTGACCCAATTGGCAAACTATGATATTTTTATTAATGTGACGACGATTGTTTTTCGCAATCTGTTTGTTTTCCCACGTTATTTTAACCGCCATACAACTAAATAGGTATCGATTAAAGGAGGTACACGATCGCCAATATTCCAATCCTCATGCCCAATGGAAATCCCATAAATGATTCATCAATTCGAGGAGAATTAAACGATGAATAAAGTAAAGATCCTTACCCTTTCTGTTGTTGTTCTTTTGCTCCTAGGTTTGACCACCATCGCCCTGGCCATGGATAATGCCCAGGACGACGGCCCAGGCACCGATCTGACGACCTCCGCCACTGGTGGTGTCGAATCCCTTTCTGGCTCCTTTGTGGTATTCGACCCCAGTGTTGGTGGGGATACTGCATTTACCCCCGGAGTATCCCAGACATTTTGCTTCAGGTCTGAGAGCTTCAGCCCAGACTATGAGTATGTCTATAACGTCTGGCAGAAATTCCCCACGGACTGGACTGTCACTAACGTCTTTGTACAGGGAACACCCTGGTGTGATAATGGCACCTGGGGCAGCTTCTCCTGGTCCTTCCAGACTGCCCCCTATGAGGTCAACATCACTCACAACCGCTTCCAGGGCGATGGTGGCGCGCATTGCATCGCCTACTACTGCTTCGAGGTGGTCTCTGGCACTGGCGCCCCAGACGCCCTCGAATCATGGTTCTACGATGGTGATGGATGGGGCGGCGCACCTCATTGGCCCTGCAGTAGCGATGGCTATGCACCTGCGGGTTTTACCTGTGACGAGGCAATCCAGCCCCCGGCTGCGATTCCGCCCCTTGTGCTTGATCCTATCATGCTGACCCCGGCCGTGGACGAATGCGTTGGCTGCCCATGCGAAGATCAGGTACATGAGTTCACCGTCTGGAATAATACCGGTTATGACACAGTGGTGAACCTATCCTACAATATCACAATCGGTACCGGTACGTGTGATGGTCCAGCCTCGGTGGCAGTACCCAATGGCACCACCATGCCCATCCTGGTGAACTTCTACCCAGAAGGTATTCCTGGGGATAATGTGGTGTGCGAAGTTTACGCTGAGGATGATGTAACCCCTGCCAATTACGATTATGCCTATATCGATAAAGATCTGATCGCAGGTGGCTGGGATCCAGCAGGTTGGCAGCTTGAACCCATCACCAATGCCACCCCGAACCAATGGGCCGGTGGTGCGGTTGGTCTTAACCCAGCAGCCACAGGCGAGGTCGGCTATGTCGTCAGCGGTCTGACCTCTGGCTCCAGTATCCTTACCGCTGACTTGCAGATGTATGATCCTGGCACATCCACCTGGACCCAGCTTGCCGATGTACCCAATGCACGCTTCGGCATGGCTGCTGGCTGGATCGGCGGCTATCTGTATGTAGCCGGAGGGTATGATGCTGGGTTTGTAGCAACCAACGATCTGCAGGTCTACGATCCGGTCACCAATGTTTGGGACAACACCACCCCGGCGAACCTGCCCTCATCACTGGGCGGTGGCGCTGGCGGTGTTGCCACCTGCGCCTCAGGCATGGGAGAGTGCTTGTTCCACGTCGGCGGCGGTCCGGATAGCTCGTTTGCCAACACCACCCTGCTGACGTATCAGTACGATCCCGGCACTGCTGGCTGGACCCAGCTGGACAACAAACCGGCTGGCGCTTCACCGGATGGGCACATCCTGGGCGCTGGCGTCGGCTGCATGGGTTATGTCTTTGTCGGTGGTGACTATCGCGGTTTCGATGGTTTCTTCCGCCTGGACGCCACTCAGCCCACCGGATCCCAATGGACCACCCTGGCCAACACGCCAGCAGGTGCGGGTTCCATGACACCCGCTCTGGTTTGTGTTGAGAACCTGAACTCGATCCTCTTGATCGGTGGTGACCCGGATGGCAGTTGGGGTACCTACAACACAACT
>Ga0209705_10001413_pt1 | contig 12631 bp, 13 predicted proteins | sample PPLLaktember2015_5_FD_187262 | JGI IMG/M metagenome (GOLD analysis project Ga0209705, IMG submission 187262) | Freshwater sediment microbial communities from Prairie Pothole Lake near Jamestown, North Dakota, USA - PPLs Lake P8 Core (1) Depth... | ecosystem: Environmental > Aquatic > Freshwater... | reverse complement strand
AGCAGATCCATCAGTCGCTCCTTTCACCGAGGATGACGTAGGGGCGGGCCAGAAGGATCAGCACCATGATCACGAAGGCAATCCCGTCCTTGTAGCCCGGCGAGATGAAGAGCACGCCGATGTTTTCCGCCAGTCCGATCAGAAGACCCCCCAGCAGAGCACCCCAGAGGTTTCCGACACCGCCGATGAGGGTTGCGGCGAAGGCCTTGATCAGGTTGGCGATGCCCATCTCGGGGTGGAGGTTCGTGTCGAGGGCCAGCAGGATCCCGCCGATGCCCGCCAAAACCGCCGAAATGACCCAGGCGGCGAGAATGGAGCGTTTCGTGTCGATGCCCGATATCCGGGCGAGGTCCAGGTTGTCCGACAGGGCCCTCATCGATTTGCCGAGCCTCGATTTGAAAAAAAGAAGATAGACCCCGACGACACAGAGAACGGTCACCCCGATGATGGCAAACTGCGGTGTCGTGAGGTAGAGGCCGAGAAACTGCGTCCCGGGCATGACTTCAAAGCCGTAGGTCCGCACCTCGGCGCCCCAGAAGAACTGCGCCGCGTTGCGAAGGAATACGGAAAGCCCCATGGCGGCGATGAGGAGCGTGAGGCGGTTTGCCCTGCGGATGGGACGGAAGACGGAGTAGTCCATGACGAGCCCCAGACCCCCCGTCAGGACCAGTGCGGGCAGGACGGCGAGATAGAGGGGAAGTCCGAACGGCTCCGCCATGAAGAGAAAGAGGAAATAAGCCCCCCACATGATCAGCTCGCCGTGAGCGAAGTTCACGAAGTTGAGCACGCCGTAAATGAGGGTGAGCCCCATGGCAAACAGGGCGTAGATGCAGCCCGCGAGGATGCCGTTGAGAACGGTCTGAAGGTAGTAGCTGATGGAGTCCATGCGAAAAAAAGGAGGATCCGGCCGAAACGACGGCCGGATCCCTCTCGGTCAGTACAGCCGATTCGCTGTTCGATTATTTCTTGTAATCCTCGATCTTGCCGTCCTTCACGATCCAGATCCCGTATTCTGCGAACTTCGGGCTGCGCTCGTTGTCGAAGGTCTTGTCGCCCGTAACGCCCCTGAAGCCCTTCGCGGCCGCGGGCAGGGCCTTGCGGATGCCGTCGGCCGTGGTTCCGCCTCTCTCGATGGCCTTCGACGTGACGTAGACCATGTCGTAGTTGTAATCGCCGAAGATCGGGATCTTGTCGTCGCCGTACTTCTTTTTGTACGCTGCCTTGAAGGCCTGGTATTGTTTCGTGTTCTGGGGTACGGAGGGATACGTGCCGATGACCCCCTCGGCGGCTTTGCCGGCCAGTTCCACCATCTTGGGGGCCCTGGCGGCCGATCCGCAGAGCCACTGCGTCTTGATGCCCATCTCGAAGGCCTGCTTGAATTGTATGGCGCCCTCGTTGATGTAGGTCAGATTGACGATGGCCGGGGGGGCTCCCTTGCTCGCGCGGAGAAGCTCGGTGCGGTAGTCCGTCTTCTTCTCGTCATAGGCGATGATGTCCGTCACCGTGCCGCCCGCCTTCTTGTAGGCATCCACGAAGGCATTCTTCAAGCCAAGGCCCCAGTCGTTGTTGACGTACATGACAGGGACTTTCTTGTAGCCCATGCCGATGGCAAGCTTCGCCAGGTGGGGCCCCTGCAGGGTGTCGGAGGGGAACACGCGGAAGATGAAGTCGCCGGCCTTCGTCAGACCGACGGCGGCGCCCTGTGCCGAGAGCAGGACCACCTTGTTTTCCTGGGCGACAGGGGCCGTGGCCATAAAGTTTGAGCTTCCGGCAGGCCCGAAGATCACGGGTACCTTGTCCACGGTGATGAGCTTGCGGACGGCGGTTACGCAGTCCTTGGGGTTGCTCTTGTTGTCCTCATAGACGATCTCGATCTTTCTTCCCTTGATGCCGCCCTTGGCATTGATCTCCTCGACGGCGAGATCGATGCATTTTTTGAAGCCCTCGCCGTAGACGGCGATGCTTCCGGAGAGGGCGAAGGCGGCCCCGATCTTGATGGGTTCGGCAGCCCTGGCGGTTGGGACTGCAAGGAATGCAAAAAGCGCAACGACGGCGACAGACAGGGCAAGTTTTTTCATGCCTCGACCTCCAGCAGTTAAGTCTCTGTTTTTCTATAGTCAAAGGCCGGGGCTGTCAACAGAAAAGTAGTTCCGCCCTCGCGGGACGAGATTTCGTTTGTCGTCCCGGGCTTCCGTGGTATGATCCGTCTCATCAAACATCGGAGGCATGAAAGGAGGGTCGGCATGAAGACGATCATCAGCACATTGGATGCGCCCAGTGCAATCGGCCCCTATTCGCAGGCCGTGCGATACGGGGACCTGCTCTTTGTTTCGGGCATGCTCGGGATGGACCCGAAGACGGGCGAATTTGCCGGCACGGGTATCGAATCGCAGGCTGTCCGGGTTTTGGAAAATCTCAAGGCCGTCCTCGAAGCGGCCGGCATGGGGCTGCAAAACGTCCTCAAGTCGACGGTGTTCCTGAAAGACATGAACGATTTTGCAAAATTCAACGAAATCTACGGCCGCTATTTCGCGGAGGCTCCCCCCGCCCGGGAGACGGTCCAGGTGGCGAAACTCCCCCGCGATGCGGCAATCGAGATCTCGGTCATCTGCGGGGCATAGCACCGAGGAAAAAAGGCAGGGCTTCAATGCCCTGCCTTTTTGGCCGATAAACACTCTCCGGACAGGAGGAAGATTACGGAGGGATTCCTCCGTATGGGGACAGGGGATATCCGCATCCCTTTCCGGCAGGACGGAGGGAGGTGGTGTCCACACCGGGAAGGGATGCGGGTTCCCTGAAAATGTGCTGAACCCCGGGAGAGAAGTTGCTCCGGGTCTGCGTGTTTCTCACCGATGGTGCGTCGGGTGAAGGAAGCGCAGTCGCGAGCGATGTCAAGGTTCAGCGATGAAAAGCCACAACGTTGGCGGACTCGCTGCGTACCCGCTTGCCGCGCCGCCAGATGCCCATTTTCTCCGCCTCGCGGACGAGAGCGTCGCGGAAGTCGGGATGGGCGATCGAGATCAGCGCCTCGGCCCGCTCCCACGTCGATTTGCCCTTGAGATTCACGATGCCGTACTCCGTGACGACGTAGGACACGAGGGCCCTCGGGTCCGTCACGATGGTCCCTTGCGTGAGCAGGGGCTTGACCCGGGAGACGGAAGCCCCGTTCTTGTTGAAGGTCGAGCTCAGGCACAGAAAAGCCTTTCCCCCCTTCGAACGGTATGCGCCGTAGCTGAAATCGACCTGTCCTCCCGTGCCGCTGATGTGCCGTATCCCCGATGACTCCGAGCAGACCTGCCCGAACAAATCGATTTCCACACAGTTGTTGATGGCAATGACGTTGTCATTCTGCGCGATGACAAAGGGGTCGTTCGTGTAGTTGACGGGATAGGAGGCGCACAGCGGGTTGCGGTCCAGGAACTCGTAGCACGCCTGGGACCCGAGGCAGAATGCGTAAGCGATCTTGCCGCGGTCCGTCGTCTTGCAGGCACCCGTCACGCGGCCCGCCATGGCCATTTCCATCATGGAGTCGCAGAACATTTCCGTGTGGATGCCAAGGTCCTTGAGGCCCGACTGGGCAATCATCGATCCCACGGCGTTGGGCATCCCGCCGATGCCGAGTTGGATGCAGCTGCCGTCCTCGATCACGTTCATGATGAGCGAGGCGATCTTCTTGTCCACCTCGCTGGGCTCGGCCGAGGGAAGTTCCGGCACCTTCCAATCGCTTTCTACGATGAGGTCCACCTCGGAGATGTGGACGTTTTCCTCCCGGCCGCCCAGGCATACGGGGAGATTGGGATTCACCTCGACGATGAGGGTCTTCGCCTTGTCGCAGATCGCCCGGGAATGGGAGTTCGAGAGACTGAAGTTGAAGTAACCGTTTCTGTCCATGGGGGTGACGGGCATCATGGCCACGTCCAACTCACAGTTTTCCCGGTAGTAGCGGGGCACTTCGTGGTAGAGGATGGGCACGAACCAGCACAGCCCCTGGTCATGGGCCTTGCGGTCATGGCCGCTGAAGTGGAGGTTGTGATAGGCGAAATGCTCCGCCGTCGGATCCGCCTTGACCACCTCGGGAATTCCGATGGCTCGTGTCGTGGCGCGAATCTTCACGTCCTGCAGCTCGCCCTTGCGGGCCGCCAGGGCTTTGTCCAAAACAACGGCCTGTAAGGCAAACTGCCCGTATTCCACCCAGTCGCCCGATCGAACCACCTTGACGGCCTCTTCCGGTGTGACGAGTTTCTCCCTGTATTCGTCCTTGCAGTTCATCGATATGACCCCCTAGCGAAGCAGATTGCCGGCGATGACAACGCGCTGGATCTGGCTTGTGCCCTCGTAGAGCTGCATGATCTTGGCGTCGCGCATGCACTTCTCCGCGGGGTACTCCTTGGAGTAGCCGTAGCCCCCGAGGATCTGGACGGCATCCGTGGTCACCTTCATCCCCATGTCTGCCGAGTAGGCCTTCGACAGGGAGGCCGCCAGGCCGAAGGGCTTGCCCTGCATCTTCAGCCAGCAGGCCTTCCAGATCAGCAGGCGCGACGCCTCGATCTCCATGGCCATGTCGGCGAGCATGAACTGGATGGCCTGCAACGTGGCGATGGGCTTGCCGAAGGCCACTCGGTCCTTGGCATAGCGCAGGGCGCAATCGAAGGCGGCCTGGGCGTTGCCCACGGCGAGGGCCGCGATCATCGGCCGGGACATGTCGAGGGTCATCATGCAGAGCTTGAAGCCCTCTCCCTCGTTCCAGAGTCGGTTTTCGACGGGCACGCGGACGTCCTCGAAAACGACCTGGGAGGTGTCGGAGGTGCGGATGCCCAGCTTGTTCTCCTTCTTTCCGATGCTGATCCCCGGCGAGTGGCGGTCCACCATGAACCCCACGATGCCCTTGTGCTTGAGCTTCTTGTCCGTGGTGGCGAAGACCGTGTAATAGTCCGCGACGCCGCCGTTGGTGATGAACTGCTTGGTGCCGTTGAGGATGTAGACATCGCCGTCAAGCTTTGCCGTCATGGAGAGCGCCGCGGCATCCGAACCCGCACCCGGCTCGGTGAGGCAGAAAGCCCCCAGGCCACCCTTGTTCAGGACATCGAAGAAACGCCGCTTCTGGTCGTCGGTACCGCCGATCGTAACGGGATCTGCGCCGAGGAGGCAGCTGGCGAGCACGGTCGTCCCGACGCCGGCATCGCCCCGTGCAAGCTCCTCGCAGACCACGGCCTGGCCGATGAAGTCGATGCCGGGCCCGCCGAATTCCTCGGGCACGCCGACGGTAAGAAGACCGACCTCGTGTAGCTTCTTCACGATCTCCCAGGGGAACTCATCCTTTTCATCGAAGTGAATGGCATGAGGGGCGATCTCCTGATCGGCGAATTTTCTAGCCATGTCTCTGATAGCTTCCTGTTCCTCGGTCAGATGAAAACTCAGCATAAAACCTCCTAGAGAACTCGAATGGGTAGTCTGAAGCATGCCCGATTCCATCGGGCAGAGGAGGTGACGCCTCCGTTATTTTCCATCAAGGCACGCAAGCCAAGCCATCGCGACTGTCGCGTGATTGCCGGAGCACACTCCGGAACTCGGCCAAAGCAGACCTGTCGCCCGCCTGCCGCAGCGCACGGCAGACGGAACCGATCTTGATTCCCGGGGGTGAGCAGGGGATCGTGTCAGGCCAGGGTCGGCATGTTGTCTTTGATGAGAGTCACAGGGGCGACGACCTCCATTGTATAACGTCCTCGGCGTGGGGACTCAACGCCGGTAAGCCAGGCCGGGGGACACACGTACGCGTCTTTAGAGCCGCCGAAGGCAAGCCTTCGAGGCGGATGGGCAGCCTGACGTCCGATGACGGAGGCAGTGTAAGGCAGGTCGGGCGCGATGGCAATGTGATAAGATTGCAGACAAACTGTATAGGAAAAATATACAGTCAGTTCAGCGAGGCCAGATACGTCTGGAGGTTCACCTTCTTTCCGTTGACGGTGAGTTTTTTCCGGATGCGGTTCCGGTAGAGGGCGACGGTTCCCGGTGAGACATCCATCAGTTCTGCGATCTCCTTGCTCGTCCGGCCTTCCTTGACGAGGGTTGCCACCTGGAGTTCCTTGGGAGTGAGGTTCAGAACCTTGGATGTGAGCCGCTGGGAAAAGGGTGAAATGATGCTCATCAGGTTCGACTCCAGGACATTGACGAAAGCCCTCTCCTTGTCACCGAGGCGGCCCGTCTTGAGTTTTCCAAGGTAGGGAATGACGAGGTGCTTGATATTGGACAGGACCCTGTCCTCCATCTCGGACTGGTCCGATTCGCGCTGCTTGAGCAGGACCTTCAGGGCCGTGTTCATCTCTTCGAGGTTGCGGGACTTGGCCTGGATCTCGCGCTCGCGACGTCGGAGGGCCTTTTCCTGGCGTTTGAGCTCCGTGATGTCGGCGTGCGAAGAGACGCTACGTCCCGTCCCGGGGATCATGGAGATCGTGACGAGAACATCCTTGACGTTCCCTTTCCGGTCCACGAAGCGAAATTCGTAGCGGCCCGGCGCCGCGTCGGGGTCCGTGCGTCTCAGGGTGTGATACTGAAGCATGCGGTCGCGCTCCTTTTCGGCCGCGAATTCCAGCCAGCTTCGTTTTCCCTCCCAGTAACGCTTCGGCGCCCCGGAGAGCCGTTCGAACTCGGAATTCACGAGGGAGACGGTCGTGTCCTCTTCGATGATGATCGTGGCCGTCCCCGTCGTTTCGAAGATGGTCCGGTACAGGGTCTCCGATTCCCGGATCTTTTCCTCCATGGTCTTGCGGTCGGTGATGTCCATGAAGTGGCCGAAAATGGCAGGCCGGCCCTTGTAGGTGATGGGTGTCACCGTTTCCATCACCCAGCGGATTTCGCCGGCACGGGTGACGATGCGGAACTCGTGCGCCGTCATCCGATGCCCGCGGAGCATCTCTCGGGCCATCCGCTTGACGTCTTCCACGTCGTCTGGGTGGATAAAACTGTCCGCCGCACGCCCTTCCAGTTCTTCGATCCCGTAGCCCGAGATCGTGGCGATGACCGGGTTGACACGTACGAAAAAACCGTCCTGGGCGACGTACATGCCGACAAACGATTTTTCCGTGAGGGTTTTGAAGATGTTGTCGCCGTCCCGGGATCTCACGGGGGAGGGTGGCTCTGGAGTTGTCTCTTTTCCTGGCTTCGCTTCGGGGGTCGCTCTTCTGGTTGATTTCATCCGGTTAACCTGTTTGCCGTATTGGGGAAGATGTCACGCTCCCTCTCGCTGCCGCGTCGTGCGCGGGAACGATGCAGCGGAGGCGGGGAGCTCGCTAATCATGAGTCCCGCGCCGGCGGCCGGCGTACTGTAAAAGAGATGAATCGTTCTGTCAAGGAGAGATGGTGAAACGAAAGGATATGCGGTGCAAGGGCCCCAATCCGTGATCCTTGTCCGCTGCCATGGCCCTGATGCAGACCATGGCAGCGGATCGCGGCAGGAGTTCAGCGATTCGATTTATTTGAAGCTCACGGAAATGACGACATGGCCTTTCGGGTCCAAGCCGACGTATCGTGCAAAGACGGTCGTGTTCGGCGCCGTGGGGGTGAGCTTTGTGATCGTGCCGAGAGACAGGAGATCCCCTTTCTTCAGCGCGATGCCGTCCGCCTTGAGGGAGTCCCTGATCCAGAGTACAACGTTGATCGGGTGCTCCAGGAGGCTTGAGCCGGGCGCCTCGATCAGCAGGGTACCCTTTTCGTTGTAGATCTGGCACTTGAAGGTCTTCAGCCGCTCCATCCATTCGGCGGTTGCCTGAACGGGGATCGGTTCCCCCACAATGCCGTATCGGGCGGCCACATTGACGGCGGCAAGCATCGGGCCGTTGATCTTGACGTCTTTCGCGTAGACGAGGTCGGGAAGCTCGATGAAGGGGATGGCCGCGTCGATGGACCGGAGGGCCTCCATCGGGGTTGCCGCCCCGTTGATGGCATCGCTGCCCACGCGAAGGATCAGGTCCCCTTCATAGAGGGGGCGCGCCCCGAAGTTTGCGTCGAGAGTCGTGCCGGACGGCAGGAGCATATTCTCCATCAGGGTCCCGCGGACCGGGGCCGTGACGCCGAAGACCTTCTGGACGCTGGGATTCGTGAGGCCGGCCTTGTAGCCTACCGTCTTGCCGAAAAAGGGCATGATGGCCTCGTTGAATTCGGCCTGGATCTTCATGGCCTGCTCCAGCGTCGGGGATGGGGCCAGGGCCGGTGCCGGCAGTTTCGTGAGATAGAAATCGGCAAGCCTCGTTCCCTCACCGGCCGCCAGGGCATAATGGCAAAGGCCGAAAGCGAACAGCAAGCTCAACAACACAGCATAAAAAAGTCTCGTTTTCTTCATCCTGTACCCCTCCTGATGGTTTGAGTTTGTCGGTTTTGTTAATTCGGTGCCCGGAACCCGTTTCGTTCCTCAGGGCCCGTATCGGATACTGAAGTCAGTAAATGCGCCCGTGAATGCTTCCTCGAGCATTTCTACATTCGTCACTGCGGCCTGGCTGGGACCGATGCGGCACCAGCCGACGACACGGTCCACGTCTTCGGGTTTGCCTTCGAATACGGCCTCGACGCGGCCGTTGGGGACGTTTCTCACCCAGCCAGTTACATTATTCCGGATGGCCTCGTTGCGTGTCTTGGCCCGGAAGAAGACGCCCTGGACCATGCCGGAGATATAGACGTGGACGCGTTTCCTGTCAACACCCATGAGGTGCCTCGGTCTCCCTCTCCCTTGAGGGGGTTGGGGTGAGGGTGAATCATTTTCAGGCAAAAGGAAAAAGGTTAAAGGCTAATGGTGAAAGGATAAAACAAACAGCACATAACACTTGTCACATAACACATAACACTTATTCCGTTCCCGTTGCCTCCCCGATGAGCTTCAGAAATCCCTCCTCGTCGAGGATCGCGACGCCCATCGACTTCGCCTTTTCGTATTTGGAACCGGGGTCCTCGCCGGCGATGACGTAGTCCGTCTTTTTCGAGACGGTGGATGTGGCGGTCCCTCCGAGGGACACCACGATCTCTTTCGCCTTTTCCCGGGAAAAGCCCTTGAGAGAGCCCGTGAAGACGAACGTCTTGCCCGCCAGTGCCCTTGACGTTGCATGCTTCCCGGCGACGGGCAGAACACCGGCCTGTTCCAGTTTCCTGAGGATCTTGAGGTTGTGCGGCTCGCGGTAGAACCGGTAGATGCTCTCGGCGATGGTTGGGCCGATCCCCTCGATCGCCGTCAGCTCCTCCTGGCTCGCAGCCTCGATCCTCCCGATGCTGCCGAACTTCCTGGCCAGGATCTTTGCCACGTATTCGCCCACGTGGCGGATGCCGAGTGCGAAGAGCAGACGCTCCAGCGGGGGATACTTCGAACGGGCGATGGCCTGGATGAGGTTGTCCGCGGACTTGTCGGCAAAGCGCTCGAGATCGAGAAGCTGTTCCTTCGTGATCGCGTACAGATCGGCAGGGTCCCCGATCAGCCCTGCATCCAGCAGCTGGGAGACGATCCTGTCGCCGAGGCCCTCGATGTCCATTCCCCCGCGGGAGACGAAGTGCTTGATGTTCTCCCGGATCTGGGCGGGGCAGGCCAGATCGATGCAGCGGTGCGCCACTTCGCCCTCGAGCCTCACGACCTTGGAGCCGCAGACGGGGCATTTCTCGGGCATCCGGAATGGCCTCTCATTGCCCGTCCGCCTGCCTTCGACCACCTTGACGACCTCGGGGATCACGTCGCCCGCCCGCTGCACGATCACGGTGTCGCCGATGCGGACGTCCTTCTTGGCGATCTCGTCCTCGTTGTGCAGGGTTGCCCGGCTCACCGTGACGCCGCCAACCTGGACGGGCTTCATGACGGCAACGGGGGTCAGAACGCCCGTCCTGCCCACGCCGATGACGATGTCCTCGATGACGGTCGTTGCCTGCGTGGGCGCGAACTTGACGGCCACGGCCCAGCGGGGGCTTCTCGAGACCATGCCCAATCGGTCCTGGAGGGAAAGCGAGTTCACCTTGAGGACGACCCCGTCGATCTCGTAGGGGAGCTTCTCCCGGATGGATTCGATGTGACGATAGTAGCCGATGCAAGCCTGAACGTCGCGGACAAGTCGGATGTCGGGGTTGGTCGGCATGCCCCAGTCGTGCAGCGTTTGCAGGGTGTCCCAGTGGGTCGTAAAGCCCTTTCCCTCGATGCTCCCCACGCCGTAGCAGAAGATGTTGAGGGGCCGCCTGGCCGTGATGCGGGGGTCGAGCTGGCGCAGGGACCCCGCGGCTGCGTTTCGCGGGTTGGCGAAAGCGCTCTCCCCCTGTTCGACCCTGAGTTCGTTCAGTTTGCGGAAAGCCTCCTTCTCGAGGTAGACCTCCCCCCGGATTTCTATACGGTCCGGGACGTGATCCTGGTCCCGCGGTCTCATCTTCAGGGGCAGGGTGCGGATCGTCCTGAGGTTCTGCGTCACATCCTCGCCGGTGAATCCGTCTCCCCGGGTCGCGCCGACGCGGAAAACACCCTGTTCATAGATCAGGTTGACGGCGACGCCGTCGATCTTCGGCTCCGCCACGAAGTCGAGCTCCGCCTTGTCTCCGAGCTGGCGTTTGATACGCTCATCGAACTCCGAGACCTCCTCCTCCGAGAAGGCATTGCCGAGGCTGAGCATCGGGGTGAGGTGGGTGACGGTGCTGAACTTATCCAGCGGGGAGGCCCCCACACGCTGGGTGGGCGAAGCGGTGCGGTCGACGTCCGGAAAACGCTCCTCGAGCCCGGCGAGTTCCCGCATGAGCGTGTCGTACTCATGATCGGAGATCTCCGGGTCGTCGAGCTGGTAGTAGCGGCGGTTGTGGTACTCGATGAGGTCCCGGAGTTCGGAGATTCTCTTGAGGGCCTGGGGTCTGTTCATCTACTTGACGAGCTTGAGGTTCGGTCTTCCCTTCGGTGCCGGCTCCTCCGGCCTGGGTTCGCCCTGCTGCTGATGCTGAAGGATGCGCTCGTTGAAGATATGGTTCTTGACGCGGACGGAATTGATGATGAAGAAGACGATGACGGACCGTTCCCACTCCCTTGTCGGCTGGAACTTTTCCATCTTCTGCTTGTAGTGCTCCCAGAGGGAAGCAAGCGATGCCTCATCGAGGGTCAGGATTTTTTCGGCGATCTTTTCGAGGGTGTTTTCGAGCATTTCCCATTTCCTTTTTTGCCCTGTCCGATCTTAGTCCCGCGCCCCGGAAAAGTCAAACCGAAAGCGCGTCGCAGCCATGCAGATTCCAAAAAAGACTTGTCTTTTTGCCTCTGGGCGATATAATCCATATCGTCCCGGGAGGGTTAGGATTGAAGATCGGCGTCATCTCCGATACGCATCTCAGGGAGCCCGACGAGAGGCTCCTGGATATCATCCGGAAGCACTTCCGCGACGCCGATCTGATCCTCCATGCAGGCGACCTCGTCGATCTCAAGGTCCTGGATGTTTTCGGGCATAAGGAAGTGGTGGCCGTCTGCGGCAACATGGACCCTCCCCACGTCGGCGACGAGATCCCTCTCAAGCGTGTTATCGAGATCGGCCGCTTCCGGATCGGCCTCATTCACGGCTGGGGCTCCCCGTACGATCTCGAGGATCGGATCCGGAGGGAATTCGAAAACGTCGACTGCATCGTCTACGGCCACAGCCACACACCGGCGAACCACATCCGGGAGGGCATCCTCTTTTTCAACCCCGGGACGGCCTGCGACCGGCGTCATGCCGGATCCAACACGGTAGGGATCCTGGATGTCGGAGAGGACGAGATCGCCGGCAGGATCATTGACGTCGACGAAGGCTCATCAGGCAGCACCGACATGGGGATCGCATGAAAAGCCTCTATGCGCCATGGCGAATGGAATACATCAGGGGGAAGAAGGTGGAAGGGTGCATTTTCTGCAGGGATTCCATCCGGGATAACGGCTTTGTGCTCTATGACGGCAGGCACGCTTTCATCATCCTGAACCGTTACCCCTACATCACGGGTCACCTCATGGTAGCGCCCCACCGGCATGTCCACAACATCGAAGAGCTTCGACTCGAGGAGCACTGCGAGATGTTCGACCTGACGGCCCGGTGTGTCAAAGTGCTCAAGGAAGCCATGGACCCCCAGGGCTTCAACCTGGGAATGAATCTGGGACGGGCCGCCGGCGCAGGCGTGGAGGATCACCTGCACATGCACATCGTCCCGCGCTGGGTCGGGGATACGAACGCACTTTCCGTCTTCGGGGAGGTAAGGATCATCTCCGAGGACCTCATGAAAACGAAAGAAGCGCTCCTGCCGCATTTCCGGAAATACGAGGAGGGGGTCAGACCATGAGATTCATCTATTTAATCGTCATCATTGCCTTTGCCTTCTTTTTTGTCACCTTCGCCTTCGAGAATCCCTACAACGTCTCGCTGAAGTACTATGGTTACCTCTACGCGGAAGTCCCCCTGTACATCATCGTCTTCGGAGCCTTTCTCATGGGTGTCTTCGTGGCGGCGCTGCTCGGCGCCATCGACAAGCTCAGGATGACCCTGCGGATGAACAAACTCTTTCGGAAGATCGATGATCTCGAGCAGAAGAACCTCTCGCTGCTGCGCGGCTCCTCCTATCAGCCTCCACCGCCCCAGTCGACGGGGATGATGTAGCGGCTCCTTTCCCTTTCCGCTGA
>Ga0209705_10001411_pt1 | contig 12635 bp, 8 predicted proteins | sample PPLLaktember2015_5_FD_187262 | JGI IMG/M metagenome (GOLD analysis project Ga0209705, IMG submission 187262) | Freshwater sediment microbial communities from Prairie Pothole Lake near Jamestown, North Dakota, USA - PPLs Lake P8 Core (1) Depth... | ecosystem: Environmental > Aquatic > Freshwater... | reverse complement strand
AAACCTTGGTCACCCTGTGGTTGCCATCTCCAGCTTGCCGCCGGGCCAACCGGCAGGCAACAATGGCAAATCGCCGATGGGGGCTCCAATGCTGCAACGCGAATACCAGCTCAAAACCTTCGTGCATCGGGTGCTGGCGCTGCGGCTGCTGGCGGCCGGCGTGCTTGTGGCCGTGGTTTTCGGCGCCATCACGTATGTGCGCGGTTACGAGCGCATTGGCGAAGCGGTGGTGCTGACCGCGCGCAACGGTATCGAACGGATCCGATCCGAAGTACGGCGACTGCTCGACACCACGACTCTTGACGCACGCGTAGCGATACAACAGGTTCTCGATACCGAGTCGGCATATCGGCCCGACTGGCGCAACGGGCAGTTTGCGTATGTGCGCTTTTATGACACCCGCGGCACCGGGCTCGGCGAGCGCGTGGCGCCGATCGACACCGATGCCGCTACCCTGACGCGCATCATCGGCGCCGACACACAGCGGTTTCCGGACGCCGACGAGCTGTGGCAGCAGAACATCGAGATCGCCGGGCATCCCTATATACATTTGGTGATGCCGGTGATGGACCGGCACGGGACACTGGCCGTCTACGCCGAGGGGCTGTTCCGGGTGTCGGAGGAAGCCATGGCACAGGTGCGGCGCACGGCCGTGCAGACCGCGCTGTACGTCAATCTGATCGTGCTCGCCACCACGTTATTGCTGTACCCGGTGATTCTCACCCTCATGCGCCGGCTGGCGCGCTACTCGGAAAGCCTGCTGGCCGCCAACCTGGAAGTCCTGGAGGTGCTGGGCAGCGCCATCGCCAAACGCGACAGCGACACCGATGCCCACAACTACCGCGTCACGCTCTACTCACTGCGTCTGGCAAAAGCCGCCGGACTCGATACCGAACGCACACGCGCACTGATCAAGGGTTCGTTCCTGCACGATGTTGGCAAGATCGGCGTTCGCGACCATATCCTGCACAAGCCGGGTCGACTCGACGCCGACGAGTTTCGCATCATGCAGACCCACGTCGATCACGGACTCGACATCGTGCACCGCAGCCGCTGGCTGGCCGATGCCGTGGACGTAGTCGGCAGCCACCACGAGAAGTTCGATGGCAGTGGCTACCCCAAGCAGACCGCCGGCGAAGCGATTCCGCTCGAGGCTCGGATTTTCGCGATTGCCGATGTGTTCGACGCCCTGACCTCGCGCCGCCCGTACAAAGAACCGCTGTCGTTCGACGAGACAATGCAGATTCTGGAATCCGGCCGCAACAAGCACTTCGACCCGGCGCTGCTCGACCACTTTGCTGCGATCGCGCGCGAACTGTACGACCGCTACTGCGGGCGCGACGACGATGGACTGCGCGACGAAGTGCGCGCCGTGGTGGGACGGTTTTTTGTTGGCGGCCTGGAGACGCTGCGCTACTGACGCGGCGCAGCTGGTCCGGACTGGCTGCGATGCGTACCGTTGTCGGCACCATGCTCGTTACAATACTTTGTCCTGCCCAGACACCTTATATACCGGGAGAAACCAATGTCTGAATCTTCGACGGATATGGGAGTCATGCAAGCGCTCGTTGAACGCTTCGAGACCCAGCGGCTGCCGCGCGCCCTGATGCTCAAGGAGAAAGTCGATCGCGGCGAGTTACTGAGCGACATGGACCTTGCATTTCTCAAACAGGTTTTCGACGATGCCCAGCACATCAATACATTCGTGCGCAAGCATCCCGAATGGCAGCCGCTCGTGGCGCGCGCGATAGCGCTCTACAAGGACATCACGGACAAGGCGCTGGCGAACGAAAAGGCGGCCAGCGATAACAAGCGTTAGTCGCCGTTTCGTTCGCCACGGTTCAACTGCACACGAGAACGGAGAGCACACCATGAAAGACAAGCCAGACGCCAAGAGCAAAAAAACCGCCGACGCCGGCAATTCGACGCCCAGAGAAAAACTAGCGCGAAAGGACTACGACAAGCAACTCAAGCGACTGCACGTCGAGCTGGTCAAGCTCCAGCAGTGGGTTGTGCACAAGGGCCTGAAAGTCTGCGTCGTATTCGAGGGTCGCGACGGCGCCGGCAAGGGTGGCACCATCAAGGCGATCACCGAGCGTGTCAGTCCGCGCATATTCCGGGTGGTGGCTCTGCCCGCACCGTCAGACCGCGAGAAAACCCAGATGTACGTGCAACGCTACCTCCCGCACTTCCCCGCGGCCGGCGAAGTCGTGATCTTCGACCGCAGCTGGTACAACCGCACCGGGGTAGAGCGGGTTATGGGATTCTGCACCGAGAATCAGGTGCGCAAGTTTCTGAAGGACGTACCGCTGGTCGAGAAGGCGATGGTGGATTCGGGCATCATCCTGCTCAAGTACTGGCTGGAAGTGAGCCCGGAGGAGCAAACGCGTCGGCTCGAATCGCGTATCGATGACGGCCGAAAAATCTGGAAGCTCTCGCCGATGGACCTCAAGTCCTACAGTCGCTGGTACGACTATTCACGCGCCCGCGACGAGATGTTTGCCGCTACCGACACCGAGTTCGCACCCTGGCATGTGGCGCGGTCGGATGACAAGAAGCGCGCGCGGCTCAACATCATCACCCATCTGCTGGAGCATGTTCCCTACAAATCGCTGCCGCGTGAAAAGGTAGCGCTGCCAAAACGCCAGAAGGTCGGCGGCTACCAGGAGCCCAACTATCCCTACAAGTTCGTCAAGGAACGGTTCTGAAACCACCTCGGACGCGCATGTCGGACAGGCATTATCGCTAAGGAAGCTCTGAACAAGTACCGTTTGCCCTGAGTCTGTCGAAGGGCGATCCCTGCAAGCCCCTGTTTTCGTGCCTTCCTCCGTTCATGCTTCGACAGGCTCAGCACGAACGGAAGACTTAATCAGAGGTTCGCTATCGGTTCTGGTAGCGGCTCAGGTCGAACACCCCGGCGGTGACCGGGTTGTCGTGAAAGTGCTTCGCCTGGAACCAGTCGGCGCTCTGCCAGAATCGCGGGTTGCTGCGGCGGATGCCGTACTTGTCGATGAGCGCATCGTAGCCCTGCATGTTGTTGATGGCGCGATACTGATCGACGAACGCCTGCAGATCCTGGAAGCGCAGCTCCATGAAGAAATTCGGGTAGGCACCGACGAAGCCCTTCACCACGTCGACCGTGTCTTCGCTTTTGATGCGGGCCTTTTCCGTAGGGACCAGGGCCGTGGTGTTGCGGTACGACTTGTTGCGTACCAGCGTATAGACCAGATCGTTCTTCAGCGATCCGTCGACCTTGACCCGCACGAAGGTCACGTTGGTGAACACATCGGTAATTTCGCCTTTCGTGTCGCTCAGACGCCGGAATGCGTTTTCGACCGCCGCGGTGTGTGGATCCTGTTTCAACGCGGCGCACTGCGCCGGGAACTCCCGGCACCAGTTGATGGTATCCAGCACTGAACGTGCGCCACCGAGATGCTGGTAGGCCTTCACGAAAAACTCCTTCTTACCGTCCGTGGTTTCGTACTGGATAGCGGGCGTGCGCGCACCGTGCTTCTTGACGTTCTCGGCGATCAGTTTTTCCAGCTTCTCCGGCTGCCCGGTTTCGCGGTACCACTGACGATATAGCGGGAGCCGCTGGTCATTCGGCACGAACATGAGAAAGTTGATCTCCGACTCCATCCGCAGAAAGTCCATGTAGGTGCGCGTGGCCAGTTGGTGGCCGGCGGTGCCGTAGATGTTGAAGCCCGCCACCAGCAGATAGTGGATACGCTCGAGCAGCGGATAGTCCAGCACCCAGCCGGTCTTCGGAATCTCGCCGACAAAACCCTGCACCACCGTGGCGCTGTCGTAGTGGCGGTAGACCGTCAACGCCGCGTTGCGGTTGACCTTGGCGCCATCCCAGATTTGCTTCAGCCCGTAACCCTGGCCCTTGGGATATACGCTTTGCACGTAGTCCACCTTGGCCCGAAAGTAGCCAATCGCGTAATCATAATAGGCATTCCAGGCCTTCAGCAGTCCGATGTGCTCCTCGCGCTCCGACGGAATGCGCAGATCGTCGCTGACCCTGGCCATGAAGTTGTCATCGTGATTCACGGGGTCGCCATCCGGGTCGCTGAACAGAACCCAGAAGTGGTCGTCGATCACGCTCAGTGCGATCGAGCCGCGGCACACCGACCCTTTGGTGAAACCGCCAACGATAAATTGTGCATCATCCAGCATGAACTGGTAGCGGCTGCGCGGCGGAATGGCGACAAAGGTCTTGAACGGATTCGCGGACAGCTTCGGGTCGTAGCTGGGTAAGGTCGGCACCGCGTAGTCCGGCTCGAGAAACAGCTGCTTCAGACGCGCCATGCGCTTGTCGTTGAGCGCATAGGGCAGATGGGTCTTGTCGACGATAGTGCGGTCGTAGCGCTGCAGCCGGTAGTAAACGCGGCTCACGCCCGGGTCATCATACGGACGGACCGTGGCGATCAAGTCGATGGGTTGTCCGGGCGACGTGCGCGAACGTACCAGCACGAAATTCATTCCAGGATCGATCTGGTCGAAATACAGGTGTCCGTTAAACAGGTGCTCGTACACATATCGCGCCATGAGCCGGACCTTGTTCGACTCGCCGTTGAAGAACCGCTCCCACTTGGCGATTTCCTGCTGCACGGCCAACGGCGTTGCCGCCGCGGGTGCGACCGGCGAACCTTGCGCCAGCCAGGTCTCGATGGTCTTGAACTCTTCTTCGCTCAAGCCCGGAAAGCCGAACGGCATGCCCCACTGCGGGTGCTTGTGCGCGAGCTGGTCGTAGCGCTCGATGTTCGGGCAGGTGTTGGGTTGAATGAGCGAATCCTTGTCGGTTTCCAGCTCCGTACCCACGGCATAGGCGGCCGGAAGACGGCCGGCGGTCGGGAAGGCATCGGCTCGCTTTTGCAGCAGCACCTTGTACAGCAACGCGTTGTCGAGATGGGCCGCGCGCGTATCGGCGCGTTCGTTCAGTACCGGAAAGAAATCCTTCGCGCGCCACGCGGCGGTGGACTCAGCGTCGATGCCGATGCGGGTTGGCTTGTTGGTTGTGAAGCGGGCGCCGTTGTACACCGGAATGGGGTTGGCACCGCGATCAAGCCCATCGTAGGACGTCAGATCCAGCTGACACGGGGCGTCATTGCAACTGTGACACACGATACAGCGCTGATTCAGGATCGGCTGTATTTGTTTTTCATACGAGATCCGGCCGGACGCCGCAATCTTGTCCGCGGACACGACCCGGTCCCTGGGGACCGACGGGCCGTAGAGTGTCTCGTAGTTGGTCACCAGCGTGGCGCAACCGGCCAGCAGGACCGTCAACAGAAACAGGTAATACCGGTTCTTTTTTAACATGACTCACATCCTGCTGAAGGGGTGCGGACTCGGCGTCCGCTGTCGTGTGCCCGAACCGGAACGGGCACTGCTACACAAAAAACCAATTATACAGGGCATCACATGAACACCGCGATAACAACAGCACTGGGCGTGCGGCGGCTGGTGCGATCCTTCGACCAGCAGTGCCGCAAGCTGTGCCATGGCGTTATACTCGCTGCACTCACCAACAACCCGGCCGGATCGGCCTGGAGTGCATCGATGGCGACATACTTATTAATAGCCGGCACACATCGCACCGCGCGCGCTGGCTGGGCGATACTCGGCCTCGCTGCCTTGGCGGTGGCGACAGCGCCGGCCATGGCTGCCGATTCGGGCGTGACGCCGGCCGGCAGCACAGCGGTGGCGCGTTCGGCGGCCGAATGGAACAAGGATGGCAAGCCGGCGAAACTCGATTTCGACTTCGGGGACTTCAAGGCCTGGGCGCGACGTGATGGATCATGGAATGCCGAGGGCAGGGTGCAGCATCACAGCTTGCTGTGCGGCACCTACACTCTCTCGCTGCGTGTCGGTCACGGCAATCCGGGCTGTACCGCCGTGCAATGGTTCGGCGAACCACGCCCGGTTGCCAGCGTGAAATTGTGCAACGACGCGATTGGAATACTCGCTGGCGGCAACACCGAGTTTCGCGATGCCGCACGCTTTGACGAAATAACCTGCGCCGAGCGCACGATTTCGTGCAGCGGCAACTGCAAGTAGGAGGACCGATGACGACAGCATCTGAGAGCAGCTTGCAGCTGACCGTCACCCGCATGCTGGTCGCCGCACTCTGGTTGGCGACCGTTACAAGCTCCGGCATCGTCAGTGGCAGCAATCTCGGGTTCCTCAAGGATGCGCCGATCACGCGTTTCACAGGGCCGGATCTCGAAATGTTTCAGTCGAACCTGACCGCGGCCCTGGAGCAGAATGCCGACGGCAGCACCCGCCGCTGGGAGAACCCGAAAACCGGCAGCGCCGGGCAGATCGCGGTCATCAGCAGCTTCGCGCAGGACAGCAAGCGCTGTCGCCGCACCCGCATCAGCAACCGCGCGCGCGGCTATGCCGAGGCACAGACCGATGCGGTATTCTGCAAGGAAGCCGATGGCCGGTGGGTGATGTCACAACCGAAGCGGCCACCGTCCGGCAGCACCGACAAGCCGGCCGACAAGTAGGCCCGGCCGCGTGGCGGGGCGGATCAACCGCCGCCGAGGTGCTCGTCTTCGGAGGCGAAGAAAAAGCTCGAACTGGCCAGATCGATGAACTCCTCCTGGAGTCGGCGCATCGACGCCAGCTTGTCCTTGAGTGCCGGGTCCTGCATGCACCGGACCACGGGTTCGCCGCTTACCCACCAAATCTCGAGCACGCCATCGAACGGCTCGCGCGTGCCACGGACGAGCTGGATCGTGGTGTTCTGATCGATGTCCAGACCGATGCTCGTCACCATGCGCTTGGCTTCAGACAGCTTGGCCAGCTCCAGCCAGACCTCCTTGTAGCGATCCCAGTGGTGACGGAACTCGACCACCGACAGCTGCGGCTTGCGGCGGATGCATTGCATGAACTTGATCATGGGCCCCTCGTGCGGTTGGCGGTGGTTCTCGGGATTACCCGTCAAGCATAGCCGAACCATGGCCGCTGACTATAGTTGCCGGCACGATGGCGATGAACGCACCGAGGTCCCTCAGGAAATGGCCCGGCTCTATTGATACCAGTAAAACGGGAATGACGGATGACGCAGCAGACACACGCTCAGGCGTGATAGGGGGGGCTTAGCGCATGCACACTCTCGACCAGCGCCAGGACATGGTCGGGATTGATACCGGTGTGAATGCCATGACCGAGGTTGAATACATGGCCACTGCCCTTTCCGAAGCTGGCGAGGATGGTCGCGACTTCGGCCCGGATGCGATCCGGTGAAGCATACAGAACCGACGGGTCCATGTTGCCCTGCAACGCGACCCTGTTACCAACCCGCTGGCGGGCCATGGCGAGATCGCAGGTCCAGTCGATACCCACAGCATCGCAACCGCTGTCGGCAATGGCTTCGAGCCACTGACCGCCGCCCTTGGTAAACAGAATCACCGGCACCTTGCGGCCCTCGGCCTCGCGCGTGAGGCCCGAGACGATCTCCCGCATGTAGTGCAGCGAGAACTCCTGGTAGTCGCGCGCCGACAGCGCACCGCCCCAGGTGTCGAACACCATCACCGCCTGCGCGCCTGCGGCAATCTGGGCATTGAGGTATTCGGTCACGGCATGCGCGGTGGTCGCCAGCAGTTGATGCAGGAGCGCCGGCTGGTCGTACAGCATTTTCTTGATCTGCGCGAAGTCCTTGCTCGAGCCGCCCTCGATCATGTAAGTGGCGAGGGTCCACGGAGAGCCGGCGAAGCCGATGAGCGGAACCTGGCCATCGAGCTCACGGCGAATGAGGCGCACTGCGTCCATGACATAACGCAGCTTGTCTTCGGGGTCGGGCACGGCAAGCCGCTTTACATCCGCGGCCGTGCGCACCGGGTTTTTGAACTGTGGACCCTCGCCGTTGGTAAAAAAGAGGCCGAGGCCCATCGCATCCGGGATGGTGAGGATGTCGGAAAAAAGAATCGCCGCATCGAGCGGGAAGCGCTTGAGCGGTTGGAGCGTGACCTCACAGGCGAGCTCCGGCGTGGTGCACAGTTGCATGAACGAACCGGCCTTCTCGCGCGTGGCACGGTACTCGGGCAGGTAACGCCCGGCCTGGCGCATGATCCATACCGGTGTCATGTCCACGGGTTGGCGCAGCAGGGCACGCAGGAATCGGTCGTTCTTGAGTTCGGTCATTTAGAAACTCGATGCAAAGAGCCAAGAGAAAAGCGATCATTCGCGAAGGGCGAATTTACGAAGTGTATTCCGCCGAATGTACACAGGTCGTTTGGTGGGTTACGGCGCTCCGCGCCTAACCCACCCTACATTTATTATTTGCCGGGAAGATCTCGGGCAATGCGCCCTTGTATCTTGCCCCTTGTATCTTGTACCTGCTTCTAACGTGGCAGATCGGAACGGCCCATCAGGAATTCGTCCACGGCACGCGCGCACTGCCGACCCTCGCGGATCGCCCACACGACCAGTGATTGACCGCGACGCATGTCACCGGCAGAAAATACTTTCGCCAGCGATGTCTGGTAGTTGACCTCGGTTGCCTGCACATTGCCGCGCGCATCCAGTGCGACACCCAATTCCTTGAGCATGCCCGCGTGCACCGGATGCATATAGCCCATGGCGAGCAGCACCAGATCGGCCTTGAGGCTGAATTCGCTGCCGGCGATCTCACTCATCTTCCACTGAGCTTTTTCGTCCAGCTTCCAGTCGAGGCGCACAGCGTTGAGAGTTGTGACCATGCCGTCCTTGCCGGAAAGACTCTTGGTTGCCACCGCCCAGTCGCGCGTACAGCCCTCTTCCTGTGAGCTTGAGGTGCGCAGCTTGTTCGGCCAGTTCGGCCAGGTGAGCGGCTTGTTCTCTTTCTCGGGCGGCTTTGGCAACAGCTCGAACTGGGTCACAGAGGCGGCGCCTTGGCGAATCGAGGTGCCCACACAATCCGAACCGGTGTCGCCACCGCCGATCACCACCACATGCTTGCCCTTGGCGGAAAGCGCGATGCTGTCAGGTATCGTGTCGCCGGCATTGCGTTTGTTCTGCTGCGGCAGGAATTCCAGGGCGAAGTGCACGCCATTGAGCTCGCGGCCCGGAACGGTCAGGTCGCGCGGATGCTCGGAGCCGCCAGCCAGCACCACAGCATCGAATTCATCGTGCAACTTCTTCGCTGGCAGGTTCCCGCCAACGTGCTGGTTCACGCGGAATTCCACGCCTTCGGCCTTGAGCTGTTCGAGGCGGCGATCAATGTGGCGCTTTTCGAGCTTGAAGTCGGGGATGCCGTAGCGCAACAGTCCGCCGATGCGGTCGTTCTTCTCGAACACCGTGACGCTGTGGCCGGCGCGCGCCAGCTGCTGCGCGGCCGCGAGACCAGCCGGACCGGAACCCACCACTGCAACCTTCTTGCCGGTCTTCATGGCGGCGGGCAGCGGCTTCACCCAGCCCTGCTCCCAGGCATGGTCGATGATCGCGTGCTCAATCACCTTGATCGTCACCGGGTCGTTGTTGATGTTGAGCGTGCAGGCTGCCTCACACGGCGCCGGACAAATACGTCCGGTGAATTCCGGGAAATTGTTGGTCGAGTGCAGCACCTCGCTCGCCTCGCGCCAGCGATTGCGGTACACGAGGTCGTTCCAGTCCGGGATGATGTTGTTGACCGGGCAACCGCTCTGGCAGAACGGAATGCCGCAGTCCATGCAACGCGCGCCTTGCCTGCTCACTTCGGTCTCGGCAAGCGGGATTTCAAATTCCTTGAAGAAGCGGATGCGCTCGGCCGGCGGCTGCGCGCCCGGCTCACGACGGCTGATTTCGATAAATCCGGTTGGCTTACCCATGGTTCACCTTTTATGCCGAGGCCGGAACCGGCGCCTGCGGATGTGCAGCGGCCATTTCGGCAAGCGCGCGGCGATATTCGGTTGGCATGATCTTCACGAACTTCGGCAGATAACGGCCGAAGTTGTCCAGAATATCCTTTGCGCGCGCGCTGCCCGTGTAATGAAGGTGGCGGGTGATGAGCGTGCGCAGAATGTCGATGTCCTTCTGCTCCAGGTGGTTCACGTTCACGCGCCCATGGGTCTCGATCTCACCGGCCATGTCCCCGGCAGCCGCCAGCGCAGCCTCTTCGGCCGGTACTGCTTCCAGTTCCACCATTGCCATGTTGCAGCGCATTCTGAAATCACCGGCCTCGTCCAGTACGAAGGCGATCCCGCCCGACATACCGGCCGCAAAATTGCGCCCCGCCTGGCCGAGCACCACCACCGTACCGCCGGTCATGTATTCGCAGCCGTGGTCACCGACACCTTCGACGACGGCAACAGCGCCGGAGTTGCGTACCGCAAAACGCTCGCCGGCGACGCCGTGGAAATAACACTCGCCGCTGATCGCGCCATACAGCACCGTGTTGCCGACGATAATATTGTCTTCCGGCTTGATCTTCGCACCCTTGGGCGGATAGACGACAATGCGTCCGCCCGACAAACCCTTGCCGACGTAGTCGTTGGCATCGCCTTCGAGTTCGAGGGTCACGCCATGCGCGAGCCACGCGCCAAAACTTTGTCCAGCGGTGCCCTTCAGCTTGATGTGTATGCTGTCCTCGGGCAAGCCAGCATGGCCGTAACGTTTCGCCACTTCACCCGAGAGCATGGCACCGACCGTGCGGTTCACATTCCTGACCGCCACTTCGAACTGCACCGGCTTCTTGTTGTCGAGCGCCGGCTTGGCCTTGGCAATCAACTCGTGGTCGAGCGCCCTGGCCAGACCGTGATCCTGGGTCTCGCAGTGGCGGATGGCCGCACCGGCCAGCTTGGGTTGATAAAGAATCTTCGTAAAGTCGAGACCCTTGGCCTTCCAGTGGTTGATGCCCTTGCGTGTGTCGAGCATGTCGACACGCCCGACCATGTCCTCGAACTTGCGGAAACCCATTTGCGCCATGTACGCACGCACCTCTTCGGCGACGAAGAAGAAGTAATTCACCACATGCTCCGGCTGGCCGGTGAAGCGCTTGCGCAGTTCCGGATCCTGGGTCGCGACGCCCACCGGGCAAGTATTAAGGTGGCACTTGCGCATCATGATGCAGCCTTCCACCACCAGCGGCGCGGTCGAGAAGCCGAACTCGTCGGCACCGAGCAGCGCGCCGATGGTCACGTCGCGGCCGGTTTTCATCTGGCCATCGGCCTGCACTGCCACGCGCCCGCGCAGATTGTTCAGCACCAGGGTCTGCTGGGTTTCGGCCAGGCCGATTTCCCAGGGACTGCCGGCGTACATGAGCGACGACAAGGGGCTGGCGCCGGTGCCGCCATCATGCCCGGAGATAGTGATGTGGTCGGCATGCGCCTTGGCAACACCCGCAGCCACCGTGCCGACGCCAATCTCGGCCACCAGTTTGACGCTGATGGAAGCCGCCGGATTGACGTTCTTCAAGTCATGGATAAGCTGCGCCAGATCCTCGATCGAATAGATATCGTGATGCGGCGGCGGCGAGATCAAGCCCACGCCCGGCACCGAGAAACGCAGCTGGGCGATGTAATCACTCACCTTGCCGCCGGGCAGCTGACCGCCTTCGCCGGGCTTGGCGCCCTGCGCCATTTTGATCTGGATCTGATCGGCGCTCATCAGGTACTCGGCCGTGACGCCAAAACGCCCGGCCGCCACCTGCTTAATGCGCGAGCGCAGCGAGTCGCCGGCCTTCAGGTTCAGGTCGCGCACCACGCTCGGGATGCGTGAGCGCAGCGATTCGCCCTCCTTCACCGGCTTGAAGCGCATCGCATCCTCGCCACCCTCGCCGGTGTTGGACTTGCCGCCGATGCGATTCATGGCGATCGCGAGCGTGGTGTGCGCCTCGGTCGAGATCGAGCCGAGCGACATGGCGCCGGTGGCGAAGCGCTTGACGATTTCCTTTGCGGCTTCCACCTCTTCGAGTGGAATCGGTGCGGCGGCTTGTTTGATTTCGAACAGGCCGCGCAACGTCATGAGGCGCTCGTTCTGGTCGTTGATGAGCGCCGCGTACTCCTTATATGTCTGGGCACTGCCGGTGCGCGTGGCGTGTTGCAGCTTGGCGATACTCTGTGGCGTCCACATGTGCTCCTCGCCGCGCACGCGGTAGGCGTACTCACCGCCGGCATCGAGTGCATCGCGATATAGTGGCGCGTCACCATAAGCCTGACGGTGCCAGCGCACCGCTTCTTCCGCGATCTCAGTGAGGCCGGCACCTTCGACGCGCGTCGGTGTGCCGGTGAAGTACTTGTTCACGAACGCACTGTTGAGGCCGATGGCCTCGAAGATCTGCGCACCGCAGTACGACTGGTAGGTGGAGATGCCCATCTTGGACATCACCTTGAGCAGACCCTTGGCGACACTCTTGGTGAAGCGCTTGCAGGCCTCGGCGTGCGTCAGGTCAGCGGGAAACTGGCTCTGCATCGCGGCGAGCGTCTCGAACGCCAGATACGGGTGGAACGCCTCGGCGCCGTAGCCGGCGAGCATGGCGAAGTGGTGCACCTCGCGCGCCGAGCCGGTCTCGATCACTAGGCCGACCTTGGTGCGCAGGCCGGCGCGAATCAAATGGTGATGTACGGCGCTGGTGGCGAGCAGGGCCGGGATGGGCAGGTGTGCACCGTCGGTCTCGCGGTCCGTGAGAATCAGAATGTTCGCGCCGTCGTGCACCGCCCTTTCCGCAG
>Ga0209705_10001410_pt1 | contig 12635 bp, 10 predicted proteins | sample PPLLaktember2015_5_FD_187262 | JGI IMG/M metagenome (GOLD analysis project Ga0209705, IMG submission 187262) | Freshwater sediment microbial communities from Prairie Pothole Lake near Jamestown, North Dakota, USA - PPLs Lake P8 Core (1) Depth... | ecosystem: Environmental > Aquatic > Freshwater... | reverse complement strand
CTCGAGAAGGAATGGATCACCATCGGCTGGGCGCTCGAGGGGTTGGCCGTCACTCTCCTGTGGCGGCGGCTCGATCACGTGGGGCTCAAGTACTTCGGCCTGGCGCTGCTCGCGGGGGCCGCGATCCGCCTCGTCGCGAACGAGGCCGTCCTCGGCTACTACCCGCGCCCGTCCTGGCGGATCCTCAACTGGCTCCTCTACACCTACCTCGTGCCCGCCGCCGCGATGCTGATTGCGGCGCGGGTGTTCGCGGCCGACGAGGTGTCCAGGGCCCGGGACTTCGAGCGATCCCTCTACCGATCCGGCCACGCGGTGGGTGCGATCGGCGCGGCCTTCGCCGGCGCGCTCGTCGTCTTCGTTTGGATCAACCTCGCGATCGCCGAGTGCTTCGCCGGCGGCGAGACGCTGCGGCTCGGCTTCGAGCGCACGCCGGCGCGCGACCTGACGACCTCGATCGCCTGGGCGCTCTACGCCCTCGGGCTCCTCGCCGTCGGCGTGCGCGGCCGCAGCCGCGGGGCGCGCTGGCTCTCGCTCGCGCTGATGATGGTGACCGTCGTGAAGGTCTTCCTCTACGACCTCGGCGAGCTCGAGGATCTCTACCGCGTGGCGTCGCTGCTGGGGCTGGCCGTCTCGCTGATCCTGGTCTCCTTCGCCTACCAGCGCTTCGTGGTGCCGCTCGGCGAACGCTCGAACGCGGGAGGTGAGAGGTGATGGGCTCTGCGAAGCGTCTGGCGGCGTTCCTGCTGGCGGCGAGCCTCGGCTCGGCGCTCGCCGTGCGCGCGGCGCGCGCGGAGGCCGAGGGCGGGCTCGCCAGCCTGCTCGAGCGCCAGGCGCCGATCTCCGCTCCGGAGCCGGGCCTGGTACGGCTCGTGCTGCCTCCCGAGGTGGTCCAGGCCTGCCGCTCGGATCTCTCGGACCTGCGGGTCTTCGACGGCGCCGAGCGCGAGGTGGCCTTCCTGGTCGACAGCCTGCGCCTCGACGAGAGCGTGCAGATCACGGAGCGCGCAGACGCGGAGGCACTGGGCGTTCGTCGCGAGGTCGTCGAGCCCGAGCGTGGACCGGGCGTCACCGAAGAGATCTACGAAATCGCCGCGCCGGCGCGACCTCCGAGCGCCGGAACCTGGGATCTGGTCTTCGAGAGCGCCCGGGCGCGCTTCGTGCGCGAGGTGACGATCGGCCAGGCCGCGCCGCCCGGCGACGAGATCCTCGCCGCCGCCGAGCCCTTGTTCCGACTCGACGCCGACACCCGCCGCCTGCGCCTGCGCCTGCCGCCGCTCGGCCAGGGCCCGCTGCGGGTCGAGATCCGGGGAAGCGAGGGCTCGTTCCTCGAGCCCGACATGCACTTCGAGAGCGCGCGGCATCTCGAGGCCGGCGAGCGCGGCGGCGTGCTGCTCGAGGAGATCGCGCGCGAGCGGGGAGAGGGGAAGACGGTGATCGTGCTGGCGCGCCCGCCCGGCCTCGTGCCCGCGTGGCTCCGCGTCGAGACGCGCACCGGAGCCTTGCGACGCCGGGTCTCGGTCTACGACGAGCAACAGGGGAGCGCCGACCTTCGGCTCGGCGGCGCCACCCTGTATCGCCTCTCGGGAGGGGTCGAGAGCCTGCTGGTGTATCTGCGCCCCGCTCGCGGCGCGACGTTGCGCGTCGAGATCGACGACGGCGACAGCCCCGCGCTCGAGGAGCTGCGCTTCCACGCGGTGATCCGGCGGCCGGCCCTGGTGTTCGAGCTGCCCGCCGGTGCGGACGGCCGCCCTTCCGGGACCGTGCGCTTTGGCGGTGGACGCGTGCGGCGCGCGCTCTACGACCTCGACTCCTTCCGAGCGCGCAGCGGCCAGACGGGCGCCGACGCGCAGGCCGCGGCGCGGCTCGCGGAGGGCTCGTGGCTCCCGCTCGCCTCCCTCGGCGAGATCCAGCCCAATCCGCGCTTCGACGCGAGGCCGGCGCTGGCCTTCGCCATGCATCCCGGCGCCGAGGTCGATCTCCGCATCTTCAGCCACCGCCGCAGCATCGAGCTCGATCCTTCGCCGGAAGGTCTCTCGCGGCTGGCGCTGGCGGCCGAGGACGCAGCGCTGCTGCGCGCGGACCTGGCGGACCTGCGCGTCGTCGGGGGCGACGGGCGGCAGTGGCCGTATCTGTGGAGCGCGGATGCGCGGCGCAGCGACGTTCCGCTCCAGCTGACCCCGGAGCGCGCGGATCGCCGCCGCTCGCGCTACGGGCTCGCCCTTCCGGCGGCGCCGCTGCGCGTGGAGAGCGTCACGCTCCGCTCGGACGTCCCCTATTTCGACCGCGCGTATCGGATGCTGGCGCGAGACGCGGAGGGCCGCGAGCGGGTCGCGGCGCAGGGCCGCCTCGTCAAGCAGCCGCTGCGCCCGCGCCCGGTCGAGGTCGCGCTCTCCGGCGAGCCGGTGCACGGGCTCGCGCTCGTGGTCGACGACGGGGACGACGCGCCGCTCCCGCTCGCCGCAGGGACGGCGCAGGTGCTGTTGCCCGAGCTCTTCCTGGTGGCGCCGGCCGGACGCTACACGCTCCTGCTCGGAAACCCGGACGTCGCCGCACCGCGCTACGAGCTCGAGCGGGTGCGCGAGATCGTGCTGGCGGCGAGCAGCCGTCCCGTAGAGGCCGGCGCCCTCGCGCCGAACCCCGCCTACAGCCTGCGCGCACGCCTCGGCGGCGAGGACGGGCCGAGCGGCCTGCTGCGGACGGGGCTCGTGTGGGGCGCACTTCTCGTCGCGGTCGCCGTGCTCGTTGCGCTCACGTTGCGCCTGGTGCAGCAGACGCCGCCGCGCCCTCCCGGCGACAGCTCCGGAACGCTCTGATCGAGCAGGGCTCGCTCAGGCCGGGGCCCCGCCGGTGCGCGCGATCAGCTCGAGCGTGGCCTGCGCGAGCTCGGGACCCGAGTCCTCCTGCAGGAAGTGCCCGCCGCGGAGTCTTCGATGGGGCAGCCCACGGGCGCCGGGGATGCGCTCCTGGAGCGAGCGGTCGAGCCCTCGGGTGATCGGATCGCCGTCGCTGAAGGCCGTGAGGAACGGCTTCTCCCAGCGTTCCAGCACCTCCCAGGCGCGCCGGTTGGCGGGCACCGCCGGGTCTTGCGGCGAGAGCGGCACCAGGCGCGGGAAGGCGCGCGCGCCGGCCTTGTGGCGCTCCTCCGGGAAGGGCGCGTCGTAGGCGCGCAGCTCCTCGGCGTCGAGCGTGCGCGCCGTGCCCGCCTGGAGGATCGAAGAGATCCGGAAGAAGGGCGACCAGCGCGCGAAGGTGCGCCACGCGAGGAAGGCGGCCACGTTGCCGAAGGAGCGAAGACGGGACCCGCTCGGCGGGGTGCCCGATGGCAGGAAGCCGTTGCCTACCACGATGCGTGCGAAGCGCGGCTCGAGCTCCGCGGCGAGGCGAAGGCCGATGAGGGAGCCCCAGTCCTGACAGACGAGGGTGATCTCGCGCAGGTCGAGCCCCTCGATCAGCGCGCACACCCAGTCGCAGTGACGCTGGTACGTGTAGTCGGAGACGGCGAGAGGCTTCGACGAGCGCCCGAACCCGACCAGATCGGGCGCCACCACGCGCTGCCCGGCTGCGGCGCAGACCGGGATCATCGAGCGGTAGAGGTAGGACCACGAGGGCTCGCCGTGGAGCATCAGGATCGGCGGCGCGCCGCGCGGACCTTCGTCGACGTAGTGCATCCGGAGGCCCGCCGGATCCACCTCCTGGTAGTGCGGCGCGAAGGGGTAGTCCTTCAGCCTCTCGAACCGCTCCGCCGGCGTTTCGACGAAGGCCACTCGCGTGTGCATGTTGCGCACGAGGGTCGGTCATCGGGAGCCGCGGCGCTACTGCGGCGCGGGCCCCACGGCCCGCAGGTCCAGCTCCTTCCGCTGGGCCGCGGCTCGCTCCAAGGCGCGGCCCCGCTCGCGCTCGATCTCGAGGATCAGCTCGCGGCGGATCTTCGCGCGCTGCTCCGCTCCGAGCTCGAGCAAGCGACGCTGGAGCAGCGCGTTGTGCTTCGCGACGAGCTCGGCCGGCAGGATGGGGCGCGCCGCGCCGGGCGCGTAGTGGACGAGCAGGCTCGCGCGCGCCTCGTCCCCCTGGCTCGAGCGCGCGAGCACCTCGAGCTGGTTCTTGCCGACCTCGAGCGGAACCAGCGCCTCCCAGGACCCGTCGGCATGCAGGCGCACCTCGTGGGCGGACTGACCCGACGTGGTGTTGCGCACTGCGACCTCCTCGACGTCGGCGAGGCGCATCGCATCGACGAACTCGGAGAGCCGCCCCGGGTCGGGCACGGGGGTGAAGAGACCGCGGGTGATCGCCGCCATCTCCACTGCTGCGACCGGCCCCTCGAGGGCCTCCGGGCCGATCGCGAACGAGTGGATGCGCACCCCCGCGCGCCGCGCGCGCTCCGCCGCCACCTGCACCGCCCCGACGTTGCCCACCTCGCTGTCTAGGTAGGGCAGCGTCGGCTGTCCGTCCGTGAAGAACAGGACGGTCTTGGTGCTGTCGGGGTCCGGGCTTCCCACCGAGCCGGCCAGGCCGAGCAGCTCGAGCGTGGCCAGGTCGATGCCGGCCGCCATGTGCGTCATCCCGTGGGGCTCGCTGCGCGACAGCTCGTAGAGCGAATCGCGCACGCGCCGGTAATCGGAGGTCAGGGGCTCCTGGGTGAACGCGGCGCGGCGGACCGGAGGACGCTCGAGGTCGCGGACGGAGCGAAGCAGCGCCTCCCCTGCGAAGGTCACCACGCCGACGCGCGTCCGCTTCGGGTCGAGGCCGTCGACCACCTGCTGCGCGGCCGCGACCTCGGCGGCCAGGATCGAGTCGTCCGGATCCGTGCTCCGCTTGTCGGGCTGCGGCGCTTCGACGCCGCGCTCGCCGTCGCCGTCGACGTCCACTCCGCTCGGCTGGTTCGCCGACGAGGACGTGTCGATGACCAGGAAGAGGTCGAAGCGATCGGAGCCGGAGCGGCGCGCGACCGCGCGACCGGCCAGGAACGCGCCGGCGGATTCCCCGAAGATCGCCTCCGGCTCGGGGCTCTCGATCGTGAGCTGCAGGGCGCCGGCGGATGCGTCGGGCGGGGGCGCAGCGGCAGCCAGCGCCTGGTCGAGCCGTCGCGCCGTGGTGTCGGGCGAGAGGTCCCCGTCCGGCGAGCCGGCCGCCGCCCGCCTTCGCTCGACCGGCGAGTTCGCGGCGCTCGCCTGGGGCGCGAGCGTGGCGAAGAGCCTCCCGAGGCCGCCTTCGTAAGGCTCCGCCATCGCCTCGGCGACACCCGCGATCGGGCCCACGCTCGACCGGATCAGATGTCCGCTCGGCCAGGCCGCCTGGAGCAGACCGATCACCCTCGCTCCGTCGGCGAGCAGCACCGGGGCGCCTCCCCAGCCCCGCAGGTCCGCGGGCGCGTCGAGATCGACCTCGATGGCGCCAGGAGCGCTCTTCACCACGGTGCCGGCGAGCCGGACCTCGGAGGCCAGAGGACCTTCCCGGATCCCGAGAACGAACACGCGCGTCCCCGGCTCCGGGAGCTCGCGCGCCGGCTCGAGCAGCCGAACACCCTGCGGCGGCGCCTCGAGAGCGAAGATCAGGAAGTCGTCGCGCGCCGAGGCCCCGGGCGCATGGAAGGCTCGCCCCGGGCGCGCGAAGTAGCGCCGGGAGGTCGCCGCCGGCTCGGTTCCCGGCGCCAGGAACTCGATCTCGCCGACCTCGGCGAGGCGGGTGCGATCGAACGAGTGCGCCGCGCCGACCGCAACCGCTCCGGCCTTGCCGGCGGCCGGCAGGAAGAAGACGCGCCCCGCCTCCCCGGCGCCGCGGAGCCGGCTGCGCGCGACGAGCGCGCCTTCGGCGCGCGCGGGCGCCGGCGCCGCGAGGAGCAGGGCGAGCAGGCAGGCTGCGAGGGCGCGGGGCACTCCCTGAGCGTGCCGGGCCTCAGCCGATCGCGCGAGGCGGCGCCTTCATGAACCGGCGGGCGGCTCGGGCCGCGAGCGCCAGCCGGGTACGCCGACCACGATGAGCCGCAGCTGCTTCTCGATGCGGCGGGCGATCTCGGCCTCTTCCTCGGGCCGCGCGCCGGTCAGGCGCCCGACGGCCGAGACCACGGTCTCCACGAGCAGATCGGCGAACATCTGCCGGTCGCTGCGGGTCCAGCCGACGAGCTCCGGGAAGCGGCTCAAGTCGACGGCCAGCTCGTTGGCGAACAGCTCGAGCTCCATGCGGATCGCGCGGCGCAGCCGGCGGACGCCGCCGAAGCGCTCGCGAGCGATGAAGCGCATGGGATCGCGGTGCTCGCGCACGTGCTGGACGACGATCTCCACCGAGCGGCGGATGGCGTCGGTGTAGAGCGTGTCGTCGCCGCGGGCGGTGCGCACCATGTCGTGGAGCGTGCCGAAGGCCTCGGTCACGAGCGCGAGGCCGAGGTCGTCCATGCCGTCGAAGTGCCGGTAGAAGGCGGTGGGGGTGATGCCGCTCTCCCGGGCGACCTCGCGGAGACTCAGGCTGTCGAAGCTGTGCCTCGACAGCATGCGGAGCGCGGAGTCGAGGAGCGCCCGGCGCGTGCGTTCCTTGCGCTCGGCGCGCGACTGGGTGTGGCGGCGTCGGGTCCTCAGCACCGTCGACGAGTGTACATCCGACCCGCCGGGCCGCCCTGCCCGCAGGCCCGAAACCAATGGCGCAGCGGAGGGATGGGCGGATCGGACGCCCCGCCCTGGCGTAGTTGACAGTCGTGCACTGGAGGTATATTTGTGCACAACCGTCAACTGGAGACCCGGCCCATGCAGCCTCCCCTCACCCCCCCGCGGCGCTGGCCCAGAAGCCTCGTCCGGGCCCTCGACGCCCTCGCCACCCCGCACGGCATCGACCGCTACCTCGAGTGGGTCGACCCGACCTGGTCGGTGCGCGAGGTGCGAGGGGTCGTGACCGAGGTCCGGCGTCAGACGGCCGGCAGCGTCACCCTCACGCTCGAGCCGAACGCGAACTGGACCGGCTTCGAAGCCGGCCAGCACACCGTGCTCACGGTCGAGATCGACGGGGTCCGGCACCGCCGCTGCTACTCGATGGCGACGTCGGCGCACGTGCGGGACCGCTTCGAGCTCACCGTCAGGCGCCACCCCGGCGGGACCGTCTCGCCCTGGCTCCACGCGCACGCGCGGCCTGGAATGGTGGTGGGCCTCTCGCCAGCGCAGGGCGATTTCGTCCTCCCGGCTTCCCGGCCCGATCGGCTGGTGCTGATCAGCGGCGGCAGCGGCGTCACGCCGGTGATGTCGATGCTTCGCACACTCTGCGACGAAGGCCACACCGGCGCCGTGGCGTTCGTCCACTACTCGCTGCGCGCGGAAGACATGCCGTACCGGAGCGAGGTCGAGCGTCTGGCCGCCGAGCACCCGAACGTCCGGCTGCTGCGAGCCTTCCCCGAAGAGCCGGGCCGCGGCGAGCTGGACGGCCTCTTCTGCGACGCCCATCTGCTGGCTGCGGATCGCCATTGGCGGGATGCCGAAACCTTCGTGTGCGGCCCTGCGCCGCTGATGGACGCCGTCCGCGCCCGCTTCGAGCAGGAAGGCCGGCTCGAACGCCTGCACCGGGAGGCGTTCACGCTCGCGTTCCCCGCCTCCAGCCCGGGCGCCGGCGCGTGCGGCACCGTTCGCTTCCAGCGCAGCGGCGTGCAGATCGACGCCGACGGACGCACGCTGCTGGAGCTCGCCGAGGCCGCCGGATTGCGCCCCGCCTCCGGCTGCCGCATGGGCATCTGTCACACCTGCATCCGCCACATGGCGGAGGGCACGGTGCGGGATCTGCGCACCGGCGTCACCCGCACCGCCGTCGACACCGACGTTCAGCTCTGCGTGCACGTCCCGAGCGGCGACGTGCTCCTCGATCTCTGACCCGCCGCGAGGCAAGGAGTCGCCATGACGAGCGCCCTCGATCGATCGCAGCGCCACGAGTTCCCCGAGGCCGACGCCCGGCCCGAGAGCAGCCCGGCGCTGCGCCACCACCTCACACCCGAGCAGGTCGAGGAGCTCGGCGCCGCGCTCGACGCGATCCGCCTGCGCATCCTCACCGAGCTCGGCCAGGAAGACGTCGACTACATCCGCAACGTCATCCGCTGGCAGCGGGGCCTCGAGGTCGCGGGCCGCGGCATGCTGCAGCTCGCGCTGCTGCCGCCCTTCTGGCTCGGCGGCGTCGCCGCCCTGTCGCTGGCGAAGATCCTCGACAACATGGAGATCGGCCACAACGTGATGCACGGCCAGTACGACTGGACCGGCGACGTCAGCCTCTCCTCGGGTGGGTTCGAGTGGGACACCGTCTGCCCCGCGGACCAGTGGCGTCACTCCCACAACTTCATGCATCACACCTTCACGAACATCGCGGGCAAGGATCGCGATCTGGGCTACGGCGTGCTGCGGATGAGCGAGCGCCAGGCGTGGAGCCCGCGCGATCTCGGCAACCCGGTGTACGCGCTGCTGCTGGCCGGGCTCTTCCAGTGGGGCGTGATGCTGCACGACCTCGAGGTGGAGCGCATCGCGAGCGGAGAGCGCGGCTGGAACGAGGTGCGCCCGCTCGTTAAGGGCATGGCCCGCAAGGCCGGCCGCCAGACCCTCAAGGACTACGTGTTGTTCCCCCTGCTCTCCGGACCGTCGTTCCTCGCCAACCTGCTCGGCAACGCCACCGCCAACCTGACGCGCAACCTCTGGGCCTTCACGATCATCTTCTGCGGCCATTTCCCCGACGGCGTCGAGGAGTTCGCGCTCGAGGAGACGCTCGGCGAGACGCGCGGCGAGTGGTACCTGCGACAGCTCCTCGGCTCGGCGAATCTCAGCGGCGGGCCCCTGTTCCACGTGCTGTCCGGCAATCTGAGCTTTCAGATCGAGCATCATCTCTTCCCCGACCTGCCCGCGCGGCGGTACGCCGAGATCGCCGAGGAGGTGCGCGCCCTCTGCGAGAAGTACGGGCTCCCGTACCACAGCGGCGGGCTCGGGCAGCAGTTCGGTAGCGTCGTTCGCAAGATCGTCCGCTTCGCCCTTCCCAGCCGCGGGTAGCCCCATGAGGAACCCCTTCGGCGCGGTGCGGCATGCAGAGGGGGCGGGCGAGTCGGCGAACGGGGGATGGCGCGTGTCGCTCAACCGCCTGATCTGGCGTGCCCACATCTTCAGCGCGGGCTCGCTGGTCGTCTGGGTGGAGAAGCTGCGGCCGAACCGCGGCTACGGCCAGCGGATCTTCTCCGCGTCGGCGCGGCTGGCGAACCGCCTCGTCGGCATCCGGGTCGAAGCGATCGGGCGGGGCAAGCTGGATCCGAAGCAGGGCTACGTCTTCACCCCGGATCACCGCAGCCACGCCGACATCACCGCGCTGATGGCCGCGTTCCCTGCGGTACGCTTCGCCGCCAAGCGGGAGCTGTTCGACGAGCCCGTGCTCGGGAAGGCGATGCGCGCGGTAGGCATGATCCCGATCGACCGAGGCAACCCGGCGCTCGCCAGGCGGACGCTCGACGAGGCCGCCGCGAAGCTCGGGAAGACCGTGTCGCTCGTGATCTTCCCCGAGGGCACGCGCGCCCCGGCGGGCCAGATGCTTCCCTTCAAGGCGGGCGCCTTCGTGGTCGCGATCGAGCAGCAGGTGCCGGTGGTCCCGGTCGCCATCCACAACTCGGCCCACGTGATGCCCGCCCACGGCTACCTCTCCGTCCTCGGCGGGCGTGTCGTGGTCGAGATCCTCGACCCGATCCCGACCGACGACCTCACCCTGGGGGATCGCCACGCGCTGAAGGAGCGGGTGCGCGATGCGTTGCTGCGAGCTCTTCGTCCCGAGGACGGCGGAGTCGCCGATCGACAGGACCTGGGATCCTTCGCCGGCCACGCCTGGGGCGTGCGGGACGCGACCGACGCCGCCCGGACCGCGCCGCGATGAGACCGAACGTCACGGTGATCGGCGCGGGATCCTGGGGAACGACCCTCGCATCCCTGTGCGCCCGGCGCGGCCCGACCCTGATCTGGGCGCGCGAGGACGAGGTGGTCGCGGAGATCAACGCGCACCACTCCAACAGCGTCTACCTGAAGGGGTTCGAGCTGCCGGCCGAGCTGCGCGCCACGCGGTCGATGCAGGAGGCGCTGCAGCCCGCCGAGGTCGTGGTGATGGCCGTGCCGTCACCCTGGTTCCGCTCGGTGCTCGAGCAGGCCGCCCCCTTCGTGCGGCCCTCGCTGCCCGTGCTGAGCGTCGCCAAGGGATTCGAGCCGGAGTCGCTGCTGCGCATGACGGAAGTGATCGCCCAGCTCCTCCCCGCCAACCCGCGCGCGGTGCTGTCCGGGCCGAACCTGGCGCGCGAGGTGATGGCGGGCTACGCGGCGGGCGCCGTGGTGGCGTGCCGCGACGCGGACGTCGCGAAGCGCCTGCAGGGAGTCTTCGACGGCGGCCTGTACCGCGTCTACACCGGTCACGACGTCGTCGGCGTCGAGGTGGCGGCCGCGCTGAAGAACCCGATCGCGATCGCCGCGGGCATGGCCGACGGTCTGGGCGTGGGCGACAACACGCGGGCCCTCGTCATCTGTCGCGGCCTTGCCGAGCTCACCCGGCTCGGCGTCGCCATGGGCGGCGAGGAGCGCACCTTCGCGGGCCTCGCCGGGCTCGGGGACCTGCTCGCCACCTGCATCAGCAAGCTCAGCCGGAACCGGTACGTCGGAGAGCAGCTCGGGAAGGGCCGCAAGCTCGACGACATCATCGGGGAGATGCGCATGGTGGCCGAAGGCATCCACAACTGCAGCGTCGTCCTGGAGCTGGCCGCGCGCCACGGCGTCGAGATGCCGATCACGCGGGAGATCGAGCGAGTCGTGCGCGGCGAGTCCACCGCCGTCGAGGCCTTCCGAGGCCTCGTCCAGGACCCAGCGGGTTCCGAGACCCTCTGATGGCGCTGCGCCTCAGTGGTCGGGCGCCTTGACCGGGCGACCGCCGGGTCGGGCGGGTCGGAATTGGTGATAGGATGCCCCGAGAGAGATCCTGCCATGACTGCCCACCGCGCTTCGCTCGCCGCATTCGCCGTGCTCGGGATCCTGCTCGGGACGCCGCTCGCCGCTCTCGCCAAGGACGTGTGCCTCCTCGACACCGCGGGCGATTCCTGGATCTTCCAGAAGGTCAAGAAGTTCAAGACCGGCCGGGCGGTGCCCCTGAGCGGCCTCTACATCACGGGCGGCGAGACCTTCCCGGTGCATGGCATGGCCGTTCTCCGGCCCGGCGGAAACGTCGAGGCGGGGGTCCTGGTGCACGCGATGTCGGGCGGCGCCTTCACCGGGCACAACTTCACCGCGAGCATGCAGGTCACGACCGGTCTCGAGGGCACGGGTGGACTCGACAGCGACGGCGACTACGTCCTGAACGCGGGGGCCTACGGCTGGTCGGCGGTCGACTGCGCCACGCTCAGCATTCCCTGACCCGTCCGGAATCACCGGATCCAACGGATCGGGCGCCACTCCGACGGTCTCCGGGAGCATCCGCTGACCCTCGACGCCATCCTCGATCGCATCCTGGTGCCGCGCCCGAACGGAAGCGAGGCGCTCGAGGAGGTGGCGCGGTTCCTCCGCGGCTCCCTCGAGGCGGCGGGGGCTCGAGTCGAGCTCCAGGAGTTCGTCGCGACGCCCCACGGCTTCGCGCTCTGCTGGGCGGTGCTGCTGCTGACGATGCTCGGCTGGGCGGCGGCGATCGCGACCCGCCGGCACGCGCTGGCCCTGGCGCTCGCCCTGGCCGTGCCGGCCCTGCTCTTCGCCGAGTTCGAGGCCCTGCGTTCGCCGGTGAGCGGGCTCTGGGCGGTGACGGAGCGCAACGTGATCGGGACGTTCCCGGGCCGGCCGGATGGACCGCTGCTGGTGTTCACCGCGCACTACGACACGACGACCCACTTCGGCGACCACCGCGACTGGGCCACCTGGGGCTGGCGCATGGCGCCCGCCCTCGGCGCGGCGATCGCGCTCTCGCTCCTCGCCTCGCTGCGCGGCCTCCGCGCCCGCGCGCCGCTGCCTCGCTGGCTGACGCTTCCCGTTGCGGCAGGCGTGCTGGTGCCCTTCGCTGCCATGGCCTGGTTCCAGGCGGCGGGCCCGCTGCTCCGGGCGCCGTGCCCCGGCGCGGTGGACAACGGCGGCTCGGTGGCCGCGCTGCTCCGCCTCGCCGAACGCCTCGCAGCCCGCCCTGCGGGCTCGGCAGCGGAGGTGCGCATCGTCTTCGTCGCCGCGGAAGAGGAGCGCGCGCTCGGCTCGCGCGCCTACGCCCGCGCGTTGGATCGCGAGCGGCCGCTCGCCATCGTGAACCTCGAGGCGGTCGGCACCTCCGCGCCCCTCGCCTTCGTGCCCGAGGACGGCTTCGAGCTCCGCCGCTTCGAGAGCCCGGCCTGGCTGACCCTGCTGCTCGGCGCCGCCGCCGCGGACCTCGGCCGGCCGGCGCCCGCGCGCCGGCCTCTCCCGACCGGAACCCTCAGCGACGGGCGGAGCTTCCTCGCCGAGGGCCTGCCCGCCGTCACGCTCTGGGCGGCGGAGGACGAGCGCTTCCCTCCCTATCTCCACTCGGCGGGCGACTCGCGCGAGCGCCTCTCGCCCGCGGCCCTCGAGGCGACGGTCGACCTGCTGGAGGCGCTGGTGCGCCGCGTCGACCGCGAGCCCACCTCGCTCACGGACTCGCTTCGATGACGTAGCCCCAGAGAT
>Ga0209705_10001409_pt1 | contig 12647 bp, 10 predicted proteins | sample PPLLaktember2015_5_FD_187262 | JGI IMG/M metagenome (GOLD analysis project Ga0209705, IMG submission 187262) | Freshwater sediment microbial communities from Prairie Pothole Lake near Jamestown, North Dakota, USA - PPLs Lake P8 Core (1) Depth... | ecosystem: Environmental > Aquatic > Freshwater... | reverse complement strand
GTTCCGCGCCGATCGCGATATTGTTGAAAAAGCAGAATCCCATGGCCCTGGAGGCCTCGGCGTGGTGGCCGGGCGGGCGGACCAGGGCGATGGCGTTGGGGACGGAGCCGTCCATGACGCGGTCGATCGATTCGAGGAAGCCGCCCGCGGCCAAGAGCGCAGTCCCCCAGGTCTTCGGCCCGGCGACGGTGTCGGCGTCCATCGGCACGGATTTTCCGGCCGTGGAGCGGATGAGGTCAATGTAGCCGCGCTCATGGACCCAGGCGAGCTCCTCCTCCGTGGCCGGCCGGGGCGGGATCGCGACAAAGGGGACGGGAGGGTCCTTCTCGAGCATCCGGATGAGGACCTCGATGCGGGCCGGCGACTCGATATGATACGCGCCCATGTCGTGGTCCATGTAGCGCCGGTCGATGACTACTCCCGTGTTCATATCCTCTCCAGGAGTTCAGACCGGGTCAAACCTACACTTTTCAAGTTTTCTGCCTCCAAGAACGATAGAATGGCCAGCCCTGACCCGAAAAACTTGAAAAGTGTAGGTTTGACCCCATCTTATCTCCCGCTTCATACCCGCCTCATTTCACCGTCTTTGGGAAGAACCTCTCCAGCTCCTCTGGCTTCGGCTTGGGCGTCAGCAGGCTGACGATGACGAGGGCGCCGAGCGAGGCGACGAGGGAGGGGTAGATGAGCGGGATGCCCCAGGGGTCGCCGTCGGGCGCCGGGATGCCGGGGATCTTGGACAGGGCGAAGAAGACGAGGCAGACGACCGTTCCGGCGATGATCGAGGCCAGGCCCCCGGCCCTGGTCACGCGCTTCCAGGCGAGGGCCGCGATGAGGGCCGGGGTGATGGCGACGCCGTAGATCGTGTAGGCGAAGAAGCTCATCTCGAGGACGGACTTGAGCTGGGTGGCCAGCAGGAAGGCCACGACGCCGATGGCGACGATGAGGACCTTTTGCAGGGCGACCATGTTCTTGGGGTTGGCGTCCTTCTTCATGAAGCGCTGGTAGATGTCGCGCATGAGGGTCGTCGACGGCGAAAGGAGGTAGTTCATGCCGGTCGAGATGACGACGGCGCAGGCCGCGCCGAGGAGGAGCACGCCGACGGGGAAGGGGACGAGCTGCTTGGCCGCCATCAGCACGACCTTGCCGCCGGCCTTGGGCACGCTCAGGTCGATTTGTGACTGGAGCTTGCTGAAGGCGAAGACAGCGATGACGACGACGATCGTCTCGACGAAGATCGTGCCGACCGTCCACCAGGCCACGGCCTTCTTGGCGTCCTTGCCCGACTTGGCGCTATAGAACTTCTGATACATGCTCTGCACGCCGAGGAGCAGGAACATCGTCGACAGGAAATAGCCGATGGCCTTGAGCCAGGGATGGACCCCGAACTGGCTGTTGACCACCGCGAAGTAGCCCGGGTCGAGGGCCGCCTTGGCCGTGGGCAGGCCGCCCGCCGCCGTGACCACGAAGGGCACCGCGAGCAAGCAGGCCAGGACGATGATGATGCCGTTCGGCAGGTCCGTGTAGGCGATGGCGACCATGCCGCCGAGGGCCGTGAACAGGATGACGAAGGCGGCCGCGATAAGCGTCCCGGTCGCCTCCGAGATCTTGCCGTCGGTGATGACGTTGAGGATGAAGCCGCCGGCGACGAACTGGTAGGAGACGATGGAGACGAAGGACAGGATGAGAGCGATGGCCCCGAAGAGGCGCGCGGCCGGGCCGTAGCGGACCTCCAGGACGTCGCCCACGGTGTATTGTCCGAAGGTGTGGATCTTGGCGGCCAGGAAGTAGATCAGGATGATCCCGACCCAGGCGCCGGCGGCCAGCCACAGGGCGGAGAAACCGGCCTTCGAGGCGAACTCGGCGCCGCTGATGAACGTCCCCGAGCCGATCCATGTGCAGATCAGGGTGAAGACCATGACCTGCCACTTGAGGCTCCGTCCGGCGACCATGAACTGCTCCTGGCTCTTGATCTTCCGCGAACGGACGAAGTTGAGGACCGTCAGCGCGATGAGATAGGCCAGGATGATGATGAGGTACGTCGACATGCCGCCCTCCTTCGGCCGGGGTGTCCGGCGCTAGACTTCGAGTCCGGGCGGCAGCTCGCCGCCCTTCCGTTCGAGCTTGACCGACAGCAGCCGGGTCATGTTCGGTTCGGCCATCGTCGTGCCGTAGATGTAGTCGGCCACTTCCATGGTCTTGTAGTTGTGGGTGATGATGATGAACTGCGTCTGGTGCTTGATCGTCTTGAGGAGGTCGAGGAAACGGGCCAGGTTGACGTCGTCGAGGGCCGCGTCGACCTCGTCGAGGAAGCAGAAGGGCGAGGGCCGGTAGCGGAAGAGGGCGAACAGGAAGGCCAGCGAGGTCAGCGACTTCTCGCCGCCGGACAGCAGCGAGAGGTTCTGGACCCTCTTCCCCGGGGGTTGGGCCACGATCTCGACGCCGCTCTCGAGGGGGTTGTCGGGCTCGAGGAGCTTGACCTCGGCGTTGCCGCCCTTGAAGAGCGCGCTGAAGAGGTCGCCGAAGTTCTTGTTGACCTGCTCCAGGGCTTTGAGGAACTGGTCCTTGCTCTCCTCGTCGATCTTCTTGATGGCCTCGACGGTCGAGGTGATGGAGTCGCGGAGGTCCTGCCGCTGCTGCGACAGGAATTCGAAGCGCTTCTTCTGCTCGACGAACTCCTCTTCGGCCATCAGGTTGACGGCCTTGAAGCGGTTGATCGCCTCGCGCGATTCATCGAGTTCCTTTTCGACGTCGTCGTCGGTCATCTCGGCCAGAGGCCGCCACTTCTTGACTAGCCTCCGTGGCTTCACGGCTTCAGCGGGGGCGGCACCGGCTTCCCCGGACGCTTCGTCGGTCCCGTTCTCGTCCTCGGCCATCTCCTCGGCCTCGGGCTCCTCGGCGGCGGGGGTGGGGGCCGCCGGGGCTTCGGCCGCCGCCCGGGATTCCGCCCGGAGCTCGGCCAGGGTCTTCTTGAGCTCCTGCCAGCACATCTCGTCGAGGTTCACCAGGTCGCGCTCGACCTCGGCCTTCCGGATCTCGTGGCGGACCCGCTCGTTCTTCGCGGCCTCCTCTTCTTCGCGGCTCTTCTGCACGATGGCCTCGAAGCCCTCGAGGGTCTTGCGGACCTTGTCGAGCTCGCCGGCCGTGCTTTCGAGCCCGGTTTCGGCGGCCGCGCGCTCCTCGCCGACGGTCTTGGCGCTTTCCCGCAGGGCCGCGATCTCCTCGCGGAGGCGGGTCTGGTCCTCGCCGCTCCTCAGGATGTCGGCTTCGAGCATCTGGATCTTGGCCGCCGCGGCCTCTTTCCGCTTCTCGGCGGCCCGGATCTGGTCGTTGAGGCCGTTCATCTTCTCCTGAACGAGGTCGAGGCCGGCCTTGTTCTCGAAGAACCGCCGTTCGCAGGCGGCTTCGCCCGAGGCCAGATCGGCGAGGGCCCGTTCCTCGTTCTCGATCCGCTCCCGGAGAGCCCGGGCCTCGGATTCCCGCTGGGTGAGATTTTGGCCTGTCGACAGGAGCGCTTCCTGGAGCCGCGACTTCTCGCCGTGCATGAGCTCGAGCTCGCGGCCGAGGATCGACTGGGTGGTGCGGATCTTTTCGCCGTCCCCGAGACCGTAGCGCTGTTCGCGCTCGCGGTCCTGAAGGACGCGGTCGGTGCGTTCGAGCTCTTCCCGGACCGCCGCGAGCTCGGCCTCGACGGTTTCGAAGGCCTTGGTCTTCTCTTCGATCTCGGCGACGACCGGGGCCGAATCGATCTCGAACCGGGCGACCTCGGCCTCGAGCCGGCGGATCTCCGAGGCCAGGGCGACCGCGCCCTCGGCCTTCTGGCCGAGCTTGAGCAGGCCGGAGGAGAGGAGCAGGTCACCGGACGGCGTCAGGAAGTTGAGCTCCGGGTGCTCGAGCCACGCGCGGACCGCTTCGCCGGCGTCCTTGACGATGACCGCGTCCTCGAGCCCGGCCAGCCGGTCCTTGAGCCGGTCGTCCGGCTCGACCAGGCTCTTGAGCTGGCCGATGACGCCGGGCCGGCCGAGGACCTCGGCCGGGATCGCGGGACGGGCCGCGGCCGGGACAAGCAGGTAATTGCCGCGCAGGCCCTGCGGCAGCCCGCTCACGAACTCCTCGGCCGGGACGACCCGGGACCGGGCGCCCTCGCGCCAGAACGTATCGAAGAGGACCGCGTTCTCCGGGCTCGTCCGGATGAGGTCGGCCAGTATGCCGAGGCCTCCGGGAACATCGTCGGGACGGCTTTCCTCCCGGGCCTTCTCGTCGATCTTGAGCAGGGCCTGGAGGTGGAAGGACGACTCGTCGCGCCGCGACTTCAGGGCGTCGAGGCGGGCCCAGGCCTCCTCGACCGCCGTGCGCACTGCCAGGCGCGACGTCTTGATGTCCTCGGCCCGGCTGACCAGCGTCTGGCGCGCGGCGCGCGACCCGGCGATGTCCCGTTCGAGGGCGGCCGTCCGCTCGGCGTTCTCGAGCAGAAAGGCGGCCTGATCGCCCAGCTGGGCGGCGAGCTTCTCTTCCTGGCGGATCAGGAGCTCGAGCTCCTTGTCGGTCTTGGCGCTCTCGTTCTTGGACTCGGTCAGGGCATGGAGCGCTTGGAGGTAATCGCCCCGGAGACGCTCGATCTCCCGCCCGGCGGCCAGCCGGGATTCTCGCGCGGCGTTGAGGTCGGTCTCGGCACCTGCGACCTGGGTTCGGTTCGTCTCGAGCGAACCCTCGAGCTCGCCCAGCCGCGCCTTGAGCTCCTCGATCTCCTTCGTCAGATAGAGAACGTCCTGGAGGAGCTCGTCTCGATCGGCCTCGGCCCGTTTCTTTTTTTCCTCGAAGAACTCGACCCGCTTCGTTTCCCGCTCGATGTCGCTCTCGATCCGGGCGTCGCGGGATTTCAGCCCGTAGACCCGCTCCTGCTCGTCCTTGAGGACCTTTTCAAGGTCCCAGAGGTCCTTGCGCCGGGCCGTGGCGTCCTTCTCCTCGGTCCGCAGGCGCGCGGTCGTCTCGGTCTCGCGGAGGAGGCCGGCGTCGTAGAGGGCCGAGGCCTCCTGCTGGGCCTTTTCGAGGACGACGAGCTTCCGCTGGTAGTGGTGGGACGTCAGCTCCCGGATCCGCTCGCGCAGCCGCCGGTAGCGGTTGGCGGCCTGGGCCTGGCGCTGGAGCGAGTTCTTGGCCTTCTCGACCTCGATGATGATGTCTTCGAGGCGGATGAGGTTCTGCTCGGTGCTGTCGAGCTTCGACTGGGCCTGACGCTTTTTGTCCTTGTAATAGGCCGTGCCGGCGGCCTCCTCGATGAACAGCCGTTTCTCGTTGGGCTTCGAGGTGACGAAGTTCCCGATCGAGCCCTGCTTGATGACGAAGTATTCCTTCTCGCCGATGCCGTGCTTCCAGAGCTCGTCCTGGATGTCCTTGAGCCGGACGGTCTTGCCGTTCATCCGGTACTCGTTCTCGCCGGCGCGGAAGGCCCGGTGGGAAACGATCATCTCCGCGTCGTCGCCGGCCAGGGTCAGAACGGCGTCGGCCATGTTGAGGGCGGGGCGCTTGGCGTTGCCGGAGAAGATGACCTCGTCGGTCCGGTCGCCGCGGACGACGCCCTGGCGGTGGCCGCCGAGAGACCAGAGCATGGCGTCGACGAGGTTCGACTTGCCCGTGCCGTTCGGGCCGACGATGGCCGTGATGCCGGGGTGGAAGAGGATCTTGGTCCTTTCGGAGAAGGACTTGAAACCCTGCAATTCGAGCTTCTTGATGATCATACTCATGATAGAGAGGCGCTTTCAGTCGATTGGACCCGACCCTGGGGCCGGGACAGACGGGTATTGTAAGCGAATCCCCCCCTTTTTGAAAGGGGACATGTACCCTTGATGGGGGACATGTACCTGCGGTACGTGTCCCCGTCCTGTGCGTCCCCGCTTTTCGGAATAACTTTCCGGGCCGTTTGTATACCATATGGGAGCCCAAGCTCCCCGAGAATTCGCGGCAAGGAGGCGAAGATGTTCCAAGACGCCATGTTCGTCCCGGACAGGAATTGGCGGTCGAGGGCGGCGGCGCTGCAGTTCGCGGCGCTCATTCACGCCGTGGCCCTGACTGTGATCGCGGCGATCCCGCTTTTGCGGGTCAGCGAGCTGCCCCGAGTCGACATATCCGATGTGCTCGTCGTTCCGGCCCTTCCGGCGACCCCTCTGCCGCCGCCCAAGGCCAGGACCGGGAACCCCGGCGCGCGCATCAAGGCCCGGCGGGCCGCGGTCGCCTCGGCCGAGCCCTGGCGGTTCGTGCCTGTGGCCATCCCCGAGGGCATCGTCGAGGAGGGCGTGCTCGGGACCGAAGGCTCCGAATTCGGCATCGAGGGCGGCGTCGATTACGGGGCGGGGGAGGGGCTGCCGGTGAACCTGCTCGGCTCGGGGCTCTACGATCTCGTCGGCAAGCCGGATGCGGTCCCCGTCCTGGCCGTCGGCGAGGTCAAGCCGCCCAAGCTCGTGCGGCGCGTCGAGCCGGTCTATCCCGAGATCGCCCGCCAGATCCATGGGCAGGGGGTCGTCATCCTCGAGGCGACGACCGACATCTACGGCCGCGTGATCAACGTCCGGGTCCTGCGGTCGGTCCAGTTCCTTGACGAGGCCGCGATCGAGGCCGTTCGCCAGTGGGTCTATGAGCCTCTCCTGGTCAACGGCCGGCCCCGGCCCGTGACCTTCACCGTCACCGTCCGCTTCGTCCTCCAGAAGTAGGGACCGAAAGCGGGGACACGTACCGGGGGTACATGTCCCCCGTCGTGATTCCCCGTCGTGATTTGACAGGAAACGCCGTTTCGTTTAACTTAATCGGGCCTCCCGTTCAGCCAGCGTAGCTCAGTCGGTAGAGCAGCTGATTCGTAATCAGCAGGTCGGTGGTTCGAGCCCACTCGCTGGCTCCATTCATTCTTCCCATATAAAACATAAAGTCAGAGTTTTAGGGCCTTATCGGGGCCTCGTCAACTTTGCCTGTGCTTGCCCCGAATTGCCCACATTTGGCTTCCAATGTGGCACAAATGTGGCACAAGTGCGGAGCGCGCCAATAAGAATTTTGGGAGAAAATCTTCGGCGATTATGCAAATAGATCTGCAATGGGGTTCCGGACTCCGGATCCAAAGGTCGTTGACGGGCGCGGGAGACATCAGCCCTGCTAAGGGCCGCCATGACGACCAATGAATCCGACAAACCAGGTTGGAGCGTTCGCCGGATCACCAAACCAACCCCAGTCGTTCAGGGTCTCGATGAAGGACTCGCGGTCGTAGCACTCGTAATAGAGCGGATTCAGTCCCGAGGCGAAGTATCCGAGCGCGTCTGCAACGTCGAAGATCTCTTCGGCGGTCTCTAGCCCGGCTATGATGGCCCCGAGTGGCCCGCCGAAATCCGGAAGCCACCCCGAGCACCAGTACACTGTGCCCTTGTACTCCATCGCATACGGCGATTCAAACCGAACCTGAAGGTCGCGAGCGGCGGCCCGCCACGCACGCGCCATCCGCCCTTTCGCAACCGCTTCTCGATCACCGCTCATCTTGTCGGCAATGCTGGGTACAGCAGTTGAGCGGCCGTCTGATAGGAACTTGCTTTTTCGGCCGTGCGAGGCCCCCTCGCTTGACGTACAGGATTGATCCGTCCCATCACGGACTGAGGATAGGTCTGTCGCCGGCAGTTGTCAAGAACGCGAAATCGGGAAGGCTTTAGCCCCGCGCGGCCGATTTTCAGCGGGGGCTGCGGGGATAGATTGACCCGTGATTTCATCCATCTGGCAGGCGGAGGTTCGAATCCTCTCAGGCACGCCACGTTTTCCCCCCTGTCGCTTAATGCCTTGACTCCCATCTGTCGCCGGCAATATCATCAGCCCATGATGGGGAGGGTAGATTTCGAGACTGAGGCCGGCGATTTCAGGCCGAGCGCAAAAAGGAAATTCCAATCGTAAATCCCACCGAAGAACAATTTGTAAACACATTTGTCCGGACGAATCGGCGTGAGCGGTGTTTATTCGAATTAAGTTCGCCTAAAAGGCGGGGCCACTTTCTTAGTCGTCTTTGCCACGACTATGAAACTGTTTTTGATGAACGCTACCTCGTAGAGCTCGCAAAACCGAACTCAGATGCCGAAGCAGTCGAAAGGGTCCTGACAGCGAACGGAGCGGGTAAAATGTGCTATGTAATATCGTCTCGCGAAGAGGTTGACGGAAAAGAAGTAAACCTACGTGAAGCGCTTCGCCTCTGCGTAGGATACGGTTTTCCTTCCGTATTAATCTGCACTCCTTCACTTGCCTTCTATGAGGGTGAACAGTATCAGGGTCCACCGCCAAGATTCATACTCAGGAAGAAATGAACGTTATCATCGGTTGAGGGGCAATGATGAATGCTATAAGAACGGAAAAGAAGAAATCGATCTACGAAATCTACGACGTGCCCTATGATGACATTATGGTCGATGGCGTTTCGTTCGATGAACTCTTAGATTCAATGATCCCGGGAAGAGGGATCAAAGGCCTCGTTCCCGCAAAGTCCGGTCGGCTTATTGACAAGGGGGCGCTTTAATGACGCGCAAGAAAGGTAAATCCTATCAACTAGAGGCGGATAATGGATCGCATCACAGCTGAGCGCTCGACGATACTCCGCGGGCTTGTGGGATCAACGGTTCACGGCCTGAACGTGAACGACGGGATCGAGGACCGCGATGAGATGGGGGTGTGTATCGAGCCGCTCGAGGCGGCTCTGACGCTCGGGGCTCCCTTCGAGCAATTTATCTACCGGTCGGCCGCCGAACGCGCGGGGCGCCACGATGCGCGGAGCATGGCCGGTGATCTCGATCTGACCATCTACAGCCTCCGTAAATGGATGCGTTTGGCGCTCAAGGGGAACCCGACGATCCTCCTCCTGCTGTTCACTCCGGATGATCAGTTAGTACACTGCGACCGGCTCGGATCGGAGTTGCGCGCGCTGACCCCAATTATCATTTCGCGGCGGGTCCAGGGGCCCTATCTCGGCTACCTGCAGGCGCAAAAGCAGCGCCTGACGGGCGAACGTGGCCAGAAGAATGTCCACAGGCCGGAACTCGAAGAGATGTACGGCTTCGACACCAAGTACGCGATGCACATGCTGCGACTGGGATTCCAGGGCGTCGAGCTGCTGACCACGGGGCGCTTGAGCCTTCCGATGCGAGAGCCGGAACGCTCTTTCCTGTTGAACGTGCGGCGGGGCAAGATCAGCGAGCAGGAGTGCCTGACGCGAGCAGGCGAGCTGGAACAAGAGCTGGGCGATTTAGCCACCACAAGCTCGCTGCCTGAGGAACCGGACGAAGCACGCATCGAGAAATGGGTGATCGATGCCTATCGGAGCCGCTGGAGCGTGTGAACGCGCCATGAGCGGAGTTTTAAAGTATTGCGCGCTTGCTAAGCCGTCGGCCTACGAAATCGTAAGGCGGCAGACGACCTTTTGGGACCTGCGGCAGGACGGCAAGGTCGTCCGCATCCACTTTGCCGGCAAAGAGGAATTCGGGTTCGTTGAGCCCTGCGCCCCTTCCTTCTCCGTCGTCGAGGAGCACGCACTTCTCATCGATTACCAATATGCTTGGGAGAGCATCTATCTTGCGGGTGCAGTAGCCACCTTTGATCAGGTCCTCGGTCACCTCGTGCAGGCGATCGAGGCGCGGGTCGAAGGGTGGCGTTCTGCAACCCACTATTTCAATACGTTCGGCGCCCGGCGCATCCTACGCGACGGCTACGGGCAATTGGTCCACGCCCCTCCTCCGATCGCTGAGACCTGCCAGGCTCTGCTTCGAGGTGCTGAGGCGCAATTCACCTCTCTCCCTAGCGGACCCTCCCGCTGGCCTCGACAGGCGTTCATCGCCGGCAGGAATTTTGTGGTGGCGAAGTCTTTCCGCATAGAGGACGTCACATAACCATGCGTTGGATGGGGAAGGTAAAATTAGAGCCTGAGGCCGGCGCTTGCCTCCGGCCAATAGGGAGCAAAGACTTGACACAAATCCGAGAATACGACGTAGTGCGGGTGATCAGACTCCGAACGAAGAACCGCACGATTAGCGGGTCGGCCGGAGTTACGCGACCTCCCAGAGTTGGCGACATTGCGACCGTCGTTCATGAATACATCCCCGAGAATCCTACGGCACCGGTTATCGTTGAGAACGTGGGTGAGGATGGGATGACAATCTGGATCGCTGACTTTGAGAGGGATGAAATAGAATTAGTGGTTTCGGCGCCGAGTTCAAGTGGACCCGCTGAGAGGAATAGGATATGAGTTCCAAACAATGCGCGGTTAGCTGGACAGTCAGGAACCGACCGTGCTGAAAGACTGGCACCGAGGCGACATCTTCTCTGCCCTCGAGGCCCGTGGTTGGCACGACCCTAGTCGCGAACCCGACGACTGCTACTATGTCGGGGAGTCTTACATGTTCAGCAAGGCCGACCGCCGATTGCATGTGGCATTTGTCGCGGATATCGGGACCGGCTTCTCGACGGAGAAGTCTCTCGAAGAGGTTGTGGCAACGCTCGATGGAGTAACGGACCGGGCGGAGCTTTGGCTGTCGCGCCGTCAAGATGGCAAATGGCGCACGGCGCTCAGAGAATGGGTAGACCACATTGCGCGAATCGACGGCGCCGCTTAACACGAGAATGAAGCAGACGAGCTCTTTTGAATCTTCTCAGGAACGCCACTCATTTCTCATTTATTCCTGCGAGTGAGTCACGGACCATGATGCCAAGCGATGATTGGAGACGGCAAGGTCAGGAGAAATACCTCAGGGGTGTTATTCTCGTTCATCGACCCTACAGGCAAAACCAACATAATCCGGACTGGGACCACGACCATTGTGAATTGTGTGGGTCGAAATTTGCTCTTGATTTGAGCGGTCCCGATATTCTAAAAGAGGGATACGCAACAGAGGACGACTACTATTGGATTTGCCCCGTCTGTTATGAAGATTTCCGCGCCGAGTTCGAGTGGACCGTCAAAGAAGAAATGAAGTGAGCGCCGAGGGGATTCCTTTGCTCGACAATTCAGCAGGTCGGAGGTTCGAGCCCTCTCGCTGGCTCCACTCCAGTTTCCCCATAAGCGGCAGCCGATCCAATCACTTATAGGCCCGGATCGTCCTGTCCCGATTCCCAATTTAATACGCCGTCTTAAGCCGCCTTAAGCCATTCTGGGGGAAAAGTGGACAAAAGGTGGACAAGAAAGACGCCCTGGAGGAGGAGCCCTGGCCGGACTCAGGGCTTACCAACCCGATCCGCCGCCCTCCGCTGTCCCGGCCTCCGAATCTCAGTTCTTGACTCTCGTCTCTGGCGGGGCTACTCTCTTTTTATGAGGGGGAGGATTGCTTTTGAGTTCGCGGCCAGCGCTTTCACGCCGAGCGCAAAAAGGAAATTCCTATCAAAATCGCTCTGCCCTCGATCGGGTGGAATCTCCATCGCCATTGACCAAGAACAAAATGCAGAGTTAATGTCCTAGTCCTGCTCGACACAGGGGAACAGGAGGCTGAAATGCATGGGTCTGGCGGGCCCCAGGGTTGGCGTCTTCTGAATGTCTCGGAGGGAGAAGCGGAAATCACAGCCAACGGAATAGCGCCATTGGAGGTATTTCGCGAACCTGGGTATGGTGAATGGTCCTTTGACATCGTTAGCGTTGAGCTTGCAGCGGAACAGACGCCTCGTATCCAATCACTCGGCGCTCGCGGCGAGTTTCTGATAACTGGGTTGGTTGACTGGGAGTTCCCGACCGGCTGGCCCGAAGAACATGACGAAACGATCGATGGGCCTAAGGTTCCCAGCCTGTGGTCCCTGACAGTCGCTGGGATTGAGTTCGAGGTTGAACGCCAAGATGCGCCTCATTTGGTGCTTGCACGTGGGATGTGGCTCAGCCTGCGAGTCTCTCACTTGACGCTCTGGTGGGGCGAAGACGAGGCCGTTCCTTACTATCGTGAGATCGGGTCTAGACGCGTCATTCAGCGAATTGTTGATCATCTACGGAACTCAAGCTGTCGGTCCATGTGGGTGAGCAAGGAGTGCGAATCTCCAGAAATCTGGGTGCTCCGAGTTCGACCGAGCGACTTCGAGTGCGCGCAGAAGGTCGTGCCTTCCAATATTAAAGAGGAATAACAAGAAAACAGAAGATCGAGGGTGTTGTCGCTGCTGAAAACCTCCTACCGGCGCTGCGAGAAGGACTTGCTCCTCGCGGTTGCCTCCTCCTTATTAGAACACGCCGCTCCGCCCCTCGGGCAGGAGCCCCCCAATGCGCACGTGACCTGCCCCCCTCACAGGGATCCAGTCCATGTGCTAGGATCAATCTGGATCAAGGGAGGTTGATATGGCCAGGCAACGGTTTAATCCGGATCCAAAGGTCGAAGGTTCGAATCCTCTCGGGCACGCCATCTGATTTCCGCAAGAAGTTGATTCGGCCCGTCGTTCTGGCTCGGATTAAAGTGGACGGAAAGCGGACAGGATTTCTAAAGATAGGCCCGTAACGAATTGTCCCGCATACAGATAGAGCCGCAACGGGCATGATTCGTCATCAGCAGGTCGGAGGTTCGATCCCTCTCGCTGGCTCCATTAAATCCTCTCTGGGGTCTCAAGAAAATCAGCGCGTTGCACGCTCCTCGTGAGGAAAAGGGCTTTCAGCGTGCTTAAGCAGTTTTAAGTCGTTT
>Ga0209705_10001403_pt1 | contig 12692 bp, 8 predicted proteins | sample PPLLaktember2015_5_FD_187262 | JGI IMG/M metagenome (GOLD analysis project Ga0209705, IMG submission 187262) | Freshwater sediment microbial communities from Prairie Pothole Lake near Jamestown, North Dakota, USA - PPLs Lake P8 Core (1) Depth... | ecosystem: Environmental > Aquatic > Freshwater... | reverse complement strand
GTTTTAGGACCACACACAGTGCGGTTTCTGAAGGTGAAGGTATCGGTCACAGGCTGCGCCGATACCACAATTGCGAGAGAGTCATCAATCCTGCACAGGTGTCATGTGCATGATCGTGAGCAATTGCTTCCCCTGCAACCATGGACACATGGTAGCAGGGGGCGTTTTGGCCGCAAAGCGATTCAAGTTGTATTGGCACAGAGACGATAGGCCATGCGCATGCCTTGTCGCTCAAGCCAGAGCGCAGCCGTAATCCCTAATGCGACAAAAAGTAACCGAGCGCAGAAGTCCACCATTCACATTTTCAAAGCCAGGTTGACGATAGTTGATGTGGGTCAAAGTATGCAGGGCGATTTTATGAGATTAAGTAACACAATTCGTGGCAGTTAAAGAATAAACTGGTTTATCCGCTAGCGAGGGGGCCGTCATGAACAAGAATCCATCTTCCTATCCGTGGTTCCACCTTGTTCTCGCGGCATGCGTGCTGGCCTTGGGCTTGGCCGGATGTGCCGATGACGGCGACCCAGGCGCCGCGGGCGCGCCCGGGCCGGGCGTGGCGCCATTGGCCACCTCGACCGCACTGAACATCACCATCACCGGGGCGAGCATCGGTAGCCCGCCGGTGGTGAATTTCAAGGTCACCAATCAGGACGGTGTGGCGGTCGCCGGGTTTGCCGACACCGATCTGCGCTTCAACATCGCCAAACTGATTCCGGGCAGTCCGAACAAGTGGCAGAGCTACCTCAACAGGGTCAGTGGCGGGGGCGTACTGGGCACCCAGGAGCGTGCGGGCTCCTCTACAGCTTCTTGGGGCACGCTGGTCGATCACAAAGACGGCACGTTCACCTATACGTTCAAGACCGATATCACCAACCCCGCGGCGAACCCCTGTCCGGCACCGTGCACCGACGCCGACGGCAACGCGCTCGATATCAGTTACCAGCCGAGCCTGACGCACCGCATCGGGATTCAGCAGAACAACACCGCGTTGCCGAAGGCCAACGCCACGTATGATTTCGTGCCGGCCGGCGGCGCCGTCAGCACCACCCGTGAAATTGTTAACATCGCGAAGTGCAACGAGTGCCACAACAAGCTCGGAGCGCACGGCGGTGGTATGCGTACCGAGACCAAGTTGTGCGTCACCTGCCACAATCCGGGTTCCTGGTTTGCCGCCGGGTCTTCCGGCACCGCCACCTGGCCGAAAGAGACAGTTGACTTCAAGGTGATGATCCACAAGATTCATCATGGCGATGAATTGCCCAGCGTCCTGGATCCGGACGGCGACCCGGTAACGACGACCAAGGGAACCTACAAGCTTGGCACCCATGATTTCTCCGATGTGGCTTTCCCGCAGGACATCCGCAATTGCACCAAGTGCCATGACGGCACCGCTGGCGCCGCGAATGCCACCGCGAACGGCGACAACTGGAAAACCATGCCGAGCAAGGCGGCCTGCGGCTCCTGCCACGACAACGTCTACTTTGGCACGTCCCCTGACCCTGCGAAGCCGTATCAGGTCGTGAGCCACATGACTCTCATCACGAATGCAGGCGGCACCGCCGTCGCCGACCCGGCCGACAGCCTGTGCATCAGTTGCCACGCATCCGGCCAGCTTGCCGGCAGCATCGAGGAGAAGCACGTCAATCCGGTGAAGGCAATCGCGGCCAAGTTCAAGTACAACCTCATCAGCGTAACGGGTGGAACCACGCCGGTCATACAATTCTCGGTCACCGATCCTACCAACGCCGATGCGCCGTATAACATCACGACCGATCCGGCATTCACGCAGGTGGCGTCGGGCGCGAGCCGCATAGCCCTTGTCGTGGGCTGGAGCACGACCGACTTTGCAAACACCACCAGCGGCGTGAACCCGGCGCTACCGATCACCGTCTTCCCGACACCGACGTGTGGCGGTCCTGCCAGCGGCGGTGCTCCGGCATCGGCAGACTGGGCTTGCACCGGACCGGTGTCTGGTGTTTACACCCTTACCAAACAGACTGCTCTCCCCGCGGACGCCACCGGCACGGGCCGGGTGGCTTTCGAAGGGCATCCGGCAGCGCTGAATACCGCGATCCCCCCAGCCTATACGGTCAGGGTACCCGTCAAGAACGTGGTGAAGGACTGGTCGATCGACGGCAGCGCCCTGAAGGCACGCCGTACGGTGGTGGACATCGCCAAGTGCAACAAGTGCCATGACCAGCTGAGCCTGCATGGCAACAACCGCACTGATGAGCCGCAGGTCTGTGTCATGTGCCACAACCCGAACGCGACCGACACGGCGCGACGTCCGGTCGGGGCGCCGGCGGGCACCCTTGATAACAAGAAGGAGGAAGCGATCGACTTCAAGCGCATGATCCACGGCATTCATGGGGCAGAAATGCGCACGAACGGGATCGTGGTCTATGGGTTCGGCGGCAGTGCGAACGACTTCAGCGGTGTACGCTTCCCGGGCATCCTGAACGACTGCGCGACCTGCCACACGACACCCACGTCAACCAACCCGTCGTACCAGCTGTCGGGCATCTGGGAAACGCCGACGGAGAACGGCATCCTCGGGACTACCATTGACCACGGTGCGGACCTCACCATTGCGGACGACGACTTGAACATCACGCCCACGGCGGCGGTGTGCTCGTCGTGCCATGACGGTGCGCTGACAGCGGAGCACATGAGGCTCAACGGCGCGGTGTTCGCGGCCACGCAGCTGGATATTACCGACCACACTGCATTAGGTGGCTATGAGACCTGCGCGATCTGCCACGGGCCGGGAGCAGTTGCCGACGTCAAGGTTGTCCATGGTGTGAAGTAGAGGGAAGGCAGGATCCGGTTGGCGGGAATAGTGTGACCCAGGGGAAGACAACTTCTTCGTATCCCCTGGGCCGCCGGCCGGCGAAGCAAGCGTAGCCAACTGACGTGTCAAAGGCCCTGATCATTGTTCACCAGCGGGGCGACCGTCAGACGGAGGATCGGCGGAATCGGCATCGCGGAGCAATAAGATAGAGTCGCCGATAGACGCCAGACGAGTCAAATAAGAACGATGGCTATCGAGCAAACAACTATTATGAATACCAAAAATCGATTCTTTGCCGCGCCGCTTCTCTTGATAGGCGTTCTGTTCAACTTTGCCGTGTTCGCCGAGGAGCCGGCCGCCCAGGTGCCAGCTGCTGAAGCGCCAGCCAATGCAGCCGCGCCGATTGCCAGCAAGCAGGCTTCGGGTTTTTCAGAAAAAGGCGCCGACACCTGTATCAAGTGTCATGACGCCGACGAGGAATACCCGGTCTTCGATATCTTCAAAACCAAACACGGCCAACAAAAGGATAAGCGATCGCCCTTCGCCGGATTGCAGTGCGAGGCCTGCCACGGACCGGGTGCCGCAGGTGAGGCAGCCATGGAAGAGGCGTTTGCCCGGGGTGGGCACGTCGGGAAGGTCCCGCCCGGGCAGAAGCGTCCACCGATATTGAATTTCGGCACCAAGTCGGATGAGAGCGTGGAAAAGCAGAACAGCATGTGTCTCAAATGCCATGAGGGCAATGACCATATTGGCTGGAAAGGCAGCGCGCACGCGGCCGGCAGCGTCGCCTGCGCCAATTGCCACATTATCCATACTCCCAACGATCCCGTGCTGACGAAGCTGACCCAGCCTGAGGTTTGTTACAAATGCCACAAGCAGGAGCGCGCGGATTTCTTCAAGACGTCCACGCATCCGGTGCGTGCCGGCCTGATGACCTGCAGTGAGTGCCATAAGCCGCACGGTTCAGGCACCAACGCGCCGCTGGTCAAGCCGACCGTGAACCAGACCTGCCACACCTGTCATGCGGAAAAACGCGGGCCGTTCCTGTGGGAGCATGCGCCGGTGGCCGAGGACTGCACCCTTTGTCACAGCCCGCACGGGTCTGTGCACACGGCCCTGCTGAAAAAGAATACCCCCCTGCTCTGCCAGCAGTGCCACTCGCCCAACGGTCATCCGGCAGTCGCGCTGACTGGAACCTCTCTGCCGGGTGGCAGCAACCCCGCGTTATCTGGCTTCCTGCTTGCCCGGGGCTGTGCGAATTGCCATTCGCAGGTACATGGTTCGAATCACCCTGCGGGGACGAGGTTGATGAGGTAGTCGGTGGCGGGCGGCCCACTCCTGAAATGGAGCCGGGCGCGATCGAGCGGTCGGGAGTTTACCGGCGGCGACACATCCGATAATGGGACAAGAACATGAAAACATCTACGTCACTACTGTTTCCACTTCTCATCCTGTCGGTCCAGGCAACCACGGCGATGGCCGCTGACAACCCTGGTGCGGCGGACGGTCTGCCCGCGGTCGACACAACGGAATGGAAGTGCACGTACTGTGTCGTTGAAGAGGGACTCAGCGGCCCGGTCGAACTGGGTCTCGGCTATGTCTCGACAGATTCGTACAAATTCGGCGAGTACACCGGGCTCAATGAGAAAGGCGCATACCTGATTGGCAACGCCCAAGTACGCTTCCGCGGGGCCGAAGCATATTATTGGAATGTGGATGCGTCGAATCTCGGCCTGGATTCGCGCTCGCTGGCCGTGGAAGGCGGGAAGCAGGGAACGTACAAGCTGATCCTCAAGTATGACGAGCTTCCGCACTTCATCTCGGACAGTGTGGCCACACCGTTTCTCGGCAGCGGCACCGATTCGCTGACGTTGCCGTCGACCTGGGTTCGCGCCGGCACGACCACCGGGATGACCGACTTGGCGAACAGCCTGCATAACGTCAACCTGGAGACGAGCCGCAAGCGGCTGGGGCTGGGGGCGACCCTGGCTTCCGGAACGCCGTGGCAGTACGCCTTCAATGTTCGTCATGAGACCCGCGAAGGGACACAACGCATCGCCGGCAGTTTTTTCTTCAGCACCGCCCAGCTGGTTATGCCGGTCGACACCGTGACCGATCAGGTGGATGTTTCCGCAGCGTACACCGGCAAGAAACTTCAGGCCCGGTTCGCCTATTACGGATCGCTGTTCAGCAACAACAACACTGCCCTGAATTGGGAAAATCCGTATTCGGCAGGGGCCGGCCTCGATGCCGGGCAGCTCGCCTTATCGCCCGACAACCAGTACCACCAGATCCTGGCCTCGGTCGGCTACCAGTTTACGGACCAGACCCGCGCGATCGCCGACCTGGCGTTCGGTCGCATGACGCAGAACGAGTCGTTTCTTGCGGCCACCGTGAATCCCGGCATCGTGGTCCCGGCCCAACCGAGATCGTCGCTCGATGGCCTGGTCAACACCCTGAACGCCAACCTCAAGGTCACTTCGGCACTCTCCGAACAGCTGCGACTGAATGCGGGCTATATTTACAATGACCACGATAACAAGACACCGCAGGCCAGTTATTATTGGGTGAGTACCGATATTCCGCCGGTGCATCAAAGTACGAATCTGCCGTACAGTTTTACGCAAAGCACAATCAAAGTCAGCGGCGACTACCGCTTTACGAATAAAACGAAGGCTTCGATCGGCGTCGACTCCGATGTGCGCAAGCGTACTTACCAGGAAGTCTCAAAGAGCCGCGAGAATACGGTATGGGGCAAGGCGAATACGCGCGTTCTGGACAATCTCGACCTGACCATCAAGGGCGCGCATGCGGATCGCAACATCGATGGCTATGAGGTACTGCCGTGGGTTTCTCCGGTCGAGAATCCGCTCATGCGTAAATACAATATGGCGGATCGAATCCGGGATACGGTGGGACTGCGCGCCGACATGTCTGTCGGGCAGACCATGAGCTTCGGGCTAGGCTACGATTATGCGAATGACGATTATTCAAAATCACAGATCGGTCTGACGGAGAGCAGGGATGGCACCCTCGGCGCGGATGCTTCCGCGATGTTGGCGAAGGACACCAGCCTGCATGTCTATTTCACGAGCGAGCGCATCAACTCGCAACAAGCGGGAAGTTCCGCCGCCTCGACACCCGACTGGATCGGCGAGAACGTAGACACGGTGAATACCGGCGGGATAGGCATCAAGCATGCGCTGATCAAGGGAAAATTTGATATCGGTGCCGACTACACCATCTCGCACTCACGCGGCGAGGTCACCGTCTTGGACGGCACGGCCTCCCCTCCGTTTCCGGATCTGATTGCAAATCTAAACAGCTTGAAGCTCTACGCGACCTACCGTCTGAAGGAAAATTTGTCCGTGAACGGAACCTACTGGTACGAGCACTATAAGAGCGAAGATTGGCAGCTTGATGGCGTCACCGCCAACACGATCTCGAATGTGCTGGCCTTCGGCGAACAATCGCCGTCGTACTATGCGAATGTGATCATGCTGTCGCTGCGCTACAAGTACTAGTCGGTATACGCCGCCTGACTCTGGCTGGTGTCCGCGTCAGGTGCCTGCCGCAGACGCGGACAGTAGTTGCAGATGCAGCTTTTCGCTTTGATAAGTGTTGAAGTCCGGCAGCTTCTGAAATACCCAGCCTTCACTCAACACCCGCGCCTTGTCCACGAGCTGGATCAGCACCGCCGGGTTGTCGGGATTGTTCGAGGCACTGGTCACCACACCGGCATCACTCCGAAATGCTGGTACGTAGGCGACTACCCGTACGGTCAGGCCGGATTTGTCGATGCCTGTTTCACCGCCGACCGCTATCTGCAGTTTGCGCACGCTGATGTTTTTGCCGTCCACCGAGAGTTCCACCGTCTTCCATTTCGCCTTCACGTCGGCGGGAATGTTAAGGCGCGTTTTCACGCCGGATTTGGTGTGCTTAAAGTCGGAATCGTGCACGACATCGGCCGTCCGGTTGCCTGCCATTGGCGGTACAGTGCCCCCGGCCACGGAGCCAATCACGACTTCCACCGGACCGCTCGCACCGGCCTTCAGTGGCGGTGCGTAACCTTCCAGGTCGCCGGGCTTGGGAATGGCATCGCCGGATTTCGATACCCGCGCGCCAATCACCAAGTCCGGGAAGTTGGACATTTTCATGTCCGGTACCATGGCCATCGAGTCATCCAGGGTAACAGTGGTGGGCAGATCCTTCATCTGCATGCGCACGATAGCGAGCGGCATTTTTGGACCCTGCGCGGCGCGCGCGAAGATGAACACGGTATCGCCGGGTGCAACCTTGCCGGCGAGAGCCGGGCTGAGCTTGACCGTGACCTTGATCGAGCGCGCAGGCAGGGCGGCCTGCGACCGGGCTGGCGGGTTCGCATTGCGTTGGCCTTGTCCGGCATCCGCCGGGATCGGCGGGTGGTTGCTGGGCAGCGCTGCAAGATGGTCAAACGGAATCGGCTCGCCAGATTGTGTCCGGGGCACTTCCTGATCTTTGCATCCGCTGGCGATGGAAAACATTCCAAGCGCGAGAATGGCCAAGCACATTGACGGAAAAGACGGAATCGCTGTCATGAAACAACCTCTCTGGAAAATAGCGCGCCGGCTGCACGCTGGATCAGTCTCCCGTACGGTGATTGCCACCGTTCTGGCTCGATACCGCATCGCGTAGGCGCACTGTAGCATCCGTGCTCGGCGATAGGAATTAGCCATGTGACGCGCCCGGACAGTTGTGTAGACCGGCCGTGATCCAATGTCAGCTGGTGTTGTCCGTCCATTCGTCATGGTAGAACTTCGAAGTTGTCCTGTAGCCCTCTTTGCATGCATACCGATACGATGTTCGGCGTCGTATTATTTGATAAATCAGGTATATTTTTGACGCAGATCAAAAGCCCTTATTGAGTTTCGTTTAATGTTTCCATAATTATTCTGTGTGCTTGCCACAATAATTATCAGGAGTCGCTTCTTTACAAGAGATGATTCCATTGCCAGTAGGGGGTCACAAGGTATTCATAATGTTAACGAGGAGAATTAACGATGATAAAGCAACAAGCCACCAGATTTGCATTATTGGCAGTCGCTGGTTTACTCAGCCTTTCTCTGGCAACAGGTGCTTGGGCGGCCGACGTAAACAAGCTGGCTGAGAGCTGTGCCAACTGCCACGGCAAGGACGGCGCCAGCACCGAATCGGACGTGCCGATCATCGGCGGTTATTCTGCAGTGGTTTTGGGCGACAACCTGGTGGCGTACAAGAAGAAGCAACGCCCCTGTCCGGAGACGAAATACCGGAGTGGAGACAAGAAGGGACAAAAAACAGACATGTGCCAAGTGGCCAAAGACCTGAGCGATGCGGACATCAAACAGGTGGCGCAGCATTTTGCCGGAAAGAAATTTGTCCGTCCCGTGCAGAAGTTCGATCCGGCCCTGGCAGCGAAGGGCAAGGAAATCCACGAGCGCAACTGTGAAAAATGTCACTCCGAGGGCGGTAGTCTTGCCAGTGATGACGCCGGGATGATGGCCGGCCAGTGGATGCCCTACCTCAAGGAACAATTCAAGGACTACAAAGCCGGCAAGCGCCCCATGGTCGAGAAGATGAAACCAAAAATGGAAAAGCTCAGTCAAGCGGATATCGACGCGCTGATCAACTATTACGGGAGCTTCAAATAAACTGGGCGGCGTGTCTGCACACGTGAATCGTATACCTGCACCGAGAGCGATTCATACGGGATGACGGCATATCGGCCAGAAGGGTAACCAGGAGATCAAGATGAAGACGCAAAAAGCCACCGGAATTGCATTATTGGCAGGCGCTGGTTTATTCAGCCTTTCTCTGGCAACTGGTGCCTGGGCGGCTGACCTAACCAAGTTGGTAGACGCCTGCACCAACTGTCACGAAAGGGACGGCGCCAGCCACGATCCGAATATGCCGATCATTGGGGGCTATTCCGAAGCATACCTTATCAGCAGCCTGACGGCGTACAAGAAGAAGAATCGCACCTGCCCGGAGATTGAATACCTGCACGGGGACAAGAAGGTGAAACTGACCGACATGTGCCGGATTGCCAACACCCTGAGCGAATCAGACATCAAGAAACTAGCGCAATATTATGCCAGCAAGAAATTCAGGCGCGCCAATCAGGACTTCAATCCTGAATTGGCCAAGAAGGGCGAGATGATTCATGCGCGTGACTGCGAGAAATGCCACTCCCAATCCGGCAGTGTTGCCAGCGATGACTCAGGTATTCTGGCCGGCCAGTGGACACCCTACCTGAAGCACCAATTCTTGGCGTTCTATTCCGAGAAGCGCACGTTGGCTGACAAGATGAAGCCGAAGTTCAACAAACTCGACAAAACGGAAATAGATGCGCTTCTGAATTACTACGCGAGCTTTAAATAGACAGAGTGGAAAAAATACTGCTCGTGTATATCCCAAACCTGAAAGACTGAAAGACGTGTCTGCCGGTGTAAAGCTCGGGCCCGCACCTAGAACAATACAAGGGGGATAGGGCATGTCGGAACCAACGGAAGACGAAAAGCACGAGAAACGCTGGTGGAAGTTATGGCGCCCGCCATTTAAGTGGTATCTGTTGTGGGTTCCAACGGGCGGCATACTGATGTTTGTGGCAGGTATCATTTTCTGGGGCGGGTTCAACACAGTCCTGGAGGCGACCAACACTGAAGGCTTCTGCATCTCGTGTCATGAAATGCGGGACTACGTTTACCAGGAGTACCAGGAGACAATCCACTTCAAGAATCGCACGGGTGTTCGGGCGACGTGCCCGGATTGTCACGTTCCCAAGCCGTGGGTCTACAAGATAATTCGCAAGATCCAGGCCTCGAACGAGGTGTACCACAAAATTCTGGGTTCCATCGACACCCGGGAGAAATTCGAAGCCAAGCGTCTGGAACTCGCCGAACACGTGTGGGCGGCCATGAAATCAACGGATTCGCGCGAATGCCGCAATTGCCATGCGCTGATATCGATGGATCTGGCGAAACAGGATAGAAGTGCCCAGAAGAGACATACACTCGAGTCTGTGCGCGCGAGCGGGAAGACCTGCATCGATTGTCACAAGGGAATCGCCCACGAATTGCCTGAGGGCTATGAGTAAAAAAGACCGGGCTTAACTCACCAGAGCTTGAACGTGCCCCCCGCGGCCACGTCTTGATTTGTCATCGCGGGCGACCGCAGACACGTTCATAAAGAGGCTTTAGCTAAAAGCCTTTGATAGGAACACGTGTACGCTTGATCGCTCGGGCTATTTCAAGAATGATGATCCAGATCAAAGATCCAATTGCGATATATCAATTAGATTAAGCCCAATTGTGTAGGAGTATGCGACTAAGGTTGGTGGACGGAGTGGTAACTTTATTTTGTGGTTAAGGTAACGGCCAAGATATAAGATGATAGTGGTTTAAAATGAATTTTTTACGGTGAGTATCGACAAGGTTGCAACGGCGCGGCCCGTGGCGGGGCTGGCAGGCAATCTAACCGTAAGGCATGGGCTTGCAACGCAGGTTTTGCAAGGAGCTCTTACGTTACACAATCAGTCACTAAGGAAATCAAAATGAACAAGAAAGCATTCAGCATGGTGATAGCCGCCTTGATCGCAGGGTGTGCCCTGCCCGCCGATCCAGGCGCCATCGACTGGTCAAAAATACCCACCGTCAAAGTGCCGCTGTTCTATCCGGGACTGTCTTCCTACGAGTGGCTGCGCAGCGACGCTCACAAAGACGGCGCAAAAGATGTTTTGCGCGGGAATAGCTGCACCAAATGCCATGACGAACCGGACGAGGAACTCACAATCGGCAACAAGCTGGTGAAGGGCGGAAGTCTGGAGCCGATGCCGGTCAATGGCAAGAATGGCTACGTGGAGCTGTCGGTCCAGGCCGCCTACGACGCCAAGAACGCCTATTTTCGTTACCAGTGGAAGACCAACGGCAAAGCGGGTATCGAGTATCCCTATTACCGCTTCGATGGCAAGGACTGGAAGGTCTACGGTGGGCCACGTCTCGAGAAGGCGGTCCAGGAAGGCAAGCAGCCGGCCATCTACGAGGACCGCGTGTCCATGATGTTGGATGACGGCAAGGTGCCGGGCTTCGCGCAACATGGCTGCTGGCTGACCTGCCATGACGGCGAGCGCGACTTGAAAGCCGCCACGAAAGAAGAAGTGGCGGAGAACGCGGCGATGAAGGCGTATAAAAAGACAGACGTGCGCAAATATCTGCCGGCCTCGCGCACCGAACCTTCGGACTGGAAAACCGGCAAGTCGGTTGAAGAAATTGCCAAGATCAAGGCCGCCGGCGGCTTCGTCGACCTGATGCAGTGGCGCGCCCACCGCAGCAATCCGGTCGGCATGGCCGACGACGGCTATGTCCTCGAGTGGCGCAACTTCGACGCAGGCAAGAAGATGTTCGATTCCAATCTGGACAAGGAGACCAAGCAGCCAAAGTTCATGTTCGATGCGACAAAGTTCGGAGCCAAAGCGGTTACCGCGGACCAGGTTGGCAAAAAGAACAACTTCCTGACCAAGGGCGTCAACGCCGTCCCCTTTGACCCCAAGGCCGGTTGGAAAGAGGGCGACATGTTGCCGCGCTACGTCACGACCAGCGAGGTCAGTGGCTCCGCGGGCGACAACAAGGCCACCGGCAGCTGGAAGAACGGCATGTGGACCGTCGTGCTTACCCGTCCGCTCGGGCTGGCCAACGACGACGATAAGGCCCTCAAGGATGGCGGCCTCTACAACGTCGGCTTCGCGGTGCATGACGACAACATTACTTCCCGTGGGCACCAGGTCTCGTTCGTCAGGACGCTGGGGTTAGGGGTCAAGGCGGACATCCAGGCCGTCAAGCTTCCATAATCCTTCACGGGAAACTGCACGCTGGCCAAACGGGATGGCCACCAACACAGCCCGGGGCTGCAGCCCCGGGCTTTTTTTATGACAAGCAAGCGCTGCGTCCAGATGCAGCCGGGAATCGGGCGTATGCTAATAACCGCTGCGCGGAACCAGTATGCGTGCCGGATGGATGACGGAACGCAATCCGTCAGTATCCGCGCTTACCCGGTGGCGATCGTCAACACCTGATCGTGTTGTTGCAGCGAGGCGTGGCAGTGCGGCGAGAAGCGGCTGCTGCCGCGCGCAGGGCACACGATGTCGTTGCCCTTGAGTCGCGCGAACAGCGCGGCGTGTGCCAAGTGTCAGTGCCGAGACGCTGAGCCAATCTGGTCCAGCGACCAAGGTGGCGTTGCCTGCCGAGGACGGAGCAATCTGCATCCTGGCGCGACCGTGCGCCATCGATCAGATGCGCCGACAGATAAGGAACGCAGATAAAAAAGCAAGGCACGCTTGCGCGTGCCTTGTGCATGACTTGTGGGTAATGCGGTTTTTTCCGCTGTCGTATCGTCGTGGTTACACGACTGCTCCTCGATACATCGGCTACGGCAATACTGCCGGATGCGTAAACACCCAGTCGTTGCCTTTCACCGGCGTGTGGCAGGCCACGCACTCCTGCGCGAAGCTGGCGTCTTTGCCGTATGGCTTCTGGTCCATGCCGGTCCAGCGCGCATAACCCCAGCCGCCGGTAGCGGCATATTTTTTCGCGTCCTTCACCATGAACTCGGCATGCATGAACGCGTCCGGCACGAAGGCGGTTGGCCATGCGGCGTCGGTCTTTTCCTTCCACACCAGCTTGCCGAGGATCGTGCCATCCGGCCACGGATTGGTTTTGCCGGCGCGCGCGGCCGCGATGGCGATGTCGTTGCCGAGGATGGCGCGGACATGTTTTTTGTCGCTGCGATACGCGGGTGCGATCAAACGCCAGTCCTTGTAGGCCTCGGGCAGGGTGATGCCGTTCGGGGCGGGTGCCACTTTGGAGTCCGCTGCCAAGACGCTGTACGC
>Ga0209705_10001402_pt1 | contig 12704 bp, 16 predicted proteins | sample PPLLaktember2015_5_FD_187262 | JGI IMG/M metagenome (GOLD analysis project Ga0209705, IMG submission 187262) | Freshwater sediment microbial communities from Prairie Pothole Lake near Jamestown, North Dakota, USA - PPLs Lake P8 Core (1) Depth... | ecosystem: Environmental > Aquatic > Freshwater... | reverse complement strand
GGGCCGAGTGGGCGTTGTGCAATTGCTCGCGCGCCAGGGTCTCGGCCTGCTGCAGCAGCGCCTGTTCGAGTTGGTTGACTTGGGTTTCAGTATCCATCGGCGTGACCTAGTTCAATGCTTCCGGCCCGAGCACCGCGCGCACCACTTCATCTACCGCAGGGGCGTAATCATGCGGCGCCGGCAGTGGCGGCAATTCGGTGATGACAACCCTGCCGCCCTCGTTGCGCAGGCGGTTGAGCCAGTAGCCGCCGCCATGGGCCAGATGCGTTTCCAGCAACACCAGCGCCTCGTCGCCGTCCCTGACCAGATTCTCGAGGACCGTTTCTACCATCGCCTGATCGGCGTCGGCATGCACCTCTGCGCCGATCAGGCCGAAACCGCCCGCCAGCCCGGCGCTGCCCAGCACGATCAGTCTGGCACCGGAGAGAGGCGGATCGATAGTTTGTGCCACCTGCCGGTCCTCAAATCTTGCCGAGCAGCAGAATCGACATCACCAGGCCATAAATCGCGATGCCTTCGGCCAGGCCGATGTAGATCAGCGTACGGCCGAACATCTCGGGCTTCTCGGCGATCACCGCCAGTGCAGCGGAACCGATCGGTCCCATGGCGATGGCCGCACCGATCGCTGCCAGTCCGGTGGGCAGTCCGATGCCGAGCAAGGCCAGACCCTTGCCGATGCTGATTTCCCCAGCCGCCGCTGCCGTCGGCTCGGCCGCCAGCACATCCTGCACCCCGAACAGCATCACCCCGGCCAGCCCCAGCCCGAACAGCGCCAGGTTGGCGAGCATGCCGCCCTTCAACCAGCTGGCCGGCAGCTGCCGCGGCCACAGGGTCAGCCAGACCCCAGCGACCAGGGTCGCCGCCACGGGCAGTATCGTCAATGCAATCAAGCCGTTCATGTTTTCTCCTTCCTCATGTTTTCATCAAACCCTGCTCCGCTCCGACGACAGCCGCAACGGCACGAATTCCACCCCATCTCCGCTGAAAAAGCGCGAGAAGCCCTCGTAATACATCAGACGCAAAGCCTGGATCGCCACGATGGCTCCCTCCAGCACGATGATGACGACATTGCCCAGCACCAGGGTGATCCAGTGCCCGGCGGTGCCCAGTCCGGCCGCCAGGGTGAACACCGCCAGCGCCAGCGCCACATGGTTGAGGCTGAAGGCCGCCACGCGCATGAACGACAGGGTATTCGAGAACAGGTTGATTGCGGTTTCCAGCGTCTCGATCGTAGTCACCAGAATCCGCTCGCCGAGTCCGGCCCTGGCCTCGATCCACTTGTACAGTGCCACCACGGCCAGACCGAGAACGGCCAGTGCCCACGCCGGCTGTGCGAGATCAACAAGACCGGTGAGGCTGGCCAGACCGCCCACAGCGCCGAGGTAGAACGCCAGGCCGGCCAACCCGCCGGAATCGAACAGCGCCTCGCTGACATGCCCGGCTGCCCACTTGTTGCGCACATTGAGCAGCAGGGTGAAACAGATGAAACCGACCCCGAAGCCGACGGCAAGACCGAGCACCCTGATCGGATCGTGCAGCGGCGACAGCCAGACCGCTTCGATGATGTCTTCGAAGCCGAAAATGCTGCCATACAATAGACCGAACAGCATCGACACCGCCCCTGCCGCCACCCCGACCCAGGCCATCCGGCCAAAGCGCGGCAGCAGTGCCAGCGACAGCAGCAGGATGATGCCGCCATGGCCGATGTCGCCGAACATGGCGCCGAACAGCAGCAGGTAGGTGAAGGCGAAGGGCAGCGCCGGGTCGAATTCGCCATAGCGCGGCACGCCGTAGCTTTTTACCAGCGGGATGAAGGGCTTCAGCCAGCCTGGATAACGCACCAGCGAGGGCACCTCCGACGCTTCGCCCGGCGCCGGCTGGTGCAGGTCGAGCCAGTAGCGTCCGTGAAAGCGCGCAGCCAGCATCTCCCGCAGTTCATTCATCTGCCGGGCCGGCACCCAGCCAGCCAGCGCCACCAGGCCACCCTTGCCACACACGCCCGCAAGTGCGGCCTCGGCCAGCGGCCGGGCGAGGGCGATGCGCAACCGCGCCTCGTGCAGGCGCGGGCCGAATTGCTCGCGCAGGCCGTCGATGACCCGGCATTCGACGCCGAAATCCTGATCCAGCCCGGCGCGTTCCGTTTCCAGCCAGCTACGTGCCGTCTGCGGATGGGTGCGCAATTCGTCCGGCACCTCGAGTTCACGCCAGCCGGCCTGGGCCAGCAGGCCCCGCACCTCGTCCTGGCGGACCCGCGGACCGGCGATGACGGCGAAGGCCTGCTCGCCGACCTGGTCGAAGCGCGATACCAGGTGGCCGGTCATCGACAGCGCTTCGCTGACCCGCGCGACGGCACCCGCCGGCAGGCTGCCAATGTGGACCGCCAGCAGGCTGTCGGCACGCAGCAGGTGCGCGAGATCGACATTGAGCCGTTCCAGTCTGGCGAGGGTGCCCTCGAGAAGATCGAGGCGGCTGCGCGCCTCCGTTATGCGGGTGGTGTGTTCATGATTCTCGAGACAGGCCACCCACACCGTCTTCAGCCAGTCGTTCAGTTCCTGCAAATCCGCGAGGGTCGGCGCTTCGGCCGCCTCGGGAAAGCGCACGGCCCCGGTATCGCCGCATTGTTCGAGCAGCTTGGACAAGCGGCTATCGGCCTCGAGCCAGGCTTCGCGATAACGCAGCGCGGGCGACTCCGCCAGTTGGTCGACACTGCACGAGACCGGATTGAAGGCGCCGAAGCGCGCCAGTTCGAGCGCAGCATCCTGGGCCTCGGACGCCAGCATCAGCAATTGCACCTTGATCAGCGGTTCGGCGCGAAACATCACATCACCCTTTCGGGAGTCCGCTGCAGGGCGAAGCGGATGGCCACTTCGGACAGGCCGAGATGACGGCCGCGCAGCACGGCACGAACCGCACGTAAATCACGCTCTCGCAGCAGCAGATAGGCGAAGGCGCGGGTCATGCCAGGGGCGCTGGACTGGAGGGTCCGGGCGGCCAGTTCGGCGGTCAGCTGCTCCATGCGGATAAATACCGAAGGCACGTCTGCCGCCCCTGCCAGGCGCGTCTGCCAGGTTGGCGGCAGCGCATCCAGCACCGCTTCAAGACTATCGAGTGACGCCAGCTCGCGCAGCAGCGTACCGGACAGGCTGTAACGCGAGCCGAGCAGCAGATAGTAGACCTGCGCCGGCGGCAGCCCGTAGTTGAAGCGGTAGCGCAGCAGCCAGACCAGGTTGATGCGATCGATGAGGCCCGCCATGAGATTGCGCAATGGCGCCCCCTCGGCCTTTTCCAGCGGCCGGGCGCGCTGGATCAGCCCCTCGTAGTAGCCACGATCGAGCGCGGCGTCGAGGTTGAACGGGTCGCGGCTGTCCTCGAAGGCGCGTCGTGCCAGCCGCACGATGCCGGCATACGCTCCGTTTTCCAGGCGCTGCAACAGTTCGCCGACATCCTCGGCGTGCGCCAGCTCCTGGTTGTCGATGCGGCCGAACGGGCCCATTGGCGTCAGCCTGGCCAACAGCGCCGCGGGGCGCTCGCCGGTCATCTTGCCGCGCAGCAGGGTCTTGACGTTGGATATCTCGAAACGGCTGGTCCAGTACATCAGGAAGCTGCGCTCGTCACCGGCCAGCGGTCGAATCAGGACCTGGGTCTCGTCGAGTATCTGCGCGATGATGCGCTGCTCCAACGAGCGCAGATCCTGTTCGTGTGCAGCGGCAGGTTCGAATCCCGCCGCCAGTTGCGGCAGTCCGTAGGCAGACAGGGTCTCGGCCATTTCCGCCTGCGGCAGACGGACCAGCGCGTCGATATCCTGGTCGCGCAAGAGACGACCGGAATAGAGGCTGACGCGGGTGTTGAGATAGGCAGACATTTTCAGCTTTTTGCCCGACCCCAACTCGAGCCCGGCCATTACCCCGGCTCGATGTGAAGGCCTGGATTACTTCGACGGATCAAGCAACAGTGCCAGCGCCGCCTCGACTGCTTCGGATTCGTGACGGGAGGACAGGTCGCGCAGCGTCCTCTGCCGCTCGGCGTACTTGCGCGTCAGTTCGGCGACCGCCTGCTCGGCCCGGCCATGGGCATCCGCGACATACGGCGCCCGCAACTCGGCGCGAGTGGCATCGAATCGTGCCTCGCTGTCGCGCGCAGCCGCCAATGCCTCGTCGACGATGTGCTGACGTTCACGGCTGGCGTCGTCGATGATCGCCTGCGCCCGGGCCTCGGTCTCCAGCAATCGTTGCAGCGTGCTGTCGGGCATAACTCAGACGCCGACCACCATTGCCAGTCCACTCGCCGCGATCGCCACGCCCGCCACGCGCACCCACCGGCTGCCGAGATGGCCGCCGATCATCCCCGCCCCGTGCAGCAAGGCAGTGGCCAGCGCGAATCCGGCGGCGTAGAGCAAGGGCGCTGCACCGAGGGGCATTTCCACCGCATGGGCATAGCCATGGAATACGGCGAACACTGCCGCGATCACCATGCCGGCAGCGACGGACCACTGGCGCCGATAGCTGATGAGCAAGCCCAGCAGCAGAACCGAGAGGGCGATGGCAGTCTCGACCTGCGGCAGCAGCCACCCGCCAAGGCCGAGTCCGCCGCCCAGCAGCATGGCGCCGACGAAGGCCGCCGGCACTGCCCACAACGCGCGGCCGCCCTGCTGCGCGGCCCACACGCCGATCGCGAGCATGGCAAGCAGATGGTCCAATCCCATGAAGGGGTGGGCGAGGCCGCCGGCAAAGCCAGTGCCGCTGTGTTCGCCGGTATGGGCCGCGGCCGTTCCAGCGAACAGGCACAGGGCGGCAAGTGCCAGGGTGCGAGTGTGTTTCATCGGGTTCATTGCATGCTCTCCGGTTTCAATTCATTGCATCGGGTCGTTACTTGATCTTGACCTGCACCAGCTCCTCGCCATCCGGATCGGTCACGTGGACGGCGCAGGCCAGGCAGGGGTCGAACGAGTGGATGGTGCGCAGGATCTCGAGCGGCTGCTTCGGATCTTCCATCACGTGGTTGTCCTGCAGCGCCGCCTCGTAGGCACCCGGCTGGCCGAGCGTATCGCGCGGGCCGGCATTCCAGGTGCTCGGCACCACCGCCTGGTAGTTGCTGATGCGGCCGTCGTCGACGACGATCCAGTGGGAAAGGCCGCCGCGCGGCGCTTCCATCAGGCCCACGCCCTGCATGTGGCTGGGCCAGGTCGAGGGATCCCAGTACTGGTCGTTGAAGGTCCGCACATCGCCTGCCTTGATGTTGGCCATCAGGGCGTCGAACCAGCCCTGCATCTCGTCGGCGATGATCTTGGATTCCAGCGCGCGGGCTGCGGTTCGGCCGAGCGTGGAGAACAGTGCATCGACCGGCACGTCGAGCGTCTTGAGGGTGTAATCGACCAGCTCCTTGGCCTTCTTGTCGCCCTTGGCGACCATCATCAGCACGCGTGCGAGCGGGCCGACTTCCATCGCCTTGCCCTGCCAGCGCGGCGATTTCAGCCAGGAATATTTCTGCTCGATGTCCAGATGCTCGTAGGGCGGCTTCGGCCCGGTGTAGTTGAGTTCCGTCTCGCCCTTGAACGGGTGCAGACCCTGGCCATCGCCTTGGCTGTACTTGTACCAGGAGTGGCTGACGAATTCCTGGATCTCGTTGTCCGCATCCAGATCGATGGGATGGATGGTCGACAGGTCGCGATTGAGGATGACGCCGCGCGGGATGAGATAGGAATCGGTATCCCAGAAGCCCTTCGAGGGCAGGTCGCCGAACGACAGGAAGTTGCCGAGGCCTTCGCCGCGCCCGCCCCAGTCCTTGTAGAAGCTGGCAATCGCGAGAATGTCGGGGATGTAGACCTGGTCGACGAATTCGCGCATCTGCTTGATGACGGTCTGCACTGTCTGCAGGCCAAGCATGTTGACCGCCGTGGCGTCCTGGCCGCTGCCGCCGCCGGTGCGGATGGAAATCGCCGAAGGCACGCCGCCCACCACGAAGTTGGGATGCGGATTCTTGCCGCCGAAGATGGCATGTAGCTTGACCACGTCGCGCTGCCAGGCGAGCGCGTCGAGATAATGCGCCACCGCCATCAGGTTGGCCTCGGGCGGCAGCTTGTAGGCCGGGTGGCCCCAGTAGGCGTTAGCGAAAATCCCGAGCTGGCCCTGCTCGACGAAGGTCTTCAGCTTTTTCTGCACGTCGGCAAAGTAGCCGGGCGACGACTTGGAATAGTTGGAGAGGCTTTGCGCCAGCGTCGAGGTGGCGGCCGGATCGGCCTTCAGCGCCGACACCACATCCACCCAGTCGAGCGCGTGCAGGTGGTAGAAGTGCATGACGTGATCGTGCACGTACTGCGTGCCGATCATCATGTTGCGGATCAGCTCGGCGTTATGCGGAATGGTGTAGCTGGGAATCGCGCGATGCAGGGCATCCTCTACCGAGCGGATCGAAGCCATGCCGTGCACCAGGGTGCAGACGCCGCAGATGCGCTGGGCAAACGCCCAGGCGTCGCGCGGGTCGCGCCCGCGCAGGATGATCTCGATGCCGCGCACCATGGTGCCGGCCGAGTAGGCGCTGGTGATCCTGCCGCTGGCGTCGGTTTCCGCCTCGATGCGCAGGTGACCCTCGATGCGGGTGATGGGGTCGACGACAACGCGTTGTGCTGTGCTCATGGTCGTGAATTCCTTAGCTGTTCAGAAAAGCCTCGAGGATGCGGTATTGCTCCTCGGCTTCGCGGTTCTCGGTACCGGAGCCTTCGGCCACGGTCTGGCAGGTACGCGCCATGCGCGCCTGCATCGCAGCATCCCAGGCGAGATTGTCGCCGGCCTCGGCTGGCTTGACGCAGGCTACCGCCGCCTTGGCGACGAAATGCCCGGCCTGGGCATTCCAGTCGGTCTCCCTGCCGCACTGGGTGAAGCTTTCAACCCGCGCGGTGTTGGCGGCCTGAGCCACCACCGTCAATTCCGCATCGCTGATGTCGGCACGGCTTGCCAAGTCGAGTGCAGCCTTGATGCGCACGTCATTCGACAGCGGATACACCCGTTCCACGAAACGCGCGGCGACCTGCCGCTGGCGCGCGGCGGGAAGCGCCGCCAGGGCTGCCTTGAATTCCTTGTCGTTGCTGATAGCCATGGCGTCAGGCTCCCTTGTCAGGAATGTGCTCGGCGATCATCTCGGTCAGGCCGATCACCGGGATATCCATCTGGTAGTGCTCGAGGCCTTCTTCCAGAACGATGCGGCAGTTGGCGCAGGCGGTGACCAGGCGATCCGGCTTGACCGCATCGAGCTGGGATTTCTTCTTCTTGAAGGCTTCGATCCGCAGTTCCTCGCCCTCCTCGATCGCCGACGCGCCACCACCGCCGCCGCAGCACCAGTTCATGTAGCCGGCGTCGGGCATCTCGACGAAGTTCTTCGCCACCTGGTTCATCAGATTGCGCTGCTGCTTGATGACGCCACCACGACGTGCCAGCTGGCAGGGATCGTGGAAGGTCAGCTTGTCGGTCTCGAAACCCTCGGTCTTCAGCAGCCCCTGCTCCTGGAATTCACCCAGCACCTCGATGATGTGCTTGACCTCGAAGCTGAATGGCCGGCCGATCAGGTTGGCGCCCTCCCAGCGCAGCGCGGTATAGGCGTGCCCGCATTCAGGGCTGATCACGGTCTTGACCTTGAGCTTTTCGGCACCTTCGACGATGCGCGCGACCAGCACGCGGGCCAGGTCGGAGTTGCCGATCTGCATGCCGGCGTTGGTCGCCTCGAACGCGGTCGAGCACAGCGTCCAGGTCTTGCCGGCCTGGTTCATGATCTTGGCGATGGCACCGAGGTATTCGGGGAAGTTGATGATCTCCATCGACGACAGCATCACCATGTATTCCGCACCTTCGGCATCGAGCGGGATCGGCAGGCCGTAGTCTTCCTCGACGTGCTTCATCTGCGCCTGCACCGCAGGCAGCTTGACCCCCATCGGGCTGCCGATGGTGATGGTGCGGTTGACCGCGCCCTTGATGCCTTCCGGTGCGTGACCGGAAGCGGACATACCCTCGCGGAATTTGCGCACCATGTAGACGATGTCGTTGCCGACCGGACAGACAGCGGAACAACGGCCGCACAGGGTGCAGCTGTTGTAGACCAGTTCCTGCCACGAATCGAGTTCTTCGTCGGTCACCGCCTTCGACAGGCCGACCATCTTTTTCAATCGGCCCAGCAGGGTGTATTCCTGCTCGTAGACGCGGCGCAGCGGCTCGAGCTTGTGGATCGGCGTGTACTTGGGATCGCCGGTTTCCGTATAGAACAGGCAGGCCTCGGCACACAGGCCGCAGTGCACGCAGCTATTGAAATAACTGGCTATGGGCGCGTCGATGACTTCCTTGAGGACGCGGACGCCTTTTTCGAGGGTGGCGCTCATACCGGCACTCCTTTATGACCGTTGACCTTGCCGTTGTACCAGCGCGAGCCGAACAGGGTGAATGCATGGAACAGCTTGGTGAAGGGCAGCACGACGAGCAGGATCTGGACGCTGAGGATATGCAGCGCGAGCATCAGCGTGTAGGGCAGCAGCAGATGCTGCACCGCCAACCAGCCGGTCAGCACCGGTAGGAAGGTCACCGCCCAGGTGAACCAGTCCTCGAAGGTGCTGAGGAAGCGCTTGACCGGCTTGTTGATGCGGTCGACCAGCACCACCACCATTGCTGCCATCGTCACCACCGCGGCGAGGTCGATGAATTGCGAAGGCAGCCCGGGCCACGACAGTCCGGTGAGGTTCTTGATCAGCAGGATGTGCGGCGCGAACAGGAAAACGACAACAAACAGGCCGATGTGGAAGATATAGCCGCCGATGTAGCTCACCGGCGAACGCTTCAACATTCCGGGTGGCGGAATGGAACGACGGAACACGGTGTGCAGGCCGGACGCACCGGAAGTACTGCGAGGCGCCGACAGATCCTTCTTGCGGCCCAGCGAGTAGATCTCGAACAGACGCCACAACACGCCCAGCAGGAAAATCCCCACCGCGATGTCGAGGCCCGGACCGCGGACCCAGGTTAGGAATTGCAGTTCATTCATGGTCATTTCTCCAGATCGGCTAGCGTGGTGGTCTCGTGCGCAGACTTGGCGGAGGCCTTCTTGGCACGGTTGGCGAAGCTCACTCCCACCCCGACAGCCGCACCCACCACCGCTGCGGTGGCCGCGATCTTCAGCGGATCGGCCGGCATCGACAACGCCTTGTAGAAGCCGCCGGCATCCCAGAAGTCCGGCTCGGAACAGCCGAGGCAACCATGCCCCGATTCAACCGGCCAGGAGGTGCCGCCATTCCATTTCACCGTGGCGCAGGCGTTGTAGGTCACCGGGCCCTTGCAGCCCAGTTCGAACAGGCACCAGCCCTGGCGCGCGCCTTCGTCGTCGAAGGTCTTGGCGAACTTGCCCTGGTCGTAGAACGGCCGGCGATAGCAGCGGTCGTGGATGGTTTCGCCGTAGAACGCCTTGGGCCGCCCCTTGCCGTCCAGTTCCGGCAACTTGCCGAAGGTGAGGTAATGCGCCAGCACGCCGGTCATCACGGTCGGGATCGGCGGGCAGCCGGGAATGTTGACGATGGGTTTGTCCTTGATGATGTCGGACACCGACACTGCGCCGGTCGGATTCGGATTGGCTCTCGGAATGCCGCCGAAGGACGCGCAGGAACCCATGGCGACAATCGCCGCGGCGCCCGCGGCGGCTTCTTTCAGGGTTTCCAGATTGGTGCGGCCGGCGGTGCAGGAAAAGACGCCGTCCTGTCCCAGCGGAATCGAACCGTCGACGATCAGCAGATATTTACCCGCGTTCTCTTTCATCGCCTGGTGGCGGGCTTCCTCAGCCTGAAATCCGGCCGCGGCCATCAGCGTCTCCTGATAGTCGAGCGAAATCACGTCGAAAATCATGCCTTCGAGCGTCGGCGAATGCGATCGCGTGATCGATTCGGTACAGCCGGTGCATTCCTGGAACGGCAGCCAGATTACCGAAGGACGCCTGGCCGACGCCATGGCCTCCGCCATCGCCAAGCCTGCCGAGGGTGGTAGGGCCATCATCGACGCCAGGGTGGCGCAGTATTTCATGAAGGTGCGGCGGCTTACTCCCTGCCGCACAAGGGTATCGATCAACGGGCCTTCCATGGCACTTTGCCTCCTGGTTTCAAACGCAACGCACTTCGTTCAGCTTAGATCAGAAATCAGCAATTCAAGACGCTCAAGTCCTATTTTTACATCCTGCGGATGAGCCTTCACCAGTTCGGGCACGAACGCGACTTCGATGAACTCCGCGGTGACCACACCTTTTTCATTGCGATGGGTGACCCACCAGATGCCCGGGGAAGCGGTTTCGCTCAGGGTGGATTCGCCATTGGCATTGAGGGTGACGGCAATCTCGCCCGCTCCCAGCCCGGTCCGCAGCCAGTCGAGATCGGCCGGGGTCAGCGGCAGCGCGCCAAGATCGATGGCGGAGGTCTCGCCGCTGTCGAGCAGGCGGCGCACCTGCTCCGCCAGTTCATGCAAGAGAGGGGGGGCGTTGCCGGTCAGGCCGGCTTCAGGCGGAGGGGAATCGATGACATGGATGGGAATGGCGTCAAGCGACATGATTCCAGACCCGGATTTGTTCCTTGATCGCTGCGCAGACGGGGGGAATGGCGGCGGCGACGGCAGGGGTCGGGAATTCGCCCCAGTCGATCACCTGCGGCTGGATGGCGAGCATCACGCGCTTCTCCGGCCAGTGGCCGGCCAGCATCGCGATTGCGCGCAGATCGGTCAGCCCCACTTCGTGCACCGAGGCCTTGCGATTGCTCATCAGAAATGCGTCCATTTCCTCCCCTTTCAGCAACTTCCAGTCACCCGCTTTGGCTTTTATGTTGGCGGCGTCGACGACGATCAGCGCATCGGCATCCTCGATCGGTCCCGCCAGGGTGAAAGATAAGGTACCGCCATCCAGCAGGGTGACGTCGGGAATATTCCCGAGTTCGGGCTCGAGCGCCTGCAGGACGTGAATGCCAACGCCTTCGTCGGTCAGTAGGGTATTGCCGATTCCAAGTACCAGCGTTTTCATGCCACGAAATTTAACAGCACCCATTTGCAATAACAACCGTGTAAATCACTCAAGCTTCTGATTGTTCGCAAAAATTTTTGTAACATTTGTGACGGACTTGGCTATCGGCAAATCACTTATACTGATTTGAGTCGTGTTCCTGGTTACCGTCCATGTGTCTCGCCATTCCCATGCAGATCGAATCGATCGAAGGCTACACCGCCCGCTGTCAGGCCAAGGGCGTGTGGCGCGATGTCAGCCTGTTCATGATGCAGGACGAGTTGCCCGCGGTCGGCGATTTCGTCATGGTGCACGTCGGCTACGCGATCCAGAAGGTGACCGAGTCGGATGCACGCTCCTCCTGGGAGTTGCTCGACCAGATCCTGGAGGAAAGCGGTGCATGAACTGGCGGTCGCCCAGGCACTGGTCGAGCAGGTGGAGGCCGTGATCAGCCAGCATCAGGCGACAGCCGCGACGTCCATCCGGGTACGTATCGGCCCCCTGGCCGGCGTGGTGCCGGACCTGCTGGCCACTGCCTTTCCGCTTGCCGCCGCCGGAAGCCGTCTGCAGCACGCGGCACTCGACCTCGTCGATGCCCCGATCAAGGTACGCTGTCAGACCTGCGGCGCCGAAACCGAAGCCGCGATGAACCGCCTGATCTGCGGCGCCTGCGGCGACTGGCACACCCAGGTCATCAGCGGCGACGACCTGCTGCTGGAAAGCGTCGAACTCGAAACCTCACCTACTCCGACCTCGTAAAAATCATGTGTGACACCTGCGGCTGCAACCTCACCCCCGGCAACAAGCACCTCGCGTTCAAGCCCGTCGCCAAGGGCGCGACCGCCGTCTCGGTGCTGAAAGGCCTGCTGGCGAAGAACGACGACCAGGCCACCCACAACCGCGAGCACTTCGACAAGCGCGGCATTCTGGCGATCAACCTGATGTCGTCGCCCGGATCGGGCAAGACGGCCCTGCTGGAAGCCACGCTCACCGCGCTGAAGGACGAATTCACCTGCGCCGTGATCGAGGGCGACCTCGAAACCGAGAACGACGCCGAGCGCATTCGCGCCAAGGGCGTCCAGGCGCACCAGATCGTCACCGGCACTGCCTGCCACCTCGACGCCCACCTGGTGCACGACGCGCTGCATCACATGAGCCTCGACGGCGTCGACATCCTGTTCATCGAGAACGTCGGCAACCTGGTCTGCCCGGCGAGTTTCGACCTCGGCCAGCACCTCAACGTCACCCTGCTCTCGGTCACCGAGGGCGACGACAAGCCGGCAAAATACCCGGTGATGTTCCGCGCCGCCGACGCCATGCTGCTGACCAAGACCGACCTCCTGGCAGTGCTCGACGACTTCGATCCCGACAAGGCCGAAGCGCACCTGCGCAATCTAGCCAACCCGGCGCCGGTGATGCGGCTGTCGGCACGCAAGGATCTGGGCATGGATGCGTGGCTGACATGGCTGCGCGAGCAGCTCGCCGCCCAGCGCGCCCGTGTGGCCACCGGACAGTCGCGGCGCCCGGCGATCCAGGCCGACGGCGTGAAATATCACAGCGCCAGCGCCTGATGAACGAGGCCCGCGACTGGCTGGAGAAAATCCACGCCCTCGAGTTCGACCGCACCATCAAGATCATGAACGTGTGCGGCGGGCACGAGCGCTCGATCACCCAGGCCGGCCTGCGCGGCGCACTGCCGAAAT
>Ga0209705_10001398_pt1 | contig 12712 bp, 12 predicted proteins | sample PPLLaktember2015_5_FD_187262 | JGI IMG/M metagenome (GOLD analysis project Ga0209705, IMG submission 187262) | Freshwater sediment microbial communities from Prairie Pothole Lake near Jamestown, North Dakota, USA - PPLs Lake P8 Core (1) Depth... | ecosystem: Environmental > Aquatic > Freshwater... | reverse complement strand
ATCCCCAGCTGTATTTCGGCAGGAAGACGCAGAAGGCGGAGATAGTTGGCAATTGTCGACCGCTGTTTTCCGACCCTTTCGCTAAGTTGTTCCTGAGTCAGTTTGCACTCCTCGATAAGCCTATGAAAACTGATCGCCACTTCCACAGCATCGAGATCCTCGCGCTGGATATTTTCAACAAGCGCAAGCTCGAGCATTCCCTGGTCATCGGCTGTTCTTATGTAGGCCGGAATCTGTGTCAGACCGGCCAGACGGGCGGCCCTGAGCCGTCTTTCTCCTGCAATCAGCTGGTACCTTCCGTTTCCTGTCTCCCTTACGGTAAGCGGTTGGACAATGCCAAGCTTTTTAATGGAAGAGGCAAGTTCTTCAAGCGACTGTTCATCAAAATGGCTCCTTGGCTGAAAAGGATTGCCGTCGATAGAATCAAGCGGGATATCCATATTGGGTTCGACTTTCCTCTCGAGCACTTCTTTTTCAACACCATCGATCAATGCTCCGAGCCCTTTTCCTAATGCGTTCTTTTGTGTCATGAAATTCCTTTTTCAGTTTATTTCCCCGTGGGATCATGCTTCTCGATCAGTTCCTTGGCCAGATTAAGGTAATTTACCGTTCCCCTTGAATCGGCATCGTAAAGTATTGCAGGCTGCCCGAAGCTGGGAGCCTCCGAAAGCTTAACGTTCCTTTGAATGATCGTTTTAAAGACCATCTTCTGGAAATGCTTGTTAACCTCCTCTGCGACCTGGTTCGAGAGCCTTAATCTCGAATCGTACATCGTAAGAAGGAAACCCTCAATCTCAAGGTCAGGATTCAGGTTGTTCTGGATTATCTTGATGGTATTCAATAGCTTTCCAAGTCCTTCAAGTGCAAAATATTCACACTGGACAGGTATAATTACCGAATTTGCTGCCGTGAGCGCGTTTACGGTCAGAAGGCCAAGCGATGGAGAACAGTCAATGATCACATAATCAAAATTACCGGCGATCTTACCGAGTATCCCTTTCATGATCTTTTCCCTTTCGTGCCTGTCAAGCATCTCTATCTCTGCTCCCACCAGGTCAATATTGGAAGGCATTACAGAAAGATTCTCAACGCCTGTTGAATGAATGGCCTCCAGAGGCTCCTTCCCGTCGATCAGACAATCATAAACGGTACATTTGATCTGACGGTAATCAATACCTATTCCGGATGTTGCATTTGCCTGAGGGTCGGCATCAATTATGATCACCTTTTTCTCAAGGGCTGCCAGGCTCGCTGCAAGGTTTATAGCCGTTGTTGTTTTCCCTACCCCACCCTTCTGATTCGCGATTGCTATGATCCTTCCCATTGATTTCCTTTTGAAATTCCTGATTTTATTCGAGCTTCAAATTTACTATTTATGAATTTTCAGCCTTGGAAAGGCAATAATGTAATTGTAAACAATTCTTTTGTCCTTTTCAACATGTTGTTAACACTCTCTTTTTTCAGATATTTGTTTAAATTGCCAAAATGATTGAGAAGCATGGTAAAAGTCAGGATTGGTTCGCCATAGTCAATCCGAATGCCGGAAACGGAAAAGGCGGAAAGGACTGGAACAGGATATCAGATATTCTTACTAAAAACGATATCCGGTTCGAAAAGAAGACTACCGGGAGAAAAGGCCAGGCCACAGAATTCACCAGGGAAATGATTGCCGGCGGATACAGAAAGATCATCTCAATAGGCGGCGACGGAACCCTGCATGAGGTAATAAACGGAATATTTACACAGGATCACTGTCCGGCAAAAGAGATCATTCTGGGCCTCATCCCCGTTGGAACCGGCAACGACTGGGGACGGATGTTCGGCATCCCGCTAATTTATGAAGGCGCCGTAAAGGTTATCAGGGAGGGAAAGCTGTTGCTGCACGATATTGGGGTAATAGACTATTTCCATGGTGAAGAAAAAGCAAAAACCTATTTTATAAATATTGCAGGACTGGGATTTGAAGCGGTTGTAGTTAAAAAGACAAACAAGCAGAAAGACAAGGGAATGAGCAATAAGGCCATATATTTTTATAACCTGTTATCGAGCCTTGTATCATACAGAAACACGTCTGTTGAAATTACAATTGACGGAAGGAGCAGCAGGGCAAAAATCTTTTCAATAAATGTCGGTAACGGAAGGTATTGCGGGGGAGGAATGAGACAGACTCCCGATGCCATTCCCGACGACGGGCTTTTCGACATTACGGTAATAAAGGAAATGGGCAGGATCGAAATTATCAGAAGCCTTCAATTACTGTATGACGGGACGATCATGAGCCATCCCAAGGTTGACGGGTACAGGAGCAATAATCTGAAAGTCACGTCCGACTCGGTTGTTTATATCGAAGCTGATGGTGAATCGCTGGGGCATACACCGGTTGAATTCAGCATAATCCCTGCGGCAGTCAATATTATTTACCGGAAAAAACTCAATCAGTGACCTTTATCTCATAGAGCTTCGGCCATCTTTTGCCGGTGACGAAAATCCGGCCTCCCTGCTGATCCCATGCAATGCCGTTGAGCACATCAGCACTGACTTCACGCCTTTTTGGTTCGGGATACAAGGGTGACAAATCAATATATGAGTTTACTTTCCCGCTGACCGGATCGATCCTTGCAATAAGATCGGTCTGCCAGATGTTTGCCCATATCTCACCGTCAATATACTCAAGCTCATTCAGCTGATCGACCTTTTTCTCATTATCATAAACCTCAAGCCTTGAGACAACATCGAACATTTCAGGTTCATGAAAATAGAGCACATTGGTACCGTCGCTTCTTACTATCCTGTCATTTGTTGTTGTCAGCCCCCATCCCTCGGTCTGATAGAAGATCTTGTTCAATACCCTGAAATCTGATTTATTGTAAACAAAACCTACCTTGTTCTGCCATGTTACCTGGAATATGCGATCCCTGTAAAGGGTTATCCCCTCTCCGAAAAGGGAAGGATCGAGGTTATGCTGTCTCAGCACTTTGCCGGTTTCAAGCTCCACAACTCTTAAGGATGATCCTGTCTCCTGTCCTGTACCCTCATAAAGTAAGCCGTTATCATACAAAAGACCCTGGGTGAATGCCTCACTGTCATGGGGATATGTATTGATAACCCTGTAACTATGCTTTTTGGGAATAACGTCAGAATATATTATCACAAACCGTGTAACCGCCTGACTCTTTTCCCTGGTATAGGCAACTGCCTTAACGGATCTTCTGCCTGTCAGTTCCGTAAGTTCGGAACCAACTGAACATTCCCACGGGGCAGATGAAAGGAGGGCCACCTCCTTTCCGTCAAAAAACACCTTCACTGAGTCAAGGAGTGTTGTTTCACCGGCGGGAGAAAGCGAAACCCTGATCTGATCATTAAGCCTGTATTCAGCGTTTTCAGCCGGTGATACCATTTTTATCAGATCTGCCGGGAGGCCTGATTTGGTTTTGCCGGGCGATTCACTGCCTGGTTTCACGGCATTACCGGTCCGGCTTGAACAGGAAATGATCAATGAAATCAAAAGAATAAAAGTTACGGGCAGGAGTTTTTCCGGAATATCAGTTTTCATTTTGCTTATCTCTCTTTCCGAACAACCGTCTCAAACTGTTTTTTCTTGCATTTGCAATCTGCCTTTCCATCTCCTGCTGGTGAAGATCGAATGGCACCAGCATCTGCCAGATTTCGCTCCAGCCAGGGAACCCGCCGATATTCTTGTCATCGATGAAAATATCGGCATCAATTTTCCTGCTAATGGTATCATCATAAACTTCTTCGGGATAATTTTTATTGACGGAATAGAACTCGATCCCGTTCTTTCTGCAATACTCAACGGCGTCATCCAGCTCCTGACCCGATCTGAATGTCCACAGGATCAACCTCGCGCCAAGTTTCTCCAGTTCCTTGAGTGTCTGGAATGCAAAAAGCTTCTCCTTTCCGATCCCCGGATATTCATGTTCAACGATGGTGCCGTCGAAGTCCACGGCGATCCTTATGTTCTTGAAATTGATCATCCAGACATTATAAATTCATGCAAATCTAATAATTTCTGCCAATCATCTGAAATTTATAATAATTTTGCTTTTCTTGTTGATCCGGTATTAATTGATCCCGATGAAAAACATCCCGAATTTTATTACCTCCCTCAACCTGGCTGCCGGATTCACCGCAGTAATCTTTGCTTCAAACGGTGACCTGACAACAGCCTCATGGCTTATCGTGGCAGCAATGGTATTTGACTTTCTTGACGGATTTTCGGCAAGGTTGCTTAAAGCTTATACGGAAACAGGCAAAGAGCTCGACAGCCTTGCCGATGTTGTAAGCTTCGGTGTGGCCCCGGCTTTTATAATTTACAAACTTCTTGTCCCCTCCCTAAATGCTTCTTCAGTCATTTTGAGTTACATAACGCTTTTAATGCCGGTATGTGCAGCGCTCAGGCTCGCAAAGTTCAATATCGATACAACACAGGCAACATCTTTTAAAGGATTACCAACTCCGGCAAATGCAATTGCAGTTATATCGCTTGTGATTGCTGCCCGTTATTCTTCGCTGACGATTGTGAATTCATTCACTCAGTCACCGGTTGCACTAATAATTTTTTCCGTTGTTCTGTCAATCCTGATGGTCACCCGGATCCCCCTTCTGTCACTCAAATACAAGAATCTTAAATTTAAGGGAAATGAGGGAAGATACATCATCATCGGGCTTGTGCTGATCTTGCTCATAATCTTTGGATTTGCGGCAGCTCCGGTAATAATACCAGTTTATATTATTGTCTCCCTGATTTCAAACAGGTTCCGGACTAAAGTCCGGGAATATTAGTTGATACTACACTACGGCCTAAAGGTGTAGCTTCTAGCTGCCAATATCCAAGTGCATTAACTATGGCCTTTAGGCCGTAGTTGACAGACTACATATGAACAGGGCTTTAGCCCTCAATCTTCTTTATCAATCTCAGGGAACTTCTTTTCGTAGATCTTCAACCCTGCACTGATTATGAACCAGCTCGCTATTATGAATGCCGGCCAGATGAGGTATTGTACTAATCCTGATATATACATATTTGATAGTTTGATATATTTTCTAATCTTAATAAAATGGCGTCAGGCGTCAGGCGACAGGCGTCAGGCATAAAGCGGAGTATTTTTTTAATTGCCTTAGCCCGCAGCCCACAGCCTGACGCCTGTCGCCCGTCGCCTTCAATATATATGTCCATCAGTTTTCATTTCCTCAGCGGTTATTTTTTTGTTGTTTATTGCCTTCCATGCATACCACATATATACAATTACAAAGGGCACAATGAACGAGATAAACATCATTGTCTTGAGGGTGAAGAGGCTTGATGAGGCCTTATCGATCGTCAGTGAACTGTTAAGGTCATATGCCGACGGATAAAAAGCCGTTCGATTGAAACCTGCAACAAGCATTATTGCAAAAACGGCAAGCACCGTTCCAGAACCTGAAAACCATATCCCGATTCTTTTTCCCCTGAACAATGTGATGCCAATGCCATACAGAACGGCTGCCACTCCGGCCAGAAAGATTACCAGCACAAGTGGCATCTGAAGCAGGTTATGCAGGTACTTGAATTTTTCCATGGTCACTGCCCCGGTTGCCTTGTCATAAGCGAATCCTTCCGAAACAAGAAGTGTTATAACGAAGAAAAGGAAAAACACAAGAAATGCAATAGCATTCATTATCAGCTTATTAACTGATCTGTCAACCAGTGCCGGATCATCGATTGTATTGATCAGATATAAAAGGCCATTGGTCCTGGCCAGAAACAGTATTGCAAGACCAAGGGCGAGATTCCTGCCGTTAATGAGCGCCTCAAGTCCGTGCCATGGAGTTTCCCACTTTACCTGGTTCATTTCATTCAGGCTGAACTGCGAACCTGTAAAGAAAGTGGCTACTGCAACACCGATAAGGAACGGCCCCAGGGAACCGTTCAGGAACAGAAAAACATCGAAGGTCTTTTGTCCCAGAAGATTGGCAGGCTTTGAACGGTATTCATAGCTTATTGCCTGAATTATAAAGCTGAACAATATTGCGATCCATACCCAGTAAGCTCCGCCGAAACTGGCAGAATAGAACAGGGGGAACGATGCGAAAAAAGCTCCTCCGAAAGTGACCAGGGTGGTAAAAGTGAATTCCCATTTTCTGCCCATAGCATTGACAATCATTGTCTTCTGAAGATTATTCTCTGGCAGTGAAAAGATCAGCGATTGTCCGCCCTGAACAAACATCAGAAAAACAAGCAGGCTTGCCAGCAGGGCAATAATCATCCACCAGTAATGCTGAAGGAAAATATGCGATATCATTATTGTCATTTTCTTATCCTCTTAATGTTTGGGTCCCAGTTTTATCTGTCTGATCATAATTGATACTTCCGCAACCAGCAGAACGGTGAACAGAACAGCAAAAAGAACAAAGGTTGTTATGACCGATCCTGCACTTATCTGTGAAACAGCTGTGGTTACAGGCATCAGGTCCTGGATTATCCAGGGCTGACGACCCATTTCAGCAAGCACCCAGCCAAGTTCTCCCGCGACATAAGGAAGAAGGATCGAGCAGAGCGCCACCCAGAGGAACCATTTGTTTTTCAAAAGCGTGCCCTTGTAAAGGAAGAAGAGAGCCAGTGCAAAAACCAGGATAAAGTAAAACCCGAGCATCACCATAATGTGGAAGGTGTAAAACGAAACCTTTACGCCAGGAATAACATCTTCAGGCTTTTCCAGTGATGCATAGCCAAAATACCTGAAATAATCATCATTGAATTTTTTATCGCGGAACATGGCGGCGATGCTCTCTGCTTTCTGCGTGTCGTTATTCTTTTTTGATTCCTTGAAATCAATCAGAAGATCCCGTGCCTTTTTCCCTCTTTCCATTTTTTCTGCAACTGACATCAACCCCTGTGTACCATTTCCGTTTACAAGATCGTATATGCCGGGGACAAAAGTATCCCTGTCGCCACCTGTCATTACCGATAGAAAACCCGGTATCTCAATCCTGAAAGCAAAATCACTTACAACCTTTTCTCCGATTTTCTTACCCGAATCTTTAAGTATCCCTGCCGCAACAAGTCCGGCTTTCTGCTTTCCTTCGTAAAGAGCCTCAAAAGCCGCAAACTTCACCGGCTGAACCTTTGCAAGCGTTCTTGCTGAAGTGTCGCCGGTATAGGCCACCAGAAAAGAGGATAAAAGACCGAAAAGAGCAGAAACAAGGATACTCCTTTTTGCCAGGAAATACTCACGTTTCCGTAAAAGATACCAGGCACTGATTCCCATTACGAACATGGATCCCACCAAAAATCCGGAAGAAATGGTATGGAGGAATTTGCTCACAGCAACCTCATTGAAGAGGACTTCCCAGAAGCTGACCATTTCATTCCTGGCGGTATCAGGATTGAAGACCATGCCGGTGGGATTCTGCATCCACCCGTTTGCCACAAGTATCCATAATGCCGAAAGATTCGCTCCCACCGCCACCAGCCATGTTGATGCAAGATGGAACCTTTTGCTGACCTTGTTCCACCCGAAGAACATTACTGCGACAAATGTCGATTCGAGGAAAAATGCAAGGATACCTTCAATTGCAAGCGGCGCCCCGAAAATATCTCCTACAAACCAAGAATAATTCGACCAGTTAGTGCCGAACTCAAACTCAAGGATTATCCCGGTGGCAACTCCAATCGCAAAGTTGATCCCGAAAAGGGTCATCCAGAATCTTGTCATACGCTTCCATTCCTCCTTCCCGTTCCTGACATAAATCGTCTCCATAATGGCAATAATAAATGAGAGCCCGAGCGTCAGAGGGACAAAAAGCCAGTGGTAAATGGCTGTCAGGGCAAACTGTGCCCGCGACCAATTTACAAGTGCCAAATCGATGTTCTCAAACATAGTTTTAGTTGGAATTTATTAACTGATCCCTTACATATTCGCTTTTTTGCTCATCCGAACTGTACTTTTTCTGAAGGAAATCCCTGAAGAAGAATAGCTTCAGGATTATTAAGATGACAAATAGTTTTATCAGGATTATAATCCATACCCTTTTCCCCCACCACGACAAGCTCCTGAAGCCATCAAAGTAAAAGCGAAATACCTTGTTTATCACAGAAGTAGCTGAATTCATCTCCGGGTTTGTTCAGGTTTGGGTTTATTTCTTCTTCTTCTTCTTATAGCCGCTGTCCGGACTTTTCCCTTATCAACCGGGCCGGAGGCACGGCCTCCCTCATCCTGGCTTTCGTCCGACAGGCTGGAAGTTATTTTCTGTACTGCCTTGAAACCGTAAAAGAACTCCCTCGCAAATACCCGAAGTACAGTGTATGTCGGAATACCGAGCAGCATACCAGGAATACCGGCTGCAAACCCGGCTGCAAGCACCACGACGAAGATCTCGAGCGGATGTGCCCTGACACTATTGGAAAAGATGACCGGCTGGAAAACAACGTTATCAATCAACTGGGTAAGAGCCACCACAATTGTCATGTACATTACAAGCGGAACCACAACAACAGTAAAATCCATGCTCATATGTGATGCAATTCCCATTATCATAACAATAAAAAAGCCGAACCATGGACCCACGTATGGAATCACATTGAGTATTCCAACAATAAGTCCCATGACAAGCGCCTGCTGAAAATCTATCCCGATTATAGTCATCCCCAGGGTGATCAAGATCATTATGCATGTGCTCTGAATAACAATCCCGATAAGGTACCTTGTCAGAAGGTTTTTTACCGAATTGAGAGCCCTCGTCACATTGTCGACATACTTGTCGGGGATCCACATCAGTATTGATTCATAAAACAGATGTTGATCCTTAAGGAAAAAGAAGGTTATAAAAGATATTGAAAATACAGCAACGATAACATTTCCAAGAAGCCCTGCAAGCGATCCAAGAAAATTCTGAATCATCTCAATGTTCAGAACACCCGTTATTTTTGAGGTAATATAATCCTTAAGCGAAAGCTGACCGGAGATGTTTGGATTGATGGAGCCAATGAACTCTTCAATCCTGTTGATCGGACCCTCAACAATCTGAACGATTTTCGAGCTGTCGATCGTCGAAAAATAATTGACCTGCCTTGTAACCAGAGGGACAAATATCCACAGGAAAAGGATTATCAATCCCCATATGATCATAAGCGTCAGCAAGGCGCCCAGTACACGGGGAAATTTCAATTTCCCGATACTGATACGGCAAAAGAGGTCAACAAGCGGCCTGCCCATAATTGAAAGAACACCGGAGACCAGGATATAAACAACAATATTTCTGAAGTACCACAGCAGAGCCAGAAAGAGCAGGATACCGAAAAAGATCAGGATATTCCTTAGGGAGGTCTTCATCAAAGATGTTTTTCTATATACAAACCTAATCAGAAAATTCGGAATTCCATAAAAGTCGGATAAAACCAGCTACTGTCATTATGTCTGATATTTTGTCATATAACATGCCATTATGTCGCTTGACTAGCTTTGGAACAGAAATTGAAATTACTGATACAGAAAATTTAATGTATAACTTAAAATAATGGAGGACAAGCTATGTTACCAACAATTGCAAAAAGAAGTTTCAGGCCCTTTTACATGGGAAGCATTTTTGATGATGATTTTTTCCCGGTAATGTCAAACAACACAAGCTCAATGCCTGCTGTAAACATCAGGGAGGATGACAAGAGATTCATGCTCGACCTTGCTGTTCCGGGGATTGACAGGAAAGAACTTAAAATTGACATTAATGAGGATGTTCTCACCATCTCTTCTGAGACAAAGAATGAGTCGGAAGAAAACAGGGACGGTTACAAGCGAAAAGAATTCAGCTATTCATCTTTCTGCAGGAGCTTCCAGATACCTGAAAACGTTAACAGGGAAAAGATTGAAGCCAACTACAAGGATGGAATTTTGAGCGTCGCACTTCCGAAATTTGAAGAAGAAAAAAGCAAGATCTCACGTCAGGTTAAAATTTCATAGATTTTGCTGAACGATTGAAAGAGGGTTAGCCCTCTTTTTTTTTGGGGGATGAGTTCATGTCAATCAGAAAGTCCCTGGGATGTCGTCAGGTCTTATCTTCAATTATCCTTTGGGCAAATCTTTTCCCAAATTCGATCAAAGCATCCTTCTTTCCAGCTCCTGGTGCGAATTTGAAGGATGCAGTTTCCTCAAAAATCTTCAATTTAAGGTTTCTGAAGTTCTCAAGGATAATTTTGGGAGCCTCCCCGCTCCAGCCATACGATCCGAAGGCGCCGGCCATTTTTCCCTTATCGCGCAATGGATTTACAAGTGCAAAAAGTTTATAAACCTGCAGAAGAGTATTCTGATTTATTGTAGGTGAGCCTGCGAGAATGGCATCAGCCGATGCCAGCTTATGATCCAGGTCGCCCGCAGGAATATTTTCAATATCTGTCACATCGGTCTCAAAACCTTCTGCCTGCCTGATCCCCTCGGCAATGTACTCAGCCGCCTGTTTTGTATAACCATAAGCCGATACATAAGCTATCAGTACCCTTTTTACGGCTCCGCATGAAACAAGCTTCAGATATTCATTCGAATATTTCTCTGTCAGATCGATCAATTCCATGAGATTTTCACGGTGAACAGGACCATGTCCGGTACAGATCACATCAATATCAAGAGGCCTGATCTTCTCTATTGCTTTGATCATAAACCTGCTGTATGGCTTCAGTATTACATCAAAGTAATAGATGAATGACCTGAGGTAGTCAGGAGTAAGCTCGCTGAAAATATTTTCACTGCAATAATGAGCGCCGAATGAATCGCATGTAAACAATATCCTGTCCTCTTCCAAATAGGTATACATTGAATCCGGCCAGTGCAGATTCGGCGCTGAAATAAACCTTAATGTCTTGTTGCCGAGATCCAGGGTATCGCCATCCTTGACGATAAGCGATCTGAAGGGCCCGTTTACTATATCCTCAAGATACCTGACAGCATTGCCGCTGCCCACCACTATTGCATCAGGGGCCAGTTCCAGCAGGCGGCGAAGGCTTCCGGAATGATCAGGTTCCGTATGGTCAAGGATTACATATTCAATCTCCCGCGGATCGGTAAACGACTCCAGCTTATTCAGAAACACATCGAAAAATTTTTCCTTGACAACATCTACGAGAGCCTTCTTTTGTGCATTAATGAAATATGAATTATAAGTGGTCCCGAATTCTGTTGTCATTACTATATCAAACGTCCTGATATCATAATCAAGGATCCCTGTCCATTTTACATCAGATGTAATATCAATTACCCTGTCATCAATTCTGTCCATGGAATTATTATTCAGATTTTGGCAATTATGCTTTTATTGGCCTTGACCTGCTGAAGAATGGGCACTTCAATTTCGGTACCCAATGGCAGGAATATATCAACTCTTGAACCCAGCTTAATGAAGCCAAGCTCGCCGCCCTGGGTTACCTTCTGGCCCTCTTTTGCGTAAGTGACGATCCTCCGGGCAATGGCTCCGGCAATCTGGCGCACCAGGATCTCGGTCCCTTTTTCAGTTTCGATCACTATAGTGCTCCTTTCATTCAGTTCGGAGGACTTGGGATGCCAGGCAACCATATAGTTTCCTGAATGATAATTTACATATTTCACCCGGCCTGAAACGGGATACCTGTTGCTGTGCATGTTGAAAGGGGACATGAATATTGAGATCTGCAGGCGCGTGTCCCTGAAGTATTCATTTTCAACCGTTTCTTCGATCACTACCACTTTGCCGTCGGCAGGCGCATATATCAGGCCCGGGTCTGGTTCAAGATGCCGGACCGGAAGGCGGAAGAAAAAGAGAATAAACACATAAACAAGAACTGAACACAGAAGGAAAATCCATTTGGAAAGTGAGTTATCTGACCAGATAATCATTGAAGCAATATTAAGGATAAGTAAAATTACAAACCCGATTGCCAGAATTTTATATCCTTCTTTGTGAATGGCCATTTCATTTAAAATTTGCGCAAAACTAATCAAGACTTATCAATCAACCAAAAAGTGAAATAAAAAGATAAACAGGGGGGAATGAAATTATGGCGCTGTCGAAACGATCAAGGAATCCACCGTGACCGGGCAGGATCGATCCTGAATCCTTTAGGCCGATGCTCCTTTTCAGCATCGATTCAATAAGGTCACCGAATGTTCCCGCTATGGAAATGATCAGTGAAATGATTATCCATCCGGCCGTATTCAGAATCCCTAACCATCCCGACAGAAGCCATGCGGCCAGTACAGCAATGGCCATCCCGCCAAAAAATCCTTCCCATGATTTTTTTGGTGAGATACGCTCCATAAGCCTGTGCTTGCCGATAGTGACTCCTGTAAGATAAGCTCCGGTATCGTTTGCCCAGAGAAGCAGCAGAAAGCCAACAATTATGCCTGGTGAAAAAACTATATCAGGATGAGGGATCAATGAGCTGAGGCCTGTCCTCGAAAATGAGGCGAAAGGGAACATCGAGAAGGGTACGGCTATATAGAAAATGGCAAAAAATGTATGTGCCAGGGAATCGAAGGGTTTTTTCTGTTTCCTGAAGAGTTCAGAAATCATTATTACCAGCGCCAGAGGTATCATTACGTAGAAATATTCCTTCCCGGCTCTGCCTGCGGCAACAAGTGTTGAAATAATGTACAGAGAACAGCCGGAAATTATTCCGGTTATCATCTGGGGCCGGATACCTGTGCTTATCATCATCATGTAGTACTCATACTGTGCCCCTGCCAGGTGA
>Ga0209705_10001391_pt1 | contig 12733 bp, 10 predicted proteins | sample PPLLaktember2015_5_FD_187262 | JGI IMG/M metagenome (GOLD analysis project Ga0209705, IMG submission 187262) | Freshwater sediment microbial communities from Prairie Pothole Lake near Jamestown, North Dakota, USA - PPLs Lake P8 Core (1) Depth... | ecosystem: Environmental > Aquatic > Freshwater... | reverse complement strand
ACGACACTAGATCAGCGGGATCTTCGCCGCTTTCACGACTTTGCCCCATTTGTCCATCTCGGCCCTGATGAGCTTCGAGAACTCGGCGGGCGTGTTGGGAACGACGTCCATGCCCTGCGTGTTGTAGCGCTGCTTCACCTCAGCGGTGTTGAGCACCGCGATGGTGGACTTGCTCAGCTTGTCGAGAACGGGGCGCGGCACGCCCGCGGGCGCGAGCAGCCCGTACCACGTGCTGTACTGGTAGCCCGGCACGCCCTGCTCGGCGACGGTCTGCACCTCGGGCAGCGTCGCGGTGCGCTTGGCGCTGGTCACCGCATACGCGCGCAGGCGCTCGGATTTGACGTGCGGCAGCGCCGAAGCGTAAGTCGAGAAGAACACCGAGATCTGGTTTCCGAGCAGCGCGGTGAGCGTCGGCCCCGTGCCTTTGAAAGGCACGTGCACGAGGTCCATCTTCTGCGACATGAGCAGGAGCTCCATCGCGAGATGCGTTCCGGACCCGTTGCCCGCCGAGCCGTAGGTGAGCTTGCCCGGTTGCGCTTGCGCGAGCTTCACGAACTCGCGCAGCGTCTTCGCGGGCTGCGACGGGTGCGCGACGAGTATGTTCGGCTGATCCGTCGCGAGCGAGATCGGCGCGAAATCGCGAAGCGTGTTGTAGGGAAGCTTCTTGTAGAGCGCGGCGTTGAAAGCCATGCTGATGTTGCCGAGCAGCAGCGTGTATCCGTCGGGCGTCGCTTTCGCGGCGAGGTCGGTGCCGAGCGTGCTGCCGGCGCCGGGACGGTTGTCCACCACGACGGTCTGCCCGAGCACCTTGCCCAGACCTTCCGCGAGTATGCGAGCGGTGATGTCGGTGCCTCCGCCCGGCGCGAACGGGGCGATCATGCGGACCGGCCGCGTCGGGTAGTCCTGGGCGAGAACGGGTCCCGCGAGAGTTGCGAGTGCCACTGCGGCCAGCGCGTGCGTGAAACGTTGCTTCATGCTTCCTCCTCGTTGTCGTAAAGCCCTGCCTTCTACTCGTAAGGCACTGTCCCGCAAACCGTCGTGCGCTCCATGAGACGCCGCTGCGGAAGCTCGTAATCCCCGATCGCGCGGTGCTGCGTAGCGCAGTTGTCCCAGAACAGCAGATCGCCCACCTGCCAGCGATGGCGGTACACGAGCTCGTCCTTCTTCAGGTGGGTGAAGAGCTCTGCGAGCACCGCATCGCTCTGCGCGGCATCGATCCCCACGATCCGGGTGGTATAACCTTCGTTGACGAACAGGCATTTCCTGCCCGTCTCGGGATGCGTGCGCACGGCGGGATGCTCGATGTCCGGCGTTTTCTTCTTCTGTTCCGGAGTGAGCTCGGGGCGCGTGCCGCTTTTCCTCTCGCGCGAATAGCCGTGCAGGTACGAGTTCACCGCCTTGCGGCCCGCGAGATTCTGCCGGGTCGCTTCAGGCAGCGTGACGTAGGCTTTCGTCATGCTCGAAAACAACGTATCGCCGAGCGGCGTGCCGTCCTTCATGGGCACCTCGCGCGCATAGAGCAGCGATCCGAGACTCGGCTTCTCGGCGTAGCAGAGGTCCGAATGCCAGAAGTAGCCCGCGTCCTGGCTGCCGATCGGTTTGCCGTTCTCGATCACGTTGGAGACGACGAAGATCTCCGGATAACCGGGCCTGCAGCGGTCCTGCCGCACGTGGTGCTCGAGCGCGCCGAAACGCCGGCTGAACGCGATGTGCTGCTCGGGGGTGAGCTTCTGGTTGCGAAAGAAGATGACTTCATGCTCGTGCAGCGCTTTCCTGATCTCTTCGAAGCTGCGCTCGTCGAGCTCCCGAGACAGATCGACTCCACTGATTTCAGCGCCCAGCGCTGCACCTGACGGCCTTACCGACACCATTTGACACTCCCCGGGGATTTTGTCGCGAGACGACGAACCAGCCGATTATAGGCAGCTCGCGCAGGCCCGGCCAAGTGTCCGACCAGGCGACGGCGCGCCGAAGGCCGGGCATGATAAAAGAGGGCTGCCCCGGACCGGCAGAATGCGGGTGCGGCTCGCAGCCTATGGGTCGGAGGAGCACGAGTTGGAAGACATACAGGCGCTGAAGGCCGGGCATGATAAAAGAGGGCTGCCCCGGACCGGCAGAATGCGGGTGCGGCTCGCAGCCTATGGGTCGGAGGAGCACGAGTTGGAAGACATACAGGCGCAGAAGGAGCTCGACGTGCTGGTCATAGGCGGCGGGCTCGCCGCCATGCGCGCCGCGCTCGCCTCGGTTGCCGCGGGTGCGCGCACCGGTCTCATGCTGAAAGGCGTGCTGGGGCAGAGCGGAAGCTCTGCGATCGCCGGCGGCGGTCTTGCCGCGGTGATGGATGTCTCCGACGTGCCGGAAGACAGCGTGGAGAAGCATTTCGAAGACACGCTCGCATCCGGCGATTACGTAAACGACCCCGAGCTCGTGAGAACGCTGGTCGCCCACGCCGGCGAATCGATACGCGAGCTCGCGCGGATCGGCGCGAAATTCGTCAGTAAGGAGGACGGGGAGATCGAAGTGTTTCTCGCGCCCGCGCATGGCTGCCGCAGGTCGGTGCGCGTCGAAGGCGGCGGCACGGCGCAGATGATCGGCCCGCTGACCGATTACGTGCGGCGGCAGCCGATCGAAATCATGGAGCGCACGACGGCCCTCGAGATCCTCCGCGACGGTGGGCGCGCGGCCGGCGTCCTCGCGCTCGGCGGCGGGGCGCCCGTTCTTGTTCGCGCCAAGGCGATCGTCCTCGCATCGGGCGGCGCGGGCCGCATTTATCCGCTCACCAGCAACATGGCGGAATCGACCGGCGACGGATACGCTATGGCCTTGCGCAGCGGCCTCGCGCTGACGGGCATGGAATTCGTGCAGTTCACGCCGACGGCGCTCGCCTATCCGAAGGAGCTCGAAGGCACCAGCACCGGCGGGGTGCTGCTCGGGCTGGAAGGCACGCGGATGTGGAACTCGCGCAACGAGCGCTTCATGGAGAAATTCGATCCGGTGCGCAAGGAAGCCTCGACCCGCGCCGTGCTCTCGCGCGCGATTCAGGCGCAGGTGGTCGAAGGCCACGGCTCGCCCCACGACGGCGTCTACCTCGATTTGACGGGCAACGATCCGCAGACGCTGGAGCGCCTCGCGGCGCCTTTCATGAAGAAGCTCGCGCCGCACGGCATCGACATTCGCCGCCAGCCGATCGAGATCGCGCCCGCGGTGCACTACTTCATGGGCGGAGTCGAGATCGACGCGCGCACCGCAACGGCGTTGACCGGGCTGTACGCCGCCGGTGAAGTCGCGGGCGGCGTGCAGGGTTCGAACCGGCTTTCCAGCAACTCGCTCAGCGACGTGAACGTTTTCGGCAAGATCGCGGGTGCGCAGGCGGCTTCGTATGCCCGATCGCACGCGGTCTTTGCCGACTGGGCCGCGCTCCAGGCGCAGGCGCGGCGCGCGCTCGAGCGCGCGTGGAACCCGGGGTTACACGGCGCGGCGCCCGCGCTCGATGCGCTGCACGCGAAGTTGAAGCGCGTCACCTTCGCGCATGCCGGCCTCGTGCGTGACGCGGATTCGATGAAGGCGGGCATCGCCGCGATCGAAGCGCTGCGCGGCGAGCTCGCCGCGCTGGCGCCGGTCGGAGGCGAGGACCTCAGGCAGTACTACGAGGTGGGCAACATGCTCGACGTCGCCGAAGCCGTGACGCGCGCTGCGCTCCATCGCGAGGAAAGCCGCGGCGCGCATTTTCGGCTCGACCATCCCGGGAAGGACGACGCGCGGTGGCTGGTGGCGACTCGCGTCTCGGGCACGGCGGGCGCGTTGCGGGTGACCGAACGGGACTTGAGCGCGAACCGGGCGCTCGCGAAGGCGGGGTGAGGTGATCGAACCTGATTCGTCGAGGTCCAACGTCAAGGAGCTTGCACATGGCACGAGTCATGGATGAACGCGATACGGTGCCGGCAACGGTGGAAGTGATCGCCTCGGCGCAGCCGCTGGGGGCGGAGGTGCGGGGCGTAGACCTCCGGAATCTGACGGAGGCGTCGTTCGCAGCGCTGCAGCAGGCGCTACTGGATCGTCTTGTCATTGTGGTGCGCGGGCAGCGCCTGACCGACGCCGAGCTCATTGCGCTCGGCAAGCGCTTCGGCGAAATCGAGCCTCCGGGTATGAGCATTATCGGCAAGCCCTACATCGAGGAGTACCCCGACATCCTGGTGATCTCGAACGTCGTCGAAAACGGCGTGCCTCAGGGCAACCTGGGAGCCGGGGAGGCGACCTGGCACACCGACATGTCCTATCGCGAGAAGCCGACCACGGTTGCGATCCTGCACGCACTCGAGATCCCGCCCAGTGGAGGCAACACGTACTTCGCCAACCAGTATCTCGCCTACGAGAGCCTGAGTGCGGAACTGAAGTCCAGGCTCGACGGCAGGATGCTGGTGCACGACGAGACTTACAACAGCGCAGGACAGTTGCGCAAAGGCTTCAAGGAGGTGCTGGATCCGCGCGAGGCGCCGGGCGCACGCCATCCGATATTCAGGACGCACCCGGTCACCGGGCGTAAGGCGCTCTACCTCGGCCGCCGCCGCAACGGATACATCGTCGGACTGCCACTGGAGGAAAGCGACAAACTGCTCGACGAGCTATGGGCGCACGCTTCGCAGCCGCAGTACGTCTGGGGCCACGAATGGCAGGTGGGCGATACGCTGATCTGGGACAACCCGTGCCTGATACACCGTCGCGACCCCTTCGACGCCAGCGCGCGTCGCATGATGCATCGGGTGCAGATCCGCGGCGGGCGCCCGCAGTAGCGCTCGTCACTGCGCGTGGCGGCGCAACGGCGCTTCCGGCTGGGGCGCCGCCGATGACGCGATCAGCCACCGGATGAAAGACGCAACCTCGGCGCGCCCGGCCGCGCCGGAAGGCGATCTGCGACATGAAAACAATTGGCGGACGCAGTTAAAAAGCTTCACGGTGGGGTGCTGTGCAAAGTCATAGTATACGGCTCGTGCCGCCTCGCCGATCGGGCGCGTAGACGCGTCACGCAAGACGAACTCAGGCTGCGGGGAGCGGTCCACAGTGGTTGATTCGACGTCCAGTCCGTTACGCGCGCTCGAGCTCGAAGGCGGATCCTGTCGCTACTACAGCCTGCCGGCAGCGGCCGGGCATCCCGCGCTCGCCGGTTTGGCGCGCCTGCCTTTTTCGCTGCGCGTGATCGCCGAGAATCTGCTGCGTCACGCCGGCGCCCCGGACGTCGAGCCGGAGATGCTCGCTGCGCTCGCGCGCGGCGAGCGCGGTTTCGAGATCCCGTTCCGCCCGGCGCGCGTGCTGCTGCAGGACCTGCTGGGCGTGCCCGTGATGGTCGATTTTGCGGCATTGCGCGAAGCGATCGCGCAGGCGGGCGGCGACCCGCTGAGCGTGAACCCGCGCATCCCGGTCGACTTCGTCGTCGACCATTCGATCATCGCCGATGTCGCCGGAAGCGCCGACGCCGCGCAGCGCAATGTCGAGATCGAATATGCGCGCAATCGCGAGCGCTTCGCGTTTCTCGCGTGGTGCCAGGGCGCGTTCAGGAATTTTCGAGTGGTGCCGCCGGACAGCGGGATCGTGCACCAGATCAATGTCGAGCGGCTCGCGCGCGTGGTCTGGACAGCCGAGGTGGATGGCGTGCGCCTCGCCTATCCGGACACGATGGTGTGCAACGACAGCCACAGCACCATGGTGAACGGCATCGGCGTGCTGGGCTGGGGCGTGGGCGGCATCGAAGCCGAAGCGGCGATGCTCGGTAGAGCGCTCATGCTGCGCGTTCCCGAAGTGCTCGGGGTGCGCGTCACGGGCGAGTTGCCTCCCGGGGCGACGGCAACCGACCTCGTGCTCACGATCACGGAAGCGCTGCGCCGGGTGGGGGTGGTCGGAAAGTTCGTCGAATTCCACGGCCCCGGCCTCGACGCGCTGCCGGTCGCCGACCGCGCCACGATCGCGAACATGGCGCCGGAGTACGGCGCAACGTGCGTGTTCTTCCCGGTCGATCGTAAATGCGTCGATTACCTGAACTTTACCGGCCGCGATGCCGCGAGCGTCGCGCTGGTCGAGGCGTACGCGCGGGCCCAGGGGCTGTGGCGCGACGCGACGACGCCGGCGCCGCAATTCGAAGCCGGTATCGACATCGACCTCTCCCGCGTCGAGCGCTGTCTTGCGGGACCGCGCCGGCCGCAGGAGCGCGTGGCACTGGGCGAGGTCGCGCGGAGCTTCGCAGCAGACATGCCGACCCTCGCCCGCGACGGACGCAATGCGCCTACGCGCCGCGTGGCAGTCGCCGATCGCGAATACACGCTCGGAGACGGCGACGTGGTGATTGCGGCGATCACGAGCTGCACCAACACCTCGAATCCGGCGAACATGATTGCCGCGGGGCTGCTCGCGCGCAATGCGGCGGCACGCGGGCTGACAGCGCGCCCGTGGGTCAAGACCTCGTTTGCGCCCGGCTCGAAAGTGGTCATGGCGTATCTCACCCGCGCCGGCCTTTATGCTTCGCTCGAAGCGCTCGGTTTTCACCTGGTTGGTTTCGGCTGCACGACGTGCAACGGGAACTCGGGGCCGTTAGCGGCCGGGATCGAAGCGGCGATCAGGGACGAGCAACTGGTTTCGGTGGCCGTGCTCTCCGGCAACCGTAACTTCGAAGGGCGTGTGCATCCATACGCGCGCGCAGCGTATCTCGCTTCGCCGCCGCTCGTCGTGGCCTACGCGATCGCAGGCAGCATCACGCTCGATCTGGAGACCGAACCCCTGGGCCATGATGCGAGCGGCGTGCCGGTGTACTTGCGCGACCTCTGGCCCTCCGCCGACGAGATCGCGGATACCCTGGTCGCGAGCCTGACGCCCGACATGTATCGCGCGAGTTACGAGCACCTTTTCGAGGGCGCACCCGAGTGGAAGGCGCTGCGGGGAAAAGCGGCGCCGCTTTTTCCGTGGGCTCCGGACAGCACGTTTCTGCGCAAGCCGCCGTTCTTCGACGCCGTGCCTAAAGATCTGGCGCCGCTCGCGGATCTGAAAGGCATGCGTGCGCTGGCGATACTGGGCGACATGGTGACCACCGATCACCTGTCGCCCAACAACACCATCGCCGCCGACAGCCCCGCCGCGCGCTACCTGACCGAGCGCGGCGTCGAACGCGCCGATTTTCAGACGTACGGCTTTCGCCGCGGCAACCACGAGATGGCGCTGCGCGGAACGTTCGCCTCGGGCCGCCTCAAGAACGAAATCGTGCCCGACATGGAAGGCGGATACACGAAATTACATCCCGAAGGCACGCCGCTTCCCATTTTCGATGCGGCCGGCCTCTATCGCGACCGTGGCGTGCCGCTCATCGTCTTTGCCGGCCGCGAGTACGGCGCGGGCTCTTCGCGGGACTGGGCGGCAAAAGGCCCCGCGTTGCTCGGCGTGCGCGCCGTCGTCGCCGAGAGCTTCGAGCGCATACACCGCTCCAATCTCGTCGGCATGGGCATGCTGCCGCTCGAGCTCAAAGGGGCCCGTCGCGCGGAGCTGCGAATCGACGGCACCGAAACGTTCGACGTAACCGGCATAGACGAAGACTTCGCGCCGCGTTCGGAGCTCGTGCTTTCGATCCGGAGGGCCGGCGGCGCGATCGACCGCGTGCCTGTGGTGAGCCGCATCGACACGGCCGAGGAGCTCGTCTATTACCGCCACGGCGGCATCCTGCCGTACGTCTATCGCGAGCTCGTCGCGCAGATCCCATAAACGCAATGCCAAACCGGAAAGGACAGTCATGAGCGCAGACCCGGGCCTGAAGAAAATGGCGTTTTCATTCGTGCGCGTCGCGCCCCGCGCGGGGAAGCCGCGCGAGGCGGGGCTCACGATCGTAGCGGACCGCGGCATGGCCATGAACCGGGTCGCCGATCTGATCGAGGCCGGCGGCGAGTACATCGATCTCGTCAAGATCGGCATCGGGGCTTTCCGGCTGCAGTCGGAGGATTTGCTCAGGCGCAAGATCGCGGCGCTGCACAAGTCGGCCATCGAAGTTTTTTTCGCGGGCGATCTCATGGAAGCGGCCTTTCTGCAGGGGCTCTCGAGCCAGCTCTACGGGGCGGTCAAGGAAATCGGCGCGGACGCGGTAGAAGTCTCGAGCGCCCAGGTCGCAATGTCTTTGCGCGACAAGTGCGAGCTCATACGCATGGCGAGCGGCGCAGGTCTCAAAGTCGTCGCGGAAGCGGGGCAGAAAGGGATAGACGACTGGACCTCGAGTCAAAGCTACGTATTCGCCCAGGTGGAGGCGTACAAGAAAGCGGGCGCCTGGAAAGTGCTCGTGCAGGGCGAAGGCATCAGCGAAGGCGTGGCGGAGTTCAAGGGGGATTTCATACTCAATCTGGTGGGGCGCTTCGATGCGCAGGACTTCATCTTCCAGGCGAAGGACGGCGCGAGCCAGACGTGGTACCTCAACGCGCTCGGCAACCAGGCCAACCTCGACATCGACGATCATCAGGTCATCGACGTGGAGCTCATGCGGCGCGGCATCCGCAAGCGCGGGGTATTCGGATTGATCGGCAGTCTGTGAGGGCCGGGGCGGCGTGGGCCCTTCGACGACACGCGACAGGAGGCGAAAGATGAAACGTCAGGCACTTGCACTTTACAACTGCGGCGTTCGCTGCGGCGCCCTCGCACTGGTTGCGGCCTGCGTGTTTGCGCAGGCCCACGCGCAGCCGTGGCGTCCCGAAAAGCCGATCGAAATCATCGCCGCGTCCGGGCCCGGCGGCGGGACGGACAAGCTTGCGCGCACGATCCAGCGCATCGAGTACACGGTGTTCAGCGTGCGCGCGGACTCGCCGTTCAAAACCGGTGCCGAGCTGCTGAAGCGCCTCGCGCAGCATCATCGCGATTTCGGCGGCGAGGCGAATGACGGGTGCCCTGGCGCCGGTGCCGACGTGGAGAGAGCAGGGTGTGGACGCGGTCAACTCCAACTGGCGGGCGCTGGTGGGACCCCGGGGATTGAGCACCGCCCAGGTCGCGTACTGGGAGGAGACGGCGGCGCGGCTTTCGAAGAGCGCGGCATGGAATAAGCAGCTCGAGGCGAGCTTCCGGGAAAGCCATGTGTTGCAGGGCGCGGCGCTACGCGATTTCCTCGAGGCGGAGAACAAATCGATGAAAGGCATCCTGGGCGAACTGGGGCTTGCGAAATAAGGGGATGACATGAACGCCGAAGCGCTCGCGTATATGAGCATCGCCGAACAGGCGGCTCTGATCCGGAAAAAGGAAATCTCGCCGGTCGACTTGATCGATCTCTACCTCGAGCGCATCCGGAAATGGGACGGCGTTCTGAACTCGTGGATCACGGTGTGCGCCGATTCCGCCCGCAGGCAGGCAAAGGAGGCCGAGGCCGAGATTGCGAAGGGCGGCTACCGCGGCCCGCTGCACGGCATCCCTTTCGGCGTGAAGGATCAGATCACCACGGGTGATGTGCCCACCACCATGGCTTCGATCATTCAGCCCGATTTCGGCGAAGGCAGGACCGCCACCGTGGTGAAAAAACTCTACGATGCCGGCGCCATCCTGCTCGGCAAGAACAACCTGCACGAGTTCGGGAAAGGGAGCTCGGTGAACTTCCACTTTGGCGAGCCGAAGAACCCGTGGAACCTCGCCTACGAGCCCTCTCATTCCTCGACGGGTTCCGGGATCAGCGTCGCGGCCGGCCTCACCTCGACCTCTCTCGGCGAAGACACCGGCGGCTCCATCCGCGGTCCCGCCTGGGCCAACGGCGTCGTCGGCATACGCCCGACCTTCGGACGGGTGAGCCGTTACGGCGGCATCATGTACGCCTGGACCCAGGACACGATCGGGCCGTTGACCCGCACGGTGGCCGACAACGCGCTGGTGCTGCAAGCCATCGCGGGTCACGATCCCCGGGACGCGCTCTCGAGCACGCGTCCGGTTCCGGACTACCTCGAGCATTTCGCGGGCGGACTGAAAGGGGTGAAGCTCGGCCTGGTGCGGGAGATGTCGGTGGGCCAGACGCTGCACCCGGAAGTCGGGAAGATGCTCGACAAAGCGCTCGAGGTGTTGAGGTCGCTGGGCGCAACCGTCGACGAAGTGTCACTGCCGCGAGCGAAGTATGCGGTGCCGCTGCAACTCCTCACGTCCGATCCGGACGTCGCCGCCGTTTTCGTGCGCAAGTGGCTCAGGACGCACTGGGATGAATTCGACGTGGGCACCCGCACCCGCCTCGCAGCCGCGGCGCTGGTGCCCGCCACGGTGTACGCCCGTGCGATGCGCGGCCGAGCTCTGGTGCGCAACGAAGTCCTGGCCGCGTTCGGGAAATACGATGCATTGATCGCCCTCATGAACTTCGTGCCGCCTCTGAAGCTCGAGGACTCCGTCGAAAAAATCGATTCCAGGGAAGACGTGGCGACGCGGATGTTCAAGTCGCGGCGCATCTGTACCTATCCTTTCAGCATTGCGAACGTCCCCGCGCTTTCGGTCCCGTCCGGTTTCACTGCGGAGGGCATACCGATGGCGATACAGATCGCGGCCAAACCCTTCGACGAGACCATGGTGTACCGGGTGGCCCATGCCTACGAGCAGGCCACCGAATGGCATACTCGTCATCCCGATCTCGAAAAAAGCGTCGGCCCCGCGCTCGGCGGCACCCACGTTGAAACGGCAGGAGCCTCATGATGGAGCTCAGCAAAGACGATATCCGGAACTTAGCCAGGATCATCGACCTGGACATCCCCGACGCAGACCTGAACACGGTGGCGCTGCGGCTCTCGAGCCTGCTCTCGCTCATGAGTGAAATCGAGCGGGAATTGGGAGACGAGATGGATGAGGTCGATCCCGTTCCCCCGGTCTATCCGCGCGAGGTGTTCTGAATGTCTGCAAGCGGCTCCCGCGAGTGACGGCGCCGTGACGCCAGCCGGTGTTCAACAAAGAGGAGATTCCCATGCGTCGATGCATCAGAACCCCCGGTCGATTTTTCAAGGCCCGATTTGCAGCGGTACTCGGTTTCTCTCTCCTGGTCCCGGGCGTGATGGCCCAACCCCCGTGGAAACCGGAACGCACTGTCGAGATCGTGGTCGGCGCAAGCCCCGGCGGCGGCACCGATATCACGGCTCGCGTGCTGCAGCGGATATTCAAGGAGCAGGGCACGGCCGACAGCTCGGTCGTCGTGAACAAGCCCGGAGGCAGTCACACGCTCGCCTGGGCCTACCTCAACCAGCACGTCGGGGACGGGCATTACTTCAGCATCGTCAACGAGCCCCTGGTCACCAACCGCATGATCGGGGTGAGCCCACTGAGCTACCGCGATTTCACGCCGCTCAGCGTGCTCTTCAGCGAGTACATGGTGTTCACGGTGAAGCCGGACTCGCCGATCAACAGCGGACAGGCGCTGCTGGCGCGGCTCAAGTCGAATCCTTCGGCACTGTCGATCGGTTTTGCGTCGGCCCGCGGTAACAACGCGCATTTTTCGATAGGGCTGGCGGCCAAGTCTGCGGGTGTGGATCTGGGCCAGCTCAAGGCTGTCATCTTCAAATCGGGGGGCGAGTCGGTGACTGCGCTGCTGGGCGGCCACGTCGATGTGGGCGTCAATCCGGTGGCGAGCGCGATTGCGCACATCGAAGCCGGGCGCTTGCGCGTGCTCGCGGTGACCTCGCCCGTACGCCTGGGCGGGACGCTCGCCCAAGTCCCTACGTGGAAAGAGCAGGGCGCGAACTTCACTTATGGGAGCTGGCGCGTCGCCTTCGGACCGCGCGGGATCAGCCCCGGAGAGATCGCCTTCTGGGAACAGACTTTCAGGCGCGCCCTCGAGTCGGAGACCTGGCAGAAAGAGCTTGCCAGGCGGCATCAGACGAGCAGCTTTCACAGCGCGGCGGATACGCGCAGATTTCTGGAATCCGAAGAAGCGCGGCTGCGGCCGATCGTCGACGAGCTGGGGCTGGTGAAGAAATAAACAACACACAGCCGGGGACGCGATGCTGCTTCTCGACAATGACGATGTAAGCCGCGTTTTCGATCTCGGGCGCTGCATGGGCGCCCTGGAACAGGCGTATGCGGCGCAGGCGCGGGGTGAGGCGGTGGTGCGGCTGCGCACCCAGACCTATGTGCCGCTGCCCGAGCCGGACCTCATCTACTGTCTCAAGACGATGGAAGGCGCTTTGCCCGGGACCGGGTACATGGTGCTGCGCATCACATCGGACGTGATCAACGAAGGCGCGGTGAACGGCGTGCCGCGGCGGGAGAAGTTGCCGCGAGGGCCGGGCGGGACCTACTGCGGTCTCATCATGCTGTTCAGCCTACGCGAGCTCATGCCCGTGGCGATTCTGCACGACGGCTACATCCAGGTGAACCGCGTCGCCTGCACCAGCGCGCTCGCGACGCGCCTGCTCGCGCGCGAAGACGCCGGGGACCTCGCGCTGCTCGGTGCCGGCGGGCAGGCATGGGCGCACCTGAAAGCGACCGCGATCGTGCGCTCGTTGCGGCGCGTGCGCGTCTACAGTCCGACCCCTGCGAACCGCACGGCATTCGCTGCGCGTGCGCGCGAGGCGCTCGGCATCCCGGTGGAAGCAACGGATACCGCGCGCGCGGCCATCGAAGGCGCCGACCTCGTCATCGCCGCGACCAACAGCAGCGAACCCATTTTCGATGGTGCGTGGCTGCGCCCGGGCGCGCACGTCGTTTCGATCGTGAGCGGCGACGAGCGGCTCACGCGGCGCGAGCTCGACGACGAGGTTTTCAGGCGTGCAGG
>Ga0209705_10001387_pt1 | contig 12754 bp, 11 predicted proteins | sample PPLLaktember2015_5_FD_187262 | JGI IMG/M metagenome (GOLD analysis project Ga0209705, IMG submission 187262) | Freshwater sediment microbial communities from Prairie Pothole Lake near Jamestown, North Dakota, USA - PPLs Lake P8 Core (1) Depth... | ecosystem: Environmental > Aquatic > Freshwater... | reverse complement strand
TCAACATAAAAAAACAATATTTGTCAAAACTGTAAGTTAAGATTTGAAGAATAATTTGCGGGAAAGCATTGATCATATAATAAAATATTTATTTTTATCCGGAAAATTTGAAATTTTGAGGGTTTCAAGAAAGATATTACTATTTCTGCTTTTATCGGTAGTCGCAAGGTACAATCCTGGAGCTGTAGAAACTTCGGACAGATATCCCGGCAACATGGTTCCGGGTTACATCCGTCTGACAAACTCCAATTCCTCCGGCACTGAATTTGAAGCCTGTACGCCGGTAGTTGATGAATTTATGAGGAAATGGTCCATTGCAGGCGCTTCGGTGGCAATTGCAAAAGACGGGAAACTGGTTTATGCAAGGGGATTCGGATTCGCCGACACTGCAGATGGGATTGAGACGCAGCCATACAGCAAATTCAGGATCGCCAGTATTTCAAAGCTTGTTACGGCAGTGGCTGTAATGAAGCTTCAGGAAGAAGGAAGGTTGTCGCTTGATGAAAAAGTATTTGGACCTGAGGGTATCCTTGATGATTCATGCTTTTGCAAACCTAAAGACAAAAGGGTTTTCGACATTACGGTTGCCCATCTTCTCAGTCATGAAGGCGGATGGTCCCAGCGGTATGGCGATCAGATGTTCATGCCCCAGCTGATAGCGACCCAGTTGAAAACAAACCTGCCGGTTGACACAAGGACCATTATAAAATTCGCACTGGGCAAGAGGCTTCATTTTACACCAGGCGCAGGACGTTCCTATTCCAATCTGGGATACAGCATCCTTGGGCTTGTAGTTGAAAAGATATCAGGCTTGCCTTATGAAGAATATTGCAGGACTCAAATCTTCGAACCTCTGGGTATCTATGACATGATGCCTGCCAGGAACCTTCCGGATCAGAAAGCGCCATTCGAGGTCACTTACTATGAACCGGCCGGGATGCCTCTCAGGCCTTCAATTTACGGAACCGGCGAACTGGTTCCGGTCAGGTACGGGGGGAATGATATCGAAACCCTTGGAGCCGCGGGTTTCTGGCTTTCTACTGCACCCGATCTTATGCGCCTGCTACTTGCAGTCGACGGACTTGGTTATAACAAGGACCTGCTTTCGGAAGAGAGCATAATGTTCATGACTGATACAAATAATAAATATGCCCCTGTGGGATGGAAGACCTCTTACATCGACGGCACATGGGTCAGAACGGGATCGTTTGCCGGTACGGCAGGAATGATGAAACGGCAGCCAAATGGCATATCATGGGTTGTTCTCCTGAATTCAAGTGCCTGGAACGGCCCTGAAATCCATTCATATATCAACCGGATGATGTCAAAAATGGTGTCGTGCATAGGTGAGTGGCCCGAACACGATCTGTTTGATAATTCACTTCCTCTGCCAATCCGGCTTGAATTAACAGGTATTAATTGAAACAGCAATGTGCTTTTCCGTTAATGTTAATCTTGTCAGGGATGAAATTGAAAACAGGTACAATGTCTCATTTCCTGATCGTGACAGATACCAGCCAAGCTATTATTACCATGCCTTCAGCCTTCCTGAGCTGCCTGCGATATGCTCCGGCTCTACCGGAAAGGTACAGCTGCTCAGGTGGGGACTGATCCCTTCGTGGATAAGGAATCCGGATGATGCGAAAGAGATCAGATATAAGACTTTCAATGCCCGGGCTGAGAGTCTAAACTCAAAACCATCATACTCAAAATCATTCAGATCGAGGAGATGCATTATTCCTGTCAAGGGATTTTTTGAATGGCAGCATGCCGGAAATGAAAAAATACCATGGTACATCTGGCATGCGGGAGAGGAGATATTTTCAATTGCCGGGGTTTACGACAGGTGGGTCGAAACAAATACCGGAGAGGCACTCGATACTTTTTCAATAATTACAACTGACGCAAATAATCTTCTTGCCGTTATCCATAACTCCAAAAAAAGAATGCCGGTAATTCTTGACAGGGAAGGTGAAAAGAGGTGGATCAGCACCTATACATTGCCCGAAGAGGCACTCACCCTTCTCAGGCCTTGTCCTTCGGAAATCCTTAAGGCACATACAATCAGCGATCTCGTAAACAACCAAAAGGCCAACAGGAATAGTCCCGAAGTGATACAACCATTTCAGCGGGGTACAGCAAATCTTTTATTCTGAAAGGCCGTTTATCTGTTATGCAGTTATGCAGTTTTGCGATTATGCAGTTTTGCAGTTATTCGGCTCTAAGTCTCAAAGTCTCTAAGTCCCTAAGTCTCTTCGTCTCTAAGTCTTTCCATCATGCCTTCACGCCTTCCTACTGCGCTACAAAAATGTAGGTAAGTGTTCCTTTTTGGATTTTGGGTGCATTCAGGTTGCTTTCGAATCTTGACCTGAGGGCAGTTCCGACAGCCGTTTCAATCAGGCATTCATCGCTTGCGGTGCTCTGGCCTTCGATTATGGATGCATTTTCAACATATCCCCTTTGATTCACCTCGATTGAAAGCACCACCTTGCCGGATCCCTGACATTTGTAAATTGGTATCGGAAGATAAGTGTGGTTGCGCCCCTGCAGATCATAATATATCCTTGTCGGCCCCTGAAAGTTAGCTGCCATTTTCTGGGAATCAGTCGCCTTTTCTTCCGCCTCTTCCTTTTTTTTCTCATTTTCAAGGGCAAACTGATCATCTTCCGTCTGCTGGTAGTTCCCCCTCGGGCGGTCAAGATAATTATCGGTACCAAGCTTTCCGCTCTGAATCAGTTCGTCCTTAACCTTGTCGATATAATCCTGAGGATCAATTTTCTCCTCTGGTTTGCTGGCAAGGTTCCTTGCAATGTTCAGCATTTCAACGTCGTCGTGAAGTATATTCTCAACCGAAGTGGGAGGCGGTTCCTCTGGCACAGGAATGATTTTCTTTTCCTCAAACTCGGCAAATTCAATTTCGAATTTTTCAATCTGGTTCTCCTTTGTTTTGAGCGACTGCAGCTGAAATGACATAAAGATAATCGCCGCTATCAGGTGAACTATAACGGTGCCAAGGATACCGACAATTTTGCCATTATATTTGCTCACTCTTTTTTCTTCTTCTGTTTCTTAACCTTAGCCCTGGCAGGTTTGCCGGCCTGCTCCTGGTTCTTGAAAAGCCCGTTTTTAAGTCCGCTGATGAATTTTGCCCAGGCAAACGGATTCAGGAGATTGTTTATTGGATACTGGCTCCTTGTAGACATTGTGCTGAAACTCTGTTGCATAGCATACCGGTACCCTGCTTCAGGTGTGATCTTTACATCGACCGTACTCGATACGGCATCCGAAATGGAAGCAATATTCCTGTTCATATTCTCGATTTCAGGCTCCAGCGGAGATGGCGTCGACATATCCTTTATAAATTCGCTGTAACTCTTCCAAGGCATCACTACAACATTGTCAATCGGGATAGTGTCAAGGCTCAATGTTACATCCAGACTGAAGTGCCGTCCCTGAAAATCCTGTGGAAGGATCATAAGCTTCCTCTTAAAACCAAGAGCCCTGAAAAATATTGTGTCCCCCGGGGTGCTTGTAATACTGTAAATACCTGTTTTTTCACTAAGCGCCCCTCTTCTGAGCTTTAGCGAAACAACACCGACATTCGGCAGGACATTGTTCTCCTCGTCCGTTATTATACCGCTGACCTGGAAAAAAATATCCGATTCACGGATCTGTCCGGACAATAAAAAAAGAGGCAGGAAAAAAACGATTATAGTATAAAGAAATCGTGTCAATCTGGTATTTTGTAATAATCTATTGCGCTACAATATATAGCGTCTGCAAAATAAACATTATTGAACGGAACCTTAAAACTTTTAACTTATTTTTAAGTAAATTTCAAAACTGAACTTTATGGGGTAACTTTGCTGCGGTTCATTTAGATGATCTGACAGCAAAATACATGTATTAATCATGCAGAAACAGCTATTACTAGGAGATGAAGCCATTGCCCAGGGTGCGATAGATGCCGGACTTAGCGGAATGTATGCTTATCCCGGGACACCATCAACAGAAATAATGGAGTATATACAGTCCTCCGGCGAGGCTAAAGAAAGAAGTATTCACAGGCAATGGTCAGCCAATGAAAAGACAGCGCTTGAGGCTGCCCTTGGGATGTCGTACACCGGAAAAAGAGCCATGGCGGCAATGAAGCATGTTGGACTGAATGTGGCTGCAGACCCTTTCATAAATTCGTCAGTTACAGGAATAAATGGCGGACTTATAGTGGTATCAGCCGACGATCCTTCAATGCATTCATCCCAAAATGAACAGGATTCAAGGTTCTACGGTAAATTTGCCCTTGTTCCGGTCTATGAGCCCTCAAGCCAGCAGGAAGCATACGATATGGTGTTCGATGCATTTGATCTTTCGGAAAAATACAGAATTCCTGTCCTGTTCCGGATAACCACACGCCTGGCCCACTCCAGGGCTGCCGTCAGACGCAGGCTCCCGGAGCCGCAGAAGCCTTTCCGGCTTCCTTCCGATCCAAGGCAGTTTGTACTTCTGCCCGCCATTGCACGGAAAAAATATAAAGCTCTGCTGTCAGTTTATGAGTCTTTGAAATACGATCACAGACTATCAAAACATAACGTTTTCAAGGATGGAAAGAACAGGAAGACAGGAGTAATTACATGTGGTATTGCTTATAATTACCTTGTGGAAAACTTTCCTGAAGGAGGTCCGGATTTCCCGGTGCTAAAGCTTACGGCTTACCCATTCCCGAAAGACCTGATCAGTGATCTTACCGGACGATGCGAAGAGGTGCTGGTTCTCGAAGAGGGATACCCGATCATCGAAGAGGGCCTCAGGGGGATACTCGACAACAGCCTGAAAATAATCGGACGCCTTGACGGGGCTTTACCTCGCGACGGGGAGCTTAATCCGTCAATTGTCGGCAAAGCCGTCGGCATCAGGTCCGAACCCTTGTACAAGATTCCTGAAGTCGTCAGATCGAGGCCACCATCATTCTGTAACGGATGCGGCCATTCCGACACTTTTCTGGCTGTTATGGAAGCGTTAAAACCCTATAAAAGCAACGGAGTCTTTTCCGATATCGGCTGCTATACACTTGCCGCCCTTCCTCCGTATAATATCATAAATTCGTGTGTAGATATGGGGGCCTCCGTTACAATGGCCATTGGTGCGGCTGATGGCGGATTGCACCCTTCGGTTGCGGTTATTGGCGATTCTACCTTTACCCATTCGGGAATGACAGGACTTCTCGATGCCGTGATAAAAAACTCGCATGTAACCATAATTATATCTGATAATTCCACTACCGGTATGACCGGAGGCCAGAAATCACACGCAACAGGCCGACTTGAAAAGATCTGCGAGGGCCTGGGGGTTGAACGGGAACACATCAGGACAATAATCCCTCTTCGTAAAAATCATGAGGAAAACGTACGGATAATGAAGGAAGAATTTGATTATCGGGGTGTTTCTGTTGTTATCTCATCGCGGGAATGCATCCAGACCGCTTCAAGGCGCAGAAAATCAGAATCGTCTGAAAGAAAAATTCAATGAACAGATCAATGAGGAATGATATAATATTGTCAGGAGTGGGAGGGCAGGGGATCCTCTCCATTGCCACCATAATCAGCCTGGCTGCCGTTGAGAATAACCTTTATCTCAAACAATCGGAAGTCCACGGTATGAGCCAGAGAGGGGGAGATGTCCAGTCTCACCTCAGGCTTTCCTCAAAACCTGTCTCTTCCGACCTTATCCCATACGGCAAAGCCGATCTTATTATCTCAGTTGAACCAATGGAATCGCTAAGATATCTTCCCTGGCTATCCAAAGCAGGCTGGCTTGTTACAAATTCAACACCCTTTATTAACATAAATGATTATCCTCCGGTTGAAGAGATACTTAAGGAAATCAGAAAAATAAGGAATCATAAAATTATTGATGCAGATGAGATTGCAAAGACTGCCGGCTCATCCCGTTCAGGAAATATGGTGATCCTCGGGGCGGCCTCACATCATATCGACATTCCGTTTAAAAGCCTTGAAACCGCCGTTGAAAAATTCTTTGCAAAAAAAGGAACAGATATCACTGATGTAAATATAAAGGCTCTCAGGGCAGGAAGGGAGGCATGATCTGGTTTTTTTTCTACTTAACCTAATTTTAATTCAAATCTACCGTAATGAAACGAATTGGACTTCTTGTATTTATCTTCTTATCATTTGTTGGGGCATACTCTCAGAAAGCAGATTTCAAAACAGCCGAAAAATTCAGGGGCGACAATATAACTTCACGCTATGGCGACCTGTCAGTCAATCCGACATGGATCGAAGAATCTGACATTTTCTGGTACTCCTTCAAAACATCAACAGGCAAAAACTATTACTATGTCAATGCTGCTGCCAGGTCCAGACAGCTTATGTTCGACAGCAGGTTTATGGCATCGGAACTGAAGAAGCTTACCCGCCATCCTTACAATGAACTCGACCTGGCATTAAAGGAGCTGAAATTTGAAAAGAAGAGCACATCTAAATTCACCTTCCAGGTCGATTCAATCAAATTCCTGTATGACATGACAAATAAGAAGCTTGTCATTCAAGATACAATCGGGAAAGAAAAAAAACCATCCTGGGCAACTTATTCACCTGACAGTACCTGGATAGCTTATGCAAAAAACCATAACCTGTACCTTATGAAGGCGAAGGATAAGGACAGTGTTGAGATCCAGCTCACAACCGACGGGGAAAGATATTACAGCTTTGCAGGTTCTGGAAATACGGAGGACACAACCCAAAAGAAAAAGCTCAGGACAAATGTTCAATGGTTCAAGAATGAAAAGAAGCTATATGTTGTCAGGGAAGATGAACGCAAGGTGAAGGATCTTTTCGTGATCGATGTCCTTGCACAACCAAGGCCGAAGCTTGAAACATACCGTTACTCAATGCCAGGGGAGGAGTTTGTGCCGCAGCCCGAACTAGTAATATTTGATGTTGCAACCAGGAGCCGTGTAAACGTTGATCTTAAGAAATGGAAGGATCAGACGATTGATGTAGCCTGGTCATCGCAGGAAGAGGCGAAGAAACTGATAGTCATACGGAAGGACAGGCCTCTCAAAAACCTCGATGTCTGTTCCGTTGATGCAGAAACAGGTGCCGTATCGGTACTTTTCAGCGAAGAGGCATGGCCTTATTTCAATAATGAATATTCAAGACTTTCGGTGCTGAACGAAGGTAGCGATATAATCTGGTGGTCGGAACGTACAGGCTGGGGACAACTTTACCTTTATGACAGGACCGGCAAGCTGAAGAGGCAGATTACTGACGGCTATTTTGTCACCGGAAGGATCAATCATATTGATACCCTGGGAAGGGTGCTTTACTTTGAAGCCTTCGGAAAGGAAGAGGGTGTCCACCCTTATTACAGCATGAAATACAAGGCTTCACTTGATAAACCCGGTATGGCACTTATCACAAAAGAACATGCGAACCATTCACTTTCTATGTCTAAATCCAGCAAGTTCTTTGTTGATACCTATTCCACGGTTGATACTGAGCCTCAGGCAGTTCTTCGCGATAACACCGGCAGCATACTTCTAAATCTCGAAAAAGCTGATTTGTCGCAACTTTATCAGATGGGATGGAAAATGCCTAAAACAGTAAAAGTAAAAGCAAAGGACGGGGTCACCGACCTTTATGGCGTAATGTATACGCCCTTCAACCTGGATTCCGCAAGGAAATACCCCGTGATTTCATATGTATATCCCGGACCTCAGACCGAATCGGTGCCATACCAGTTTACAGCTACGGGCGGAAAGAACATTGCTTTGGCTCAGCTCGGCTTCATCGTTGTGAATTTCGGCCACCGTGGAGGAAGTCCCCAGCGGAGCAACTATTATCACACCTATGGCTACGACAACCTGCGGGATTATGCACTTGCAGATGATAAATACGGAATCGAACAGCTCTCAGAGCAATATAAATTCATTGATACTGATAAAGTCGGTATTTATGGGCATTCAGGGGGAGGATTCATGTCGACAGCTGCGATCCTTTCATATCCTGATTTTTATGACGTTGCAGTTTCATCAGCCGGGAACCATGATAACAATATTTACAACCAGTGGTGGGGTGAAACCCATGACGGGGTGGAGGAGGTTGATAAAAAAGTAAGGGCAAAGACGGACATTAAAAAGGATTCGCTTGGCATTGGTACAAAAAAGGATACTCTCGATTTGAAAAAGGAAACGGAAAAAACCGAAAAAGCCTTTAAGGCATCGATAGAAAAGAACCAGGATCTGGCTAAAAACCTCAAGGGGCATCTTCTGCTGACCCATGGTGACATTGACAATAACGTCCATCCCGGAAACACTCTCAGGGTGGTCGACGCCCTCGTGAAAGCCAACAAGCGGTTCGATTTCATGATGCTGCCGGGCCAGCGCCATGCATTTGGTAATGCAACAGCCTATTTCGACAGGATGATGTGGTATTATTTTGCTGAACATCTCCTTGGCGACTACCGGACAAATGTTGATCTGACTGATTTCTGATCACCCTGATAAAATACATAGTAGACTGTCACAAAAACCTTTGTGTCCTTTGTGGTTAATTCAGATCATTGAACCACAAAGGATCGCAAAGGAAATCATAAAGTCGCACAAAGGAAAAACATGAAGGGATGCAGCGAGTTATGGCAACTATTCCTCCTTGGGTTCACCATTTTTGGTTGATGACCTCAGCAAAAGGATTTCATTGAGGACGATCTCAGTAGTGTACTTCGTAACTCCCTTTTTATCCTCATAGGTTTTGTATACAAGCCGTCCCTCGACTGCAACCTCCTTGCCCTTCTTAAGGAATTTGGATGCCTTTTCTGCAAGACCATTCCAGGCAACAATACTGTGCCAGGTTGTCTCTTCCACCTTCTGACCATCGGCATTCTTGTAGCCATCATTGGTGGCGAGAGTGAAATGAGCAACTTTCTTCCCGCTTTCAAGGGTTCTGATTTCCGGATCCTGTCCGAGGTTACCGATCAGCATTACCCTGTTTCTTAAATTGTTCATGACTTAAAGGTTATTAGTTTGACATATGAACTTATATGATGCAAACATAAACCAGCCAGGAAAACTGAATCGGTATCTAAATATTTATACCTGCTTCCAAATCATTTATAATCGTTTGCAACCGTTTGAAAACGTTTTTATATCTTTATACAAACATTCGTGCTGTGGAAAAAAAATGTCTCGATTGCGGCGACACCATACGTGGCCGCACCGATAAGAAATTCTGCTCTGATCAGTGCAGGAACAACTACAACAACAGGCTGAACCGTGATACAAACAATTTCATGAGAAATGTTCACGGATTGCTCAGGAAAAACAGGAGGATACTTGCCGATCTTTTCGATGAAGGCAAGTTAAGGATCCATAAGGATGCCCTCTTTGCACTGGGATATAACTTCAGCTTTTTTACCCACGTGATCGAAACATCAGATGGTACCAGGTACCACTATTGTTTCGAATATGGCTACAGGGAAACCGACAAGGATTTTATCGAGCTGAAGCAGAACAGTGAGTATATAGAATATCAATAAAAGGGAAAATAATACCTGATATTCTTTTCTGTCAGTCGGGTTCCGTAACCGGAATCCTGGAATGGTTCACACGACTTGATCTTCGATCCTTTCTCCTTCCCGTATTGTTCAATCAGCTTAGCCCTGAAAGGTTCTGCATTTGATCTTTGTCCCCATGCTTTACCCAGCCATTGCCTTCTCTCTTTTTCAGTTGCCGGTACCTGGTCAAGCTGTCCCCTGTTGAAGGGGAGCCACTCGTACATCTGCGACGTATGCTGATGATACATGTCGATCTTCTTTTCGATGACGTCATCAATATCTACACAGACATCTGCCTCAAAAGGCTCGGGGTGAACGAAATGGTCGTAAGTGTAGAGAAATACAGGATTCTTTTCAAGGAATGGAACCTCAGGCAGTATTTTAGGCACTGTGACCATATATGCTGCGTCAAGTACCAGTGTGCCGCAGTAGCGGTGATCAGGATGGTAGTCGTACGGCCGGGGAAAGATCACGATGTCAGCTTTCTGCTCACGGATAAGCCTGATTACCTGCAGCCTGTTCTCATAGGTCGGCATCAGCTGCCCGTCATGATTGTCGAGCGTAATATATCTCACCCCGATAACTTCACCCGCTCTCCGGGCTTCTTCCCTTCTTACTTTTGCAAGCTCCTCAGAGCTCAGAGACTGGTGTCCGGCATCACCGTTCGTCAGGGATACCATCAGGACATCATGGCCGGCCTGTGCCCATTTGTAGGCTGTCCCTCCGACCTCATCCGGATCGTCGGGATGAGCACCAATTATTATAATGTGCAGTTTGTCATTCTGCTTTACCTGCTGCCCGTTCACGGCCGCAAACAAGCCAAACATGATAGAAATAAGGGCAATGGTTTTTAATATTTTCATAACATTCAGGTTTAGTTTGCCAATATAAGAAAAACAGTAAAATAATCATTCTTTTCACGCAAGAAAGTATCAGACAGAATTTCAAATGAGCAGTCTTCGGACTTCGGACTTCGGTCTCCAATCACCAATCACTATTCGCCAATTCCCAGGTATTTGCAAAGCCTATTTTGACGATCTTCTCCATAATATCCCAGTTGACAGTGGATACCTCATCAAAGGGGGTATGATACTGCTCCCTGTGGCCCGGCTTGAATCTCATTACCGGTATACCCGCATTGACAAACGACCTGTGATCACTTCCCCCCGGAGGGTCCTTTGAAGGCTGAAAATCAACATCCAGGTCGATCCCGTATTTTTTGATGTTAGTCTCTGTGATCGTTCTGAAAACCGGATGAGAATCAGTATAAACCATTGTAACCTTGTTTGGTTCCTTGTCGGACACATATCTTGAAATCATATCAAAATTTACATTCAGCCGTATATTACTTTCAGGAAACGGGAGGTTATCAACATAATGCCTTGAACCAAGCAATCCGGACTCCTCAGCGGTCCATAAAGCTAAAATAATTGTTTTTTCAGGTTTTAAACCTGTTTCCATTATTGCTTTTGCGATTGTCATTACGCCCACGGTCCCTGATCCGTTATCATCGGCTCCATTCCAGGTATATCCGTTTGCGGTTCCAATATGATCATAATGGGCTCCCAGCACAATGACCTGATCCGGATCTTTGCCTTCAATAATTCCAATAACATTTCTGACCCTGACGGTTTCCGTTTTGACTGTTGACTTAAGGTAAATAGTTATGTCCTTTATGGCTGATGACGGCGAAATGTAATCTGACTCTGATTTCTTAATGAATTCATCGATGTCGAAACCTGTTCCCTTCAGTATTTCATCAGCTGTTTTTGCAGAAACCATGATCCTCATGAAATTATCCGGACTTGATTTATCGGGCAGGGAGTAATCAGCCCATATCCGGCCATAAGCCGGGCTCTTTTCCGAAGGTGATGTATTCAGGAAATCGCTTACGGGCCGGGTTCCGACAACTGTAAGGTCCGGATCAAATTCGATAATCCCTGCAGCACCCATTTTCCTTGCTATGGTTTCCGTATCCCGCGATAGATTTGATAATTCGGAGGGTGACAACTGTGTTTTTGCAAATCCCGGAGCTCCGGAGATCCTGAGCACGAATTTGCCTTTTAAATCCAATTTGCTGAAGTCATCGACCCGGAGCTTTTCATTTTTGATCCCGTAGCCGACAAAGACAACGGGCGATTCAATCTCAACACTCTGATCAGGATTTCTCGTCCAGAAGTCGATATTGCTGGTCAGACTGATTGTTTTAATGGATTTCCCGATATCTATTCTGACTTTCATTGAATGCTCTTCACCGGGGGAGGTTTTGATCAGAACAAAGTTCTGGAAATAAGTCTTTTCCATATTTATTATGGTCCCTGGGGCGGTTCTGCCCCCTGGCAGATCACCCCCCGGTTTCACTCCGTACAACTGCAGGATGCTGGCAATATAATCAGCTGCCAGGTATTCGCCTTTTTCTCCTGCTTCCCTTCCTTCGGTCCAGTCAGATGCCAGAAATCCCAATTGAGCTTTAAGTGCAGATTGATTAATATTGTTAAGCGACCTTGTGAAGCTTTCATCGCCGATTTGTCCGGTAAGTGATGTTACTGTAAGGAGCAAGGAACAGAAAAGTGTATACTTTCTTTTCATTTGGTGCCCGTCTATTTTATTTCTCCGTTTGCCGCCTCCCATAATTGTAAATATCCCAACTTTATTATATCAAGCATCTTGTTCCAATTGACCAGGCTGACTTCATCTGATGGCTGGTGATAGTCCGGGTGCATTGCGGCCATCCAGGCTATAACAGGAATTTTATTCTTAGTGAATGCAGTATAATCGCTGCCGCCTGTCGGTGCCTCCTGGCTTCTTATGTTAAGCTTAAGATTTAGCCTATATTGTTCTGCATTTGATTTGGTTATCTCTTCAAGCCTGGGAAAAGCCTTTGTATAAGTGATGCCAGCCATGTTCCTTGCTGTATCATTCATTGCATCCCTGGCTATCATATCGAAATTCATATAGAATTTATAGTCTGAAATTTTTCCGATTGAGGGATACATAGTAAAGTATTCAGATCCGTACAGACCTTTTTCCTCACCTGTCCAGGCACAGAACACAATGCTCCTCTTTGGCTTGATACCACTGGCTGCAAATGCTTTTGCCAGAGTCGTTACTCCAACTGTTCCTGAAGCATTATCATCAGCACCGTTCCAGATCTTACCGTTATCCATTCCCATATGGGCACCTA
>Ga0209705_10001383_pt1 | contig 12776 bp, 5 predicted proteins | sample PPLLaktember2015_5_FD_187262 | JGI IMG/M metagenome (GOLD analysis project Ga0209705, IMG submission 187262) | Freshwater sediment microbial communities from Prairie Pothole Lake near Jamestown, North Dakota, USA - PPLs Lake P8 Core (1) Depth... | ecosystem: Environmental > Aquatic > Freshwater... | reverse complement strand
GTCTTGTGGCCGTTCACCCAGTTCCATGCGTTCATGATTCACCCCCTATTCGACCGTGATCTGGCTGATCCGGGTATCGCCGGCGACCAGGATCACCTGACTCCCCGCCTTGAGATAGCGCCCCGGGTTGGCGAAGATCATGAAATAGCTGCGGTCGGGCATGTCCTTGCGGGCGACCTGGCGCAGCCTGCCGAGCTTGGGCGTGGTGGGCACCGCCAGCCGGGCGCCGCTGACGGGATCGACGAGCTGGAGTTCGGTCTTGCGGCTGAAAAAGGCGGCGGCACGCTCCGGGTCGGTGATGCGGTAGCGCAGGTCCAGCATGTAGTCCGCGGCGGTTAGCCTGAGCGACTCGACGCGGATGCCCGGATCCTCTGCCGCGGCGAGCGGCGGGGTCGCCATCGCGGCCTTGTCGGCCGGGGTGGCGGCGCAGCCGGCGGCGAGCAATGCCGCCAGGGCGAGACTGCCGAACCGCTGCAGGCGCCGGGTTCTCATTTCACGTTGACCTTGACGATGGCACGGCTGTCGGTCGTCGACTTGGTGCTCGTGTAGCGGGTTGCGCCGAGGCTGTCGCTAACCTGGTAGGTGAAGTTCTCGGTGCCGCGGAAGTTGAGCTTGGGCGTGTACGACACCGTGCCGTTTGCATTCACCGTCGCCGTGCCACCCTTGTTCGGCGGCGTTACGATGGTCACCGTGGCCCCTGGCAACAGGTTGCCATCCGTGTCCTTCAGGTTGCCGTCCGGGTCGCTGTCGTTGGCCAGCACGTTGATCGTGAGGGGCGTGTTGCGCGGCGTGTTCACCGTGTCGTTCACCGCCACCGGAGGCTGGTTGGCCAGCACCGTGAGGGTGACCGTGACCGCAGCGCTGGTACCTGCGCCGTCGGTCGCCTGATAGGTGAAGCTGTCGGTGCCGGAGAAACCCGCATTAGGCGTGTAGCTGAACGAACCGTCGGCATTGAGAACAAGGCTGCCGCTGGAGGGGGGGGTCGTAACCACCGCCGTTAGCGCATCGCCATCGATGTCACTGTCGTTGCCCAGCACGCCGGGTATGACCTCGCTCAGGCTGGTGCCAGCGGCCACGCTGTAGGCATCGCCAACAGCCACTGGCAGGTCGTTGGTCGGGTTGACGGTGAGGCTGACCGTGGCCGGCAGGCTCGGCACGCCGCCAACCAGTGTGACCGCCTGATAGCTGAAGCTGTCGGCACCGTTGTAATTGGCCTGCGGGGTGTAGGTGAAGCTGCCGTCCGCGAGCAGGCTGAGGGTACCGTGGCTGGGGCCGCTGAGCAGGCTGGCCGTCGTGCCGGCGTCGTCGCCGTCGAGTACGCCGGGCGCGGGTACGGTAAGCGGTGCGTCTTCATTCGTGGCATAGGCGTCGTTATCGGCCAAAGGCGTGCCGCCAGGTGCGCCCGCCACCGCCAGGAAGGCGAGCATGCCGCCGTCGACAGATCCTGTCGTGCTCGGATTGGTCATGGCGAGGCGCCGATCGTAGATCGCATAGTTCCCTGCCGCCGCGGGCGTGATGACCGCATCCACGGTTTTCAGTGCGGGCAGGAAAGCGGAATACTGCTCGCGCGCATGGGGGTAGGGATTGCCATCCTCCGCCACCAGGCGCATGTGCATCCCCTGCAGCACCGGGGAGCGGGTCTGCAGGCCGGCGTTGAGCAGGCGCAGCAGCGTGGGTTGCCCGGCGCTGACCGCAGCCAGCGTCGCGCTCGCGTCAGGGGCCGACTTGCCGTTGATGAGGAAGTATTGCGGCGCGTAGTCGATGGTGCTGCTCACCGGCAGGTTCGGCCCGTACTGCCCCCCGGCCACGGCCGCATGCAGGTCCGGGTCGATCTCGCTGAACAGCAGGGTGGCTTCGCTGGCGTAGAGCACGCCGGTGTACGCCTGGCCAGTGGCCGCATCGTGGGTCATGGCGCCGTAGAGCCCCATCTGCACCTGGACCTGCGGCTGGGTGCCGCTGTGGTAGAGGTAGGTGCCGGGTTCAAGGCTGGTCCATTGGTAGGTCGCCGATCCGCCCGCGGGCGCTTCGACGTCGAATGACCGCACCCTCGCGCTCGTGTTGCCTGCAGGGCGATTGGGGCCGTAGGTCGTCGCCGGAGCCGATGGCTCGAACCAGACCGGCGACATGCCAGCCTTCGCCTGACCCGGAATGACTAGCGACGTTGGCACGGCGAGGGTGTTTTGCAGATGGACGATCAGCCCCTCGCCGGGCAGCACGGTAAGCGCCGGACCGGGAACCGTCACGCTTCCGGCGCAACTGGCTGGGGCGGTCGCCCCGGTGCCACAAAGGGCGTAGCCCCACATCGGCACCCCCATCACCGTCGTGGTCCCCGTTTGCAGCCAGTATTCGGCGCCGTGGGCCGCGCCTGCCCAGGCCATGGCCAGTGCCAGCGGGGTGAGCGCGAAGTGCTCCCAGCGGCGCAATGTAGTTTTCCTGGTGTTCATGTCAGACTCCCTTGCGAATTAGGGGATGGGCACGCCCGGGGGCTCGATGATGACCATGGTCATCATGCCGCCCGGGAAAATGTCGTTGTTGGCGATTTCCTTCTCGGTGTGGGAGTGCCACATGTGGAAGTAGCCGGCATTGGGGTTCAACCCGCCCTGCCCCGGCGGCAGCGCCCCGAAGACACCCAGATAGGGGCTGCCGCTCCAGTGGCCGCCGAAGGTGAGGTCCTGCTGGTTGGGCAGGATCACCGGCAGGGGTTTGTCGTGATCGGCGCACCACTCCTTGGTGGTGTCGTTGAAGCCGTCCCCATTGATGTCGCCACTCACGCAGTCGCCGTGGGGATTGAGTGCCGTCGTGCCATAGATGTCCCAGCCCAGCCCTTTGCCGGTCCACTCGAAGATCGCGTCGTAGGTGCTGCCGGGCACGACCTTGAGGGTGAAGTCGGACACGGCGAGGTCGGGGCCAGTGCCCGCGGCACTCTCCAGCAAGCGGCCGTCCCGGGCGATCGTCCAGGTGTTGTTACCGTGGTGGTGGAAGGGATGCAAGTCACGGCCGCCGCCGATCATCCGCATCAGCAACTTTTCGCCGGGATGCATGCGCGGCATAGAGCCGTAGGGCTGGGTCCGCAACCAGGGCGCGTGGTCGGCGAACATGGTATCCGGCGCGGCCCGGCCGTTGATGAACCAGTACACGGGCGCGAACTTGCTGCTGTCCACGCCGGCCGACGGATCCTGGCCCGTTAACACGTTGAATGCGACCTGGTCGTGTACCGTGGCGTCCATTTCGGTGAGCAGGAACAGGTATTCGTGGTCGTAGGCGCTGCCTGGATGGCCGTAGGCGGTGCGGTTGGTCGCCTCATTGAATCCTGCCGGGCGCACGATGATGGCCCCCACCAGCCCCATTTCCACCTGCAGATCGGGCCGGGTGCCGCTGTGGTAGTGGTAGGTGCCGGGCTGGCTGGCGGTGAAGGTGTAGGTGACCGTGCCGCTTACCGTGTCCGGGGCTACGGGTGCCGCCGCCTCCTGGGTGAGCAGCCCGGGCGAGCCGCCGCTGGCCGTCACGCCGGACTGGCCGGGGAACACCATCGAAACCGGCATCGGCAGCGTGTTCCTGAGGTTGACGGTGACGGTCTCGCCCTGGTTCACGATCAGGGTCGGGCCGGGGTACTGCATCACGCCGGGGAACGGCCCCTTGTCGTCTGCGGCATAGCCCCAGGCAAGCAGGCTGCCGCCGTCGCCGGCGGTGATGTAGTCCGCCTTGGCCGTCAGGTTGAAGGTCGGGCCGGTGATGCCATCCACCATCGCCCACGCCCCGCCTGCCCCCAGCGCGAGGGTCGCGACGAGCGCGTGTCCGAGTCTAAGCAATGTCTTGATCATGTCGATTCTCCTCGAGCGTGCGTCCAGCCGTCAGTTGATGCGGATTTCCGTCATCATTCCCCCGTAGTCCTCGGTGTTGTTGCTGAGGTAGTTGAGGTTCGTGGTGTACAGGAAGTAGGTGCCCGGAGCGACGCCGGCGGTGTCGATGATCACGTCCGCCGCCTCGCCGCCTCCCAGGGTCACCGAGCTGGTGTCGTAGTAGAGATCCGTGCCGCCGGGGCCGCGCAGGATGTGGGCCCCGCTGCCGACCACCTTCATGGGCAGGCCCAGGGCCGTGACGGTGTAGAAGTTGGTGACGCTCAGGTTGGACAGGCGCAGCAGCACCTTCTGCCCAGCGGTGGCGGTGACCAGGGAGCTCACTTTCTGCGACACCTTCTCCTTGCCGGCTTCGGAAACCCCGTTGGCGGGCGGGATCAAGGCGGCCGGGTTCACGGTGTCCGGATAGCCGCGACCGTTCATCATGGCGTACTTGTCCTTCATGTCGGCGAACGGCAGGGGCTGCACGGTCATGCTGGCGTCGTGGAAGGCGGGGTCGAAGGAGCCGAGCTGGATCGGAACTTCCACGTCAAATCCTGTGGATCCATCGCCGTCGTTATAGACGTAGCCGTAGGGGCCACTACTGCCCCCCTCTTTCTTGGCCTTGGTCGCACTGTCCGGATTGGCTAGGGTGCCACCGATACCCGTCCGGTTCTGGATCGGATCGACATACAGGTTGCCCAGCATGCCCATCTGCATGTGCTCGGTGGCCTCCATGTGGCAGTGGTACATGAAGGTGCCCGGCTCCACCAGGTTGTAGTAGTAGGTGATGCTGGCGCCCATGTTGATCCCGACGGAGCCTTCAGGCATGCCGTCGAACACCGGCGCGGCCTGGGGAAAGCCGTGGAAGTGCACGGTGTGGGGGTCGAACAGGTCCGGTCGGTTGACCATGCCGGCGTTGGTCAGGGTGAGGTAGAACTCCTGCCCCTGCTTGAGCGCGATGGTAGGCGCCGGAAAATTGGCGGCGAGCATGCCGGCGTCCATCGCCTGAGCGGGCAGGATGCCGGTCAGATCTGAGAAGCCGAAGATGTATTGCAGGTAGCCATCGGCCATCTTGACGAAGCCGTCGCCGCCGGAGAGGTGCATGCATTTGGCGTTGGGATGATCCGGGTCTGGACTGTCGATCACCGCATCGCCGGCTTTGCCGCCATTGGTGCCGTTGTCGCCCGGACACTGCACGAAGACTGCGCCGTAAGCGGCAGGGGCCAGGCCCCAGGCCAGGGCCACCAGGAAACTCAGGCGGCCAAGCTTGAAAATGGTTTTCATGATTCGCTCTCCTCTGCTGCCGGGTGCCGCCGCAGAGCGGCGGCACCCTCGGGTTCACTCAATTTCGTCAGCACCGGCGTCGGGATTGGTGCTGTCAGCGCTCGGACGCGGGTCGCCGTCCCAGTCGGTGGCCACCCCGGTTCCTGTCGCTCCCAGTCCTTCCGCCGGCGAGCCGTCCTGCAGGTGGTAGTCGCCATTGAGGCATGCCCCGATCGTCGGGCAATCCACTGTTGCCGTTTTGTTCGTCAGCGTCAGTGGCCCGAATCGCACGTCGACGAAGTTGCCGCCTTCGTCCAAGGCTGCGGCCGTAGCGAGGCTGGTGGTCGTCTCGGGGATCAGAATGGTCTGCCTCGGATCAACGTTGTAGTAGTCGGCTACAAACAGCGGGTTTGCAGAACTGTTGCTCGCGTCATAGCCGGTGGTGTCCGTCAGGATGCTGTTAGTGGGGCTGAGTTGTCCCGCCACACCCAGTACCGCCAGGTCGTGATAGACCGGGGCGTTACCCGCGCCGACATTGGGCACGAGGCCGAAGGTTGCTGGCACCGTGGTGTCGTCGATCCGCCAGTAGAACGAGCGGTTGTGCCAGACGATGTTGTTCTTCAGCGTGGGGTTGGAGAACACCTTGTAGGCATCGATGTCATCGTCGTTGCCGAAGGCGTTGGTCAGATCCGCGTTGTGCTTCCGTGACACGATGCCGGCCGGCTGGGGCGTGGACTGGTTCAGGGTCGCGTTGAAGACCTCGCCCACGGTGGCCGTGCTGTCGTTGTTGGCGACGGTGTTATGGATGATATCTACGCGGGCGCTGTCCTCCAGCGAGATGCCGCCGCCAGCCCGCCCGGCCATGTTGTCCACGATGATGTTGTTGTTGAGGTTGACGTGATACCAGAGGTCATCACGATTGCGCCGGCGCTGTACGTCCATGCCGTTGACGGAGCGGAGGCTGATGCCGCCGCCGTCGCCGGCGCCGGCCTGGTTTCCCTGGATCAGGTTGGCCAGCACGTCCACGTCGCCCGCACCTTCGCTCAGCACGTTTGGCGCGATGGGTGCGTTACCACCGATGAAGAGACCGCCGCCATCCACCCCCACCCCCTGGTTGAAGGTCTGGTTGAACACGATAGCGTTGTTGGCAATGGTGCCGCCGTTGCTCAGGCCGAGGTGGCCGATGCCGCCGCCGTCACCCGTCGAGAAATTGCCGCAGATGGTGTTCTCGCGCACCTGGTAGCGGTCGGCACCGGTATAGATGGAAATACCGCCGCCGGCCCCATCAAGCGAGCCGTTCTGGGTGATCTGGTTGTGGTGGATGCTAACGTTGTCGTTCCGGCTGTCGGTGTACCCGGAAGCCTCAGCTTCGTCGAGCAGCGTGGCATGGCCGATGCGAATTCCGCCGCCGTAGGTGCCCTGGTTGCCGGTGATGCGGTTGTTGCTCACCTCCAGGTTTTGGGCGTAGCCGCTGGCGAAGATGCCACCGCCGTGGTCGGCGCCGGTAATGGTGAAGCCGTCGATGCGGGCAACCCGGTTGGGCCTGAACTCGTTTGCATTGCCCGCATTGTTGGCGCCACCGACCACGAGTATGCCGGGGCCTTCCTCGGCACCGAACAGCACGGGTTCGTTGTCCGGTGCGTTGAAGGCGACCTCCTGACCCGGCAGCAGGCTGAATTCCCCGTTAGCCGCGCTGCCATCGAGCAGCGTCCTGAGTTTGTCGCGCCAGTTGGCAAGCTTCTCGGCCGGGGCCTTGACCGCGTTGATGGTGGTGCTGTGGGCACCCCAGCCTTGCAGGCGCACCGGCTTGTGCATGATCACCAGCTCCTCGTAGCGGCCCGGCGGCACCAGGATCAGCGGCGAGCCGCTGTCGGGAGCGGCATCGATGGCGGCCTGGATGGAGCCGCCGGGGGCGACGCGGATGGGATTCGGTCCGCCCACGGTGAGGGTGAGGCCCATGATGCTCTGCCGCGTCGGGCTGTTTGGCAGACTGACGTCCATGTCGCGCTCGACCATCAACTGTCCAGTGGTCGTGGCGCCAGTGGTCACGCTACGGGGCACGCGCACGACGATGAGACCGTCGCTCCAGGAGACAACCGGCAGCGAGGTCCCGTTGAAGGTTACTTTGCCATCACCTTGGGCCGCGCCAAAGCCGTAGTTGCGCAGGATGGTTGCAGGCGTCGCTGGCGTGCCGTCATATGCCGGATTAGGCACGCTTACCATGCCCGCCGATGTGATATGCAGTCTCGGCTGCGTATTGGTGTTGGTCGAGTTTGCCGGCCGCGGCACCCAGGGTCCGTTCAGACTGGCACCCCCTGCACCGGCACCCGGTGCGTGTCCATCCACAGAGGAGATCACAGGCGTGGCATCGCGGAATTCGCAGTCCAGGGGATATTGCCCCGGCCCGGCGAAGGCAGCGATCGGCACCACCGGCGTATCCAGATAGGTAGTCTTGCCCGGCATGTACTGGAAGGTGTAGCAGAACTGGCTGTACTGCCGGTTGTAGTGCGGGTCAACGGAGCCATCGGGCAGGATGGGCGAGTTCATGCAGGCGGTCAGCATGTTGGGCGACACGCCGGAAGGCATGGGCAGGTTCATCGAGAAGGTCGATGGCACCAGGGCGTTGAAGGTGCCGTACTGGTCGGCGTACACCCGGGAAATCTCGCGCCCGGTCCAGTCGCGGATGGCCACCGGGAGGAAGGGCGGCGCGTGCTTCTCGCCGAAGGTCGGGGCGTTGGGGTCGAACTCGTTCGCCGTGTCGTCGAGGATCATGCCGACGATATGCGCGGCCACGGGCACTTCGGTGAACATGAAGAAGTTGGCGGCACCGTTCTGGCGATCCTGCAGCACTACCTGCTTGCGGTCGCACAGCGGCCGGTTCTGGTTGGCGTACGCCGAATCCACGGCCTGGTCAGGGAACAGGGACAGGTAGGGTGGGACCTTGCGGCCGGGAATGCCGTCTGGCGGGATGTCCAGATCGTCCAAGTTGGCGCACTCAACCGGCAAGGCCAGCGGGATGGGGGTGTATTCGTCGCCGAAGTCGACGTTCTTGTCCTCTTCCTTGACGTGCTCGTAGCCGGGTGGCGTGATCGCCTCGACGATATAGGTGCCGGCGGGGATATCGTTGAAGGCGTAGCCGCCGTCGAACACGCCGGGGCGCACCTGGTTGAAGTTGCGCAGGCCGTCGAAGCAGTAACCGGGAGCGACGGTTGTCATCTGGTTGTCGCCCTGGCAGTCGCTGGGAAGGTTGTCATCGAAGCTGTCGGTGGTCACGACCTGGAGGGCGTCGCCCCGGTCGAAGATACCGTTGCTGTTGCGGTCGATGTCCTCTGCGCCCTTGGCCGCAGTCGGAGGGCTGTCGCTCCAGCCGAAGGGCCAGTTGTCGACGTCAGCCAATTGCACGCCGGCAATGCTGTTGATGTCGTCGACGAGCTTGTCGCCATTGGTATCCCGGTACAGGTTGACCTGCACCCGCGGGATGCCGGGTTCCCAGAACTCGGCCGCGGCCATGCGGGGGTCGTCCTCGGCGCGGGTCGTCGCGTACTGGACGATGCCGGAAATGCCGCCGTTCTGTCCCGGGGCGTACTGGACCTTGCCCCACTCGATCACGCTGGTCTGACCCAGGAAGCCCTGGAAGGCCTGGGTGAGGACCTGGCCGGCCTCGGTGCGGTAAGGCGCGCCGGCGTTCTCCGACTGCGGCTGGGGACTGAGCTTGCCGCCGTAGGACCAGGGCTCGGCCTCGTCGATCGCGCCGCCGCCGTCGACCGCAATGGTCGCGCCGGTCGCCTTGAAGCGGGCGAAATCCACCTCGGCGATCAGCCAGTTGAAGAAGGGGAAGACCTCGTCGAAGGGCACATAGCCGTCCAGGTCGGTGGGAAAGGACTGGTAGATGCTGCCGTCGCGGAAGCGCAGGTTGACCGCCTGCTCGGGCATCATGAAGGTCTCGTTGTCGTCGCGGAAGCCGTCCTGGTCGGTGTCGTAGAACACCACGCTCTCGATGCGCGAGTACCAGTAGAACACCGGCACCTCCTGTAGGGCGACCTCGGCCGTGTTGGCCGGGACGGTGACGTTGAGGGTGGCGAAGATGACGTCCAGGTACTCGTCCCAGACCACTAGCTGGTAGTCGCCGGCGGGGACGTTGGGGATGGCGAAGCTGCTGTCCGCGTTGCAGGGGCCCGCGTAAAGGCCCTGGCCGCCCACGAGCTCATTCAGCCCGACGCGGCAGTTGGGGATGGGATGGCCGTTGTAGAAGGCGTAATCCGGCGGGCGCGAGTTGTGCAGGTTGACCACGGTGCCGGTGATGGTGGCGCCACCCGTTGTGGGCAGGTCGCTGAAGTCCTGCACGAAACCGATGAACACATGATGTCCGGGCGGGCCGAATTCCTGGAAGAAGGAAGGCTCATTGGCCTTCACCCAGGCGTCGATGGTCTTGGTGCCCTCGATGGTCGATGTCTGGTGCCAGTTGGAGCCAGCCGGCGGCACGATCTGGATGCCGTATTTTCCGGGCGGCAGGTTCTTGATCAGCAGGGTGCCGTCGGCGCCGGTCTTGAGCGTGCTGTCGCCCGTGGTCAAGAGGGCGCCGGTCGTGGGATCGTAGGTGCTACCGAGCGGGTTGCCGTAGGCATCCTGGGTCACCTGGCCACCGGAGATTCCGTAGGTGCCGCCGGGCTCGAACAGCAGTACGCTGAAGCCGCCCAGGCCCTCTTCCTGCGGCAGGTCGGGGGCGTTGTTGATGGGCTGGTTGTCCTTGAAGGCGAAGACCGAGATCTGCGCGGTGGGGATCGGCGCGGGGTTCACCGTTACAGTCACCGAGGTGTCACCTGGCTTCACCGCAGCGCCGCCCATCTGGTAGTCGCTGTTGGGCAGAACCGAAACGTAGTAACGCTTGTTGGCGTCGAGAGCGATCGTCGGACTGGCCGACGTGCCCTTGCCTACGACGGGCATGTAACTGGTGTGGAAGCTCAGCGACAGATCGCGGCCCGGCTGTGCCGGCGTGAAGTCGACGTCCTTGGTGGCGTCTTCTTCCACCAGCCAGCGGAAGGGCACGGTGATGGGCTTATTATCCGGGCCAACCACATTGATGGTCAGTGCCTGGGCGTTGTGGGCGTTGCAAACGCCTGCCAGCAACAGCAGCGTCAGCAACAGGTGCCACAGACTTGCATGGCTGAATTGTTTCAAGGTCTCGATTTTCATCACGCCCTCCCCTGCTCTATCAACACACTCGGAGTCCACACGGGTCATCGCCCCCACGACGGGGCGAATCTCCCTGATCGCAGGTTAGTGAAGCTGCGACAAATCGACACCGGGGCGAAACCCGCAGGCCATGGCGGTTGATCCTGCATTCGCGGGGCGGGTTTCACGGTAGGAAGCACGGCGAAAGTAGACCGACGCTACAGCGGACAGGGAATCAATTCAGGATCTGAAACCCGGGCAGCGGCAACGACTGCGGGCGCGATGTTTCCTTGCGGCAGCCGGCGGAACCCGGTATGCAAGGACGTCAAACTACGGTGTTCCACTACTGCGTAATACACGCGATGCCCCACTGGTCGCCGGAAGTGTCTATGTTCAAATGGTCTTCCGCCGACCCCATTAGCGTCGGCACAAGAGCGCGTGAATGTCCCCGGCGACCGCGGTGCGGGGTCGGCAGCGGGAAGCGCGCCGGGAGGCTCATGCGATGAAGCACACAGATTCCGGATCCCTCGCCGTGAGGGACCATCGTTCCATGCGACGGAACAGCTTGCTGAACCTGGCACTGGCCGCCCTCGCCTGCTCGGCGTTCGCCGTCCATGCGGCCATCCCAAGCGTCGTCTTCAAGCCCGCCACATCCTTCGACCTGCGATCCGGTGGCGTCGGGAATAGGATCGCCGTCGCTGATTTCGATGGCGACGGCAATCTCGATCTGGTGACGACGCCCGACCTGTTCGCGCCGGAGTCGTTTCCCAACGTCGACGGCGTCACCCTGCTGTACGGCGACGGCCAGGGGGCATTCCCCGAGGTGAGCGGCTTCCTCGCCGGCGAATACCTGACGGATATCGAGACTGCCGATTTCAACGGCGACGGCATCGCCGACTTGCTGACGACGGAAGGCTTCGACGGATCTGGACAGAGCGTGCCGGTCGGCCTGTGCCAAAGTGCAGGCCCCCGGGTGCCGGTTTTTCTGGGGTCGGCCATCGGCACCTTCACGCAGCAGTTGCCCTGCCTCTACGCGGGCCGCCGCCCCGGGGCCGCCGCCACGGGCGATTTCGATGAAGACGGCATAAGCGACCTGGTGGTGACGATCTCGAGCTACGACACCAACGCGCTGGACAGGGACACCTATTTTTTTTCGGGAAAAGGCGACGGCAGCTTCGCCACCGGCCAGGTATTCCTCACGGAAAAGTCCAACCATCTCTCCGCCACCGATTTCAACCGCGACGGACACCTCGACCTCGCCATGCCCGGCCGGGTCTATCTCGGCAGCGGGCGCGGCACCTTCGCGGCCGGTCCGGTGGCGGGCGGCGGCGAAGCAGCGGGCGACGTCAACAACGATGGCATCCCGGATCTGGCGGCGCTGGGGACGAACAACCTGTACAACCCGACCGACGATGTGGTCCGTGTGCGTCTGGGGCAAGCCGACGGTGGCCTCGTCGACTTCGGCGCACCGCTGCCCACCGGCGCAAACCCCAACATCGAGTCCCACCCGGTCGCTGTCGCCATCGCCGACCTCAATGGCGACGGCTACGGCGATGTCGTCGTCGTCAATCGCGAGACCGACGATGTCGCGATCCATCTGCGCGACCCGGCCGGAACTTTCCACTCCCGCCAGAATGTATCCACCGCGGCCCTGGCGCAGAACGGCACGGTCAATACCAGCCCCAGGGGATTGGCGATCGCCGACTGGAACAGAGATGGTCACCTCGACATCGTGGTATCGAATTACAACCCGTCGGCGGACGGCACGCCGAACGACGGCACGGTGACGGTGCTGATCCAGGACGCTGCGTCCCGGCCGGCGGCGGCAGATGACAAGGCTGTCACGCCCGAAAATACCGCGGTGCTGATCGACGTCTTCGCCAACGATTACGACGCCGGCGGCGCGCTCGATGCGGCATCGATCGAGGTGGTCCGAAACCCTGCGCACGGCACGGCGGCCAACAGCGGCGGTGGCAAGTTCACCTATACCCCGTCAAGCGGCTTCGCCGGCGTCGACGACTTTACTTATCTCATTCGCGATACCGCTGGCGTGGCCTCCAACGTCGCCACGGTCTCGGTGATCGTCAAACGCGCCAACAAGTTGCCGGTCGCCCGCGACGACAGCGCTGCGACGCTCTCCAATTCCGCGGTCACCATCGACGTCCTCGCCAACGACAGCGATCCAGACGGCAGCCTGCTTCCAGGCACCGTAGTGCTAACGTCGCAGCCTGCGAGCGGCAGCGCGAGCGTCGATCCGGCAGCCGGCGCGGTGACCTACCAACCCGCTGCGGCCGGAAGCTACAGCTTCGGCTATTCGGTGCAGGACGATGGCGGCGCCTCGACCAACGTCGCCACCGTGAACGTGTCGGTCACCGCGGCGAACACGGCCCCGATGGCGGCGAACGACAGCGTCACGACGGCGTCTGGCACCCCGGTGGTGATCTACGTGCTTGCCAATGACAGCGACCCGGACGGCGACACCCTCGACCGGACCAAGCTCGC
>Ga0209705_10001382_pt1 | contig 12779 bp, 12 predicted proteins | sample PPLLaktember2015_5_FD_187262 | JGI IMG/M metagenome (GOLD analysis project Ga0209705, IMG submission 187262) | Freshwater sediment microbial communities from Prairie Pothole Lake near Jamestown, North Dakota, USA - PPLs Lake P8 Core (1) Depth... | ecosystem: Environmental > Aquatic > Freshwater... | reverse complement strand
GAGTTCGGCCAGCGCCCCGAGCTGCTGGGCCGGCTGGTGCGCGAGACGCGGCGCGCCAGCTCGCTGCCGCTGCTCGTGAAGCTGTCGCCCAACGTCACCGACATCCGCGAGATGGCCCGCGTCTGCGAGGGCGAGGGCGCGAACGGCCTGTCCCTGATCAACACGCTCCAGGCGCTCGACGTCGACCTCGCCACCCGCCGGCCGGTGCTGCGCAACGGCCTCGGCGGCCTTTCGGGCCCCGCGATCCGCCCGGTGGCGCTGCGCATGGTCTGGCAGGCCTTCCAGGCGGTGAAGATCCCGATCTGCGGGATCGGCGGGATCATGAGCGCGGAGGACGCGGTGAAGTTCCTGGTCTGCGGGGCCACGGCCGTGCAGGTCGGGACTGCCAACTACCTGAATCCGATGGCGGCCGCCGAGGTCGCGGACGGGATCGCGGCCTACGCGGCCGGGCAGGGCTGCGCGCGCGTCGCGGAGCTGGTCGGCACCCTCGAGATGCCCGGCGGGCGCTGAAGCGCACAACGGCCGCGATCCCTTGGGGGAAGCCCGTCTCTCAGCTTGCCTCGCGGCGAGAATTCAGATAAGGTCCGGCCACTTGCGCGTCCGCCTACGGGTGGGCTCGAAAGGTGTGCTGCGGATCGAGGCGGACCCAGTGTCCGCTTTTGTGTTTCTACGCCTGCTTCTTCGCCAGATCGACGCCCGGGAACTCTCTCACATGTACCGCGATATCCCCGACAAGCTGCGCGCCGTGGTGGAGCCGATCGTGCTCGGCCACGGGCTCGAGCTGGTGGACGCCGAGATCCTCTCGGGGCCCGGCGGCTCGGTGGTGCGCGTCGTCGTGGACACGCCCGAGGCCGACGGCCGGGTGGCGATCGAGCGCTGCGCCGACGTCTCGCGCGAGATCGGCACCGGCCTCGACGCCGACGATTCGTTCGCGCGCGGCTACCGGCTCGAGGTGGCGTCGCCGGGGCTCGACCGCCTGCTCGCCCGCGAGAAGGACTTCGCCGCCGCCTGCGGCGCCGAGGTGAAGATCGAGACGCGCCGCCCCGTCGACGGGCGCCGCCGTTTCCGCGGGGAGCTGCTCGCGTTCGAGGACGGCGTCGCGCGCGTGCGCGTGGACGGCGCCGACCACGCGGTTCCGTTCGACGAGGTGGCCCGCGCCCGTCAGGTCTACCACTTCACGCCTGCGGACTTCAGCAAGCCGCCGCGAGCGGCTCGCAGGGCCGAGGGAGCGTCATGATCCCGCTCAAGCGCGAAATCGACCAGATCGCCAAGGACAAGGGCATCGATCGCAAGATCATCGTGACGGCCGTCGAGGAGGCGATGCTCCAGGCCGCGCGGCGCCGCTTCGGCAACGAGAAGGAGATCGAGGCCCGTTTCAACGACGAGACGGGCGAGGTCGAGCTCTTCGAGTTCCGCACCGTCGTCGAGCACATCACGGACCCCGACACCCAGGTGCTGGTGGCGCGCGCCCGCGAGCTCGACCCCGAGGTCGAGGTGGGCGACGAGATCGGCGTCAAGCTCGACACCGAGGGCTTCGGAAGGATCCTGGCCCAGACCGCCAAGCAGGTGATCATCCAGCGCGTCCGCGAGGCCGAGCGCGGCATCGTCTTCGACGAATACAAGGACCGCCGCGGCGAGGTGGTGAACGGCATCGTGCGCCGCTTCGAGAAGGGCTCGCTGATCGTGGACCTCGGCCGAGCCGAGGCGCTGCTGCCCGCCAAGGAGCAGGTGCCGCGGGAGAGCTACCGGCCCGGCGACCGGATCCGCGCCTACGTGATCGACGTGAACAAGGAGGCGAAGGGCCCGCAGATCATCCTGTCCCGCGCCTCGATCGAGTTCCTGACCAAGCTGTTCGCGGGCGAGGTCCCCGAGATCTACGAAGGCATCGTCACGATCGAGTCGTCCGCTCGCGAGCCGGGCGTGCGCTCGAAGATCGCGGTGGCGTCCCGCGACAGCGACGTAGACCCGGTGGGCGCGTGCGTCGGGATGAAGGGCAGCCGCGTGCAGGCGGTGGTGCAGGAGCTGCGCGGCGAGCGCATCGACATCGTGCCGTGGAGCCCGGACCCGGCCCGCTACGTGTGCAGCTCGCTGTCGCCGGCGCAGGTCTCGAAGGTGATCATCGACGAGGCCGCCAAGTCGATGGACGTGATCGTCCCCGACGACCAGCTCTCGCTCGCGATCGGCCGCAAGGGCCAGAACGTGCGGCTCGCGGTGCAGCTCACCGGCTGGCGCATCGACATCAAGAGCGAGTCGAAGATGCGCGAGATCGCGCGCTGGCTGGCGAGGGCCGTGTCGGTGGTGGACGGCTGGGGCGAGCCGGAGGCCGAGATCCTGCTCAACCAGGGCATCACCTCGCTCGACGACCTCGCCGCCGTGCAGCCCGAGCTGCTGCTCCAGCTGCCCGGCATCGACGAGGCCGGCGCGCAGGCCGTGAAGCGAAGCGCCGCCGAGCTGGCCGTCGAGCAGCGGCGCAGCGAGGCCGAGGCCGCCGAGGCGGCCCGGGCCGCGGAAGTGGCCGCGGCCGCCGCAGCGGCGGCGCCGCCGGCCGAGCAACCGCGGGCCGGGGGCGAGCAGGAGAGCTAGGGTCCGCCGCCGCGAGCTTCGAGGGGTTCCGATCGCAGGTCCAGAGGACGCAGCAACCGAGCATGGCCAAGATTCGCGCCTACAAGATCGCCGAGGAGCTGGGCATCGACCGCAACGACTTCGTCGAGAAGGCGAAGTCGGTGGGCGTCGATCTGGCCAGCCCGATGGCCTCGATCGACGACGAGGTCGCGAGCGACCTGCGCCACAAGCTCGGCGGCTACGTGCCCGGCGCGCAGGTGACCGAGCGCCGTGTCGAGGGCCAGGGCGGCGGGGCGGTGATCCGCCGGCGCAAGCGGGCGCCCGAGCCGGCGCCCGCGCCGGTGAGCGTTGCGCCCGCGCCGGTCGCGGCGGCGCCTGCGGCCGTCGAGCCGATCGCCGCCGAGCGCGAAGAGCTCGCCGAGCCGGCGTTCCCCGAGCCGATCGAGGCGGAAGCCGAGCCGGTGCCGATCGAGGAGCCCGAGGAGGCTGTGGTCGCGACGGCGCCGCGCGCCGCGCCGGCCGCCGAGCGCGAAGCGCAGCGCGAGGGCGGGGCGGCGGAGCCGCGCTCGGCCGGGCCCGACTTCGGCGCCGCGGCGGCCGCCGCCGCTGCCGCCGCCGGCAAGGGCAAGGAACGCAAGCGCGTGCGCGAGGTGGTGAACCTGCGCGAGCAGGAGCAGCTCGCCCGCCAGGCCACCTCGCGGCTCACCCGCCGGGCGGTTGCGATCGACCCGCGCTCGATGCAGTCGCCGCGCCGGCGCCGGCGCGACAAGCTGGCCCCGGCGGCCCGCCCCGCCGCCGCAGCGGCCGCTGCACAGAAGGCGGCCAAGCGCGTGGTGCGCGCCGAGGGGCAGATCAGCGTCGCCGAGCTGGCGCGCCAGCTCGGCGCCAAGGCCGCCGAGGTGCAGGGGCGCCTGATGGCGCTCGGCACGATGGCGTCGGTGAACCAGCAGCTCGACCTCGAGACCGCCAGCCGCGTGGCGTCGGGCTACGGCTTCGAGGTCCAGGACGTCGGCTTCCAGGAGGCCGAGGTGCTGGGCTCGACGCCCCCCACCGAGGAGGAGCAGGCCGCCCGCACGCCGCGCGCGCCGATCGTGACCGTGATGGGCCACGTCGACCACGGCAAGACCTCGCTGCTCGACGCGCTGCGCGAGGCCAACGTGGTGGCGGGCGAGGCCGGCGGCATCACGCAGCACATCGGCGCCTACCAGGTGCAGAAGGGCGAGCGCCGGCTCACCTTCATCGACACGCCGGGCCACGAGGCGTTCACGATGATGCGCGCGCGCGGCGCCAAGGTGACCGACATCGTCGTGCTGGTGGTGGCCGCGACCGAGGGCATCATGCCCCAGACCATCGAGGCCATCGACCACGCCAAGGCCGCCGGCGTGCCGATCGTCGTGGCGGTCAACAAGTGCGACCTGCCCGACGCCAACCCGCAGGTCGTCCGCCAGCGCCTGATGGAGCACGGCCTGGTGCCCGAGGACTTCGGCGGCGACACGATCTGCGTGAACGTGTCGGCCACCAAGCACACCGGGCTCGACCAGCTGCTCGAGATGCTGGCGCTGCAGTCGGACGTGCTCGAGCTGCGCGCGGACCCGGAGCGGCGCGCGCGCGGCATCGTGCTGGAGTCGCGGCTCGACAGGGGCCGCGGGCCGGTGGCGACGCTGCTCGTGCAGGACGGCACCCTGCACCAGGGCGACGCGATCGTGGTCGGCACCGCCTACGGCCGGGTGCGCGCGATGGAGAACGAGCGCGGCCAGCGCGTGGACGAGGCCGGACCCTCGACGCCGGTGCAGGTGATCGGCCTGTCCGACGTGCCCGACGCCGGCGCGCCGCTGTACGCCGTCGAGAACGAGCGCGCCGCCCGCGAGGTGGCCGAGCACCGCGCCGGCGAGGAGAAGTCCCGGCCGGTGGCGGCGCAGCGCCGCGTGTCGCTCGAGGAGCTCTTCGCGCGCGGCGACGACAGCGGCCCCAAGGAGCTGCGCGTGGTGCTGAAGGCCGACGTGCACGGCTCGCTGGAGGCGGTGCGCGACGCGCTCACCAAGCAGTCCACCGACGAGGTCAAGGTCAACGTGATCCTGTCCGGTGTCGGGGCGATCTCCGAGAGCGACGTGATGCTGGCCAAGGCCAGCGACGCGATCGTCGTGGGCTTCCACGTCCGGCCGGACTCGGCCGCGCGGCGCGCCGCCGAGGGTCAGGGCGTCGACATCCGCAGCTACCAGATCATCTACGAGGTCACCGACGAGGTCCGCAAGGCGATGGCGGGCCTGCTGCCGCCTCGGATCGAGGAGAAGGTCCTCGGCCGGGTGGAGGTGCGGAAGACCTTCAGCGTGCCGCGGGTCGGCACGGTCGCCGGCTGCTACGTCACCGAGGGCATGGTGAAGCGCACCGCCCGCGCCCGCCTGCTGCGCGACGGCGTGCAGATCTGGGAGGGCACGCTGGCCTCGCTCAAGCGCTTCAAGGACGACGTCCGCGAGGTGCAGGCCGGCTACGAGTGCGGCCTCGGGCTCGAGGGCTACAACGACGTCAAGATCGGCGACGTGATCGAGCCGTACGAGGTCGTGGAGACGCCCGCAGAGCTGTCATGATCGTCGGCGCCGCCGTGGTCGAGCTCCACGTCCACGGCTCCCAGTCGCTGAAGCAGAAGCGAGGGGTCGTCCGCTCGATCGTCCAGCGCCTCCGGAACCGCTTCAACGTGTCGGTCGCCGAGATCGGCGGCCAGGGCACCTGGCAGGTCGCCGTGCTCGGCATCGTCAGCACCGGCAACGATCGCAAGTACGTGCGCGGGCAGCTGGACCGGGCGCTCGCGTTCGTCGAGGACCTGCACCTGGCCGAGGTGACCGGCGGCGACGTGGAGCTGCTCGAGATGTGTTACGACGGCGCCGAGCGCGACCCCGAGGACGAGCTCACGCCCGGCGACTTCGGCGCCGCCCACGAGGACGAAGGAAGCGAGGAGTAGATGGCGTCGCGCCGGCTCGAGCGCGTGGCGGAGCAGCTGCGCGAGGAGATCGCCCGCGTGCTGCGCGAGGAGGTCGCGGACCCGCGCGTCGGGCTCGTCACGATCCTGCGCGTCGACGTGTCGCCGGACCTGCGCAACGCGCTGGTGTTCTGGAGCCGGATCGAGACGCCCGGCGCGGCCACGCTCGAGGAGGTGGCCGAGGGGCTCGAGTCGGCGGCGCCCTACGTGCGCCGGCGGCTGGCCCGCGACCTGCCGCTCAAGCGCATGCCCGAGCTGCGCTTCCGCCACGATCCCGGCATCGAGCTCGGCGACCGCACGCTGTCGCTGCTGCGGGAGCTGCGCGATGAGTCCTAGGGGCCGGCGGCGCGACGACGAGCGGCCCGGGCCGAGCGGCTTCCTGGTGGTGGACAAGCCGGCGGGCTGGACCTCGCACGACGTCGTGGACGCGGCGCGCCGCTGGTTCGGAACGCGGCGCGTGGGGCACCTGGGGACCCTCGACCCGCAGGCCACCGGCGTGCTGCCGCTGGCGGTGCGCGACGCCACCAAGCTGGTCTCGTTCGTCGCCTCGGACCCCAAGGCCTATCGCGGCGCGATCCGGCTCGGCGCCGAGACCGACACGCTCGACGGCGACGGCCGCATCCTGAAGCGCAGCGAGGCCCCGCTGCCCGACGAGGCGGCGGTGCGCCGGGTGCTGGCAGGCCTGGTCGGCGAGCACGAGCAGGTGCCCCCGATGTACAGCGCGGTGAAGCAGGGCGGGGTGCCGCTCTATCGGCTGGCGCGCCGCGGCGAGGAGGTGGAGCGCACCCCGCGCAAGGTGCGGATCGACTCCTTCACGCTGGTCTCCTACGCGCCGCCCGACGTCTCGGTCGAGGTGCAGTGCTCGCCCGGCACCTACGTGCGGGTGCTGGCCGCCGAGGTCGGGCAGCAGCTCGGCTGCGGCGCGTACCTCCAGTCGCTGTGCCGGCTGCGCAGCGGACCCTTCGAGCTGGCCCAGGCCGCCCCGGTGGAGGTGCTGGAGGCGGAGGCGGAGCGCGGGGAGATCGAGGCGCGCCTGGTGCGGCCGGCGGCGGCGCTGGGCCTGCCCGCGATCAAGCTCGCCCCCGACGACGCCCGGCGCGTGCTGCACGGGGGCGCCTTGCCGCAGGGCGGGGCGCCGCGCGCTCCCGGCGAGCGGATCGCGGCGCTCGATCCCACGGGGGCGCTGATCGCGATCCTCGAGGTGGGCCCGGACCGGAGACTCAAGCCGCTGCGCGTGCTCGCTCACCTTGCTGCGCATGCGTGACTTTGGTACCCGTCCGGCCCGATCCAGACGAGTGAAGAAAGACCGAGGCCCACTTGATCGCAGCGCAACAGAAGCGGACCGTCATCGACGGCCATCGCCGCCACGAGACCGACACCGGCTCCCCGGAGGTCCAGGTGGCGCTGCTGACCGAGCGGATCAACGAGCTCTCCGAGCACTTCAAGACGCACAAGAAGGACCATCACTCGCGCCGCGGCCTGCTCCGGATCGTGAGCCAGCGCCGCCGGCTGCTCGACTATCTGCGCCGCACCGCGCCGGCGCGCTATCAGGAGTTGATCCAGCGACTCGGCCTCCGGCGTTAGCCGGGCCGCTGCGGCCGCCCCGAGAATCGCGGGCGGCCTTTTCGTTCGACGCCGACAACAGCCCGAGACGGGCCAGCAGGGCGTCGCGCCTTGTCGGGGTGTGGGAGTCAGTCATTTGCGCACCGAGCTCGGCGAAGCCGAGCGGCCATCGGGTCGCCGGCGCAGCCAGTGAGATGCGCACATTCCTGATCCCGCATCCCGCCTCCCCGCGGCTCCTCCGCTGCTTCGCCCGCAGACATCCGGCCGGCCGGATCGGCAGAAGACCGTTCCGCCGCCGAGAGGAGACCGATCGATGACTTCCTACTGGTTCCAGCCCCATTCCGTGACCTTCGACGTCGGCGGCCGCCCGATGACGATCGAGACCGGCCGCATGGCCAAGCAGGCGACCGGCTCCGCGGTCGTGACCTACGGCGACACCGTGGTGCTCGTGACCTGCGTGACCGCCAAGGCCCGCGAGGGCATCGACTTCCTGCCGCTCACGGTGGACTTCGTCGAGAAGACCTCCGCCGCCGGCAAGATCCCCGGCGGCTTCTTCAAGCGCGAGGGCCGGCTCTCGGACCGCGAGGTGCTGGTGTCGCGCTTCATCGACCGCTCGGTGCGGCCGCTGTTCGCTGACGGCTGGCGCGAAGAGACCCAGATCACCGCGACGGTGCTCTCGGCCGACCGCGAGAACGCGCCGGACCTGCCGGCCTTCGTCGGCGCCTCGGCGGCGCTGCACCTCTCCGACGCGCCGTTCCTGGGTCCGATCGGGGCGGTGCGCATCGGCCGGGTCGACGGCAAGTGGGTGATCAACCCGCTGAAGTCGCAGATGGAGGCGAGCGACGTCGAGCTCGTCGTCGCCGGCAGCCGCAACGCGCTGGTGATGGTCGAGGGCGGCGCGAAGCAGGTGGGCGAGGCGGAGATCCTCGAGGCGCTCCGCTTCGGGCACGCGGAGCTGCTCAAGCAGCTCGAGCCCCAGGAGGAGCTGCGCCGCATCGCGGGCAAGCCGAAGCGCGACCCGGCGCCGCCGCCGGACACGTCGGCGCTTCAGCAGCGCGTCGAGCAGCTCGCGGGCGAGCGGCTGCGCGAGGCCGTGCGCATCCAGGAGAAGAAGGCCCGCTACACGACGATCGCCGAGGTCGAGAAGGGCGCCATCGACACGCTGGCCGAGGAGTACCGCAAGGCCCCGGTGACCCTCGACACCCTGGCCGCCGTCGAGGAACGCCGCGCCGGGCTGCAGGCCCTGGTGTCCCAGACGAAGAACATCCTGCACGACATGCGCTCGCAGCTGATGCGCGAGCGGATCCTCGGCGAGGGGACGCGCATCGACGGCCGCGGGCCCGCGGACATCCGCCCGATCGCCTGCGAGCTGCGGGTGGTGCCGCGCGTGCACGGCATCGCACTGTTCACCCGCGGCGAGACCCAGGCGCTGGTGTCGGCCACGCTCGGCAGCGCGGCGGACACGCAGCTGATCGACGCGCTCACCGAGCGCTACGAGAAGTCGTTCATGCTGCACTACAACTTCCCGCCGTTCTCGGTGGGCGAGGCGAAGCCCCTGCGCGGCCCCGGCCGGCGCGAGGTCGGCCACGGCAACCTGGCCGAGCGCGCGATCCAGGCGGTGCTGCCGTCGCAGGAGGACTTCCCGTACACGGTGCGGGTGGTCTCGGAGACGCTCGAGTCGAACGGCTCGTCGTCGATGGCGACGGTGTGCGGCGCCACCCTGGCGCTGATGGACGGCGGCGTGCCGATCGCGGCGCCGGTGGCCGGCATCGCCATGGGCCTGATCGAGGAGGGCGACCGGGTCGCCATCCTGTCGGACATCCTCGGCGACGAGGACCACCTCGGCGACATGGACTTCAAGGTCGCCGGCACCCGCGAGGGCATCACCGCCGTCCAGATGGACATCAAGGTCCGCTCGGTGGACTGGTCGGTGATGGAGCGGGCGCTCGAGCAGGCGCGCCAGGGTCGACTGCACATCCTCGACCGGATGGAGCAGGAGACGGTCGACGTCCTGGGCGGGAAGTTCAGCCACCGCACCGAGCTGGCGGCGCACGCGCCGCGCATGGCCCAGATGTGGATCAAGCCGGACCGGATCCGCGACATCATCGGCCCCGGCGGCCGCGTGATCCGCGCGATCCAGGATGCGACCGGCGTCAAGATCGACGTCGAGGACTCGGGCCAGGTGCGGATCTTCGCGCCGGACGGCCCGAACCTCGACCGGGCGCGCGCGATGGTGGAGGAGCTGACGCAGGAGGCCGAGATCGGGCGCGTGTACGTGGGCAAGGTCAAGCGCATCACGGACTTCGGCGCCTTCGTCGAGATCTTCCCCGGCACCGACGGGATGATCCACATCAGCCACCTCGCCGAAGGCCGGGTGGAGCGGGTCACCGACGTGCTCCAGGAGGGCGACGAGGTCCTCGCCAAGTGCGTGGACATCGACCCGAGCGGGCGCATCCGGCTCTCGCGCAAGGAGGCGCTGGCGGATCTCGCCGCGCAGACCGCAGCCGCGGAGGCGACGCCGCCCGCGGAAGGCTGAGGGGAGGCCGTGGCCCGGGGCGGATCGCCTCGCTCGACGTCGACGCGCGCGGCGCGCAGCCGCGGGCCGCGCCGCGCCGTGCGGGTGCGGGTCGCGCGCATGCCCGGCGCCGAGGACCTGCCGCTTCCGTTCTACGCCACCGACGGCGCGGCCGGGGCCGACCTGGCCGCAGCCGTCGACGGCGAGCTGGTGATCGAGCCCGGGGCGCGCGCGCTCGTCCCCACCGGCCTGCGCCTCGAGCTGCCGGCGGGCTACGAGGCCCAGGTGCGGCCGCGCAGCGGCCTCGCGCTCCATCACGGCGTGCTGCTGCCGAACGCTCCGGGCACGATCGACTCGGACTACCGCGGCGAGCTGTCGGTGATCCTGCTGAACGCGGGCAGCGATCCGTTCACCGTGAAGCGGGGCGACCGGATCGCCCAGATCGTGGTGGCGCCGGTGACCCGGGCGCGCTGGGAGGAGTCGGCCCGGATCGGCGATAGCCGGCGCGGAGCGGGCGGGTTCGGGCACAGCGGGCGCCGCGCGCCGCGCGAGGAGGATCGTTCGTGAGCCATCCCCCGGCCCAGGGCGCCGAGCCCGTGCACCCGCAGCCGCCCTCGCCCGCGCCGCCGCCGGCGGCGCCGCCGTCGAAGAACCGCGAGCTCGTGCTGCGCCTGCTGACCGCGGCCGTCCTCGTGCCCGGCGTGCTGTGGCTCATCGCGCAGGGCGGCTTCTGGGTGCTCGGCACGGTCGTCGCGATCACCCTGCTCGGGATCCGCGAGCTGTACCAGCTGCTCGAGGCCAAGGGCGCCCAGCCGCTCTGGGGCTTCGGGATGGCGGCCGGCGCGCTGCTGCCGGTGGTCGGCTACTTCGGCAACGAGTATCACGCGACGATCCTGATGACGGCGTCGCTGCTCGGCTTCATGGTCGTGCAGGTGGGCAAGGCGCAGATCAGCCAGGCGCTGGCCTCGATCTCGGGCACCTTCTTCGGCGTCTTCTACGTAGGCTGGCTGCTCACCCACGCCATCACCCTGCGCAACTTCCAGAGCGTGGTCGGCGCCAAGTGGGGAGCCGACGCCGCGGCGCTCTACGACCCGAACGTCGGCGCCTTCTTCCTGGTGTTCTGCCTCTCCGCGGTCGTGCTGTGCGACGCCGGCGCCTACTTCGCCGGGCGCGCCTGGGGCCGCCGCAAGCTGGCGCCCAAGGTCAGCCCCGGGAAGACCGTCGAGGGGGCGCTCGGCGGGGTGGCGCTGGGGACGATCGGCGGGCTGATCTGCAAGGGCATCTTCGACGTGCTGTGGCCGGAGCTGTCGGCCGGGCTGTCGTGGGGGCTGGCGGCGGCGCTCGCCTTCGTGTGCGCCATCGCCGGCATGGTGGGCGACCTCGTCGAGTCGCTGCTCAAGCGCGACGCGGCGCTCAAGGACGCGGGGAGCCTGCTGCCGGGCATGGGCGGGATGCTCGACCGGATCGACTCGGCGCTGCTCGCGATCCCCGTCCTGTACTACCTTCTGCTCGGCTCCACCTACCTCTCCGCGGGCTTCCGATGATCGAGCGCTACACACGGCCCGAGATGGGCGCCGTCTGGACCGAGCAGGCGCGCTACCGCGCGTGGCTGCGGGTCGAGATCGCCGTCTGCGAGGTGCTGTCGGAGCGCGGCGTGGTCCCCGCCGGCGCCGTCGCGGTGATCCGCGAGCGCGCGGGCTTCGACGTCGAGCGCGTCGCCGAGATCGAGCGCGAGGTACGCCACGACGTGATCGCGTTCCTGACCAACGTGGCCGAGCACGTCGGGCCCGACGCGCGCTGGGTCCACTACGGGATGACCTCGAGCGACGTGATCGACACCGCGCTCGCGCTCCAGATCCGCGACGCCGGGGCCCTGCTGCTGGCCGGCTGCGACCGCGCGCTGGCGGCCCTGCGCGGCCGGGCCGAGGAGCACCGCCACACCCCGATCGTCGGCCGCACGCACGGCGTGCACGCCGAGCCCACCACCTTCGGCCTGAAGCTGCTGGTCCTGCACGAGGCGCTGCGCCGCGGGCGCGAGCGCCTGGCGCGCGCGATCGACGAGGCGGCGGTGGGCAAGATCTCCGGCGCGGTCGGCACCTTCGCCCACCTGGACCCCGCCGTCGAAGAGGCGGTCTGCGCGAAGCTCGGGATCGGCTTCGAGCCCGCCTCCACGCAGGTGGTGCAGCGCGACCGTCACGCGGCGTTCGTGCAGGCGCTGGCGCTGGTGGCGGCCACCATCGACCAGGCCGCCGTCGAGTTCCGGCACCTGGCGCGCACCGAGGTGCGCGAGGTGGAGGAGGAGTTCGGCAAGGGGCAGAAGGGCTCCTCGGCGATGCCCCACAAGCGCAACCCGTGGCGCTTCGAGAACCTGTCGGGGCTGGCGCGCGTGGTGCGCGGCTACGCGGCGAGCGCGCTCGAGAACCTCGCGCTCTGGCACGAGCGCGACATCTCCAACTCGTCGGTCGAGCGGGTCGTGCTGCCCGACGCCTCGATCGCGGTGGACTTCATGCTGCACCGCTTCGCGGGGCTGGTGGAGACCCTGCGCGTGGTCCCGGAGCGGATGCGCGAGAACCTGGAATCGTCGCGGGGGCTGGTCTTCAGCGGGACCCTGCTGCTGGCGCTGGCCGAAAAGGGCCTGACGCGCGAGGACGCCTACCGGCTCGTGCAGGGCCACGCGATGGACACCTGGGAGAAGGGCGGGCAGTTCAAGGAGCGCATCCTCGCCGATCCCGAGATCGCGCGCGTGCTCAGCAAGGAGGAGATCGAGCACGCCTTCGACCTCGACGCCGCCCTGCGCAACGTGGACGCGATCTTCGCGCGGACGCTGGGGCGCGAAGCCCTCTGAGAGCAGGAGAACGAGCGAAGTGAAGGTGATCGTGTGCGTGACCCTCAAGGCCGACGTGCTGGATCCGCAGGGCCGCGCGATCCAGCGCGCCTGCGCGACGCTCGGCTACGACGCCGTCGCCGACGTGCGCCAGGGCAAGCACTTCGAGCTCTCGCTCGCCACGCAAGACCGCGCCGCCGCCGAGCGGCTGGCGCGGGAGCTTTGCGAGAAGCTGCTGGCCAATCCAGTGATCGAGGACTGGCGGATCGAGCGCATCGAAGACTGAGCCCGTTCCTGGGAACGCGACGGAGGTCCCCCCCTTGCCGATCGATCCCGAGCTG
>Ga0209705_10001380_pt1 | contig 12826 bp, 8 predicted proteins | sample PPLLaktember2015_5_FD_187262 | JGI IMG/M metagenome (GOLD analysis project Ga0209705, IMG submission 187262) | Freshwater sediment microbial communities from Prairie Pothole Lake near Jamestown, North Dakota, USA - PPLs Lake P8 Core (1) Depth... | ecosystem: Environmental > Aquatic > Freshwater... | reverse complement strand
ATCATCTGGGGCAACTCCATCATCTGGGGCAACTCCATCATCTGGGGCAACTCCATCATCTGGGGCAACTCCATCATCTGGGGCAACTCCATCATCTGGGGCAACTCCATCATCTGGGGCAACTCCATCATCTGGGGCAACGCCGCGCTCAGCGACTGAGTGCGCTTGGATGCCCGTGCGTTCACGAATATCTACAAAACTTTAGGTGGAGGATTACCATGAAGCCGCTTATCATTTGGGGCGAGTAACCAACCGGGTCCGCTGCGCGGCCCGCACCCTGTAAGCCATGGCGTCAAGTTCGTCACGTTCGAGCCTGGGACGGGCCTACCTAACGGCTGTTCCGTGGGTGGGCACAGCGGTGTTGATCTGGGCGCTGGTGGATCTGCTACTTCATCCACCAGACTCGTCCTGGTGGGCACTCGCGGCACTGACCATCTTGACGGGTTCGTTCACCGTCAAGATCCCCGGGTTGGTCGCACGCCTGTCGGTTTCCGAACCCTTCGTCTTTGCCGCAACCCTGTGGTTCGGGCCTTCAGTCGGTGCCGTGACTGCGGCGCTCGACGCGTTGATCATGTCGCTCTGGCTCATGCCGGGGCTGAAAACGCTGCACCGGCTCTCCTTTAACGTCAGCGTGCTCGTCATCTCAATCTGGACGTCGTCTCACGTTTTCTTCGGTATTTCTGGAGTGGACGTCGAGAACCCTGAGTACTCTTCACTCGCACTCCTGGTTGGGCCTCTCTACCTCTTCACCGCATGCTGCTTTCTCCTGAACAGCGGCATGATCGCCACCGCGCTGGCGATTGAGCGCCGGCAGTCCGGCCTAAGGATCTGGCGGGAGCAGTTTCTCTGGTTGTCATTGAACTACTTCGGCGGGGCCTCGGTTGCAGCTCTGCTCGTCGTCTACGCGAAGTCCATCGACTGGGCCGTCATCGGCGCAATCGTCCCCTTGCTCGCGATTTCGTATCTGACGTTCCGAACGACACTCGGAAGACTCGAAGACGCGAATGCTCACCTGACGGAACTAAACAAGCTTCACTTGTCAACGATCGAGACGCTCGCGATGGCCGTCGATGCGAAGGACCAGGTCACTCATGGTCACATTAGGCGTGTCCAACGGTACGCGCTCGGGTTGAGCAGCTCCCTCGGGATCACCGACGAGAAGATTCTTAAGGCCGTCGAAGCAGCTGCCCTCTTGCATGATATGGGCAAGCTGGCAATCCCGGAATACATCCTCAACAAGCCAGGCAAACTGACTCCTGCTGAATTTGACAAGATGAAACTCCATGCCGGACTCGGAGCTGACATCCTGTCGGCCATTCAGTTTCCTTATCCGGTCATACCGATTGTGCGTCACCACCATGAAAACTGGGATGGAACGGGCTACCCAGACAAGCTGAAGGGCACCGAGATCCCCTTAGGCGCCAGGATCCTGTCTGTTGTCGACTGCTATGACGCGCTGACGTCGGACCGACCGTATCGCCCAAGGCTGACCGCCGAGGAAGCGATTGGGATAATCATGCAACGGCGAGGAACCATGTACGATCCACTCGTCGTTGATACCTTCGTGAATCGCTTGGAGGAACTGGAACGGTCGGCTCAGGACCTGGATCCGGTGAATCCGACATTGGTGCAAATTGCGGAACTGAACTCGCCACCGCTGCCGGGCGAAACGCTAGCAGCACCGGCATCCGTGCTCAGGGTCAGATCTGCATTGCGCACGGAGGACGTCGCTCCGATGGCGTTAGGCTTGGCGGGCCTGTCACATCTGTCGGGATGTGCATTTTTTGTTGGTGACGCCAAGTCCACAAGCCTCGTAGCCGCCAGCGTGGCGGGAGCGATACCCACGGCGTTCCTCGGCACCACAGCAGAGATCGGCGACAGAGTGGTCGGCTGGTCTGCGTCGACAGGTTCAGCAGTGAGGAATGCCGTGGTCGAACTCGAATTCGGGGGACAACCGCCGTTTAAGGGTGCAACGCGTTGCTCTGCGTTTCCAGCTCGAACGACTGACGGGACGGCCGCTGTGTTGCTCTTCGTTACCGGCGAGGAGGGACTCAGCGAGCGCGATGAAGACCGGATGAGGATCCTTACTCGCGATCTGGTAAATGCGATAACGGACACGGCTGAGACGGGCGCTTCTGTGCGGCCCTCGGCAGATGCCGCACTCTTGACCCAATTCCTGCCGTCCGACGCGAAGACAGCTGCCGCTTGCTTCCCCATCGGTGTTGTTGCCGTTAAGTTCGTCCAAGATGCCCCTCACTTCGAGGCGACTGTACGATCGGCGGTGAGGGCGACCGATAGTCTCGTCCGCCTTGAGAATGGGACATTCGTGCTCCTGCTTCAGAGAGCCTCCGAAGCTTCGGTCCTGAGGATCATCGAGCGACTCAAGACCGAGTGCGACGTTCACGGGACGAGCCGACCACAGTTCGAGTGGACAGTGTTGAATGAGCTGACGGAGCGGGTTGAGGGCCAGTTCTCCGCCGTTCTGCAAACGCTCGGACGTGGGTTCGCCGGCCCAGTATCAACGAAGCTGCACTGAGCCCATTCCTTGCCGAGTAGCTGAATCGCCGGCGCGCGGATCTCGGCTCACAGGATAACAGTCGTCGTAATTCGAGTCTGCTCCTTCGTTCTGAAGTAGCGACAACGAGTCCGATGCTATGAGCTTGAGCCAAAGAGTCGAAGCGCTGATTCATAACGGGCTGCTGTCTGAAGCCCTTGAGCAGCTTACGGTCGAGAAGTCGCTCCCCATTCCCTTGGTGGCCACTCGAATCTACCTTCAGTCTCACGCTGGAGACCTTCTGCACGCTCAAGCCGCAGCCGAGCAGCTCGTTCGGAAGGAGTCGGAGCCTAGGGTGGTCGCTTTATGTAAAGAGGTGGTCGGCAGGTCGCTACTGGTTCACGGACGCTCCCAAAGTGAAGGTATTCGACAGCTGCTCGAGGCTCGAGAGATTGCATCGACCAAGCTGGGCGCCCCTGACAGTGTCAGGTATGCATGCGGATATGTTGATGCGCTGCTGCACCGGGTGGGGATCGAGGAGGCAGCGGCTGAGATTCCGGCGCTCCGCAAGAAGGTACTAGCTTCTGGTGATGTCCTATCGCTCGCGCTGACACACCTGCTGCAGGCGGAGATTCGCATCAAGCAGGGCCAGCTTGGGCGGGCAGTATCGGACCTTCTCGCAAGCAGTGACCTCATCAACCGAAGCCCCAATGTGGTGCTCGAAGGAAAATGGGCGCTGGCCAGCTCGGCAAGAGCCATCCTAGATTGCAGCTTTGCTGAAGCTCGTCGACTGGCGGAGCGGGCTGTCGCGTGTGCGGAACGATCGGGATCCATCCCGATCAAAATCCCCTCGCTGGGCACACTGGCGCACGTGCTGATGGTCACCGGCCAGACGCAACTGTGTGAGCGCCGGTTGAATGAGGCCGCGAAAATTGCCCGTCCGGGCGGCGCGACGCTGATAGGGATCCACGACACACGCCTTCAGTTGGCTATGGCGTGCAAGTCTATAGATGAGATCTCAAAGCTTGCTGACGAGGTCTTTTCTCTGTCGGCGAGGTTCGAGGGCGGATACTCCTACTACGGCCTCTGGCACCTTCACACTCGCGCCCGCTGGCTCCTCCGCACCAACCGCGCCCACGACGCCGTCACCCTCGCTCTCGACGCCATCCCCCGCATCGAGCGCATGGCCGACCGCAATCTCCTCGAGCGCATGCAACTCGTCGCCGCCGAGGCCCTCGGCGCCGCCGGACGCCCCCTCGACGGCGCCGCCCTGCTCGCCTCCACCGTCCGCGCCAACCCAGACCCCTCGCTCGAGATCGTCGCCGAGGCCGCGCGCGTGGCCGGGTGCCTGGCCACCGACGACCCGGCCGCCGCCCGCGCCCACTTCGAGCGCGCCATCCGCATCTTCTCTGCCATCGGCCAGCACACCGCCGCCGCCGACGTCCGCCGCCAGGCCGGCCTGGGCGATACCGCCGCGCTCCCCGCCGTCACCAGCGGCACGGCCCGCCTCGGCACCAGCCTGGCCGCCCTCGCGCCCGCGGCCACACCGAGGGGCGTGGCTCCGGCCCGGGTCATCGAGACCTCCGCGGCCGTCACCAACCTCGCCGCCCACCCGCCCCTGCTGGGCATCGAGGTGATGGCCCTGCTCGGCGACGCCGGCGCGTGCACCCGCGCCGCGCTGGTCGAGGAAGACCAGACCGGCGTCCGCCGCACCATCGTCGCCCGCACCGACGGCGCGGCACCGGCCACCGCCGACACCGCCACGCCCATCCCGCTCGGCGCGCTCGGGACGCGGCGGTACGAGCTGCTCGTCGAGCCGCGGCCCAGCCCCTCCGCCCGCACCACCGTGCTGGCCGTCGAGCGCCTGGCGCACACCTCGGTAACCCTCTCGCGGATGCGCCGCGACGAACGCGAGCGCGCGTCGCTGTGGCCCGAGCAATCGCCCGAGGAACAACTCGGCCTGGTGTGCACGTCCGAGGCCATGGTCGAACTGGTGAACACCACGCGGCGCATCGCGCCGAGCAACGTGACCGTGCTCATCACCGGCGAGACCGGCGCCGGCAAGGAGGTGATCGCCCGCGCGCTGCACCAGGCCAGCGGCCGGCACGACGCCACCTTCCTGCCGTTCAACTGCACCACCGTGCCGCGCGAGATGCTCGACAGCCAGCTGTTCGGCTACCGGCGCGGCGCCTTCACGGGCGCCGGCGACGAGTACCCGGGCCTCATCAGGTCCGCCGCCGGCGGCACGCTGTTCCTGGACGAAATTGGCGAAATGCCCGTCGATCTCCAGCCGAAGCTGCTCCGCTTCCTCGAGTCGAGCGAAGTGCTGCCGCTCGGCGAGACGCGCCCCGTCACCGTGGACGTGCGCATCGTCGCGGCCACCAACGCGGACCTCGAACAACTGGTCAACGAGGGACGTTTCCGCGAGGATCTCTATTACCGCCTGAACGTGATCCGGCTGCGCGTGCCACCGCTCCGCGAGCGCCGCGAGGAAGTGCCGCTGCTGGTGCAGGCCATGCTCGAACGCTTCGCGCGCGAGTCACAGCGCGACCCCCTCCGCGTGTCGGAAGCCGCGATGGAGTACCTGACGCTGTATCACTGGCCCGGCAACGCGCGGCAGCTGGCCAACGAGCTGCGGCGCCTCTTCGCGCTGGCCGAGCCGGGTGCCGTGGTCATGCCCGAGCACCTGTCGCCGGACATCGCCGCCAGCCGCCCGACCGCCGCGGCCGCGCGCGCCACGACCGACGCGGAGTTACTGGTGCGGACCGATCAGCCGCTGGCCGCGGCCACCGAGCACGTGGAGCGCGTGCTCATCGCCCAGGCGCTGGACCAGTGCGGCGGCAACGTCGAGAAGGCGGCGCAGGCGCTCGGGCTGTCGCGCAAAGGGCTGTTCCTCAAGCGGCAGCGGCTGGGATTGCTCTAGAGGAACCTCCTCAATTCTCTCCCACCAGGATCTCGCGCACCCACTGCGCACTGTCCTCGCGGCCACTTGCGAGGCGCTTCCGGCGCTCTTCGTCGGTGGGCTGAACGACGCCGTTGGCATCGATGGCGCGCGACACCACGGCGTGCGTGCCCGGCGCCAGGTCCCGCACCGTCAGCGACCACAGCAGCCACGCGTGCTGACCGCGCCGTTCGTCGATGCGCGCGGGCTGCCACGCCCCGCCGTCGATCTGCACCTCGACCCGCTCGATGGGCACCTGCCCGCCCCAGGCGGGGCCCGAGATGCGGTAGTCCCAGCCGCCGCCCGCGCGCCTGCGCGTGACGCGCGCCACCAGCGACTTCATGTTCGTCTTGCTGATGGACTGATCCAGCCAGAGCGGGCCCTCGGGCGTCTCCACCGCGCGCAGGCTCAGGTAGTTGCGCACCTGGTGCTGGCCCTCGTAGCGGCGGTCGATCACCTCGAGGCGCGACAGCCATTTGATCTGCGTCATGCCGTACCAGCCGGGCAGGATGAGCCGGAGCGGAAAGCCGTTCTTCGCCGGCAGCGGCTGGCCGTTCAGGTGGAACGCCAGCAGCGCCGCGGGGTTCAGCGCGTCCTGCACGTAGACGCTGCGCCCGTGCGGCGCCTCGAACTCCCGGTTGCCGGCCTGCCACTTCTTCTCGCGCTCGAGGTCCGCGCCCAGGAAGACCACCTCGCGCGCCTCCGGCTTCACGCCGCATTCCTTCAGCACTGCCGCCAGCGGCACACCCGTCCACACGCCGTTGCTCAGCAACCCGGCCATGCGCGTGGGCCGGTTCGAGTTGCCCGAGCATTCGAGCGTCACGGCCTCGTCTCGCCGGTCTGCGCGCGCCATGAGCTCCGTCAGCGACAGCTCCCGCGGACGTTCCACCAGGCCGCCAATGCGCAGGCGGAACGTCGCCGGATCCACCGTGGGCGTCACCGTCTGGTGGAACGCGTAGAAATCCTCATTCGGCGTCGTCCACGAGGTGAGCGTCCGCAGGTCGTAGCACCGGACAGTGGGATTGGCGGCCTGCGCCACGATCGTGAAATCGTCCGTGTAGTCGGTGAGGGTGACAAGCTCCTCGCCGTCCTGAAGGGCCCACACGTGTGCGGGAATCCCGAGGGCGGCCAGCGCAGCCGTGGTAGAACGGACGAAAATACGACGTGTGGGCATAAGAGTTCAAGTATACGGTCGGGAGTCGGGAGTGGAAGTGCGTCGGGAGGGGGATCGCGCCGGGAGGGCACCGCGGCGGGACGAAGCGAAGGCCGGAGTCAGGACGCCGGATACCGGTTACCCAGCGAAGCTCACAATCGGCATGTCGATCATCGTCCGCAGGCCGGGCGCCACGCGCAGGACCTGCGGCACGGCGTTCACCGCGATCGACGCCGTCGCAATGTCGCCATGTAAGCCGCCTTCGATCCGTTGGACAATGCGCGGCAGGCCCTCGATGGTCACCGTGTCGTAGCTCTCCGGCGCGCCCAGGTAGGCCTCCATGTGCAGCGTGATCAGGGGCTTGCCCTTCCGGTAGCCGATCCCGTCCTGCACGATGCCGCACACATATCCGGGATCCACGGCCAGCAGGTCGCTCTCGACGGGAACTTTCGCCACCTTCGGCTGGATCTCGTCGGTGATCTCGTTCAGCGTCCAGCCGAACGCGCGCGCGATCATCGTGATGGACTCGGCCAGCCCCACGTGCCGAACCGATCCGTCCTTCACCTTCGCCGCGAACTGGTCCACCGTCAGGCCGGCGCCGATCTTCTGCTGGAACGGCAGGCGCCGGATGCGAGCGTCCTGCACGCGGTCCACGCGCACGCTGTCGATGCGCTCGCACACCCCGCTCAGCATCACCGGCAGCGCGTCCATCGCGAACCCGGGATTCACGCCGGTGCCGACGACCGCCACCTTTGCCTTCTTCGCCATCCGGTCGATGGCCCGCGCGATGGTCCGGTTGCGCCCCACCGGATAAGACAGCTCCTCGGTCGTCGAGACGATCGGCATGCGCAGCGTGAGGACGGTCTCGATGGAGGGCAGCGCCTTCTTGAGCGACGAACTCGTGCACATCACCACGACGTCCGGCCTCGCCTGCCGGATGCCGCCCACGGCGTCGTTGGTGACACGCACCTTGAGCCGTCGCCCGAGGTCGATCACCTGGCCCACGTCGAGGCCGACCTTCTCGCGATCGACGTCCACGGCGCCGACCAGCGCGAAGCCCTTGCGGGCCACGAGCTGGCGCGCCACCGCCGCGCCGATGGGACCGAGACCGTAGACGAGCACGCGGATGGGCATGGCCGGGAGCGTCCGATTATATGCGCCGGGCGCGCGCGAGCGGACGGTGTAGGATGGGCAGCGGAACAGACACGATGCGACTTCGACGGCAGGTGTGGCTGATCGCGGCGGCCATGATGTTTCTGGCCGGCGCCCGGCCGCCCGCACCGCTTCGCGCGCAGGAGCCGGGCCTTGCGTCCCGCACCGCCAGCTACCGCATCGACGCCACGCTCGACGCGGCCGCGAGAACCATCACCGGCACCGCGGTCATCACCTGGCGCAACCCCGGTGCCATGCCCGCGTACTCCCTCCGCCTGCACCTTTACTGGAACGCGTGGCGCAACACCGACTCCACGTGGCTGTCGCAGCGGAAGCTGGGCGGCATCACCGGGAGCATGCTCGATCGCCGCGAGGAGGACTTCGGGTGGCAGCAGCTCACCGAGCTGGCCCTCGCGAACCCCGACGGCTCGCCGGGGCTCGACCTGATGCCCACGTTCCGCTACATCCAGCCGGACGATCAGAACGCGGCGGATCGATCGCTTGCCGCAGCCGACCTGCCGATGGCGGTGGCACCGGGCCAGTCGGTGCAGCTGCGCGTGGCGTGGAAAGCGCAGGTGCCCCGCACCTTCTCGCGCACCGGCGCCATCGGCAACTATTTCTTCATCGCCCACTGGTTCCCGAAGCTCGGCGTCTTCGAAGCAGACGGGTGGAACGCGCGGCAGTTCTTCGCCAACACCGAGTTCTACGCCGACTTCGGCAGCTACGACGTCCAGCTCCGCGTGCCGCGAGGCTGGGTGGTGGGCGCCACGGGCCGCGAGGTCTCGCGCACCGACACCAACGGCGACCTCACCATTCACCGCTATGCACAAGACGACGTCCACGATTTCGCGTGGACGACGAGCCCGGACTACGAGGAGTACACCGAGCGGTTCGAGCACGATCGGCTGCCCGCCGTCACCATGCGGCTCCTGTTGCAGCCCGAGCATCGCGGTCAGCAGGACCGCCACTTCGCGGCGACCGCCGCGGCCCTGAAGTACTACGGCGAGTGGTACGGCCCCTATCCCTATCCGCAGATCACCATCGTCGATCCGGCCTGGCAGAGCGGCGCGGGGGGCATGGAGTATCCGACGCTCTTCACCGCCGGATCGCGCTGGCTGGCCCCGCGGCTATCGAACCAGCCCGAGTCGGTCACGGTGCACGAGGCCGGCCACCAGTTCTGGTACGGCATGGTGGCGAACAACGAGGTGACCTCGGCGTGGATGGACGAGGGCTTCAACACCTTCTCCGAGGAGCGCGTGCAGTCCGTGGCCTTCCAGCCGAACTACCACGTGGAGCGCTTCTTCGGCGGCTTCATCCCGTGGCAACTCCGCGACATCAAACGGTCGCGCGCGACCGATGGCAACGGGTTGAACGGCTATCGGCCTTCCGCGGAGCGCGACGTTCCTGCCACGCCCAGCTACCGGTACTGGCCGGGCACGCACGCCGACATCACCTACAGCAAGACGGCGCTCTGGCTGCACACGCTCGAGCGCCACCTGGGATGGGACCGTCTGCAGCCCGTGATGGCCGCCTACTTCGAGCGCTTCCGCTTCACGCACCCCGTGCCGGACGACTTCTTCGCCATCGTCAACGAGAAGTCGGGCCAGGACCTGACGTGGTTCTTCGATCAGGTCCACCGCAGCTCGAACGAGTTCGACTACGCGGCCGAGCGGCTGGAGAGCGTCCCTGTGGCGACGCGCGGATTCGTCGAGTCGGCGCCCGGGGCGCCCCTCGCGTTCGAGGCGCAGGAGAACGCCACGCTGTTCCGCACCACGGTGGTCGTGCGGCGCCTCGGCGAGGCCACCTTCCCGGTGGACGTGCTGGTGACCTTCGAGAACGGCGACCAGGTGCGCGAGACGTGGGACGGCCAGGCGCGCTGGCAGCCATTCCTGTACGAGAAGCCGGCGAAGGCCGTGTCGGTGCAGGTGGACCCGGACCGCGTGCTGCTGCTGGACGTGCACTACACCAACAACAGCATCACCATGAAGCCGCAGGCCGAGCGCGCCGCGGACACCTGGACGCTGCAGTGGATCGTGTGGCTGCAGGACCTGATGATGAATTACGCCTTCTTTGTCTAGAGCCATGCCGGGAGTCGGGAGTCGGGAGTCGGGCTTGCCCGCCGAAGCCTCGGCGAAGGCGGGAGTCGGAGAACCGGGAGCCAGAGGAGGCACGCGGTGATCGCGGCGTTCAGGGACGGCCTCGGGCGCGTGCGGCGGGCGACGTGGCTGGTGGTGGGGCTGTGGCTCTCCACCCTCCTCATGGCCGTGCCACCGGCCCTGGTCCTGCACGGGATGATTGCCGACCATCTGGGCGCCAGCCTCATGGCCGACGCCGCCGCGCGGGGTGTGAACTTCGACTGGTGGAACGAGTTCCTCGTGCAGGCGGCCGGCGTCGGGCAGACGTTCGTGCCGGCCATCATCGGCTTTGCCGCCGTGCTCGACAACGCCAGCCGCATCGCCGATCAGCGCGCGCTCGTCCCGGCGCTGGCGGGCATCGTCGGCGGGCAGATCCTGTTGTCGGTCTTCCTCGCGGGCGGCGTCCTGGATCGCCTTGCGCGCGATCGCCGGGTCGGCGCGCACGCGTTCTTCTCGGCGTGCGGCCTGTGGTTCTTCCGGTTCCTGCGCCTTGGCGTCGTGGCGGGGGCCATCTACTGGGCGCTCTTCGCCTGGCTGCACCCGTGGTTGTTCGACACGCTCTACGCGCGGTGGACCCACGACACCACCGTCGAGCGCACCGCGTTCCTGGTGCGCCTCGGGCTGTATGCGGCGTTCATCGCGATCCTCTGCACCGTGAACCTCGTGTTCGACTACGCGAAGATCCGCGCCGTGGTCGAGGATCGCCGCAGCATGATCGGCGCACTCCGCGCCAGTGTGCGGTTCGTCGTGCGGCATCCCGCGAAGGCGCTGGCGCTGTACCTGCTGAACATGCTGGCCTACTTGCTGGTGGTGGGCGTCTACGCCCTCGCCGCGCCGGGCGCCTCGGCGCCGCTCGCGGCCTTTGCCGTCGGCCAGGTCTACATCGTCCTGCGCGTGGCGGTGCGGCTGCAGTTCGCGGCGTCGCAGACGGCGCTGTTCCAGGGCAAGCTGGCGCACGCCGGATACGTGGCGCGGCCGGTGCCCACCTGGCCCGATTCGCCGGCGGCAGAGGCGGTGGCACAGTAGTCGGGCACGAAGGTTCAAAGCACGCAGGTTCAAAGCAGGAAGGTTCACTGGTGCGTGAGACGGTGCTGGCGGTCGGAGTCGCGTTGATGGCATTGGGCTCCCTGGTCCCGCAACTCAGGGCGGGGCCGGCTGGCGGTGCGTTGCCGATCGCCACGGCCTATGAGGCGGTGGTCGATGCAATCCCGTCATCGTCCGTGGTCCTGATCCTGACGGTCTCGCCGGATCCCAACGCCATCGCCGAGCGGTATCTCGCCCAGCACGTGCTGGCGCCGCGCCTGGTCCGGGAAGCGGGCGACAACGCGGAATTTGCGGTGACGGCGCCGGGCGCGCCACCCGCCATCGATGGCGACAGTCGCCTGCAGTCGTTCGAACTGGTGCGGGTCACGGAGGCGGGCGTTCGCTTGTACAGGAGACGCTACTGACGTGGCGCTCCTCTTTCAGGCGCTGCCAGCGCTCGCGGTGTGGATGTGGACACGACCGGTGCGAACCCTCTCCGCCGGGACTCGCATCGCCGCGGCTCTCGGGCTCGGGCTCGGGCTGTCGTCAGCACTGTTCTTTCTCTGGAGGCTGGCCGGCGGCAGCACGGCGACGTTCGTTATCGTCGATCCCGCGCTGTGGGCGCTGGCCTGTCTCGCGGCGCTGGCATTGTCCAGCACCAGCGCCCCGGCTGGCACCCACACGCAGGTGCGCAATCGGTGGCCGGTGGCCCTTGCCCTGCTGGCGCTGGCCGTCGTGGGCGCCTCCGCCGCGAAGGCCTGGCTGCAACTCGAGGCCTCGCCCTTCGGCGACTGGGATGCGTGGGCCATCTGGAACCTGCGGGCGAGGTTCCTGGCACACCCCTCCCCGCTCTGGCGAAACGCGTTCACCGAAGAGCTCGCATGGACGCATCCCGATTACCCGCTGCTGTTGCCGGCAAGCGTGGCACGCGGGTGGGTCCTCGACAGCGCGATCAGCATGCGCGTGCCCATCGTGCTGGCGACGGTCTTCACGGCCGCGACCGTCGCGCTGGTCGCCGCCTCGCTGTACGAGCGCCGCGGGGCGGCCGGGGCCGTGCTCGGGCTGAGCCTCCTGCTTGTCCCGGCGTTCATCCTGAACGGGGTGTCGCAGCTCGCCGATGTGCCGCTGGGGTTCTTCATCGTGCTGGCCGTGGTCCTGCTGGCGGCCCGACCGTCGTCCGCCGCGACGCTGGGCCTTGCCGGACTCGCGATGGGGATGGCCGCGTGGACGAAGAACGAGGGCCTGGTCGTTGCGGGAATGCTGCCCTGCCTGTACGTCCTGCTGGTCTTCCACCGTTCCGGGCTCGCGACCGCCCACGGGGCCGCCACCGACATCATCGTGGGGCTCGGACCGATGCTGGTCGTGCTGGCCCTGTTCAAGATCTTCCTGGCACCGGACAACGAGCTGGTGTCAGGGCTGCAACGGCCAGGGGTACTGACGTACTGGTCGGATCAGGCGCGCGTGTCGTTCATCGCGCGCTACATGACCAACGAAGGCGCCTGGTGGGGCGGCTGGCTGGTGCTGTCGCCGATGCTGCTGATCCCGGTCGTCGCCCTGGCGCCGACGGGCCTGCGGCGAGACCGCTCGGCCGCGGTCACAGCCGCCGGGATGCTGATCATCGGGCAACTCGCGGTGTTCTTCGCGATCTATGTCATGACGCCCTACGGCGTCGCGTGGCACACGGAGTCGTCCTGGTCCCGGCTCGTTGCACAGATGTGGCCCACGATCGTGTGGTGGGCCTGCGCCCGCCAAACCTCTGCACTTTGAACTGCCGCGCCTTCGAACCCCCGTGCTTTGCCCCTCCGTGCTTTGCCCCTCCGTGCTATAGCAGTCCCACCCCCGCCGCGTTGGTCGCCGCCTCCTTCAGCTTCCGTTGCGCCTCCACCGCGGCGGCCTTGAGCAGTGGGTCGGGATCGCGGACCCACGCC
>Ga0209705_10001379_pt1 | contig 12826 bp, 10 predicted proteins | sample PPLLaktember2015_5_FD_187262 | JGI IMG/M metagenome (GOLD analysis project Ga0209705, IMG submission 187262) | Freshwater sediment microbial communities from Prairie Pothole Lake near Jamestown, North Dakota, USA - PPLs Lake P8 Core (1) Depth... | ecosystem: Environmental > Aquatic > Freshwater... | reverse complement strand
TGCCTGGGGATCGCTGCTGAAAAGGTCGGCGGAGCTGTCGTACAGGTTTGTATCCTTCTTGAATAAGCCCAGTGACAGATACTTATCGGTGACAGTCAGCCCGACCCGCATTTTCTCACCGGTTACCCATACATAAAAATTGGGAGAACCTGCAAGCCCCTGCATATTCGAGGCGTACGGCTCTTTGGTTAAAAGCTCCACAACTTCGTGGTTGACGACAAGTTCGACCGGGATCCCGGTGACCACTTTTTCTGCAATGAACTGGGCAAGACCGGGACTGGCAACTGAAGAGATCCCATGGATATAAGCCGCGTCCCTGAGGATCTCGAGATAGTGGGAATACACATAAAACATATCCGTCGTTGTGTCCTGTTTTGGCTCGGAGTTATACAGGTCGCCGATGTTCTGGAGAAAGACTTCAGGAAGGTCTGACAGATCATGGTCGGCAAAAAACGTATGGTGCTGGTCGATTCCTCCAACGAGCTGGACAAAACCCTCGACATTTGTTGCCACCACCCGCCCCAGCGGGGTCAGGTGGTACTCGTAATTCACCGCCTCGATAAGCCCCTGTCGTTCAAGACCGCGTATCTTGGGAATTAAAGCCTGGGACGCGCTCCCGGTCACCTCGCGCAACCGGCTGAGGGACGCCGTTTTATGGAGTAACGTAAGGAGAATCTGAATCTTGAGCCGTGAACTGTAGATGGAATGGATAAGTTTCTGGTGTTTTTCATAAATTTTGATTGAATCCATACCCAGCGTTTTCCTACGACAATGATCTTCATATATCTTTCATAATTTTATTATTATTGCCGCCCTCTCATCCGATCCCTGCCCCCCAATCTGCAGATAAATCAGAATTGACGGAACGACATCGATGAAATTACCAGGCATAACCCGCCAATGGTAAGGAACTGGCCATCAGAAATCACGTCACAGAGAAGATCGTTCCTGGTCGTCCGGTCTATGGTGATGATGCAGGCCTGGGAGTAGACAAGAGATGCGATGACGACGGCGCGGGCCGGCACCGGAATAATGGTACTGCCCAGCAGGAGAATAATGGCTCCGGCGGAAATATTCATGAGCGTAAGGATATGCCGGCTCCGGACAACACCCACAAGGACCGGGATGGTCGCAACACCGGTTGCGGAATCTCCAATCCGGTCCCTGATGTCAGGCAGAACTGAGCCAACAAATGTCCAGCAGAATATGAACAGGAGAACGATCAGGGACCCCGCACCAGGTACGGACGTACCCAGATATACCGGCACCAGCGAAAATGCAAGCGCCCATGCTGCAGAGACAACGAGGTTTTTCATCACCGGGATCTCTTTCAGCCGCCGGTACCCGCACCACTTCGGCAGTACAGGAACGCTGTAGAATATTCCGCTCACAAGTGGTATGGTGACCACACAGAAAGCTGCGAGACCATGAGACGCGGCGATAACCAGTGCGATGATGTACGCACCGATAGCAGCGATAAAAAGGTGGCGTTCGAACTTTTTTGTGATCCGGAAACGGCGTTCGTGGTTGAGTGCATCTTCAGCCTCGTCAGTTTTCCGGTTCAGATTATACACGGAAAAAACTATCAGGAACATGACCACCGCGATATGGCTTGTGCAGGGAATACCCTGGATGAAACAGGAAGTATATGCCATGCCTGCTGCGGCCGTACCGAGAAATAATGAGCTGTAGAGCAGAAATTCACCGTACTCACGTGCCCTCGAAAAGAGGCTGTAACCGATGTCTGAAATGCCGTGCCTGGGGCTGTACCCCTCGACTGCGAAAGAATCCATGAGTAAAATTCAGGTACGGAAGAAACATTCATTTTGCCGGAGAATGTTAATCGCTGCGGATAATCCGAATACCCGTGATAAATAAGTTACGACCTGTACAATTTTCATACCGGATATGAATCGCAGGAAAGGAGATACGAGTCAAATCCGTTCAGGAAGAATAGTTTCAATTGAATATTAACCTTCCCATATAACGTCCCGAATCCCCTAAACAGGACAGGTTATTTCCGTATGATCTCGGTAATGTATGTAGATGACGAACCAGCGCTTCTCGAAATCGGGAAACTCTTTCTGGAAAAATCAGGGCAGTTCCGTGTCGACACGGTGACATCCGCCCCTGAAGCTCTGCAAAAAATTAAATCAGTACGGTATGATGCAATTGTCTCTGATTATCAGATGCCGGAGATGGACGGGATCGCTTTTCTCAAAGAGATCCGTGCCGACTTTCCCGATCTCCCTTTCATTATATTCACAGGGAAAGGCAGGGAAGATGTAGTGATTGAGGCATTCGATAACGGAGCTGATTTTTATCTTCAGAAAGGAGGAACCCCGACACCGCAGTTTTTTGAGCTCGGACACAAGATTATCGCAGCTGTACGGCGAAGGCAGGCGGAGAAGGCGTTCCTGGAAAGCGAGGCACGGTACCGGAACGTTGTGGAAGACCAGACGGAGTTCATCTGCCGGTTTCTTCCCAATGTTACTCACGTATTCGTGAATGTGGCGTACTGCCGGTATTTTAACAAATCACGCGACGAGATCATCGGGAAAAAATTTAAACCATATATCCCCCGGACGGAACAGGATCTCGTCAGGGATCACTTCCTGTCCCTGACACGGGAAAACCCGGTCGCCTCCATCGACCATCGTATCATTATGCCGGATGGCGAGATCCGCTGGCAGCGCTGGAGCGATCGGGCAATTTTTAATGACGAGGGAACACTTGTCGAATACCAGTCCGTAGGCCGGGATATCACCGAAACCAAACATTCTGAAGATGAACTGCGCCTAGTAAACGACGAACTTCATGCTGCGTACGAACAGATTGCTGCAACCGAGGAGGAGTTGCGACAAAACTATGATGAGCTGAACAAAAAAGAGCAGAAACTCCGGGAAAGCGAAGAAAATTACCGCCGTATCGTGGAAACGGCATATGAGGGCATCTGGGTGCTTGATGGCGAGTTCCGGATCGAACAGGTAAATCATCGGATGGCAGAGATGCTGGGTTACCAGCCGGACGAGATACGCGGGCGGTTCATCACGGATTTTATTCATGCGGATGATTTCCCTGACCACGAATACCATGCGTCGGTACGTCGCAAGGGTGAAAGAGACCGCTACGAGCGGCGTTATCTCCGGAAGGACGGGACCTGGCTCTGGACACTTGTTTCGGCGACACCTGTCTTCAATAAGGACGATTTTGTCGGATCATTTGCCATGGTTACGGACATCTCCGAACGAAAAAGTGCTGAAGAAGCCCTCCGGGAAAGCGAACGGCTGTACCGTACGATCGTGGAGACCGCCCCGGGAATGATGGCAATCTGCGATCCCTGTGGGAGAAACCTGTATCTGAGCTCGAATTGTAAAAATATCACCGGGTATGCCCCGGAAGAGCTTATCGGTAAATTCGTCTGGTGGGTGCATGATGATGACAGGCAGAGAATGGAAGCCCTGCTGCAGGATGCATTAAAAAACCAGACCCGTGGCCGCAATGTCGAGTTCAAAGGGATAAAAAAAGACGGCGCGATCTGGTTTGGGTCGCAGTCATGGGAGCCGATCAGGGATAATCAGGGTACCATGATCCAGTTTGTTATCCAGGTTATTGACATCACCGATCGCAGGAACATGGAAGAAACCCTGAAACAATCGGAAAACCGGTTTTCCGATATCATCAACAACCTGCCGGATGCGACCCTCGTAATAGATCCGGAGGGGAAGGTCATCGCCTGGAATAAGGCAATTGAAGATTTGACCGGGGTCAAAGCTGAGGACATGATGGGGAGAGGTAATTACGAGTATGCCCTGCCGTTCTATCAGGACAGAAGGCCGATTTTGATCGACCTGATTTTTAAACCTGATGGGGAAATAGCAAAAAATTATTCGAACATTCTCCGTAAGGAACGGGAGGTACTTATCGCGAGAACAACGCTGCCCCAACCGAAAGGAAAAAGATCTGTCCTGTGGGCAAAAGCATCCCCGCTCTATGATGACCGGGGAACGGTAATTGGCGCAATCGAATCAATCCGGGATATTACTGGACGTGAGGAACTAGGGGATATTACCGAACATCAGGAGACCGGGGGTGCACTGAAAAACAGCCCGGCTGCCTGAAAAAACGGTTTTTATCCTCCTTTTTATTTGCTAATCATTTGATTTCCTTTTCAGGATCACCCCTTGAAATTGCCGCCACATGTATTTCCTCAGGCAGTCCCACAATGGAAACATACCCCCTGAAAGGATTATTTCTGTTCCTGAAATCCCGGATAACTACCTTTATTCCGCATTCCGTCGATGCAGATATATGGGAAACCCAATCCTTACCAGTGATTTCACCGTAAAACTGGATCAGCTCAGAACCAACCTGAAATCCTGGACGCTTCCTGAATGGGTTCTCTTCTTTGCCATAATCCCAGCCTTTCTCTTCCTGATCTATAATATCCCATATGAGATCAAGGACTCCTGGTTCATCCTGAACACGGGTGAACCCTGGAGACTGCAGACCTATATCCTGAACAGCTATACGCATTCCCAGCTGTACCCCCACCTGGTGAGTAATGTAACTGTCTACATCCTTGCTCTCGTAGCAGTTTTTTCGTTTGAGAACAACCGGCGCAGGTTCCGTGTTATGGCATGGTGCTCGTTTGTTATCGTCCCGATAATCACGTCGCTACTTACGATAGGGTTGTTCCATTTCCTCGGATTGCAGGTAAGGTCGCAGGGTTTTTCCGGGATAGTTGCTGCCTTCATTGCGTACACGTTTATCAGTATCGTACTCTGGATACTGGGGGACACTCTGGAAGACTTCGACCACCCGGAATATTCCCGGTCCAGGATTCTTTTTTACCTGATGTGCGGGTTGCTCACCGTTGTACTGGCATTAATCGTAGTCGAAGGCCTGAACCTCGGCCTGTTTATGAACGTGGGAGACTCTACAAATAACGGTATCGCACATTTTGGGGGATTTATCACGGGTTTGATCGTATTTTTAGTATACGATACTCTTACCGAACAGAGAAAATATTTCCAGATGACCCTGGGAATCGCCATCGGCATGGGAATCCTGTGGTATGGGAACTACCTGATTACCCTGGTAAAAACAGTAAACGGGGTATGACAGGAATATCCAGAAAACAGGCGTTCCTTTTCCGTTATTTATGGTAGAGTATACTGAGATCCGACAGTAAAATGGGTCTGTCAGGGCAATTTTTTAAGCGATATTCTGCTTCATTTTCGTTTTGAAAACGGTATTTTTCCGGCTCTGTTGAAACCATAAGATTTCAACAAATCGCGGATCACCCGGTATCGGAGGGGACCGTGCCTGTCTCCCCGAACCGCCCCCGTGTTTTGTGATTGTGTTGTATTACCTTTTCTGGATTATCGCTCCAGAGGGGATGCTACCGCGGCGGGGGCAGAGGCATTACGTGCCGGACCTGAAAGAGCATTGAGAAAAATATTGTGAGGATTCGCCTGAAAATGGAATTAAACAGATGTGCGTAGTGAATGTTTATACCTCTTAGTTATTTGCGATGAACCCCGCCGCCCCCGACGGGGCGCCCCCGCGGCGGATTAGTATCTGTAAGTTTATTTGCAAACATGGCACAGCCCCGCCGTGCCTCGGAGAGGCCCTGATGCGGGGGATCCTCCTGAAATTGCATGGTTTAATGATTTTCATGATTAGGGTGCGAACTCCGTTCATTCCCGCTTCAACAGAGTCATTTTTCTTATATTTATAAAATCCATGAGCTGTTGTTCACGATTTTGGGCAATCTTGCCTGCCGGTAAGAGCCAGTCCGGGACCGTATGGGGCTCCTTCAGGCTTCAGTAGTACACCGGGCACTCATCACCTGCCCTCCCCTGGACTTCAGGAATGCCCGTGAGAATTAAAAAGCGGGAATGCATACGCAGAAACAGGAATATTTCACGAGGTAACTATGAAGGTAAGTATCGTTTATCACTCGTATTCCGGAATCACCCGCGGGATTGCTGAGAAGATCCAGAAAGCCTGCGGGGGAGATCTCATTGAGGTGAAACTGAAACAGGACTATTCCTCAATTACTGCGTACACTCTGGGATGTTACCGTGCGATGAAGGAAGAATACGACCAGATCGAACCGGAGACCATCGATGTCTCGATATCCGACCTGGTTGTCATCGGCACACCGGTCTGGGCTTTCAAGGCCACGCCGGCGATCAATGCCGCGATTGCCGCTTTAAAAGGGTGTGACGGGAAAAGAGCCGTTATCTTTGCTACCTGCGGGAGTTCTGCAAAAGAAACCCTCCCGATCCTGAAAAAAGCCCTTGAGGCTAAAGGGGTGGCCGTTGTCGGGCAGTTCGTGCTGACCAGGAAAGAGATCGGGGAGGAGCAGAAGGTTAAGGCACTGATTGAACGTGTAAATGCGGCAAAGAACGTCTGAGCCAGCTCATTATCCAATCAGGAAAAAAAAGATATCAGATTAATTTCTGCGTCTCCTGGCGACATATACCAGACCGACGAGGCCTATCATAAAAGCCACTGGCAGGGCGAGTGAGGGGAATTCCGGGACAGGTGTCCCCTGGCTACAGACACCATCCACGTTACACACACCACCTGAGCAGCCTGTGCCGGGTGGCAGGTTTACATGAATACATTGATCTTCAGTGTCGCAGATTTCGGCAGTGCACTCGTTACCGTCGTCTTCACAGGTGCACTCGTTGTCGTAGCAGAAGCTGATATGGCTCAATCCAGCGGGTTTTCCACTGGGGTTTGTAGGTGTAGCAAGACTGCTGTCCCCGTTTGATGGGGGAGAATAATAATAGACGTTTGCTCCAACAGATCCTCCTTTCATGATAACGCCACCAATCGGGAAGGACGAACTCCATGTAACAAATGGATCAGCTGGATCAAAATCCCAAAGGATGTTTCCTGCCGCAACGGGATTTGGAGGATCAAACTTAATTCCCTGCTCAAATCCCAGATCCACACAGGTAGGATTATCATTCCATTCATCTGGCGTTACTGAATTGTAACTTACCGGTGTGGCTGGCCCAAAACAGCATTTATCAGAACTAATGGGATCAGCTTCACAAATGGGGTCACAACTGTAAAATGCAACTACAGGTGTTGCAATAATGCACAGGGCCGCTATCAGCCCAAGTAAAGTAACACGGTTCATTCCATAACCTCGCGAACAGACAACTACAGATGGAGTCCGGTACCCCGAACGCATGTGGTATCGCCACAGGTAAATATAAAAATATGTCCAGTTTTCAAAATATGTTACAAAATCTGAAACTTTTTTTATTGGCAGGCATCCTTTGAGAAGACGTTGATAAAAAGGCCGCTTAAAAAACTGTAAAAAAATATCGAGTGAAAATTGTAGTGGCATGGGTATAACCTGTTCACCTGACAGGAAAATGGAGGGCTGTCCAGGACAAGTTTATTTCCTCTCATCGGCTCGCACAATCGATCCATGCTGGGATCCGCCCAGTCAGCGAATGCAGATCTCGAAAATTATAAGGATCAGGAACAGACAGGGCGACTGAAATAGCGCTGCCGGTTAAAAATCGCAATGAATTTCCCATAGGATAAGCGGAAGCCGGACGGGTTCATGAAATTATCCGGCTCTTAAAAATAAAACCGTTCATCCCTCCGTCCTCATCATTTCTTAAGTATCAGATCCTGATAACATTATGTCGGCAATACCAGGGTGCTTGAAATGTGTTCCCCAGAAGTGTGGAAAAAAAGTGACCACGATCTCTGCGTGAACTTTGCGGCATTCATGGGACATGCATTGAAAGCCGGAAAATAATAAAATATTGCCGGCTTTCTGGAATACCTGAAATACCGTATCTCAGCGGGTCCCCTTCTCATACCCGGCACGGACGACCAGGACGGGTTTTCGTGTTCTCCTCACCAGCGTAAAGGTCGTACTCCCCACCAGCATTTCCCTGACCCGGTCTGTCCCGTAGGCACTCATGGCGATCAGGGATACATCATCCTCCTTTGCAACTGACAGGATCATCTCAGTGGGATCTCCCACCCGTACATGAAGATTTACGGAAATACCGGAACCAGTGAGATCCTTTTTTATGTCTGCAAGCCGAGTCTGGGCATCCCCGACAGCTGTTTCAATCCCCTGGTGTGATTCGGCCCGGTTGACAACATGCAGGAGGACGATCGTTTGTATTGCCGGAATAGTCTTAATGAAAGATAATGTATCGATTGCCGACGGTGAAAAATCGGTAGGTACCAGTATTTTTGAAAACAGTTTCATAGAGGAAGGGTCAGAGCATACGCTGGTGTTTTCCTGTGCCGGGTTGAAGTGCATGATGAGAACATTCGTATGTGCATGCCTGATCACCGAAGATGATACACTGCCCAGCAGTAGTTCCTGGATCGGGTTAATGCCCCGGGCACCCATGACGATAAGAGATACCTTGTTTGTTTCTGCAGCTTCCAGAATTGCGCTGGAAACAGTTCCCTGGGTTATTAGATTTACTATCACATCGACGTTGATATGGACTTTCAGACCAAGATTTTCCAGAAACTCCTTCTTTTCTGTCATGAGGAGCTTTGTATTCTCGATATATGGTGTGTGACTCCATCCCAGTTTCGATGGGTGGGTTGCATCCACCACATGCAGGAGCACCACCTCCTCTATCCCGGGAATCTCGCTGATACAATCAAGTATCCTCTGTGAATACGCGGAAAAATCAAGAGCTACCAATACCTTCCTGAACATTGTACCCATCCTACTGTGTAATCCCCATGATACGTAATAAAAAGATCATTCCGGAAAACCAAAGAAAATGGCTGCACCGATTACGGAATGCCTTGTTAGCCCGGGGCGACACCGCAATTCGCTGGCTGAACGGGGTGAAAATGCCGGAAATAACGATCAGAACAGGCCGGATACCCTATGAAAAAAAGTCCTTGATCGGGAAACAATAATGGTTCCTTAGTGTTCCTTCCTGGCGTCCGGACAATCCTTTATCGGCTTTCGCACAAAAAGTATTCCGGTTACCATGAATACGACAACGACAGCGTGCGGTGTACTATCCGCACTCCTCCTCCTCGCTTCTATCTGCATATCGGTATCTGCCTATTCTTCCGAAGCAACCAAACTGTATACCGCAGGCCGTGACCTTACCGGGACAGGAAATTATACCGGTGCGGTGGCGGCATACAATAATGCAATTACGCTTGACCCCTCGTATTATGAAGCATGGGACGGGATGGCGGATGCCCTCAACCGCAACGGACAATTCAATGACGCGCTCGCCGCTTCCAACCACTCTCTTGAGATATATCCCGGCTATGTAAATGGATGGATAAACCGTGGCCAGATACTCTATAACATCGGATACTGGTACGAGGATGTGGCGCATGATACAGCAACTGCGAATGCCCTGTACGCCGAACAGCTGACTGCATTTGAAAAAGCCATTTCTCTGGATCTCGGCAATGCTGAGGCATGGTTTAACAAAGCGTATGCCCTTGCCGGTATGCAGCGGTATGATGAGGCAATCGCTGCATTCGATCAGGTCAGGGTTATCGATCCATCCTATCCAAATCTCCAGAAAAACCGGGAGATTGCTGTACAACTCCGGGACGCGACTGGCAGTTCTCCCGTTACAACCGGTCCTGCAGGGCAGGCAACGGTTTCAAAAACTATCTCTCCGGAATCCTCTGTCCAACAGCCAGACAACACACCTTCCCGGCCAGTTCCCGTGAGTGGTATTACAGGCTTCATCGCGGTACTTGGTGCTGGCATCCTTATCCTGCAACGAAAATAATCTTTTTTTGGGTAAAGTGTTATTTTAGTTCCTGAAATCTCATATGAAAACGATCAAAAAATCGGCTTTGTAGAAACCCTAAGTTTTCAACAAATTGCAAAGCCCTATTATCGGAGGGGACAGTGCCTGTCCCCCCGAACCGCCCTTGCGCTTTGCGATGGTGTTGCATTACCTTCTCTGGAATTATCGCTCGAGGGGATGCCACAGCGGGGACTCCTGTAATACGATAAGGTCGTATTACTGTGTTCAACCAGGGGATTACCTGAATGAAAAAAGGTGAACGTTTTCATTAGTTTTAGTGCATTTTTCTCTATCACTTTTTCTCGTCTGAATATGATATCTATTTTCGGGTTTTCATAAGCACTTTATCCCCTGTTTTTTTCCCATGATTTCCGATATTTTTTTAATGGGTTGTGGGATTTTTGTGCATATCCGGCAGTAGTGTTTTCCCCAAAATCCCCGTGAACGGATTTCTGTTTCCGTGTATGGCGATAAAAAAAAAGGTGACCGTGTATCACGGGTTTGCCAGCAGGCGCGAGATGTACACGCGGGCCCACACGAACGATACAATACCCCCGAGTATATCCCCGGCAACGATCCCCCACCAGACCCCGTGCTCGCCATACCCGAGCACAATCCCGATCAGGTAGGCAAAGACTGCTATGAAGACCAGGTTCCGCAGGACTGTCATGACCAGCGATGTCATCCCCTTGCCTGTTGCCTGGAAGATCGACCCCGACATGACACCCGGCGGGATGAACGGATAGAAGAAACACATGATTGCAAGGAAGGCTGCAATCTCCGGCCCGAGGTGGGCGCTTTCGGGTGAATAGGTGAAGATAGCAGAGATCTGCCTGGCAAAGAGATAGGTGATGACACTGGTAACAAGGGCAATGGAAATCCCAAGCGTGACCGAGAAGGTATGGGCCGTCCTGACATTTTCGAATTTCCGTGCACCATAGGCAGCTCCGGCCACTGAGATAACTGCAGTACCTATGGCAATCATGGGAATGATGGCAAAAAACACGACCCGCCATCCCGCGGTATAGACTGCGACAGCGTCAGTACCTGCGGTTGCGACAAGCAGCCCGTTAATGAAGATCGCGAGGATCGACATGAGGAAGAACTCGATACTGGCCGGCAGGCCAACGCCGAGGATGTCCCGGATGGTCTTCCCGTCCCACGAAAATGCCTTGTAGGAAATCGTAACATAGGTGTCTTTTTTAATGAAGAACCAGTAGAGCAGTACGCCCGAGACCATCACAAGAGAGATGATCATCCCCCAGGCGGCACCGGCGATGCCCATGCCTGCCGTGTAAATGAGAAGGGGGTCGAGGACCATGTTCAGGACCGAGGATGCGCCCATGACATACATAGCCCGTTTCGCATCTCCTTCCGCCCTGAGGATCGCGTAGCCGATATTGGTGAAGAGGAGAAGGACCATTCCCAAAAAGACGACCTGCCCGTACTCGGTAGCAAGCCCGGCAGTCTCTCCCGCCCCGAAAAGGCTGACGATCGGGCCGGTGAGGAGGATCAGGGGAACGGTGAAGATTGCCGACAGGATAAGGACAAGCAGGAGAGCATGTACCGCTGCGTTATCAGCACCAACCCTGTCCTTTGCACCGATGCGGCGGGAGATAACGGAAGCAACACCTGCCCCCAGCCCGTTGCTCAGCCCGATGAGGATCATAAAGAGCGGGGTAACGAACCCGACTGCAGCAAGAGCGTTTGAGCCAAGGCCTGCGACCCAGATAGCATTGACGATGTTGTAGGTCGACATTAAAAACATCGCGACGATCATCGGTCCGGAAAGCTTGATGATGGCCCTCTTTGGATCGCCCATCAGGACTGCAATGCCTTCCGTCGCACCATTTTTGCGGCCGGGCTCCGGCACGGTGTCATGAGAATTATTCGTCTTCGTCATGACCATCTCCAGCGTTTTGCATGCTCCAGTGGCTGTTTTCTGCGACCGTACGCATCAGGGTCCTGAGGGTGTGCCTGTCCTCATCGGGAAGACCGGCGCAGATCTGCTCCTCCCATTCCCGGTCAATAGCCTGCAACAGGGGTGCTGCCTTCTCGCCTTTTTTTGTGAGGAAGAGACGGACTGCCCTGCGGTTCCCCGGATCGACAATTCGCCGGATATACCCGGCTTCTGTTAGTTTTCTGACCGACCGTGCAATGGTCCCCTTGTCAAGGTGGTAGTGCCGGACAAGGGTTTCCTGCATGATGTTCTGCTCTTTGTAGAGGAGCATCAGGACCGGGAACTGGCCGGCAGAAAGACCCATCGGCCTGAGCCGGTCGTTGAGAAAGACAAATCGCCCCCGGCTGGTAATGGACACTATTGCCCCGAACGGGATCTCTCCGGAAAGAGGTGATTTCATAAGCACCAGTAAAGGTGGTGTGCCCTGGGAATAAATGTTGTCAATGCAACAATTAATCCGGCGTATCTCCTCCTGACAGCTGGATATCCCGATTTTCCCCTCCCGTAGATCCAGATCCACGAGCACCCTGACTTCCCGGATTCCCCAGTTGCCAGTCGGATGCCACAGTACTATGAACTACTCCACTGTGGTACTGCCAGCTATGTAAAACACTTACTGGCTGCCTGCTATTTCCGGAAGATAGTATCATCAAACATTCTCCGCTACGAACTTCAAAGTCCCAATACCAGCTGGACTGCGGTCGGGTATTTTCGTGCTATCGCATACGCGATTGCCCGGGAAACCCAGAATTTCCCCGTTTCCATCGTTCGCAGCCTGATGATCTCCCCCAGTGTTATCAGGGCTTCACATGCGGCAGCGTCGGCACATCAGCAACTGTCAGGTACGTCAGGGGATATGAAGAAAAGCATCGGGGAGCCTGAGCCGGCGGTGCAGCTCATCGGGGAGTCTCTCTGCCAGAACAGCAATAACATTCCTGTCAAAAGAATACGGCTCGCCATTTTTTGTGGTTGCACGAGGTATCTCTTCATCAAGCAGCAGGGAGAGGGATTTTCCGGTCCCGTACAACCCCTTCGTTGTTCTTTCCGATTTCCATGCTAT
>Ga0209705_10001378_pt1 | contig 12827 bp, 8 predicted proteins | sample PPLLaktember2015_5_FD_187262 | JGI IMG/M metagenome (GOLD analysis project Ga0209705, IMG submission 187262) | Freshwater sediment microbial communities from Prairie Pothole Lake near Jamestown, North Dakota, USA - PPLs Lake P8 Core (1) Depth... | ecosystem: Environmental > Aquatic > Freshwater... | reverse complement strand
ATCCCCGTAGCGCTACCATCTGGAATTCCCAGGTTTCCCCTGATTTAAGTGCCACTTAAGAGGTCGGCTTTTTCTCACCTTTGGGCAAAGGTAGGCAACTTTAGGCGTTTTGTGTCACCAGAATGTCACCGATTCTGGTGGCAGGGGAGGAGAGGTCTGCCCTTACGTGCCTCACTTAAACTGAGCCATTTTTAGCGATTTTGTCCACATTTTGTCCAAACGGATTTCTGGAGAGGAGCCTGCCTCCCTCGAATTGACTTCTCCTTTTCGCTTTGATATAGGTTGAACCACAAACAATCGGATAGGAGGGGATAAATGAAACGCAGTGTTTTTGGAGTTTGTATCGCTGTCTTGATGTTTTCCATAGCCGTCCAGGCACAGACCTCTGGCCCTCAGCCGAGTCCAGAACACAAAAAATTAGAGGTCTGGGCAGGAACCTAGACAATTCAGGGAGAAGGTAAGGATAGTCCCGCTGGCCCCTCATACAAATTTGATTGGACTATGCAGGGCCGTTGGCTACCAGGAGGTTTCTTTTTAGAAGTCCATGGCTCATTAAAATATCCAGACGGTGAGGACCGCTGGCTGGAAGTCCTTGGCTACGACCCCATCAAAAAGACGTATGTCGGTTATGTCTTCAATTACAACGGAACTTCATTCATCTATACGATGACATTGAGTGACAGGACCTGTTTTGAGAACGGCACATCTTATTCCCCTGACGGGAAAGGCACAAAGTGGCGGCAGATATGGAATTTTGCTCCTGATTTGATGTCTGTTACGGGAAAGAGAGAAATCGAGAAGGACGGAACATGGTGGACTGAATTTGAGGCTAAGGGAGCCAAGACCCAGGCGAAGTGATTATGTTGAGAATCAACGAGGGGAAGATGAAAAAGCTTCTCTGTGTCATCCCTTTGGCCGTCCTGCTTTGTTTTGCGTTCGCCTGCCAGAACAAGGCCGAGAAGGCAGAGCTTGAGAAGTTCAGAGCACAGGCGAAGCTCGAGGAGCAGAATATCGAGCTGATTAAGAAGCTTTTTGGAGAACTCAGCAATAGAAATGCCGAGATATTTTATGAGTTGTATGCACCCGACTCCAAATACTACTTTCCGTCAAGAATTACCACCCCCATTTCTCGCGATGACGAGGCCGCCCAGGCCAAGATGTTCTTTACAGCTTTCCCCGACGTCACCAGCGAGGTAGCGGACATATTCGCTGTCAAAGACCTGACCATCGCGAGGACTATCGTTCGCGGCACCCATCAGGCTGAAATGGAAGGAATCCCAGCGACGGGAAATAAGGTCGAGTTCAGCGCCCTATTAGTTTTCCGTATCAAGGACGGCAAAGTAGTGGAGGAGTTCGAGGAAGCCGATATGCTGGGTTTTATGCAACAACTCGGCATGGAGCTTAAGCCGAAGGAAGCAGAGAAGAAATAGCAATTGTGGCAGACCCTGGCTGGGCTGAAGAAGCAGGCTCAGACCCTTTTAAATAGATATTAGCTTCTAGTTAAAAGGAGGGTTTTCATGAAACACATTGCTATTGCAGTTTGCGTGGTGGGCTTGCTCTTTGGCGGCATCATCTTGGCTCAGACACAGACCGAGAGGGTGGAACAGGAGTTGATAAAACTGGAGAATGAATGGGGCGAGGCTATCGTCAAACGCGACGCGGCATCAATCGACATGTTAATGGCGGACGAATTTATAGCGATATATGATGGTTCCGCCTTTACAAAGGCTCAATACTTTGAGTTCGTAAAATCCATGAAAGAAGAGATACTCTCCTTTGTAATGGACGAATGGCAGGTCCGCGTTTATGGAGACGCAGGAGTGGCCATGGCCCGTAGCACCACGAAAACGCGATTGGCGGGTAAAGAGACGACCAATAAATTGCGATTTACTGATACCTGGGTCAAGCGTGATGGTCGCTGGAAGTGTGTGGCCGCGCATAATTCGACCATAGCCCAGAAATAGGGCCTCGGGAACGAACATAATTAACAATCGCTGGCTGACCGAGTAGCGGTCAGACTGAGTGGCTTCAGGCGTAACCGATGCTAGTCAGTTCTACACAACCTTGACAAATTCCGGAGCTAATTGCTCCGGCAAAAAGAAAATGATAAGGGTGAACGCTGGGATTGCGATCGCTCTCTTCATTCCGGTGCCGGATCAGGAGGCATTACATGCTTCAGCTTCTCTACCTTAGCGAAAAGTGGAGCCCAAGGCAAGAGTCGGCCCCGGCGGGCTATCCTTCGCGGCGCCTTTCGCAGCCTGAAAGATCGGGTCCATGCTTTTTTAGAACCCGGAATATACCCAAGACCGCTTCGAGGATCTCGATCGAGTACCATCGGAAGAAGTCCTTTGTTATAATAGACCTATTGAAGGAATCTCAAAGGTGGTTGAATAGAGCGTGATCCTCATAAAAAAAACGTTGTACCTACCGCTATTCCTGATGGCCCTGGCGATATCCGTCTCTTCGGCTGACAAGCCGAACCTGCCGGAGCGCCATGAAAAGTGGCTCAACGAGGAGGTCGTCTATATCATCACTTCCGTGGAGAAGGATGTTTTCTTGAGGCTTCGGACGGACAGAGAACGGGACCTCTTTATCGAGGCTTTCTGGAACCACCGCGACCCGACGCCGAATTCACCGACGAACGAGTTCAAGACGGAACACCTCCGCCGCATTGCCTACGCGAACCGGCAACTCGGGCGGGAAGGAGCTGTTCCCGGGTGGAAAACCGACCGGGGCCGGATGTATATCTTGCTGGGCGAGCCCCTGGAAATCGAGCGGTACACCGGCAAATCCGGCATCTATGACTGCGAGTCCTGGTTCTATCAGGGGAAAACCGACCTGGGGCTTCCTTCCGCATTCAACCTCCTTTTCTTCAAGGAGAATGGGCAGGGGATGTATGAGCTCTACAGTCCCGTCCGCAATGGGCCCCAGGCCCTTCTTGCGGGTCACATCAGTGCCCCAGGCGATTTCGAGAGTGCCTACAACGCAATCTATGATATCGACGCGAGCCTGGCCATGATTGCCATAAACCTAGTGCCCGGGGAATCCGCCGGGGCCTTAGGCCGGCCGTCCATGGCCTCGGATATGCTCATCCAGAGAATCGAGACCCTGCCGTCCCGGACCGTCCAGGAAAGATATGCCCGGAAATTCCTGGAGTACAAGGATATCGTGGAAGTCGACTATTCGGCTAACTATCTCGACAGCGATAGCCTGATCAAGGTCTTCAGGGAGCAGTCGGGACTATACTTCGTCCACTATGCGATCGAACCCCAGCGCCTGTCCGTCAACCAGTACGAGCGAAAAACATATACAACCCTGAAGGTCAACGGCCGGGTCACGACCCCCGACGGCCGGCTCGTTTACCAGTATGACAAAACCGTATCCATCGATATGCCCGAGGCCCAAATGTCCGAGCTCAGCCGAGCGCCCTTCAATTTACACGATGTCTTTCCCCTCATCCCAGGGGATTACCAGCTCTCCGTTCTCGTCAAGAATGAGGTGTCCAAGGAGTTCTGGTCCGTCGAACAGTCCATCCGCATCCCGCAGAGTGGGCAAGCCGTTCAGATGACGCAGCCCCTCCTCGGGTATAAAGTGTCCCGCCTGGATGCGGCGCCGCGGAAGATCAGGGCGTTCCAGGTGGGGCCGTATCAGATCTTTTGCCAGCCGGGCCGGATCTTCACGGCGCAGGATACGCTGGCCGTCGCTTTCCAGCTCAACGAACTCTCCGCGGACCTCGCGCGGAGCGGCCTGGTCAAGCTCGCGTTCCTCAAGGACGGCCAGGTATTCCGCGAGATCACGAGGAAACCTTCTGAATTCCCGGATCTTCCCAACGCCCTCGAAGAAATTCCTCTGGCCGATTTCCCGCCCGCCCATTACCAGGTCAGGGTCTCGTTAATCAACGGGAGCGCCGAGGTCGTGACGGCGAGCGAGGAGTTCGACCTGACATTCGCCCCGTCCGTGGGCCGGCCCTGGTACTCATCGCGCGCCCTTCCCGAGCCGGGCGATCCCGTCTATTCCCAAATCACCGGCACCCAGTTCCTCAACCTCGGCCGGTACGAGGAGGCACGGACCTGCCTCGAGCAGGCCTTCCAGCAGAAGCCGGATTCCGCGGAGACGGCCTTAAACCTGGCCCGGATCTACTTGGTCCGCGCCGAGTACCCGAAAGCCATCCAGGTCCTTACGCCTTTCCTCGGCCGGGCCCAGGGTATCAAGTACGAAATGTATATGCTAGCCGGTGATGTCTTCCGCAAGTCGGGCGATTTCGCCAAGGCCGTCGAAGTCCTGAACATGGCCGTCTCCCATTACGGCGTCAATGCCTCCGTGCTGAACGCCATCGGCGAATCCTACTTGGGGCTGGGCGAACTCGCCGAGGCCCTGGCCGCGTTCGAAAAATCGCTCCAGTTGAGCCCGGACCAGCCCGAAGTCCGGAAAAAGGTCGAAGGGCTGAAGACAAAAAGATAGCATCGAGGGGCAAAAATTTTTGTTGACTTTTTGATTTTTCTTGTTTACTTTATTTTTACTTTGTTAACGTTCAAAACAAACTTATTGAAGAGCCTTGAAGCAAGGCATGATTAAATACAGCGCCCACCAAAAAGCTCAGACACGGGCCGGAAACGCTAAGTTCATCAGCGAAATCAATAAAGTTAAAGTCACCAACCTCATCCGGGATAACCACGGAATTTCTAGGGCGGCGCTGGCAAAAAAGAGCGGTATCAGCGCGCCCACTGTCTCTCGAATCGTCGAGACTCTCATCCGGGAAGGCCTGGTAACAGAAACCGGGATGGGTGTCTCCAACGGCGGCCGGAGGCCGACCCTCCTTAAGTTTTCCGGAGTGGACAACTTCATCATCGGGATCGACCTCGGAACGACGGACATCTTCGGGGTTCTGACGGACCTGGATGCCAGAGTCATAGCGGAGGCTAAGCACCCGACCCGGGTTGAGGAAGGTTTCCCGAGAGTCATGGAGAGGACCTCGGACCTCATCAACGAGCTCCGGAATCATCTTGGCGAGAAAAAGAGCAAGGTCCGCGGCATCGGGATGGCCATCGCCGGCCTCATCAACCGGGAGAGGGATATCGTCGAATTCTCCCCAAATTTCAAGTGGCACAGTGTCGACGTGCGGGCCGCTCTGCCCCAGGCGAGCGAGATTCCCGTCGTTTTTGACAACGTCACTCGCGTCATGGCCTTGGGTGAAATGTGGTATGGGGCGGGACGCAATTACCGGAACTTTATCATGGTCAACGTGGGTTTCGGCATCGGGGCCGGGATCATCGTTCAGGGGAGTCCCCTCTATGGCCTCAAGGGCCTGGCCGGAGAATTCGGGCACATCATTCTGGAAAAAGACTCCCCTGTCCAGTGCGGATGCGGCAACTTCGGCTGCCTCGAAGCGTTGTCCTCGGGAAGCGCCATAGCGAAAGCCGCGCAGAAGGAGCTGCGGGGCGGGGCCGTATCCGTCCTATCGGAGATGTGCGGCAAGGACCCGTCCCGCTTGACCGCGGAGATGGTCGTCAATGCGGCCAAGCAGGGCGACAGCCTGGCCTGGACGATCTTCGACCGGGCTGCCGAATACCTTGGCCTGGGGATCTCCGGAGTTATCAACCTCTTCAATCCCGAGGCCGTATTTATTGGAGGGGGAGTGGCCCAAGCTGGAGACATCCTTTTTAGTCGGGTTCGAAAAACGGTCAACGCCCGGGCCTTGAACAAGATCGCCTCGGACGTTGCCATTCTTCCGGCCAGCTTCGGATACAGGGCGGCCGTCATGGGGGCCATCTCCCTCATCCTCAGCGGAGTCGTCAACCTGGGCTTTGAGCAGACGCACTTCTTGTCGCCCGGGTGAGCCGGACCGATAGCCTAGAGCCACCGATCCGAGGGTATAGAAATGGCAAAAGGATCATTTGCGTTAAGTTTTCAGGAACATACTTTCTTAACGTTACTAATATTCTTGGCGATACTGCCCTTGTTTATAGTTTTAAACGGCAGTTCGTTTTTTTATTGGGAAAATCTTGTCGGGGAAAAATTCGGTTGAAGGAGGTAAAAACGGAGAAAAAGAGAATGCCAACAGCAAAGGTTCGGGTTTGAATTTTGGCTAAAAAAAGGAGGGAAAACGGCATGAAAAAGACAAAGATTATGCTTGTCATCATGGCCTGCCTTTCGCTTCTCTCGTTCGCCAACTCGCAAGAATTGCAGTCCGGCTCGATCAGAGGCCGGGTCATCGATGACAGCGGGCAGGCCCTTCCGGGGGTCTCTATCACGATCTCCGGGCCGGCGCTCCTCGGCAAAGTCACAGCGGTGACCAACGCCGAGGGGTTTTTCCGGGCCCCCAACCTGACTCCGGGAGCAGGCTACGAAATCAGGGCCGAGGTCAACGGTTTTGAAACGACCGTCCAGACAGGGATCATCGTCAACCTCGGCAAGACGATCTCGATCGAGATCAGGATGAAACCCTCGACGATCCAGCAGGAAGTCACGATCACGGCGCCGACGCCCACGGTCGACATCGTGAAATCGTCGACGTCCAGAACCATTACGAGCGACGTCATCGCCTCGCTTCCCCTGGCCCGCGACATTTACGTTCTCTTTTCAATCGTCCCGGGTGCCGTCGGCGGCGGCATCCATGGCGACGCGACTGGAGAAGTCGGCGCCGTCATGGACGGCATCCAAATGTCGGAGCCCGACGTCGGGGGAGTCGCCTTCGGCTATGATGTGGGAATCGCTTGGGACATGATGGAGGAAGCCGAGGTCGTGACGGCAGGCGCCAGCGCCCAGTTCTATGACAGCGCGAGCGGGCTGACCAACATCCTCATGAAATCGGGCGGAAACAAGTTTTCGGGCGAGGCCTCGGTCTACTATACGAACGAAAACCTATCCCAAATCCATCTTCCCGAACCGGACCTCCAGGCTCTCGACCTCGCTAAACCTTCGGTCCCGGTTTACATGATCGACACGGCCTTCGCTCTCGGCGGGCCGATCATCAAGGACAGGCTCTGGTTCATGGGTGAATTCCGCCTCATCAAGAGCAAGGAGACCGGCGATTTCCGGCCCACCGTGATCAACGGAAAGCAATTCAACAATTATGACCGTCTCTTTCCCAACTATGTCGGATTCCTGAAGCTTTCCGCCCAGCTGTCCAAGGACATCCGCGCCTCCGCCATGGGACATTTTTCCATGCAGGACGTCCCTTACTACTACAGCGGCTGGGGTCTCACCGACGAGGCCAACTACCACAACAAGCCCATCCGCTTCAACTACGGTGCCACGGTTTCGTGGACCGTCGACAGCAACACGATCCTCGACCTCCGCGCCGGCGGGCTGTATTTCAAGTGGACAGGCAGCACCACCGAAGCGGGCAATCCCGATGGGCCCGCTTTCTACGACGACTTCACCGGCTATAGCTGGGGGCAGGGGGGCGGCGAGCAATACACGTACAAGCCCAAGTTCAATGTCTCGCTGACCGGCACCAAGTTCCTGGACAACGTCCTGGGCGGAAACCACGAGCTGAAAGCCGGTTTGGAATATGAGAGGAACCGCGGCGACTGGGGTTTTTATATGAATCAGCCCCTGTTCTGGACCTACTACGATGGAAGCCCCTATTATTGGAGGGCTCTCAACGGCGGCGTGACCGACCCGGTCTATGGCGATGGCTCTCTCTACTACGCAACTATTGGAACCACGTACGGATCTGGCGCCGAGATCGGAATTACTTCCCGGATAGGCGGCTTTATCCAGGACTCATTCACCATCGAGCGCCTGACCATCAACCTAGGTTTGCGGGCCGACCACCTAGAGGCCTGGAGCCCGGGCCGGTCGAAGGGCGCGGCGACTGACCCCGTGGCCCTGGCGCTCGGTGCCACCTACTTCGAGCCCATCTACGGCATCAACCCTTATGGCGAGCTTTCGTACGAGACCTGGAACGACGCCTTTCCTTACGGTCTTTTCCTTTCTCCACGTTTCGGTCTGACTTACGACCTCTTCGGCGACGGAAAGACGGCTCTGAAGGCCTCGTTCACGCATCAGCAGGAGGGCTTCCCCACGGGGACGTTCTCGGCCATGTATCCCCTGACCTGGCGGGGCTTTACCTGGAACTGGTGGGACGACAACGGAAACGGCGTCCCGGATGTCCCGGGCGCGACCGGCGACCACTACGAGGAGGCCTACGGGGAAACTCCTCTGATCTTTCTCTCCAAGGCTTATCTGGACGCCATCGATCCCAATGTCAAGATGCCCTACGTGAATGAAATCACGGTCGGCATCGAACACGAGCTCGTCAAGGACCTCAACGTGGGCGTCCGCTATATCCGCAAGGACCGCAAGAGGGTCCTGGCCAGCGTCCTCTGGGATAAGCCGACCGGCAGGTATTGGTACACTCATGACTTAGCCCCCGAGTGGTGGATCCCCTTCACGACGACTGTTCCCGAGAGCGGCAGTTTCCCCGCCCAGAACGTGACCATGTACTTCCTGTCCAACGACGCACCCCCCCAGAACTACCGCCTGACCAACGTCCCCGAAGGCTCCATGAAATACAACTCCGTGGAGGTCAGCTTGGATAAGAGGCTGTCCAACGGCTGGCAGCTCGGCGGCTCCATCAACTTTTCCAAGAGCACCGGGAACTACCCCGTGGGCTACGCCTCCTGGGCTTCGGCCTACACGTTCTCCAACGCGAACTCTTTTGTCAACCGCGATGGCGAGCTGCCTTACAGCCGGCCCCTCCTGGTCAAGCTCTACGGCACATTCAGCTTACCCTACCAGTTCATGTTGTCGTTTTATTACGTCCACGCTGACGGCTCGCCCTGGGGACGGACGGTCACGGTCCTCCCGCCGGCGGCCTGGGCGGAAGCCAACAACGCCGCGACGTATGAGTACACCATCAACGTCGAAAAGCCCGGAACCCGGCGGAATGAGTCTTCAGACAGCCTCGACCTGAGACTCGAGAAAACCTTCAAGCTCGGCCCCGGCACGATCGGGGCTTACGTAGACATCTTCAACCTTCTCGGCTCCTACACGCTGACGGTTGCCAAGAATCCCGGCGGGACTTGGGAGCCGGACGACGAGAACACGACGGCCGGCACCTATACGGTCGGTAATATCGGATTGCGCGGCTTCTCCGGCTCCCGTCAGTTCAGATTCTCCGTGCTCTACAGGTTCTAAAAGCTTCCTGATCGCACGCGGCGGGGGAGGGGCCGCAGGGCCCTTCCCCCGAGTTCTTCCGGGAGGGGATGAGGCATGCCCAAGGGAACCATGTCGCCCCGCTCGACCCGATCCGGCGGCTTTTATCTGATTGAACGCTGGGGCGGCGTATGATAATGAAGTTGTTTTAGGAGGATCGGAATGAGACAGGCCATCATGACATCTCCGGGCGAGATCGAGTTCAGGGACGTGCCCGTTCCGAAGCCAGGACCAACCCAGGTCCTCATCCGCGTCAAGTCCATCGGCGTCTGTGGGTCCGACGTCCACGTCCGGCACGGCCGCCACCCGTTCACGTCCTATCCGGTCGTCCAGGGCCACGAATTCTCGGGCGTCGTCGAAGTCGTCGGGAAGCGCGTCCGGAATATCAAGCCCGGATTGAAAGTCACGGCCACTCCCCAGATTGTCTGCGGCTGCTGCGGTCCCTGCAGGCGCGGGGATTACCATATCTGCGACGTCCTCAAGGTCCAGGGCTTCCAGGCCCCCGGCTGCGCCCAGGATTTCTTTGTAACTGAGGCGGCGAAAATCGTTTCCCTCCCCGCGTCCTTCAGCTTCGAACAGGGCGCTCTTGTCGAGCCGACGGCCGTCGGGGTCCATTCGGTCGCCCGGGCGGGGCGGGTGGCCGGAGCGAATGTCGCCGTCCTCGGCGCCGGACCCATCGGCAACCTCGTCGGCCAGGTCGCCCGGGCCATGGGGGCGAAGGTTCTGATCACGGACATCAGTCCCTTCCGTCTCAACATCGCCCGCCGGTGCGGTCTCCGTTTGGTTTCCGATGCGAAGTCGGAGAGCCTGGAGGACGCAGCAGCCCGCGTGTTCGGGAAGGCCGGTTTCCGCACGGCCTTCGAATGCGCCGGGGCCGAGGCCGCCGTCAGCTCGGCCATCGGGGCCATCCAGAAAGGCGGCACGATCGTGGCCGTCGGCGTTTACGGAGACCGGCCTCGTCTCAACATGGGCTTTCTCCAAGACCGCGAGCTGACGCTCGCGGGGACGCTCATGTACCAGCGCAAGGATTTCATCAAGGCAGTTCGCCTGATCCAGGACAAGCGGGTGCTCACTAGGCCGCTGGAGACCACGCATTTCCCCTTCGAGGCCTATAGAAGCGCCTACGATTACATCGACCGCGAGGGGGAGAGGTCGATGAAGGTCTTTGTCGACCTTTAGACCGGCGTCGAGGAACGGAAAGAACTGGACGCAAAGACCATATTTATTCGGAGGATAGAGAGCATATGAAGCCGTTCAACTACCACCAGCCAACGGAAATCCGGTTCGGCCGGGGCCGCCTGAAGGAAATCCCCGCTTCGGTCTCCCGTCTGGGCGGCCGCTGTCTGCTCGTGACCGTGCCCGATTCTCCCGAGTTTGGCGGCCTTTTCGGCAAGGTCAAGGGGCTGCTGGCCGAGGCCAGGATACCCCTGGCGCATTTCGCCGGGGTCGTCCCCAACCCGACCACCGATGTCGTGACGTCGGGGGCCCGGATGGCCAGGGATTTCAAAGCGGACGTGATCCTTGGGCTCGGCGGCGGCTCGAGCATGGATACGGCCAAGGCCATCGCGGTCGAAGCGACCCACCAGGGGACGGCGTGGGACTATCTTTTTTTTCGGGAGAAACAGCCTACGGATAAGACACTGCCGGTCGTCGCCGTGACAACGACTTCCGGGACCGGATCCCACGTGACCCAAGTGGCGGTCGTCACGAACCCCGCCGAAAAGAACAAGTCCGCGCTCTACCACTCACTTCTCTATCCGCGGACGAGCATCGTCGACCCCGACCTTATGCTCACGGTGCCCGCCCGGGTGACTTCCGCGACGGGGTTCGATGTCTTCGCCCACGCCTTCGAAAGCTACCTCAACCCCGGTGGATCCCCCTATACGGACATGATGGCCTTGGAGGCCATAGCGATCGTCTCGAAGTTCCTGCCCGCGGCTGTCAAGAACGGCCGCAATCCCGAGGCCAGGGAACGGATGGCCTGGGCCGACACTCTGGCCGGTCTCTGCATCGCCAACTCGGGCGTAACCCTGCCCCACGGCATCGGGATGGCCATCGGCGGGCTCTATCCTCACATCTCGCACGGCGTGGCCCTGGCCGTTGTCTACCCCGCGATACTTCGTTACAGCTACCGGGCTGCGCCGGCGAAATTCGCCGCCGTGGGCCGGATCATGGACAAGAGGCTTGCCGCCGAAACCGGCCTGAAAGCGGCCGAGAAGTCGTGCGCCGCTATCGAGCGCTTCATCCGGAGGGTCGGGCTGGGCCTCAAGCTCCGAGAACTTCAGGTGCCCAAAGAAGAGCTGGCCGCGCTCGCGTTGCAGTCTCTCGTACTCCCCGACTACCGGAACCATCCCAAGATCGCTACCCTCGACGAGGTCACGAAGATCCTCGGCGAGAGCCATTGACGAGACGGGCTGCGCGTCAGCGAGGAGAAACCGTGAGTAAACGTCTGCTGTTGTCCTTTGTTTTGGCGTTCGGCATTCTAGCGGGAGAGCCTGCTGAACTTCGGTCCCAGGCTGAACGAAAGGGCCCCCTGGCCTGGTGGACCTTCAATGACGGATTGGCGACTCGGTCGGCGCTCGATGTGGCGAGCAGCGTCCCGGATGCGGTCGAAGGGCATTTCCAGTTTGTCCCTGGGATCTCCCGAACCGGCCTTAGGTTCGACGGCTACACCACCCGCGTCATCCGAAAAGAAAACAAGGCCCCGCGCCTGGGGTCGGCGTTCACGATGGAGGCCTGGGTAGCTCCGGCCGCCCTGCCCTGGAATTGGTGTCCCGTCCTGAGCCAGGAAAAGGATGGGCTCGTCGGCTATTCCTTTGGGATCGGGCCCCAAGGCGAATTCGGCCTCAGGGTCTCAGTCCGCGGCGAGTGGAAGGAGTGCCTGTCCGCCACCAGGATTCCCCTCAGAAAATGGTCACATATTGCCGCCCTGTTCGACGCCCGGAGGGGCATTGCGTTGTTCCTCGACGGCCGGGAGGCGGGTTCGCTGGATTTCCAGGGGATACCAGCCTACGCCGGAAACGCCGACCTCTGGATCGGGATGAACCCCGAAAAGAGAAAGCCTTCGCACATCGTCGGGCAGGGTGCCGGAACGGTCGAAGGCTGGTGGGCGTTCGACGGGATTATGGACGAGATCAGGATCTCCGATCGGGCGCTCTCCGCTGAAGAGTTGAGAAAATCCTATGAAGCTGTACGGCCGGCCTCAGGCCCCGATTTTGCACTTCCCCGACTGCCTTCCGGTCCTCAAGGCCCGGGGCGTTTCGGAGCGTATTACACGAAGCTTAGATACGATGACGGCTGGGACGCGCTGTGGCCCGTCGGCTCGGCCGCGGACATCGTCGTCCAGTTCGACGATTCGCCGGTCCGTGTCATCTTCTGGCGAGGAACGCGCTACGGTCCGGCCTGGGTCATGGAGAACGGGCAGTGGATTGCCGACCAAAGTGTTGAAACATGGGATGGAATCGAGGGCTGCTACGAGCACATGGAAGACCCGCGATGTCTCTATTCCCACGTCCGGATCCTGGAATCGAGCGAGGCCCGGGCCGTGGTCCACTGGCGCTATGCCCCCGTGAGTTCACGCAACCACTTCTGGCGGGTTGACGAGAAGTCGGGCTGGGGATTGTGGGTGGACGAGTATTATTATTTCTATCCCGATTTCACGGCCG
>Ga0209705_10001377_pt1 | contig 12835 bp, 11 predicted proteins | sample PPLLaktember2015_5_FD_187262 | JGI IMG/M metagenome (GOLD analysis project Ga0209705, IMG submission 187262) | Freshwater sediment microbial communities from Prairie Pothole Lake near Jamestown, North Dakota, USA - PPLs Lake P8 Core (1) Depth... | ecosystem: Environmental > Aquatic > Freshwater... | reverse complement strand
CCGGTGACGGCGACGTCGCACGCGCTGGCCGACTATCGCGCGCGCGGCGGCTACGCGACGCTCGAGCGCGTGCTGAAGACGATGAAGCCGGAGGACGTGACGAAGGAGGTCACTGCGTCCGGACTGCTCGGCCACGGCGGCGCGGCGTTCCCGGTGGGACGCAAGTGGGCGGTCATCAAGCTGAACGACGGCCTCCCGCACTTCCTGTGCTGCAACGCGGACGAAGGCGAACCCGGAACGTTCAAGGACCGCTGGATCCTCGAGAACGCGCCGCACCTGCTGCTCGAATCGATGCTGATCGCGAGCTACGCGCTGCAGGTGCGCAACGCGTTCGTCTACATGCGCGGCGAATTCGACCTGCCGAACCGCCGGCTTCAGGCCGCGATCGAGGAGGCCTACGACGCCGGCTATTTCGGCGCGACGATTCCGGGCACCGATTTCATCTGCGACATCTTTCTGTACCGCGGCGCCGGCTCTTACGTCTGCGGCGAGGCGTCCGGACTGCTGACTTCGATCGAGGGCAAGAAGGGCTATCCGCGCAACCGTCCGCCGCGGCTGACTGTGCGCGGCCTGTACCAGAAGCCCACCGTCGTCAACAACGTCGAGACGCTCGCCAACATCACCGGCATCATCCGCGACGGCGCCGAGGCATTCCGCAAGGTCGGTCTGCCGAAGAGCCCGGGAACGCAGCTGGTGTCGATCTCGGGGCATGTCGTGCGGCCGGGCGTCTACGAAGTCGAGCACGGCTATCCGCTGATGAAGCTCCTGAACGAGGACTGCGGCGGGATGCTCGGCGGGCGCGCGCTGAAGGCGCTGATTCCGGGCGGCATCTCGACGAAGGTGTTGACCGGCGCCGATTGCGCCGAGCTGACCTACGACCACGCGACCTTCGACAAGGCCGGCTCATCGCTCGGTTCCGGCGGAATGATCGCGATCGCCGACGGCACCTGCATGGTGCGCCTGCTGCAGGTGATGCTGAGGTTCTGGCACCACGAGTCGTGCGGTCAGTGCACGCCCTGCCGTGAAGGCATGGGATGGATGCACCGGATCATCGATCGCATCGTCGCCGGCCAGGGCCGGATGGAAGACATCGAGCGCCTGGTCGCGATCTCCGACGCGAATGACGGCACGACGATCTGCGGCATGGGTGATGCGGCGGGCTACGCAACGGTCGGCTTCATCGCGAAGTTCCGCGACGAGTTCGAATATTTCATCCAGCACAAGCGCTCCAGGTGCGGCGGCGTGCTCGAGGTGGCGCGTCCGGCCGAGGTGGCCCATGCCTGAGTTCTTCATCAACAGGCAACCGGTCCACGCCGAGCCGGGACAGACAGTGATGCAGGCCGCGCTCGCGGCCGGGCACTACATCCCTTACTTCTGCTGGCACCCGAACCTCTCGGTCGCCGGCAACTGCCGCATCTGCATCGTCGAGGTCGAGGACAGCAAGGGCGGGACCTGGATGGACATCGCCTGCAACATGCCGGTCGACGAGGGCATGCGGGTGTTGACCGACTCCGAAGGCGTGACGAAACGCCGCAAGGAGATCCTGCAGATGATCCTGCTGAATCACCCGGTCGACTGCGGCATCTGCGACAAGGCCGGCGAGTGCTCGCTGCAGGACTATCACTACGAATACAACGGCGAACGGCCGGTCTCGTTCGACCCGAAGGTGCAGGCGACGAAGTTCCATCCGTTGTCCGAGCGCATCGTGCTCGACAACGAGCGCTGCATCCTGTGTTCGCGCTGCGTCCGCTTCACGAACGAAGTTTCGGGCACACACTCGCTCGGCATCCAGCACCGCGGCGACCACTCGCTGATCCGGGCGTCCGAGGATGGCGCCTTCGGTTCCGACCCGTATTCCGACAACGTCATCGACATCTGTCCGGTCGGGGCGCTGCTGTCGCGGAATTTCCTGTACAAGTCGCGCGTCTGGTATCTCAAGGCGACTCCCTCCATCTGCCCGGGCTGCGAGCGTGGCTGCAATGTCGACATCTGGCATCGGCGGTCGGAGTGGAAGCTCAACGCGCTCGATCCGCGGCAGAACGCAAGCATCGACCGCGTGACGCCGCGCGAGAACCCCGCCGTCAACGGCCCGTGGATCTGCAACAAGGGCCGCGACCTGGCCGCGATCTTCGAGCGCCCGCGCGCCGAGCGCGCGATGCTGAAAGGCACGCCGGTCGAGCTGCCGCTGGCGATCGATGCGGCCCGCGCGCTGATCGCGTCGGCCCGGCGCCCGGTCGCGCTGGTTTCCAGCTGGGCATCGAACGAGGAACTGGCGGCGTTCAAGTCGACGCTCGCCAACCGCTTCGCGTGTTTCGTCAAGTCGGACTGGACGCCGCAACCGGGCGAACGCGTCGAGGACGACGTGCTGATCAAGCCCGACAAGAACCCGAACGCGAAGGCGGCGCGCGCACTGTTCGGCGCGGCCCCGATCGCGTTCCCCGACGGGACCGATCTCGTGCTGGTCTGGGGCGAGGGATTTTCCTTCACGCAGTTGCCGCGCGGCGCAAGCGTCATCTACCTGAATTCCTACCTGCAGCCCGAAAACGGCCATGCGGACGTGTTCCTGCCGCTCAGCATCCAGACCGAGCGCCGCGGCCGCTACACGAACTTCGAGGGCACCGTCAGCAACTTCGAGCCTTGCTTCGGCAAGAAGGCGACGGTCGCCGATGCCGAACCCTTGTTTGCCGCGCTCGCGACGCACGAGGCGATCGCATGATCCAGGACCTCGTCGTCTACCTCGTATTCATCGGCTACGCGATCGCGGTGCTGATGGGCTTCGGGATCATCCTGACCTGGGTCGAACGCAAGCAGTCGGCGGTGATGTCCGACCGCATCGGCGCGAACCGCGCGTACATCCGCATACCGTTCACGCAGGTGAAGCTGATCTGGTGGGGCCTGTTCCACGGCATGGCCGACGGCATGAAGATGCTGCTGAAGGAGGACTTCAAACCGAACTCCTACGACTGGTACGCGTATGCGGTAGCGCCGTGGGTCGTGTTCACGCCGGTGCTGCTCGTTTTTGCGGTGATTCCGTTCGGCGGCACGCTGGTGCCGTCGGAACTCTTCTCCGGTTTCCCGGCGGTCGCCGAATGGTTCGCCGGCAAGAGCTACCCGATGCAGATCGCGCGGCTCGACGCCGGGCTGCTTATCGTGTTCGCGTTCGGCGGCATGACGATCATCGGCGCCATGCTCGCCGGCTGGTCGTCGTCGAACAAGTTCTCGCTGCTCGGCGCGCTGCGCGCGGGTTCGCAGATGATCTCGTACGAGCTGATCATGGGCCTGACCGTGCTTGGCCTGATCGTCATCTACGGCACCGTCGACCTGACCGACATCGTCGAGCAGCAGTCGGGCGTGCTGTTCGGCTTCCTGCCGGCCTGGGGTGTATTCCTGCAACCGTTCGCGGCGACGCTATTCCTCGCGGCCGCGATCGCCGAGAACAAGCGCATCCCGTTCGACCTGCCCGAGGCCGAGAGCGAACTGATCGCCGGCTACTTCACCGAATATTCGGCGATGAAAATGGGCCTCTTCATGTTCGCCGAGTTCATCGAGATCGCGATCATCGGCGCGTTGTTCACGACGCTTTTCCTCGGCGGCTACAACCTGCCGTTCATGACCGACAACGGGTTCGTGTTCCCGGGCAACCACGTCGTCGAGATGAGTCACGGCGCGGTCGTGCTGACGCAGATGATCGTGTTCCTGGCCAAGGTCTTCCTGCTCTGCAGCTTCCAGATCCTGATCCGCTGGACGCTGCCGCGCTTCCGCTACGACCAGGTGCTGCGCTTCGCGTGGAAGTTCATGTTCCCGCTGGCGCTCGCCAACCTGGTCGTGACGGTCGTGTTCGTCTGGGCGCTGCGTGCCATGGGGGCGTAATGGCCTACGACCGACACGCGCACCGGCGCAAGGAATACTGGAACCAGCCGACGATGGGCGTCTGGGAGCGCCTTTATCTGCCTGAGATCATGCGCGGCATCTGGATCACCGGCGGCGTCTTCATGCGCAACATGGCGAAGTGGATGACCGGGCGCAAGGGCGCGCTGACCAGCTACTACCCGGAAGAGACGCGCTTCGACTATGCAGCCGGCAACCGCGGCAAGCACGTGCTGACGCAGCGCGCCGACGGCTCCGGCAAGCCGCAATGCATCGCCTGCAACATGTGCGCGACCGTGTGCCCGGCCAAGGTGATCGAGATCGACGCTGCCTTCGACCCGAGCGACGCGGTGCACCCGAAGTACCCGGCGCGCTTCGAAATCGACTACTCGCGCTGCATCTTCTGCGGCCTGTGCGTCGAGGCCTGCCCCGAGGATGCCATCCGCATGGTCAAGGAAGTGCCCGACGTGACGGCGCGCGATCGCCACGCGATGTGGATCGGCAAGGAAGAACTGCTGACCTGGAAGCCGCAGAGCGATGTCGCGAAGCGGTATCCCGGGCCCGGCCGCGGCGGTGCGGGCGGGGGACGTTCATGAACGCATTCCTCGCCAATCTGGACACGCTGCTGCTCTACGTATTCGCGTTCTGCGCGCTGGTCGGTGCCGTGCTGGTCGTCGTGCTGCGGCAACCGATGCGGGTCGCGATGGCGCTGATCTCGACGATGGTGTTCCTGGGCGGGATCTACGGCCTGCTCGGCGTGCACTTCATCGCCGCCTTCCAGGTGCTGATCTACGTCGGCGCGGTCATGGTGTTCATGGTCTACACGATCATGCTGCTCGACGTACGCGACCCGGCGATCAAGGGCCGGTTCTCACGCCTGCTGGTGCCGGGCGTCATCGGCGGCGCGATCTTCCTCGCCGCGCTGGTGCATGCGGTGAATGCGCTGCTGGGCCGCTCGGCGGCAACGGCAGCCAGTTTCACCCTGCAGGATTTCTCGGTCGCGTTCCTGAACGAATACTGGCTGCACTTCGAGTTGACCTCGGTGCTGCTGCTGGCCGCGGTCGTCGCGGCGCTGGCCGTGATCAAGGGCAGCAGCCGCCATGGCGGCGAGACGGGAGCCGATCGCCGTGGATAAGGTCCAGCTGCTGCTGTCGCTTGCGGTCGCGATGTTCGCGCTCGGACTGGTCGGCGTCATCGTCCGCCGCAACGTGCTCGTGATGCTGATGTGCATGGAACTGATGTTGAATGGCGTCAACCTCAGCCTGGTGACCTTCGCGCAGCAGCTCGGCTCGACGGTCGGCGCAGTGCTCGTGTTCCTGATCTTCGTCGTCGCGACTGCGGAGATCGCGATCGCGATTCCGATCGTGCTGCTGCTGGTACGGCGCAAGCGCACGCTGGACCTCGACGCGTACTCGGACCTGAAGGGATGAGGGGCCAGGGACGGATGCGATGAACGCGCTCAAGCTGATTGTTCTGCTGCCGCTGGTCGGGTTCCTCGTCAACGGGCTCATTGGCAACCGGCTCGGCAAGCGCGCGGTGTCGATCATCGGCTGCGGGCTGCCGCTGATCTCGTTCGCGATCACCGTGGCGCTGTTCATCCAGCTCGGGGCGAGCGGCCAGCCGCGGATCGAGGCCGCCTACACCTGGGCCGCGTTCGGCACGACGACGTTCGACATCGCGTTCTATTTCGACCGTCTGTCCGCCGTGATGACGCTGATCGTCACGGGGGTCGGCACGCTGATCCACATCTATTCGATCGGCTACATGAAGGACGACGACAGCTACGCGCGCTTCTTCGCGTACCTGAACATGTTCCTGTTCTTCATGCTGATGCTGGTGCTCGGCCGGTCGCTGCTGGTGATGTTCGTCGGCTGGGAGGGCGTCGGACTCGCCTCGTACCTGCTGATCGGCTTCTGGTTCCAGGACCCGGTCAACGCGAAGGCCGGCAAGAAGGCCTTCATCACGAACCGGGTGGGCGACGCCGGCTTCCTGCTCGGCATCTTCCTCCTGTACCACGCGCTCGGCACACTGGAGATGGACCGCATCAACGCCGCATTCCTCGCCGGGCCGGTCGCGGTGTCGGCGAGTCTGGTCGGCATCTGTCTGTTCATCGGCGCGACCGGAAAGTCGGCCCAGATCCCGTTGCACGTCTGGCTGCCGGACGCGATGGCCGGCCCGACGCCGGTGTCCGCGCTGATCCATGCGGCGACGATGGTCACGGCCGGCGTCTACATGATCGCGCGGCTGAACGGCATCTACCTGAACGCGCCGGCCGCCTCGCAACTCGTCGCGGCGATCGGCGTCGCGACCGCGTTTTTCGCGGCGACGATCGCGATCGCGCAGACCGACATCAAGAAGGTGCTCGCGTATTCGACGATCTCGCAGCTGGGCTTCATGTTCGTCGCGCTCGGCGTCGGCGCCTACGGCGTCGCGGTGTTCCACCTGATGACGCACGCGTTCTTCAAGGCCTGCCTCTTCCTCGGCGCCGGCAGCGTGATCCATGCGCTGTCGGGCGAGCAGGACATCCGCAAGATGGGCGGCCTGAGAAAGCGGATCCCGATCACGTACTGGACGTTCCTGGTCGCGACAGCGGCGATCGCGGGAATCCCGCCGCTCGCCGGGTTCTGGTCGAAGGACGAGATCCTGTGGTTCGCGTTCGCGAGCGGCAGCGGCGGTTCGTTCCTGGTGTTCGGCATCGCGGCGCTGACGGCATTGCTGACCGCGTTCTACATGTTCCGGCTGTTCTGGCTCGTGTTCCTCGGCCCGTCACGCATGGACCCCGACGTCGAGCACCACGTCCACGAGTCGCCGATCACGATGACCGGCGTGCTGGTCGTGCTGGCGGGGCTGTCCGCAGTTGGCGGCTTCATTTCGATCCCGCATTTCCTCGAACCGCTGCTGCCGCTGCCGGCCGTGCAGCCGGCGCTGAAATCATTCCAGATGCCGCTCGTCGCGCTGTCTGTCGCGCTGGGACTGCTGGGCCTGGCGGGGGCTTGGTATTTCTACGGCGGCCCGGCCGGACGCACGAAGGCCATCAAGGCACGTTTCGGCGGACTGTACCGGTTGCTCGCGGGCAAATATTTCATCGACGAAGCCTACGAATTCTTCCTCGGCCGTCCGCTGCACTGGATCTCGGATCATGTGTTCCTGCGCATCGGCGATCGGGCGCTGTTCGACGGCACATTGCACGGACTGGCCGGACTCGCCCGCGGCAGTGCCGGCGTGCTGTCCCGCGTGCAGACCGGCAACCTGCACCTGTATGCATTGCTGGTGCTGATCGGCAGTTTCCTCTGCCTCGTCTGGAGCTGGGCGCATGGCTGAACTGCTGAACATCGTGCTGTTCCTGCCGCTGGCGGGGATGCTGGCGATCGCGCTCCTTCCGGCCGGGCGCGACGCGCTGGTGCGCCAGCTCTCGCTCGTGGTGATGGTCGTGCAGTTCGTGCTGACCGTGGTGCTGTACGCCAACTTCGACGGCAGCGTCGCCGGCCTGCAATTCGAATCGCGGGTGCCCTGGATCCCGGGCTGGGGCGTGTACTACCAGATCGGGCTCGACGGCATGAATGTGCTGCTCGTGCTGCTGACGGCGTTCCTCGGCCCGCTGGTCGTTGCCGGTGCCTTCTCGGCGATTACGAAGGACGTGAAGCTCTTCTACGCGATGGTGTTCTTCATCCAGTTCGCGATGATGGGCACGTTCGTCGCGCAGGACCTGTTCCTGTTCTACGTGTTCTGGGAAACGATGCTGATCCCGATGTTCCTGATCATCGGCATCTGGGGCGGCGAGCGGCGCATCTACGCGACGCTGAAGTTCTTTCTGTACACGGCGTTCGGCTCGATCCTGATGCTGGCCGCGCTGATCTACTTGGTCTGGACGCTGCAGTCCACGACCGGCGTCGTCTCCTTCGCGTTCGCCGATCTGTACCAGGTTCGGCTGCCGCTGCCGGCGCAGACGCTGCTGCTCGGCGCCTTCGCGCTGTCGTTCGCGATCAAGGTGCCGATGTTCCCGCTGCATACCTGGCTGCCCGACGCGCATGTCGAGGCACCGACCGCGGGCTCGGTGATCCTGGCCGGCGTGCTGCTGAAGATGGGAACCTACGGATTCCTGAAGCTCGGCTTCCCGCTGTTCCCGGACGCGACCCGCGAATTCACTCCGCTGCTGATGGGGCTCTCGGTGATCAGCATCGTCGTCGGCGCGTGCCTGGCGCTGGTGCAGACCGACATCAAGAAGATCATCGCCTACTCGTCGATCAGTCACCTCGGCTACGTGATGCTGGGATTGCTCAGCCTCGACCTGATCGGCATCCAGGGCGCGATCATCCAGATGGTGAGCCACGGCCTGACGGCGGCCGGACTGTTCCTGATGGTCGGCATGATCTACGAGCGCTGCCACACGCGCGACATCGCGCATTACGGCGGGCTCGCAAAGATCCTGCCTGTCTATTCGGTCTTCTTCATGATCCTCACGCTGGCGGCGATCGGCCTGCCGACGACCAGCGGCTTCACCGGCGAATTCCTCGTGCTGCTCGGCGCGTTCAACGCGGCCTGGCCGATCTACCAGGCCGGTGACGCGTTCCCGCTGACGATGGCGGTCGGCGCCGTGACCGGCGTCGTGCTCGGCGCGATGTACATGCTGTGGCTCGCGCAGCGGCTGCTGTTCGGAGGCACGAAGGCGCCGCACCTGCCGATCACCGACCTCAACCGGCGCGAGTCTTCGATTCTCGCGATCCTCGTCGTCGCGGTGTTCTGGCTGGGCCTGTTTCCGCAGGAGGCGATGCGCAAGACGGAACTGGCGGCGCGCCAGTACCAGCAGATGGTCGCCGGAACGGCGGCGGGTTCCAAGGCGGCCGTTGGAGTGGCCGCGCCTGAGTCGATCGCGGCGCGCGGGGGCACGCGATGAACTGGCAAGCCGTCCTCACGTCGATGCTGCCCGAGCACCTGCTGCTCGCCGGAATCGTGCTGCTGATCGTGCTCGATCTCGTTTCCGACCGGCCGCGCGGTGCGCTCGCGGTGGCGTTTGTCGCGGTCGCGGCCGCGGCCGTCGCGGCGCTGACGTTGGCGCTCGACGGCTACATGGCTGCGCCGTTCGCCGGACAGTTCTCGGTCAATCCGCCCACCCTGATCGCGAAGGCGATCGTGCTGGCGCTCGTGCTGCCGGTGCTGCTGCTGTCGCGCGACGACTTCGCCGACCTCCGCTTCCACCTGCTGCTGCTGTCGTCGCTGTACGGCGTCTGCCTGATGCTGTCGGCCGACAGCTTCCTGACGCTGTTCCTCGGGCTCGAGCTGATGTCGTTGCCGGTCTACGTTCTGGTGCTGTTCGCTTTCCAGCGCCCGGACAGTCCGGAGGCGGCGCTGAAGTACCTGGTCCTGGGCGGCGCCGCGACCGCGACCTTCCTGATGGGCGTGTCGCTGCTGTACGGCGGTACCGGTTCGCTCGCGCTGACCGCGTTCGGGCGTGCACTCGGTTCATCGAACGCGATGGCGCAGGCGGCCGTCGTGCTGATCGTCGTCGCTTTCTTCCTGAAGGCCGCGATCGTCCCGTTCCACGCCTGGGCGCCCGATGCCTACGAGGGCGCCAGCGTGCCGGTGACCGCGTATATGGCGACCGTGATCAAGGCCGGCGTGCTGCTGGCCGCGGCGCGCCTGTTCGCGACGACGCCGGTGGGCCGCCCGATGGCCGACATGCTGGCAATCCTGCCGCTCGCTTCGATGATCTGGGGCAACCTCGCCGCGATCAAGCAGACGAGCTTCCGCCGCATGATCGCCTATTCGTCGATCGCACACGCGGGGTATCTCTTCTTCGCGTTCCTCGGCGCCGGGGCGGGCCGGCTGCAAGCCGTGCTGTTCTACCTGCTCGCCTATGGAGTGATGAACCTGCTGGCGTTCGCCTCGCTGCCGCGCAACGGCGACGACGTCGCCGGCGATCGCATCACGAGCCTCAAAGGTCTCTACGGGCGCCGGCCGTTCGCGGCGCTGATGCTGGGGCTTTCGATGCTGTCGCTGGCGGGCATTCCGCCGCTGCCGGGTTTTGTTGCGAAGTTCCTGATCTTCAAGAACGTCATCGCGGCCGGGTACACGGCCTACGCGGTGCTCGGCCTGGTCGCCAGCTACCTCGGCATCTACTTCTACCTGCGCGTCATCCAGTACGCATTCATGGGTGAAGCCGCAGCCGAAACCGGCCCGCAGCGCCGGTTGGCGCTGTCGGCGAGTGTGATCTGCCTGGTACCGGCCGTGCTGCTCGCGGTGTTCCCAGGCTGGTTCATCGAACGGCTGTAAGCTCGCGGCGATTTTTCGCGTGCGCCCCGCCGGCGGGCGGGAGGCTGGAACCGATGTCGCGACTTGCCTGGATCCTCACTGGACTGCTTGCCCTGATTGCGGTTGCCGCTGCCTGGTGGTGGCTGGGCCGCGAATTCCGCATCGATCAGCACGACCGGGCCCTGGTTGCGCGCGGCCAGCCGATCTACGAGCAGCACTGCGCGTCCTGCCACGGGCGGGATTTCAAGGGCCAGCCCGACTGGAAGTCGCGCAACGAACGAGGCCGCCTGCCGGCGCCGCCGCACGACGAGACTGGCCACACGTGGCACCACGACGACGACGTTCTTTTCGAAGTGACCAAGTTCGGCATGGCCAAGCACGCCCCGCCCGGATATCAGTCCGACATGCCGGGCTTCGGCGATCGCCTGAGCGACGAGGAGATCGTCGCGGCTCTGGCCTACATCAAGAGTCGATGGCCGGAGGCCATCCATCTGAAGCGGCGTGCCGCCGGCATGACCTGATCGAAACTCTTGCACCGGGTATTTGTCAGAATCACGCGGTTCAAACAGGAGACCGAAATGAAGCACTTTTTGGCCGTGGCGATGACCGCCCTGACCCTGGGGATGCCGGCCTTTGCGCAGGGCACGCACAACCACGCAGCGCCGGCCGCCAAGGCCGTCAGTGGCACGCTCTACGACGGTGAGGTCAAGCGCGTCAGCAAGGACACGAAACGGGTCACGCTCGCGCATGGCCCGCTGACCGGGTTCGACATGCCGGCGATGACAATGGCATTTCCCGTCAAGGACGCCGCCCTGCTCGACAAGCTGAAGCCAGGCGACAAGGTCCGTTTTGCGCTTGAGAAGTCCGGCGAGGACATGGTCGTTACCCGGATCGAGCCGGCCCGGTAGTATCCGTCGTTGATACCTGTCAATCAGGCACCCCGCTTCACCTCGATACTGCCGCGATGATCCTGTGTTCCCGCTCAGCCCGCCGCGGCGTTCGTGTGATCGCAGGCGTGGTCGCGACACTGCTCGTCACGGGCAATGTACTGGTTGCAGCGGGCCTGTGCATTTTGAAGTACCCGCCCGCCGTTCAGGCCGCCAGCGAAGCACCCTGCCCACAGCACCTGGTCGACAAGACAGTGCCGCAAACGCCGGCGGTACAGCACTGCCCAGGCGATGACTCGTCTGCGCAGGCGCGCACGGCCGATCTGCCGAGCGCCCAGGTCCTCGCGGCTGCCGCGGTCGCGCCGTTCGGCACTTTCGCCGCCCTTGCGGCCCGGCCCGCCATCAGGACCGAACCCGCATCGCCGCAGCGCCCGCTGTACACGCGGCTGCAACGCCTCCAGCTCTAGATCCTCCGTGATCGGCGCGCCGCCGGCGCGCCTGCGTTTGCGCACGCGTTCCGTCGCGTACGCCTATCTCACGGAGGAAGCCTTGAACGCGACATCGACCCGTTTTTCCGCAGCGCACGTGCTGGCGCGCGCCGGGACATTCGCTGCGCTCGCCGCCGTCAGCGCGGGCGGGCTGGCGCAGGCGCCGGACACCGCATTGGGCCGCGATCTGCGCGGCGTGCTCGAGTTTCTCGAAGCGCGCAACCCCGAGTTGCACGCGATGGCACTGGAAGCGGATGCAGCGCGCATTCGATCCGGCGTTGCGAGTGCGCTGCCCGACCCGATGCTGCAGATGGAACTGCGCGACATACCGATTCGCGATCCGACGCTGTCGCCCGCAGTGGCGGGCAGCACCCGCTACTCGTTGAGGCAGACGTTCCCGTTGGGTGACAAGCGCGAGCTCCGGCGCGGTCTTGCTGAAACCGAAGTTGCAGCGTCTGACGCACGGCGCGGCGCGACCCTCGCCGAACTGCGCATGAAAGCCAAGACTGCCTATAGCCAGTACTGGTACGCAGCACAGGCGCGCCGGGTGACTGAAGACGTTCGCGGACTGATGGTCGATCTCGAGAGAATCGCCAGCGCGCGCTATGGGACTGGACTGGTTCCGCAGCAGGATGTCATCAAGGCGCAGACCGAGGTCACTGCGATGCGCACCGAATTGCTGATGCTCAACTCCGAGCGGCGCCAGGCTGCAGCGCGCCTGAACGGCGTGCTGGCACGGCCGGCCGATGCCCCGCTTGCCGACGCCGAGACCGTGCGCGAGATACCGGCCCAGGCACTGGACTTCGCCGCGCTGAGCAAGATAGTCGTCGAGCGCAATCCGCAACTCGCAGTTCAGACGGCCCAGATCACAGGGGCCGAGCGCAACGCAGATCTGATACGGGCGAATCGCTGGCCCGACCTGACATTCGGCGTCGCCACGATCCAGCAGGGAACGCGACTGACCGATTACGAAGTGATGCTCGAAGTGAACATTCCGTGGCAGCGCGACGTGCTTCGGGCCAACGAAAGCGAAGCGCAGGCGATGAAAAGCGCGGCACAGGCCAGGCGCGACGCCGCCGCGGCGCAGCTGCAGAGCGATCTCGGACAGAACTGGGCGGCGCTCGATGCGTTGCGCGAGCAGGCTGCGATCCTGCGCGACACGCTGCTGCCGCAGGCGCAATTGACGTTCGAATCTGCGCTGTCGGCCTATCAGAGCGGCCGTGTCGATTTCGGCACGCTGCTCGACGCGCAGCGGCAGATCCGCAAGGCGCGGCTCGACCTGCTGAAGGTGCAACTGGAGCAACAGATGCGGTTGGCGGAAATTGAACGCATCGTCGGGGAGGA
>Ga0209705_10001374_pt1 | contig 12849 bp, 14 predicted proteins | sample PPLLaktember2015_5_FD_187262 | JGI IMG/M metagenome (GOLD analysis project Ga0209705, IMG submission 187262) | Freshwater sediment microbial communities from Prairie Pothole Lake near Jamestown, North Dakota, USA - PPLs Lake P8 Core (1) Depth... | ecosystem: Environmental > Aquatic > Freshwater... | reverse complement strand
AATACAGACGCTAAGAAGGTTAGAGGGTGAGAAGGTTGGAAAACCAGCGGCCCGATTCAAGCTCTCGGCTTCTCCGACCCTCTTACCTTCTCAACTTCTTACCTTCTGTCTTCTCATAGGGGACTCACCCGGAAATGAGGTATGCAAATTCCGTGGGAAAATGATATACGGGATGAAGAGGCGCAACGGATTGGCAGAAAAGGCTGCAAAGCAGGGCGATAAAAATTGTTGACAAACATTGATTTATCCATATAATCAGCGTTTTCAATTTCCTTTCAAGGAACCGGATATGTACGCAGTCATTAAAACGGGCGGAAAACAGCACAGGGTCTCCGAGGGGGACGTCCTGAAGATCGAGAAGCTCGAGGGGCAGAAGGGCGACACCATCGTGTTCGAAGAGGTCCTCCTCGTATCGAAGGAAGACCAGACCCGCGTGGGCACGCCGATCGTCGAAGGCGCCAAGGTCGTCGGCGAGATCGTCAATCAGGGTAAAGGCCCCAAGATCATCATCTTCAAGAAGAAGCGCCGCAAGGGGTTCCTCAAGAAGACGGGGCACCGGCAACCTCTCACAGAGGTGAGGATCAAGGAAATATCGCTGTAATCAGCTTTCTTAGGAGATCGTTCGATGGCACACAAGAAAGGTCAGGGCAGCACCCGTAACGGCAGAGACAGCAATTCCCAGCGAAGAGGGGTCAAGGCCTATGGCGGCGAGACGGTCAGCGCCGGTTCGATCATCATTCGCCAGGTCGGCACGAGGATCCACCCAGGCCACAATGTCGGCATCGGCAAGGACTATACGATTTTCGCCAAGATTGACGGCGTTGTGAAGTTTGAGCGCTTCGGGAAGGACCGCAAGAAGGTCAGCGTTTACGCGTCCTGATCGGCCCCCGCGCTTTTCCGCCGCAGATACCGGCGATAAGGGATTGTCCAAGCCCTCGGTCACATCGAGGGCTTTTTTATTGGGATCGGCATGAAATTCATCGACGAAGCCAAAATCTATGTCGAGGGGGGAAACGGGGGACGCGGCTGCGTGAGCTTCCGGCGGGAGAAGTACGTCCCGCGGGGCGGCCCCAACGGGGGCGACGGCGGCAAGGGCGGCGACGTGGTCATGGTTGCCTCGGCAAGCCACCGGACACTTCTGGACCTCAAATTCCAGCAGCACCACGTGGCCCGCCACGGCGGGCACGGCGAAGGAAGCGACTGCACGGGACGCAATTCCGACGACGTCGTGATTCGTGTCCCGGTGGGTACGGTCGTGACCGACGACACAACGGGGGAAGTGCTCGTGGACCTCGTCGAGGATGGCCAGCGCTTTGTCGTTGCAAAAGGGGGCCGGGGCGGCAAGGGGAACGCCTTTTTTGCCACCTCCACCAACCGGGCGCCCCGGCACGCCCAGCCGGGCGAGGAAGGCCAGAAGGGTTGGGTCCGGCTGGAGCTGAAGCTGTTGGCCGACGTGGGGGTCATCGGGTTCCCCAATGTCGGCAAGTCGACGCTCATCTCCGTTGTCTCGGCGGCAAAGCCCAAGATCGCCGACTATCCCTTCACCACACTCACTCCGCACCTGGGCGTCGTGAAGTACAAGGACTTCGGCACCTTCGTCATTGCCGACATTCCCGGTCTCATCGAGGGAGCCCATCAGGGCGTGGGGCTGGGCACTCGATTCCTCCGGCACGTGGAGCGCACGACCGTCCTGATCCATCTCCTGGATATCTCCGGTGAGCCTCCCGTGAGTGGATGGCGCAATTTTGAAACGATCAACCGGGAACTCGAACTCTACAGTCCCAACCTCGCAGAGAAGCCCCAGGTCGTGGCGATCGGGAAAATGGATCTTCCCGACACGCAGGAGCGAGTGGAAAAAGAAATTGACTTCTTCAAGCAAAAGGGGATAGAAGTCTTTGCAATTTCGGCAGTTACGGGCGCGGGCGTCCCCGCCCTGATCGCGGCTGTCGTGAAAACATTGAAACGGGATGTAGAGGAAAATAATGAGCACTGAGCGCAAGCAGATCCTCGCCGGCGCCCGGCGGGTCATCGTCAAGATCGGAACCGGGGTCCTCACGGGCACTGAGGGCCTCGACCGCGACATCATCCAGCAGCTCGTCGATGAGATGGCGGAGCTCATCCGGAAGGGCCACCGCATCGTCATCGTCACGTCCGGCGCCATCGCCTCGGGCAAAAACCGTATGGGCATCTCCGGGAAGCTCAAGAGCATGCCCGAAAAGCAGGCCTGCGCCGCCATCGGGCAGAGCAGGGTCATGCGCGTTTACTCCAACGCATTCGGCACGCACGGGATGTACGTGGCCCAGATCCTCCTGACCATGGACGACCTGACGGACCGCAAGCGCTTCATCAACGTGAAGAACACCCTTTCCACCCTCATGGAGTGGAACGTCATCCCCATCATCAACGAAAACGACACCGTCGCCGTCGACGAGATCAAGTTCGGCGACAACGACCACCTGGCTGCGGTGGTGGCCAATATTACCGAGGCCGATCTCGTCATCAGCATGACCAACACGGAGGGCCTCTATGACCGAAACCCGAAGGCGCCGGGGGTGAAGAAGGCCAAGCTCATCGGGCTCGTGCGGGACATCACCGACAACATCGAATCCATGGCCACGGCCGAGACGGACCCTACCGGGATGGGGGGGATGCGGAGCAAGGTCCTGGCGGCGCGGAAAGTGACGGCCTGCGGGATTCCCTACATCATCGCCCGGGGAAAGAAGAAGGGCATCCTGGGTGAGATCTTCTCGGGCAAGGACGTGGGGACCCTATTTACACCCATGACGGAGTGTCTCTCGAGCCGCGAGTACTGGATCGCCTTCACGCTGCGCTCCCGGGGAAAGCTCTTCGTCGACGACGGGGCCCGGAAGGCCATCGTGGAAAACGGAAAGAGCCTCCTTCCTTCGGGTATCGAGAAGGTGGAAGGGGAGTTTGCCGTAGGCGACCCCGTCATTGTCATCGCGCCCGACGGGAAGGCCATTGCCAAGGGCCTCGTCAATTACAGCGCCCAGGAGCTTCACAAGATCCAGGGCCTGAAGTCATCGAAGATCGAGCAGGTGCTGGGATATAAACACTACGATGAGGCGATCCACCGGGACAACATGGCCGTCCAGAAGGCCCAAAAGCAAGGGTCCAGGGTCTAGGGTTCAGGGACCAGGGTACAGGGTACAGGGTACAGGAATGCCCTGCTGCCCTTACCGTAGAATGAATTCCGGCAGCACCTTTCCGCCTTTGTCGAACTGAATTCCCTCCATTTCGAGCAGGGCCCTCTTGAGCGGAAGTCCCCCTCCGAAGCCTCCCAGGGAACCGTCGGATCGGATAACCCGGTGGCATGGAAATATAAGGGGAAACGGGTTTTTCGCACAGCCCTGGCCGGCGGCTCTGGCCCCGCCCGGGGAGCCCGTTCTGGCGGCTACGGCACCATAGGTGCTGACTTTTCCCCGGGGGATATACGTGAGTGTCCGGAGCACCTTTTTATGGAAGGGGGGCACCCGGCTCAGGTCGAGCGCGGCGGCATCGAAAGAGACGGTCTTTCCCTCCGTGAAGGCAAGGAGACCCTTTCCGAGCTTCAGGACGATTTCGCATGATTTTTTTGCCGCTCCGGGGAACATCATCCGGATCTCTCTCAGGACCTCGCCTGCACGGGCCGGAAGGAAGACCTGTATCACGCAGGGGGAGCCCGCATTGCCGTCCCATACAATGGCGGCCTCGCCGAAGGGGGTTTCGACGAGTTCATAACAGGGGGCGGACGGATTCATGACAACCTCATTTGACAGGGCGCGCATGTTTTTTTATGATGGGCCGCAGTGTAACAGAAAAGAGCCGATTCGGGAACATCCGGTAAACAAGAGCGGGCTTACGGGTCGAGGATAGAGAAAAAGAGAAATGGAAGTCTATATCTATCTGACGATTGTCGCGTTTCTGGCCGGGTTTATCCAGGGGCTTTCCGGATTCGGCTCCGTTTTGCTGTCGCTTCCCTTGATGGTGCTCTTCCTGGACATCCGGGAGGCCATTCCGCTGGTGAACCTCATGGGTGTGATCCTCACGGTGCTCCTCATCATCCAGCTCCGGGCCCACTGGGAGTGGGGGAAGATCTGGCCGCTTCTCGCGGGGGCTCTTCCGGGGATTCCTGTCGGGGTCTATCTCCTGAAGCGGATGGACCCGGCGCACGTGCAGGTCATTCTGGGGCTGGTTCTCGTTGCGTACTCGGTCTATGGCCTCCTCTTCAGGCTGCCGATCGGAAAGGTGAGTGGTCCCTGGGCCTATTTCTTTGGCTTCTTTGCCGGCGGCCTGGGCGGTGCGATCAGCGCCTCGGGCCCGCCGGTGATCGTCTATACCTCCCTTCAGGCATGGACGAAGAACCAGATCAAGGTAACCCTCCAGGGGTTCTTCATTGTCTCGGGGCTGCTGATCGGCGTCTTCCACGCCGCAAACGGTCTCACGACGGACGGGGTGATCCGCAACTTCCTCGTCTCCATCCCGACCCTGCTGGCGGGCACCTGGGTGGGGTCTCTGCTCTACGGGAAGTTCAACGAGGAGGGATACCGGCGGGTCATGCTCGTTTTGCTGGGCGCTCTCGGGGTGTTCACCCTTGTGAGGGTCCTGTAAGACAGGGTATAGGGTATAGGGTATAGGGAAAAGCCCCCTATGCGCTTTTCTTGAACTCGGTAGTGCCTACCCGAAACCCTAAACCCGATACCCTAAACCCGATACCCGAGCCCCTGGTTTTTACGCTTGACAGGAGCTGAAAATTTATGTAATAAAACACCTTTCGAATTGCCCAAACTAGGAGGAAACTCTTTTGGCTACCCATCCATCGGCAGAAAAAAGGGACCGGCAGAACAAGAAGCACAAGATCAGGAATGCGGCCGTCAAGTCGAAGACGAAGACCGAGATCAAGAAGGTTCTTGCCGCCGTTGAAGAACTAGACAGGGACAGCTCCGAGAAAGCCCTCAAGAACGCCATCACGGTCATCAAAAAGGCGGCATCCAAAGGCGTCTATCACAAAAACAATGCTTCCCGCAAAGTTTCCCGCCTGACCAAGAAGGTCAACGCCCTTAAAAAAGCTTAGAAGAGCGGAAGAACGGAACATCAGAAGCGCGGAAAAAGCAAAAGCCTGAAGGCAAAATTCTTCAGGCTTTTTTGTTCCTAGCTTCCTAATTTCCGATCTTCCTAACTTCCTGGCCGTAAGGCCTGCCGCGCAGCGGCCCTAGAATCCTGACATCAGGTTTCTGAATGCCTTTTCCGCCATATCATTGGACAGCTTCTGCAGGGCCGCCGTCTTGCTGACCGAGGTCGCGTTGGGGTTCGCCTGATCGATCCGGTAGGTTTCATTTCCGGAAAAGTTTGACACGGCCCAGATTTTTTTCCTGGCTTGCCGCTCCTCGAAGAGCAGATTGACCGTCATGACGGCCCTGCCTTCCGTTGCCTTGTCATACTGGTCATAGGCCACGGGCGGAACGGTGAGGGCATTGATGGTGCCTTGCAGGATCAAATCGGCCGATTCCTTGCTGCCGACCAGTCGGAAGCGGCTGCTTTTCCGGAACTGGTCCTCAAAACCGTTCCGGAGATAAATCTCGATGAAGGGTTCATTTGTCGTGTTAACGATGTTATCCACGTAGACGGTCTGAAAGCGGCTGTCTATCCACTCCCCTCCAGGCGAGAACCGATAGCCGCAGCCCGCCACGGCGATGATCAGTGAGAAAAGAAGCAGGGCCCGAAAGCCCTGCCGTGTCTGTCTCGCTGCTTCTTTTTTCATTTTTTGCCCTGTACCCTTGACCCTGAACCCTGGTCTCTATTTAACAACAATATTGACCAGCTTTTTCGGCACGGTGATGACCTTGACGACCTTTACCCCTTCAAGGAACTTCTGCGTCTTTTCGTCGGCCAGGGCCATCTCCTTGATCTTCTCTTCCGACTCATCGACGCTCACGGTGATGCGGCTGCGGAGCTTGCCGTTGACCTGGATGACAATCGTCAGCTCCTCCTCCGAGGTCAATGCGGGATCATAGGCAGGCCAGGGCGCGCCGGCGAGGGAGCTTTTGCGGCCCAGCATCTCCCAGAGCTCTTCCGTGATGTGGGGCACAATGGGTGCCAGCAGGATGACAACGGTCTCGATGGCCTCTTTGATGACGGCCAGCGCCGCCCCGTTTTCCTTCTGCGGCCGCGGCACCTGGTAGACGAGATTGACCAGTTCCATGATGGCGCTGACGGCCGTGTTGAAGTGAAATCGGTCCTCAATGTCCGTCGTGACCTTTCGGATCGTCTGATGCGTTTTGCGGCGCAGCTTCTTGAGGTCTTCGTCGAGTTCCTCCGCCCCGGTCGGGAGCGCGATGCCCTGAATGTCATCCAGGTAATCCATGACGAGCCGCCAGACCCTGCCCAGGAATCGGAAGGACCCCTCCACGCCCTGGTCGCTCCACTCGAGGTCTTTCTCCGGGGGTGCGGCGAAGAGACAGAACATGCGGGCCGTGTCGCAGCCGTACTTCTCGATGAGGTAGTCCGGGTCGATGACGTTCTTTAGCGACTTGGACATCTTCTCGGTTTTACCGATCACGACGGGTTTTCCGCACTTCTTGCACTTATCCTCTTCGACCTCGTACGGGAAAAGGAAGCCGTGCTCGTCGCACTTCGTCGTCTCCTTGCAGACCATGCCCTGGGTCAGGAGATTCGTGAAGGGCTCGTCGATGCCCAGGACCCCGAAGTCCCGGAGCACCTTGGTGTAGAACCGGGAGTAGAGCAGGTGAAGGATGGCGTGCTCGATCCCGCCGATGTACTGGTCTACCGGGAGCCAGTAATCCATGGCCTTCCGGTCGAGGCCGGGCTTCACGTCGCAGTGGGGCGAGGCGAACCGGTCGAAGTACCACGAGGATTCGACGAAGGTGTCCATCGTGTCCGTCTCGCGCTTCGCGGGGCCCTTGCAGCCGGGGCAGGTGGTGTTTACGAAGGAATCGATCCGGGCCAGGGGGGAGCCGCCTTCGCCGGAGAACTCAACGTCCTTCGGCAGCACGACGGGCAGGTCTTTTTCTGCCACCGGCAGGGTGCCGCACTTGGGGCAGTAGACAACGGGGATCGGGGCGCCCCAGTATCGCTGGCGGGAGATCCCCCAGTCGCGCAGGCGATACTGGATGGTCTTTTTACCTTTTCCGGTGGACTCGAAGTGAGTCGCGATGGCCTCCATGGCCGCCGTGTTCTTCATTCCGTCGAAGGGCCCCGAGTTGATCAAAATCCCTTCATCGACGTAGGCCTCCGTCATGCTCTCGACGTTGAGGGCCTTCTTCGGGTCCTGGATGACGACGATCAGGGGGAGATTGTACTTCTTGGCGAACTCGAAGTCACGCTGGTCATGGGTGGGAACGGCCATGACGCAACCCGTGCCGTAGTCGGCCAGGACGAAGTTGGCGGCGTAGACGGGCATCTTGCGGCCCGTCACCGGGTTGAGGCAGTACGCATCGAGGAAGATGCCCTCCTTCTCGTAGTAGTCGGATGTCCGCATGAGCTTGTCCTGCTTCTTCACCCGCTCCACGTACTCCATGACGTCCTTCTCAATGGGTTTGCCCTTGGCGAGCTGCATGACGAGCGGGTGCTCGGCCGCAACGAGCATGAAGGTGGCCCCGTAGATCGTGTCCTGCCGGGTCGTGAAGACCCGGATGGGTTCGGTGCCGTCGGCCATGGGGAAGGTGATCTCCAGACCGTAGCTCTTCCCGATCCAGTTTTTCTGCATGGTAATGACCCGCTCGGGCCAGCCCGTGAGCCTGTCGCAGTAATCCAGCAGCTCCTCCACGTACTGGGTGATCCGGAAGAACCACTGGGAGAGGTGCTGTTCCTTCACGTCGGAGCCGCAGCGCCAGCACTGGCCGGCCTCGACCTGCTCGTTGGCGAGCACGGTCTGGCACTTCGGGCACCAGTTGACGGCCGACTCCCTCTTGTAGACGAGGCCCTTCTCGTACATCCACAGGAAAAAGAGCTGCTCCCACTTGTAGTAGGCCGGCTCGCAGGTCGAGATCTCGCGGTCCCAGTCGTAGCTGAAGCCCATGCGCCTGAGCTGCACCTTCATGTTCTCGATGTTCTCGTTGGTCCACTTGGCGGGATGGATGCCGTGGTCGATGGCGGCATTCTCGGCAGGCATGCCGAAGGAGTCCCAGCCCATGGGGTGAAGGACGTTGAAACCCCTCATGTGCTTGTAGCGAGCGACGACATCGCCGATCGTGTAGTTGCGCACGTGCCCCATGTGGATGCGGCCCGAGGGGTAGGGGAACATCTCCAGGAGGTAGTACTTTTCCCGGGACGCATCCTCGGTGACGTTGAAGGTCTTTTGGTCAACCCAGAGCTTCTGCCATTTTTCTTCGATCTGGTGCGGTCGGTATCTCGTATCCATGGGGTTCTCCTCGTTCTGTCCCGTCAGGGCACGTCAAAAATGGGTAGCACAGGGGCCGGTTTCTTTCAACGCTATTTTTTCCAGAAGTCAGGCACGAGAAGGACGAGGACCGTGTAGATCTCGAGCCGCCCCAGGAGCATGCACAGCGAGAAGAGCCACTTAGCCGCCTGGGGGAGCTCGAAATAGGTCGAGGAAGCGTTGACGAGCCCGAGGCCGGGGCCGACATTGCCCAGGGTGGCCGCAACGCCCGAGATCGACGTGACCATGTCCACGCCGAGCAGGGTGAGCGCCAGCATGGCTGACATGGCGATGACGATGTAGAGGACAAAAAAGCTTCGGATGCTGGACACGACCTCCGGCGGGACCGCCACTTTCGAGATCTTGACGGAGAGGACGGCGTGGGGGTGGATGAGGCGATACAGCTCGATGAAGGTCTGCTTGATGACGATCAGGATCCTCAGGCACTTGATGGCGCCCCCCGTGGAACCGGCGCAGCCGCCGATGAACATGAGCAAAACGAGGATGAACTTCGACGGGGCCGGCCACTGGTCGAAGTTGTAGGTGGCAAACCCCGTCGTCGTCATGATGGAGACGACCTGGAAGGCGGCGTACCGGATCGATTCCCCCAGGTTGCTGAAATAGTGGAACCGCAAATCCAGGGTGATGATTACCGTCGAGACCAGCACGATGGCTCCGTAGAAATGAAATTCGGGATCCCTGAAAAACGTCTTCGCGTCTCCCCTGAGGAGCCGGTAGTGCAGGATGAAATTCATCCCGGCGACGAACATGAAGAAAATGATAACGATCTCGATGTAGAGGCTGTTGAAATGGGCGATGCTCGCGTCGTAAGTGCTGAACCCGCCCGTCGCCATGGTGGCGAAGGCATGACAGACGGCGTCGAAGGCGCTCATGCCGCCCAGGTAGAGAAGGACGACCTCCACGGCGGTGATGGCCACATAGACGAGCCAGAGGTTTTTTGCCGTCTCGGCAATACGGGGCGTGATTTTGTCCTTGATGGGGGAGGGGATTTCCGCCTTGAAGAGCTGCATGCCCCCGACGCCCAGGATGGGGAGGATGGCGATGGAGAGGATGATGATCCCCATGCCGCCCAGCCAGTGCGTAAGGGCCCGCCAGAAGAGGATCCCCCTGGCCGTTTTGTCGAGGTCGGAGATGATGGAGGCCCCCGTGGTGGTGAACCCGGACATGGTCTCGAAGAAGGCGTCGCAGAAGGTCGGCACGACCCCCGAGAGCAGGAAGGGAAGTCCCCCGAAGGCCGAGGCAAGGACCCAGACAAGGGTCACGATCACGAACCCTTCCCGGTGCGTCAGGCTGATCCGCTCTCCGGTTCTCGGGATGAAAACATACAGCAGGAGCCCCGTTCCCATGGTGATGAGGGCGGAGATCCCGATGGCGGTCCAGGCCGCCTCGTGCAGGGTGAGGGAAATCACGAGTGCCGGCAGCATTGCGGCCCCGATGAGAAAGATGAAGATCCCCAGGATGTGGACGATGTTCTTCAGGTTCATTCGAAATATTCCAGCTTCACCATGAGGATCTTCTCCATCTGCGGGATGGAGGACCGGAAGGTGAACATGATGACGTGGTCCCCGGGCTGAATGACCGTGTCGCCCCCGGGAATGATCATCTCCTCGCCCCGCACAATGGCGCCCACGACCGTTCCAGGCGGGAAGGAGATTCTCTTGACGGGTTTGCTGGTGATCTCCGACGTCGCCAGGGCCACGACTTCGAAGGCCTCCACCCGCTCGTCATGGAGCGGCGTCGCCGAGATGATTTTCCCGCGCCGGACGTAGTGGAGGATCTTGCTGATGGCGGCTTGCCGCGGGTTGATCACCCCGTCGATGCCCAACTTGGAGACCAGCGGCATGTACTCGACCCGGTTGATGAGGGCAATCGTTTTTTTGACCCCCAGGCGTTTTGCGAGGAGCGCTCCCAGGACGTTGTCTTCCTCGTCGTTGGTGACGGCGGCAAAGACGTCCATGTCCCGGATGTTCTCCTCCAGGAGGAGATCCTGGCTCGTTCCGTCGCCATGGAGGACCACGGCCTTGTCGAGCCTCTCCGCAAGGGATCGGCAGCGGTCCTTGCGCTTCTCGATGATCTTCACGCCGAGCCCCTTGCCCTCCAGTGCCTCGGCGAGCATCCGGCCCGTGTTCCCGCCGCCCATGATGACGATCCGCTTCGCCGGGTCCGTCTTTCGCCCGAAGATCCGGAGCAGTTCCTTCGCCTCCGCCGCAGCGGCGACGGCAAAGAAGAAGTCGTTTTCCTGGATGACGGAATCCCCTTTCGGCTCGATGAGCTTGTCGTCCCGGATGATGGACGTGATGAGCATCTTGCTGTCGGGGTGGATCTCCCGGAGCTGCTGGAGGGTCCTGCCGGTCACGGTGCTGTTCTGGATGGGGAAGCCGATGAGCTTGATCCGGCCGTCGTGAAAATCCATCACTTCCGTGGCGCCGGGGAACTCAATGAGGTCCAGCGCAATCTTCACGGCTTCCCTCTCCGGGTTGATGCAGAGGTTGATGTTGAGGCGGTCCTTGCCGAAAATGTCTGCGTACTCGTCGAGCTCGGGATTGCGGATCCGCGCGATTTTGTAGGAGACCCGCGACTGCGTCGAGGCCAGCAGGCAGGCCACCATGTTGGTCTCGTCGCTGTCCGTGACGGCGATGACCATGTCAGCCTGGTCGAGGCCGGCCTTTTTGAGGACCTCGGGGCTGCTTCCGCTGCCGTGCAGGATCATGACGTCGAGGGTTTCTGAGAGCTCCTTGAGCCGCTCCTCGTTCCGGTCGATGAGGATGACGTCCTGTTTTTCCTTGGAGAGAATGTCGGCAATGTGAAAACCGACCTCGCCCGCCCCGATAATGATGACCTTCATGGGTTGGCCCCTGCCGTTGTAGGGTTTCAGCCGATCGGGAAGGACTCTTCCTCCCGCGTGATCCGGATGTCGATCTGGACCTTGTCCTTTACGTTCAGGCGAAGCTTGTGGATGCCAAGGAGGGTCTTCTGGAAGAAGGACTCATCGGAGAGCAGGCAGGGGGTGACGGTGCTGAGATGCTGGATGTTTCCCGAGAGGAAGTCGAACATTCCCGTCGTGAAGTGGGTCGTCATCTCGGCCACGTCGAGAAGGGATCGTCCCGCCCCGGGCACCTCGACGGCGAAATCGTAACAATGGATCCGGACCGCCGTTTCGGCCATCCGGGCGCCCGCCTCCCGGATGGTCTCGTAGCTCAGCTCCCGGCGCCTGCCCAGCCCGAACAGGACGATCTTCTGCGGCGGGATCCTCTGTTGGGATTCAATGAGAACCCTCTCCGAAAAACCGCCGCTGATCTTTCCATCGGCGATGAGCCTCGAGACGAGGCCGTTGAGGCGCCAGTCCACGAAGCCGCCATTGCCCCTGGGAGGACGCTCATCGGAAAAAAAGCCCAGCACCAGGCACTCATGAGATAGCCGATCCAGGCTCTCCGTTGTCAGCTTGATCTGCATGATCCTTCCGCAGCTTCGAGTACAGGGCATCCAGGATGCCGTTGATGAAGGACCCCGAATTTTCGGAACCGAATTCTTTGCCGAGGTCGATGGCTTCGTTGAGAGCCACCTTGGGGGGGATCCCCTGGCCGTAGAGGAGCTCGTAGACGGCAAGCCGCAGGATGTTCCGGTCCACCCTCGCCATGCGCTCGAGGGACCAGTTTTCCGAGCAGGTGCTGATCAACTCATCGATCGCATTCCTGTGGGCCCACGTCCCCTCGACGAGTTCCGAGGCGAACTCTCGGGCCTCGGCGGCAGCGCTGAAGTGAACCCAGAAAAGCTCGAGGGCTTCCCTGGGTTCGATTCTCAGGACATCGAGCTGATAAAGAACCTGTAAGGCAATCTCTCTTGCCTTCCTTCTGAGACGCATGTCATTCCCTGCCAGGCTCGAGCCCTTCCGGGGACTGCCTGGAACTTGCCTTTACATTTTTCTGAACAGATCCACCATCTCGATGGCTGCAAGGGCGGCATCCCACCCCTTGTTGCCGCTCTTGGTGCCGGCGCGCTCGATGGCCTGTTCGATCGAATCGGTTGTCAGCACGCCGAAGACGATGGGAACCTCTGTCTCCAATGCCGCCTGGGCAACTCCCTTGGAGACCTCGGAGGCGACGTAGTCGAAATGAGGCGTTGCTCCCCGGATCACGGCTCCGAGGCAGATGACGGCGTCGACCTTGCCCGTTTTCGCGATCTTCTTGGCCACCAGCGGGATTTCGAAAGCTCCGGGGCATTTGAACAGCCGGATGTCCTGCTCCCGTGCGCCGGCCCGGATGAGCGCATCCAGGGCTCCCTCGATGAGCTTGCTGCTGATGAAGTCGTTGAACCGGCTCGCCACGATGGCGAACTTCATTCCCTGGGCAACAATCTTCCCTTCGGTAATGTTCTTCATACTCCCCTCTTGGTGTGTCTTTCTTGCCCGATACCCTTTACCCTTTACCCTATAC
>Ga0209705_10001361_pt1 | contig 12903 bp, 11 predicted proteins | sample PPLLaktember2015_5_FD_187262 | JGI IMG/M metagenome (GOLD analysis project Ga0209705, IMG submission 187262) | Freshwater sediment microbial communities from Prairie Pothole Lake near Jamestown, North Dakota, USA - PPLs Lake P8 Core (1) Depth... | ecosystem: Environmental > Aquatic > Freshwater... | reverse complement strand
CACTAGATCTGTCAAGCCCGGGCGGATTCGCTCTCAGGCCCGCAGGTCGGACCAGTCGGGATGGCGGTCGAAGAGTGCCACCACAAAGGGGCAGATCGGCCGGATCTTGAAACCCTCGGTCCGCGCATCGGCGACCAGGCGCTCGACGAGTGCCGTCGCGACGCCCTGGCCGCGCAACGCCGCCGGCGTGCCGGTGTGATGGGCGATCACGATGGATGGATCGGTGCGGGAAAAGGTCAGCTCGGCTTCCCCGGGGAAGCCTTCCACTCTCGCAACGTAGCGGCCACGTTCGGCCTGCAACTCGCGCGTCACGGTGACTTTTGTCACGGTCTCACGACTCCCCGCGGATCAGTCGAGCTTCGGCTCGCGCAGTCCCGGCTGCTCCGCGAAGTAGGCGGCGATTGTCTTTATGTCGTCCTGCGTGAGCTGCTGCGCGAACGGCGCCATGATCGGATTCTTGCGCTTGCCGAGTCGATAGTCGTTCAACGCCTGGGCGAGATAGTCGGCGTGCTGGCCGCCGATATTCGGGTAGTCATCAGTCGTTCCGGCGCCATTCTTGCCGTGGCAGGCCGCGCAGGCCTCGGCCTGCGCCGGCGGCGTACCCACCTGTCCCCCGCCCGTGTCGGGCGGCGCGGCCGCCGCAAACCAGGTCGCAAGATCGGCGCGATCTTCGGCGGAGAGCGTGCTCGCAAGTCCTTTCATCGTCGGATGCCAGCGGTTGCCGCTGGCGTAGCCCTCGAGCGCTGCGACGAGATAGGCCTCGTTCTGGCCGCCGAGCTTCGGGACAGAATACTTCGGGTAGGCATTTTTGTAGTTCGCGATGCCGTGGCAGCCCATGCAGGTGTAGGCGAGCGTACGGCCGCGTTCGGCGTCGCCGGCCGATGCGGCCATCGCGGGGAACGTCAACGCGGAGCCGACAATCAGCATCGCGGCAAGGCGGTCCAATCGCATCGATCCGGTCTCCGGATGGGGTTTTCGGGCTGACTTGAGCGCCCGGAATGTTAAGCGCCGCGGGCCGGAATTGCCACCCGACGTCCGCGCGGAGTTCACAGCGCCGCGGCGATGTCCTGAATCAGGCCGCTGTCGCGCGGCTTGACCGTCGGCGCGTAGCGCTGGAGCAGCTTGCCGTCACGGCCGATCAGGAACTTCTCGAAGTTCCACTCGATGTCGCCGGCGTGCCCGTTCACCGGATCCGTCAGCCACGCGTAAAGAGGATGACGATCGGGGCCATTCACCTCGACCTTCGCGCTCATGGGAAACGTCACGCCGTAGTTCGCGGAACAGAAAGTCTGGATTTCCTTCTCGCTCCCCGGCTCCTGCGCGCCGAACTGGTTGCAGGGAAAGCCGACAACGGAAAAATTCTCCCCGGCGAGTTCCTCGTGAAGCTCCTCGAGTCCCGTGTACTGCGGCGTGAGGCCGCAGCGGCTTGCCACATTCACCGCGAGCACGACCTTGCCCTTGAGGCCGGCCAACAGATTAGCCGTGCCATCGATTCCCTGCACCTTGAAGTCGTAGAAGTTGTTCATCGCCGCATTATCTCGCAAAGGGGACGCTCACCTTTAAAAGTGACCGTTCCCTTCAGAGGGCAACCAGACCGTCACGACGGCGCCGCCGCCTTCGCGATTCGCGATGCTGAGTCGGCCACCGTGGGCATCGACGATCTCGCGGCAGAGCGTCAGGCCGAGACCCGTGCCCTTCGGTTTGGTCGAATAGAACGGCAGGAGCGCATCGCGGAGCACCTCGACCGTGAGCCCGCTGCCGCGATCGCTGATCTCGAGCGCGACGCCACCGTGCCGTTCGGTCACGCCGAGCGTCACCTCGTCTTCCGGCGATCCCGATTCGATCGCGTTCTTGATCAGGTTGATCAGCACCTGCTCAATTTGCGGCGCATCGAACCGGCCTTCGCTTCGCGGCAGCGGCTCGAGCACGCGAAACGAGAGGCTGTCCTGAAGGCCACCCAGAAGCGGCTTCCACGCGACCGTTGCCGGACGGGGCCGCGGCAGTTTCGCGAAGCGCGCGTAGCCGTCGATGAAAGTCGCGAGATGCGATGCCCGCTCCTCGATCGTGGAAAAAACCCGCGCGAGCCGCTCGACATTCGGTCCCTCCGCGAGAGCCTGCCCGGAATGTGCAAGCGACGTGATCGGCGCAAGCGAATTGTTGAGCTCGTGCGCGATCACGCGGATGACCTTTTTCCAGATCGCGACTTCCTGCGCGGCCATCTCGCGTGTCAACTGCTTGAAGAGCAGGAGCCGGTGCGGCTGGCTGTTCAGCGAGAACGGCCGGTGACTGACATGGAAGATCTCCGCGTCCACGCCCTCGTGCACGGTAAAAAGCGTGTCGGTCCCGCCCTCGACCGCCTCGCGCAGCGGCTGCGGCGCCTGCTCGAGCAGCGCGCCAAACTTGAGTCCCTCGATCTTGCGGCCGGAGCGGAAGAGCTGCCTCGCCGCGATGTTTCCAAAGACGATCGTGTCGTTTGCATTCGTCAGCACGAGCGCGAGCGGGGTCGTCTGGACGACCGTGTCGAGCAGCAACTCGCGCTGGTAGAGGTCGAGTCGCTCGCGGCGCAGGCTGTCGCCGAGCGAGTTGTACTCGGCCGTCAGGTCTCCGATCTCGTCCGGGCCCGTCGGCGTCACGCTCACGCTGAAGTCGCGGTCGCGAAGGCTCCCGATGCCGTCCGTCACGGCGCGGATGCTGTTGCTCCAGCGGTTGAAGAGCCGCGACGTGAGCAGGATGGACGGCGGCAGGATGACGAGGAGCGCCGCAGCGCCCGCAATCCACGGCGAGACCAGGTAGTGATGCAGTAGCAATGCGGCAGCCACGGCCACGATCGCCACGGTGCAGAGCACGAGGACGATCCGGCCGGCCAGCGACCAGCTGGCACGGGGCTTGGCGGCCATCAGCCGTTAGTGGCGGATGTCCGGCCTGGGTCGACGGGAGTCTTGAGGCCGAGCTTCTCCATGCGGCGATAGAGTGCCTGACGCGACAGGCCGAGGTCACGCGCGGCGTGCGCGACGACCCCGTCGGCGAGCAGGAGCGCCTGTTCGATCATGCCCCGGTCGATGTTCGAGCCATCGGCCGGTTCCGGCGCGATCGGCAGCGCCAGCGCCTTGGCGGTGACGACCGCATCGACCGACAACAAGCAGGCGCGGTGAATGGCGTTCCTGAGTTCACGCACATTACCCGGCCAGTGATAGCGGGTGAGTGCGCGCATCGCGTCCTGCGAGAACGTGAACCCGGGCTCGAGAAAGTGGTGCGCGAGCGGCACGATGTCTTCCAGCCGCTCGGCGAGAGCCGGTACTTCGAGCTCGATGACGTTCAGGCGATAGTACAGGTCCTCGCGGAACCGACCCTCGCGGATGAGCTGCGGCAGGTTGGCGTTCGTCGCGGCGATCACCCGGGCGCGCGTGCGTCGCGTGGTGTTCGAGCCGAGTCGCTCGTATTCGCCCGTCTGGAGCACGCGAAGCAGCTTCGCCTGCCCCAGCGCCGACAGGTTGCCGAGCTCGTCGAGGAAAATCGTGCCGCCATCGGCGGCCTCGAACCGCCCGATGCGCGCTTTTGCGCCAGTGAATGCCCCCGCCTCCGTGCCGAAGAGTTCCGCTTCCATCAGCGTGTCGGGCAGCGCGCCGAGATTCACTTTCACGTAGGGGCCGCTCTTGACGGCCGAGTTCGCATGAACAACGTCGGAGATGACTTCCTTGCCGGCGCCGTTCGGCCCGCTGATCAGGACGGGTACGTCGGCGTGCGCGATGCGCACGGCTGTCGAGGCCAGCGCATGCATGGCCTCGCTCTCGTAAATGAGGCCATTCAGCTCGAATCGGGCTGCGAGTTCGGCACGTGCCGCGGCACGGCGGCGGCGGAACGCGCGGTTCTCCGCGCGCGCCGTATGCAGGTCGAGGAGATTGCGCACGGTTGTCAGGAGCCGCGCGTTGTCCCAGGGCTTTGCGACGTAGTCGGAAGCGCCCGCCTTGACGAGTTCGACCGCAGTCTCGAGATGGGTCCAGGCCGTGAGCAGGATCACCGGCAGGTCGGGATACTGCGAGCGGATCAGGCGGAAGAGCGTCACGCCCTCCTCGCCGGAGGTCGCCTCGCGGCGGAAGTTCATGTCCTGCACGACGAGGTCCACAGGCTCACGCGCGAGAAGGTCGATCCCGGAGGCGGCCGAATCCGCCCCAAGCACCCGTGCGCCGTGCATGGACAGCAGGACGTCGAGCGCCGTGCGCACGGCCTCGCTGTCGTCGATCACGAGTACAGTGCGGTCGCCCAAACTTCCCTGAAGCCCCTGGTCTTGCTTGTCCTTCATGGGTTTGGATGCGCGGGTGGCCGGAACGGTTGTAAGGTCCACGACAGTCTAGACCGTCCGGCTTGCCACCGCGGGCGAGATACCCGACGCCCTGCGCGCCGGTTGCAAAGCCGCAGCCAGCCCGATCAGCCATATGCCGAGCATGCCGCCGACCAGGTAATAGAGGTCGAGGCGAGGCAACTCGTACTTGACTGAAATCCAGTAGCCGATCGCGAGCGCGAGGCCACAGCCCGCCACGATGCCCGCCGACGTGACCATCCAGTTCTCGACCAGGAAGTGCCGCACGATGTCGAGGCGCCGCGCGCCCACCGCGCGCCGCGTGCCGATCTGGCGGATGCGCGTGCTGACGTTGAAGGTCGCAAGGCCGAAGATGCCGAGCGCGGTAATTGCAAGAAGCGCGCTCGTCACGCTCACGAGGAAGATCGCCATGTTGCGGTCGTCGAGGTAGGACTGGTGGATGAAGTAGTCGAACGGCCGCACCCAGCGCAGCAGGCGCCCGGGGTTCGAGCTGCCGAGCTTCTCCTCGATCTCGCGCATCACCGCGTCGCTGCGGCCCGGCTCCACGCGCACGAGGTAGATCGCCGTCGGTCCGCGCTTGATGCGCGGGAACAGCACCACGTGGTCGAGCTTGTCCCAGCCGACCCAGGCCCCGTGCATGTGCTCGATGATGCCGACGATCGTGATCGGCTTGCTGATCCCGTCATAGAAGGTCTTGCCGAGCGGGTTCGGATCGTTCGGAAATATGTCCTTGGCAAAGGCCTTCGTGACGATCGCCTGGGGCGCCGAATCGAAGGTATCCGTGGGCGGCAGGATCTCCTGGGCCTCGAACGCCCGGCCCGAAGACAGCTTGATGCCGAGCGCCGCGACGCCCTGCTCGTCGATGTCGTAGGTGTTGCCCGGGATCGACTCGTCGGGGGTCACCTCGCCCGGCTTCGCCTGGAATCCGCTCGAGCTGCCACCGCCGGAGAGCGGGATGTTGCTGATGACGCTCGCCGCCTTGACGCCCGGCAGCCCGCGGATCGTCGCAATGTCCTCGCGCCAGCTCGCGTCGTAGTCGAAGTTCTGCGCGAAGCCCGCGCTCGCCACCCAGATCATGTTCGCCGTGTCCATGCCGGTCGGGCGACCGATTTTGTCCACGCGCTGTTTGACGACGTAGACCGCGTTGACGAGCACGGCGAGGCCGATCGCGATCTGGAAGGCGACCAGGACCGCGCCGGTTCGGTTGCGCCAGAGCGCGGAGGCGATGGGACGGAGATTCCAGGCTGTCATGTCATTGCGCCTTCAGGTAGGAGGCCGGCGGGATGCGGCCGATGCGCCAGGCCGGGTAGAGGCCCGCGGCGATGGTTGCAAAGAATGCGAGCCCGAGCGCCGTAACGACACTCGTGACGTCCACGTGCGCGAGCGCCTGCGCGCCTCCCGCGTCGGTCGGGTCCACGGTGTAGAGCGCGCGCAGGCCCGTCAGCAGGAGGCCGCCGAGCGCGAGCCCGAGCAGCGCGCCGATCGAGGAGATCACGCCGACCTCGACCAGGTGCTGCATGAAGACCTGCCGGCGGCTCGCACCCAACGCGCGCCGCACGCCGGTGATCGGGGCGTTGTTCAGGAACTTGGCGAGCAGGAGGCCGACGGTGTTCAAGAGGCACACGGCGAGGAAGGCAAAGGCGAGGCCGACGAGCACGCGGTCGTCGTTGCCCACGACGCCGTTGTCCACGAGCCACTGGTCCGGCTTCGTCAAACGGTTGTTGATCGGACGCGAATGACGGCCGCCCTGCTTCTGCTGGGTTGCGTAGTTGTCGAGGAAGGCCTTGAAGCGGTCATGCGCGGCGGCGTCCGGCAACTCCACCCACATCTGGACCCAGACGTTCTCGGAGTTCAGGAAGTCCTGGAACGTCTTGATGTCCTCCGGCTTCCAGCCGTTCGTGTTGCCGGCGCTGTAGATCTCGAGGGCGGCGTTCCAGCCGAAGGGGATGTAGGCGTCCTCCGGCTCCTCGAGGCTGCCGTTGTTGACGTCGTAGAAGGCCGGCAGCGGCATCCAGTTGTCGCGCACGCCGACGACGCGGAACTCGTGGTCGTTCCAGCGCACGCGCCGGCCGACGCTGTTGACGCCGCCGAACAGCTTCTCGTTCATACCGCGGGAGATGACCATGACCGGCTCGGGGCCGAAATCCGCCGCGTCGGTCCAGGTGCCGCCGTACTGGAAGGGCACGTCGAAAATCGCGAAGAAGTCCTTGGTCGTCACGCGCGTCGCCGTGCGCTCGGGCTTCACCTGCTGGCCGTCCACGGAGAGGATGCCGACCGCCTTGTGCATGATTACCTTGTGCTTCGGGATGTCGGACCGGTAAACCGCCATCGCGTCGCGATAGGTGAGCTGCTCGGGCGGCAGCTCCGGCTTGTCCTCATTGTTTGGCTGCTGCGGGTCCCAGAAGTCCATGGTGACGGCGTAGAGAACGTCGTTCTTCCACCAGATCGGGTTGCCGGATATCGCGCGGTACATCGTGAGCGTCATCACGCAGACCGCGATGCCGAGCGCGACCGCGCCGATCATCAGCGCAGTGAGCCCCGGGTTCCGGCGCAGGTTGCGAAAGGCGAGCTGCAGGTAGTAGCTGAACATGTGCGTTTTCCCGCTCAGGCCGGCGACATCGCCGCGACGGCGGCCGGCGCGGGCTTCATGAGCGAATTCTCGCGCGTCTCGTACGGCTTGAAGTCCGAGATCTGGCCGTCGACGATGTGGACGTTCCGGTGTGCGCGCCGCGCGAGTTCCGGGTCGTGGGTCACCATGATGATGGTCGTGCCCATCTCGTTGATCTGCTCGAGCAGGTCCATGACCTGTCTCGCCATCAGCGAGTCCACGTTGCCGGTCGGCTCGTCCGCGAGCAGGAAACGCGGGTCGCCTGCGAGCGCGCGCGCGATCGCGGCGCGTTGCTGCTGGCCGCCCGAGAGTTGCGAGGGCATGTGGTGCATGCGCGAGGACAGCCCGACGACTTCGAGCGCGCTTTTGATGCGCTGCTCGCGGTCCTTCTTCGCGAGGCTGCGATACCGAAGGGGCACGTCCACGTTGTCGAAGATGTCGAGGTCCGGGATCAGGTTGAAACTCTGGAAGATGAAGCCGATCTTCTCGTTGCGGAGCTTCGAGCGCGCCTCGTCCGAAAGGCGGCTGACGTTCTCGCCATCCAGTTTGTAAGTGCCCGTGTCGAAGGTCTCGAGCAGGCCCGCGACGTTCATGAACGTCGTCTTGCCGGAGCCCGACGGACCCGTGACCGCGACGAACTCGCCGTCGCCGACCGTGAGCGAGAAGTCGCGCAGCGCGTGCGTCTCGATCAGGTCCACCCGGTAGATCTTGCTGATTCCGTGCATTTCGAGCATTGGCTTATCGCTCCAGGGTCGTAGATGGGTTCCGGCGGTCAGCCGCCGATGTGAAATTCGGGAACGTCTTTCATGTCGCCGGTGCCGGAGATGACGACTTCCTGCCCCGGCTTGAGGCCCTTCAGCACCTCGATCTCGCCGACGGAGGCGGCGCCGAGCTCGACCGGCGTCAGGACCGCCGTGTCGCCGTCGACGACGTAGACCGCGCGCGTGCCGCTCGCGATATCGGAACTGCGCTCGAACTTCAGCGCGTTCGCGCGCTGCTCGATCACGATGCGCACCGATCCGCGCTGGCTCTGGCGCAGGCCCGGCGGCTGGTCGCCCGCGAACTTCACGCGGCCGGTCACCTGGCCCGAGCGCACTTCCGGCGAGATGCCGGTGACGAGGCCCTTGAATTCGCGGCCGTCGAGTGAGATCTCCGATTCCATGCCGGCCTTGATGTCGCGCGCGTAGACGTCGGCGACCTGGAATTCGACCTCGAAGACCGAGAGATCAACGACCGTCAGGAGTGGCGCGTTCTCCGCGACGTTCGCCTTTTCGATCGCTGCGAGATTCGCGACCATGCCGTTGACCGGCGCGCGCACCGTGAGCTCGTCCACGCGTCGCTTCAGGTTCGCGACCACGTAACCCTGCCGCTCGCGCTCGAGCCGGCGCGAACGCAGGTCGAGATCGAGGCTCTCCTGTTCGAGTCCCGCCGTGTCGCGCGCGTGCTCATAGGACAGTTTCGCGGATTCGCGCTCGTCCTCCGCGCGGCGGAGATCCCGCTCCGCAATCGCACCCTTGTCCCAGGCGGCCTGCGCGCGCTGCATCTCGCGCTCGGCGGCGCGGATCTGCACGTTTGCGAGGTCGGCCTCTTCCTGCGTGCGGAGCTTCTGGCGACGGATCTCGATGATCTGGCGCTGGAGCGCGGTGTCCAGGCTCTCGAGCGTCGCGCGCTCGCGCTGATATTCGTTCTCGAGCGTCGGGCTCGCGAGCGTCGCGAGCACCTGGCCCGCCTGGACGGTGTCGCCCGCGCGCACCTGGTAGCTGATGTTGCCGGGCGCGACGGCGAAGAGCGTCGGGCTCACGGCGGCGACCACCGTGCCCTGTGCCGAAACGTCGCGCACGAACGGGCCTTCGGTGACCGTCGCGATGCGCAGCCGCTCGCGCGAGATCGTGTGCTCGGTCGCGCTCCAGCCGCGGATCAGCAGGCCGAACACGAGGACGACGAGGAGTGCGCCCGCCGCAATGCCGATCCACTTCTGGCGCGTGCGGTCAGGCCTGCCCTCGACCACGATGTCCTGGGCCTCGGTGCCGCGGATCGTGGCGTCGCCGGCGGGCGTCGTATCCCGCCCGCCGGCTGTCATCAGCGGTCTCAGGTTCGTGATTTTCATGGCAAACGTAAGCTCACGTATTGGATGTTGCATGCCCCGTGCCAAGTTGAAACACGCATGTAACCCGCTGTTTAAGTTAATATTTTCCGCGAGTGTCACTAACGAATGAGGTGTCCGCGGACAGCGCCCGGACACACACCGGACGCTAACAAAGGGGACGCTCCCCTTTAAAGGGGAGCGTCCCCTTTTAGAGAGAGGTGTTTGCTGTAGGTGACGTTCATGACGTTGTCGTACCAGCCGGAAACGCGGGGTGCGACGAGGTGCTTGGAGACGTAGAAGTAAAGAGGGATGAGCGGGACGTCGGTGAGAAGCTGGCGTTCAGCCGCTGCCAGATTCTCCGCGCGCGCGGTGCCGCTTGTGGATGCGGCGGCGGTGAGCGCGGCATCGTAGGTGGGGTTGGCGTAGCGCGACAAGTTGATGCCGAAGCCGCCTTTCAGGATCTGGAGGAATGAATACGCGTCGTTGTAGTCGCTGATCCAGCTCGCGCGGAAGAGCGGCGCCTCGCGCGCGTCGATCGCGGCCTTCAGCACGCGGAAGTCCTCCGAGCGCAGGCTGACCTCGGCGCCGAGATGGTCCTTCCACATCGCGGTCACGGCGAGCGCGATGCGATCGTGGATCGGGCTCTTGCTCGTACGAAGCTCGACGCGAAGCGGCTTCTGCGCCGAGTAACCGGCCTTCGCGTAGAGCCGTTGCGCCTCGGCGATGCGCGCGGCGGAATCGAGCGCCGCCCATGTGAATTCCTGCGGCTCGTATCCGGCAATGCCGGGCGGCACCCAGCCGTAGGCGGGCCGCTCGCCGTCGCCCAGCACCTGCTGCGTCAACACCTCGCGATCGACCGCCATCGCGAGCGCCTTGCGCAGCGCCGGCGAGTCGCGAAACGGCGGCAGGTCGAGCGCGAAGCCGTAGTAATAGACGCCGACGTGCGGCGCGATCCGCAGTTGCCCGGGCAGTTCCTTCTCGAGCCGCGCGACTTCCCCGGGCGGTACCGTGTAAGTCACGTCGAGATCGCCGGCCCGGAAGCGCGTGAGCTCGGTCACTGGATCTGCGACGTGCACGTAGCGCACGGCGTCGAGGCGGTTCAGGGCGTCGTTCCAGTAGTGCCGGTTCCGAAGGGCGACGATGTGCGAGCCGATTTCCCAGGCGGCGGGCGTGAAGGCGCCATTCGTCACGGCAACGCCCGGCCTCGCGAATTCCTGTGGATTCGATGCAAGGGTCGGCCGGTGAACCGGAAACGTGCTCGGGTGCGAGAGCATCGCAACGAAGTAGGAGCTCGGCTCCGCCAGCGTAACGACAAGTGTCGCCGCATCCGGCGCCGTGACGCCGAGCGACTCGGGCGGCTTCCGGCCCGCGACGATGTCGCTCGCGTTCAAGACGGGTTCGAGCATCAGGGCGTACTGGGAAGCCGTCGCTGGATTCACCAGGCGGCGCAAGGAGTGGACGAAGTCTTCCGCGTCCACGCGGTCCCCGTTCGACCAGCGCGCGGCGGCACGCAATACAAATGTATAGCGGCGCCCGTCCGCGGAGACGGTCCAGCTTTCGGCGACGCCCGGGATCGGGCTGCCATCCGGCGCCATGCCGACGAGGCCCTCATAACAGTCACGGAGGATCGTCATCGCCGCTTCCATGCGCGCGAGCTGCGGGTCGATCGAATCCGGCTCGCTGCCGTTGCCGCGGCGGAGTTCAGCGGTCGCGGCCTCTTCCGTCTTCGGTCCACATGCGCCGAGAAAGGCGGCCGCCGCGAGGAACGCGGCGAGCGCAGTGGCAACCCGCCTCATGCGGCGCGCGCGCGCTTCTTGAGGTGCACGAGCAGGATGGAAACCGTCGCCGCCGTGATGCCGGGCAGCCGCGAAGCCTGGCCGAGCGTCCCCGGTCGCGATTCCGTCAGGCGCTGGCGCGCTTCGTTCGAGAGGCCCGCCACCATCGCGTAATCGATCCCGGCGGGCAGGCGAGTCTCTTCGTGGCGGCGCTGGCGCTCGATTTCCGCCTGCTGCCGCTCGATGTAACCCGCGTACTTCGCCCGCACTTCGATGCCGAGCGAGACTTGTTCCACGAGCCGCGGATCGTCGGTAGCCGCGATCCCGCCCGCCGTCATCGCATCACGCTTGCGTGTGTAGAACGCCCAGCGCTCGTCGTCGACGAGGCCCATCTCACGCGCGACGGGCGTCAGGCGATCGTCGGCGTTGTCTTCGCGAAGCAGCAGGCGGTGCTCCGCGCGGCTCGTGAACATCCGATAAGGCTCGATCGCGCCGCGCGTGATGAGGTCGTCGACGAGCACGCCGAGATAGGCCTCGTCGCGGCGCGGCGACCAGGCCGCGCGACCCGCCACGGTGAGCGCCGCGTTGATTCCAGCGAGCAGGCCCTGGGCCGCCGCTTCCTCATATCCCGTCGTCCCGTTGATCTGCCCGGCGAAGTAGAGTCCCGCGAGCGACTTTGTCTCCAGGCTGTCCCAGAGTCCGCGCGGATCGAAGTAGTCGTACTCGATTGCATAGCCGGGGCGGGTCATCTCCGCATGCTCGAAACCCGGGATGCTCCGCACGAACTCGAGCTGCACGTCAACCGGGAGACTCGTCGAAATGCCGTTCGGGTAGACGATGTGCGTGTCGAGGCCTTCCGGCTCGACGAAGATCTGGTGCGAAGTCTTGTCGGCGAAGCGGACGACCTTGTCCTCGACTGACGGGCAGTAACGCGGCCCCACCCCTTCAATGACGCCGGTAAACATCGGGGAGCGGTCGGTTGCGTCGCGGATGATCTCGTGCGTGCGCTCGTTCGTCGCCGCGATGTGGCAGCGAACCTGCGGCGGATGCTCATCGCGCCGCCCGAGGAAAGAGAACACCGGGCGCGGCTCGTCCCCCGGCTGCGGCCGCATGACGGAATAATCGAGCGTGCGTCCGTCGAGGCGGGGCGGCGTGCCGGTCTTCAGTCGCCCGACCCGGAGCGGCAGTTCCCGGAGCCGCGCCGCGAGACGGTTCGACGGCGGATCGCCGATGCGCCCGCCTTCCTGGCTTTCGAGGCCCACGTGGATGCGACCGCCGAGGAAGGTGCCGACCGTCAGCACGACGGCGCGCGCATGCCTGGTTTCGCCGGCCGTCGTCACGATGCCGCCGACGCGGCCGCCAGTGACGACGAGATCCGCGACCTCGGCCTCGAGAAGCGCGAGTCCCGTCTGCGCCTCGAGCATCGAGCGGATGGCCTTTTTATAAAGAGTGCGATCCGCTTGCGCCCGGGTCGCGCGCACGGCCGGACCCTTGCTCGCGTTCAGCGTGCGGAACTGGATGCCTGCGCGATCCGCGGCGCGCGCCATCGCTCCGCCCATGGCATCGATCTCCCGAACGAGGTGGCCCTTGCCGATGCCGCCGATCGCCGGGTTGCAGCTCATCTGCCCGACGGTCGCGAGGCTCTGGGTCACGAGCAAGGTGCGCGCACCCATCCGGGCCGCCGCGAGGGCAGCCTCGGTGCCGGCGTGTCCGCCGCCGATAACGATGATGTCGTATGCACTCATTTCGGGGGCGACATGATACCCGCAGCAGCAACAAAGGGGACGTTCACCTTTAAAGGCGAGCGTCCCCTTTAAAGGTGAACGTCCCCTTTGAAGGTCGGTATCCTCGACGAATGGGATTCCGCTCGCGCGCCGGACTGCTCGTGGCTTTGCTGATCGGCGCCCTGGCCTGCCCGGACACGCTGCAGGCCAAGCCGCAGATCGCGCTCCAACCCTGTCGCATCAGTGACATCGACGGCCTCGTTTCGGTCGAGGCGCGTTGCGGCAGGTTCTCGGTGCCGGAGGACCCGGATTCTCCGGAGGGCGCGCGCATCGAGCTCGCAGTCGCCATCGTCCCCGCCGTCTCAACGCAGGCGAAGCCGGATCCGCTCTTC
>Ga0209705_10001358_pt1 | contig 12914 bp, 6 predicted proteins | sample PPLLaktember2015_5_FD_187262 | JGI IMG/M metagenome (GOLD analysis project Ga0209705, IMG submission 187262) | Freshwater sediment microbial communities from Prairie Pothole Lake near Jamestown, North Dakota, USA - PPLs Lake P8 Core (1) Depth... | ecosystem: Environmental > Aquatic > Freshwater... | reverse complement strand
TCCGAAGTGCGGATTCGCTAGCACGTTGACCCACGGTGCCGGCGTCACTTGCCCGGGCGCGGTCATGATGACGTATTCACGTCCATCACGGGTAAATCCGCCCAGTCCATTGAAGAGGATCAGATCGCTACGCGGCAACCCGGTGGCAGCCGGGGGTTCGGCGCGCTGGCGGCGGGTCGGTTTGAGGCGCGGAACGCGCACTTCCACCGGGCCACGCCGGTTGATCTGTTCTGCCAGCGTACCCCGGCTGTCGTTGATGATGGCGCGCGCGACCGATTGGATCAGGATGCGATCCTCGTCCGATATCTGTTCTGCGGGTCGCACGAAGATGCCACCCGGACGGTCCATGGCGTGCGGTTCGACGCCTGCGGCAACCAGCCCCATGATTTGCTCCTGGAGCAGTTGCCGGTAACCGGCCCGATCTTCGTTCCAGATCATCAGGTCCACGGCCAGTCCCTTCAGGCGCCAGTACGCGTGCGCCTGTACCAGATGGCGTACCAGATCGATATGCGCCGGGTCACCGATCTGCAGCAGCACTATCGGCAAATCGCCGGAAATGGCATAGCCCCACAGGCCGGATTGGCCGCGGCGGTTTTTGACGAGGACAGCGGCGTCGGCGCGCAACGAGGCATTTGCGTAGATGACAGAGCTGGCAAGGCGTCCATAGAGTTGCGCGTCGGCTTCGGTGGCATTGATCTGCCGCAGCACTACCTGGGCGTGGGTCCACGCCAGTTCCAGCACACGATCCGCGATCCGCCGGTCCTGGTATTTATCGACCAGGCCCAGGGCGGCGTCGCGGGTTTCGCCGATGCCGGAAACGATATCGATGGTTGCCGCTTCATCCGGATCGAGTGTGATGCGGCAACGAATCGCGACAATCGGATCGAGTACCGATCCCTGGCTGCCCGAGAGCGCGGCGGCGTCGTTCAGGGCTTGGGGCGCGGCGACCGTGTTGCCGCGGCCGATGAACTGCAGGCGGTCCGTCTCGTAGGAGATCTCTCCAATGTCCGCCCCGTGCACGGCCATCAGGTGAAACATCCAGGGTTCCGACTCTTCGAGCGAGCGGGGCCGGCGCGTGCACAGGATCGCCCGCCGCGGGTCGATGATCTCGGTCTGAACAAAGAGATTACTGAACGCCGGATGCAGTGCTTCCGCGGCTGATGGTGCGAGCACTACCTCCGCGTAACTCGTCACCTCAATCGTTCTGCGCGTTCGGGAGCGGTTGGTGATATGGATGCGGCGCAGCTCAATATCATCTTCCGGCGATACCACGATCTCGGTATGGGTATCGAAATCGTGGTCGCGGCGGCGAAACTCCACGCGGCCTTCCGAGAAAATCGCCGCGTAGCTGTCCGCGCGCTTGAGCGTCGGCTGGTGTGCAGTTGACCAGAACTCACCGCTTGCCACGTCGCGCAGGTAACAGAAGGACCCCCAGTCGTCGCGGGTGGCGTCTTCGCGCCAGCGAGTCACGGCGAGGTTTTTCCACTGACTGTAGCCGCCGCCCGCGTTCGTGACCATCACATGGTATCGGCCGTTCGACAACAACTGCACCTGCGGTATCGGCGTGTCGGGGCTGTCGTAAACACGAATCGACGATTCCGCAGCGCCGGTTGTGGGTCGAATGTCGGAGAGCTGGGCAGTGAGCGGAAACAGCGCCGTGGCCCTGGGAATCCGCTCCTGGAGCAACAACAGGGTCGCCTGGAACAATGGATCCGACACGAAGCGCTTCTGCATCGGACGATCCAGCAGCAGATAGGCCAGGGACAGCAGGCTCATTCCCTGGTGATGCGCCATGTAGGACCGCACCACCGTACTCGTTTCCCCGCGTCGTTGACGTGACGGGGTGTAATCAATGGCTTCATACAAGCCGAATTTTCCTTCAAGCCCTAGCGCGGCGAGGCGTTGCAGATTTTGACATGCCGCCTCAGGCGCCACCATCAATGCCAGCGCCGAGGCATAGGGGGCGATGACCAGATCTTCCGCCAGTCCGCGTTTGAGCCCCAGTCCAGGCACGCCGAACGCGCGGTACTGGTAGTTGAGATGAACGTCGACCGTGTTGTAACCGGATTCCGACATGCCCCACGGCACGCCGCGCAGTCCCCCATACTCGATCTGTCGCTCGACCGCCGCCTGATAGGTCTGATCGAGCAGCGTGTTCTCGTAGTTGGGCATGACCAGCAGCGGCATGAGGTACTCGAACATCGAACCGCTCCACGACAGGAGAATCGGCTCGCCACCGGCGGACGTGAGCAGGCGCCCGAGGGCAAACCAGCTCTCCTGTGGCACTTGTCCCTGTGCGATCGCGACGAATTTGATCAATCTCGCTTCCGAGGCCAGCAGGTCGTAGTAACTCGCGTCGCGCCGCAGCTCATCCACGTTGTAGCCGATCGCCAGCAGGCGCGACGCTTTGTCGTACAGGAAGTCGTACTCCATATGCGCGAACTCACTTGCTTGCAGGGCCAGGCGCTCGATCGCCGCTATCCGCTGCTCGGCGCGACGGCTGGCTTCCTTGATCAGCCGTCGAAGCTCTTCCAGCCACTCGCGCTCAGCGGGCCTCGCAGCGACGCCGAGCCGCTGCTCGATTGCCGGTAGCAACGACCCCTCGAGTTTTGCCAGTTCGCGCAGCGTTGGAATCTCGCTGATGGCGGGGTAGTCGCTGAGCCCACTCGGCGCGGCGGGCAGCAATAACCACGGGGCGAGAAACGTCAATTCATCGAGAGCGACGCGGCATTGCCGGGCCAGCGTCCGTGCCCACCAATTCGCATCGCTCTCGGAAGCCGTCTCGGAAATGACGGCGCTGGCGTGATTCAGCGTCGGGCGATGCACGGAATCGTCATGTGCTTCACTGTAGACTTCGGGTTCTGCGCGACGTCTTCCCTCGGCTGATACCCGTTCGCTATCTTTTTGAGACAACCTTTCAGAGACAGCATCGAGGCTGCCGGCAAACTCTTCCGCGCGTGTCGCCAGCCGGTCAAGGGTGAGCCGCGTCGCCGTGAGTGTGGTTGGCCGGGAATCACAGGCCGAGTCCAGAGCTTCCTGAAATGGCGCGAGCGCTGCCGGCGTGGTACCTCCCATTGCATCCGCCAGAATCCCCAGCGTGTCGCGCAGACCTTCAAACCATCGTGCCTCCAGGATTGGGCGATCGGGTAGTGCGAGCAGACCCGGGCGCAAGGTCAGCAGATGACCCGCGAGGTTTCCGCTGTCCACCGTCGAAACGTAGGCAGGGTGCAGCGGTTTCAGCGATAGCGTGTCGTACCAGTTGTAGAAGTGGCCGCGATGCCGTTCCATGGATTGCATCGTGCGCAGTGAACTCGCCGTACGCTCGATGAGTTGCCCGGCCGGAATGTAACCGAAGTCATACGCGGACAGATTCGCGAGCAGCGCCATCCCCATGTTGGTCGGCGACGTGCGGTGCGCCACCGCGGCACCGCGATACTCCTGATAGTTATCCGGCGGCAGCCAATTGTCTTCCGGGCCGACGAAGGTCTCGAAGAACGCCCAGGTTTTGCGCGTCAGCTTGCGCAGGAAGAAGGTCTGGTCGGCCGTCAGCCTTGCCTTACGACGGGCGAGCGGCCGGCTGATCCACCAGGCGATGGCGGGCGAGACCAGCCACAGGATCAGTATCGGTCCCGCCACGACCAGCACGGCCGGACTCGACAGCACCAGAGCCAGCGATGCGCCAATGGCAATCACCGGGGCGGTCCACATCGACTGGAACGAGGCGGCGAGGTCCGTGCGGCCGTTGCGATCTGATTCGCTCGATGGATTCCATTCGAGAAGCCGCTTGCGCGTGATCAGCATCCGTCCCAACGTGCGCATAATCGCATCCAGACTGAAGACCGCTTCATAGGGAAGGCACGCGAGTGAAAAGGCCGCCTGGGCGAGGCGCCGTCCGACGTCGCGTACGACCGCAGCGAGATGCTGAGCCAGCAGCACGTCGATCGGCTTCTGGAACAGCTCCAGCGTGGCGGCCATCAAGGAAGGGATGAAGATGATTCCGATCACCGCCAGGGTCCAGAACCAGGCCGATGACCAGTCCGTCCAGCCCAGCAGTAACAGCAGCGTCAACGCCGCCGGCACGAGACTGCGCCGCAGGTTGTCGAAGAGTTTCCATTGCGACAGCCACGACAGCGGGTTCTTCTGCCGGCGCGCACCGGGACCGGGGACGCGCGACAGCAGCCAGCCAGCAAGCTGCCAATCGCCGCGAATCCAGCGGTGCCGGCGGTTCACGTCAGCGCTGTAGCGCGACGGGTATTCCTCGTACAACAACACGTCGCTCACCAGCCCGGCGCGCGTATAACAACCTTCCAGAAGATCGTGACTGAGGATGCGGTTCTCGGGAAAGCGATCCTTGAGCGACCGTTCGAAGGCATCGATGTCGTAGATGCCCTTGCCAATGAACGAGCCCTCACCGCACAGGTCCTGGTAAACGTCGGAGACAGCGCGCGTATAGGGGTCGATGCCCGGCTCATCCCCGTACAAGCGCGCGTAGCGCGAGCGGCTCGTGCCGGGCAGACTCACGCCCATGCGTGGTTGCAGGATGCCGTAGCCCGCACCGACACGTTGCCGGTCTTCGTCGTAGAGCGCGCGATTCAGCGGGTGCGCCATGGCCCCCACGAACTGCCGTGCCGAGTCGCGCGGGAGATGCGTGTCCGCGTCCAAGGTAATGACATACTTCACGTTCGCCAGAACGTCGGTGTTGCCAATGACCCGCGAGAAGCGATCGGTTGCGCCCCCGCGCAACAGCGCATTCAAATCCGCCAGCTTCCCGCGCTTGCGCTCGTAGCCCATCCAGATCCGGTCGCGTGGATTCCAGCGGCGCGGGCGATGAAACAGAAAGAACGAGTCGCCGTTTGCACCCCGGTACTTTTTATTCAGTTCCTCGATGCGCGTCTCCGCCAGCCGCAACAGCACTTCGTCCTCCGGCAGCGTTTCCGCGTGCGCGTCCTGAAAATCGGTCAACAGGCCGAAGCGCAGATTGTCGTCCCGATTGGCCAGGAACCGGACTTCCAGCGCCTCGACCAGATCCTCGATGTCCTGAGTACCGCTGAGCATCGTCGGAACCACCACCAGCGTGCGCGACGCCGGCGGGATTCCTCTGGAGAAGTCCATGCGCGGCAGCGGATGCGGCGATGCCAGCAACGTCGCCAGCCAGTTCACCAGTGCCACCGCCAGTTGACTGGTGGACAGCAGTGCGAGGACACCCAGCAACACGAGCGCCACATCCGGCCAACTGCTGGCCTGCGCCTGCATCAACAGCCACCCGGTGAGGAACAGCGTGATCAGCGTGATCGCGCCCAGATACACGAGCAACGGGTATCGCCCCGCCGCTCTTGTCAACGCCTCGGAGGCGGAATGGCGCGTCGTGGCTGTCCGCTCGAGTTCGCGTAATCCCTTGTCGATCAGGTAGAAACCCACATGCGCCGTTCGATCGTCGTCGCCTTTGCGGGCCGCGCCTTCGTGTGCGAGCCGGATCGCTCGCTCTGCCACCTCGCCCTCGGACAGGCGGCTCTGCTTCGCGATTTTCTCCACGACATGGCGGTAGCGATCACGGGTGGCAAAATCCATCATGCCGTAGATGGCGCCGGGATCCTCCAGCAGTTTCTGCTCGGCAACACTCAGCGACTCGACGAAGTCGCGCCAGTCCATCGCCCCCAGGAACCGGAGGCTGCCGATGCTGTTGCTGATGGAGACCTGGTCAGCGGCCTGTTGCTGGTTTCCAGACTGCACCAACTGCTCGATCGTCAGGCCAGACTCGGACAGCAGCTGCTCAATCCAATTCAGCGGCAATGCCAGGGCCGGGCTCTGTCCCTGCAACCGGCGCGCAAATTCCGAAACGAACGGGGTGGTCATCGGCGGGTTCGACCGCGCCATGTCCGCGATCACCAGAATCAGGCTCTTCGGATCCTTCTCGGCGACCGCTATCATCTGGTCGACCCAGGAATCGGCAATGTTCCGGTCGATTCTGCCGGCGGCGCTGCGCGCGGCCACGCGCCGGAGATTCTCGATCAAGGCCAGGCGCAGCATGATGGGGATCGCCCACAATTCACCTAACTTGAGGGCAGTGACCGTCTGGTAGGACGCAACGAAACGGTGCAGGCTTTCTGGATCCACCCGTCCATCACCGTGCGCGATCGCCTCCAGCGCAATGTCATACACGCGCGGAAGTCCAGCCGAAGGGCCGTGCGCAAGGCGCGGCAACTCCCGGCTGTAACCCTTTGGAAGGTGCCGCTTGGCCGTGCGAATCTGTTCTTCGATCAGGTAGAAGTTATCGAGCAGCCATTCGCCCGCCGGCGTAATCTGGCGATTTGCCTTCACCGCCGCCGTGAGCAGCTGACAGACTTCAGTCAGGACACGTTCATTCTCCGCCAGCCGCGTTAGCAGCTGGCCCTTGTTGCGCTGCGGCGTCAGCGTGTGCGAGGAGGCGAGACGTTTACCATGCTGTTCCATCTGCTCTGCGCTGAACAACTCTGACCGCAGCGGCGGTTCATCGCCGGTGTACTGAGACGCCAGGCGATTAGCACGGAAGCGAGCCCTTAAGTTGAGCAAGTTCTTGGAGACAGTCGTAGTATTCGCCGTCAAGATAGGAGTCTCCATGAGGGCAGTGGCATGTGCGTTCTTCAATGCAAGAGCCGCCGCTTGTTGTCAGACAGGAGCGCTTCCGAATTATACAGAGCGATGCCTGATGACCAAGCGTGCTGAAGATCATACCGGATGATTAGCGGTAATAATGCACTATATTAGCGGAGACTAAATTCGTGTCCTGATTCTTGCTTTTGAAGCGGTCCCACTCGAGCCGCACACCCATGTGTTCACCGATATTGAAGTTGAATCCGGCGCCCCAGGCCGGATCGGAATTGCTTTCCTTGGTGTCAGCGGTGGAGGTACTGGTTGCCACTTCCAGGCGATGCACGCCGCCCTTCAGGAAGGGGCTGAAAGATTCGCTGATGGAAAAGTGCACCAGTGCTTCGATAAAGGGCCCACGTTCGCGCACAGTGTTGCTGCCCCCGGTATCGTGCTTGCCGAGGTTAACATATCCCGCTTCCAGAGAAAAAATCTTATTGAATTTGTGGCCGAGGAAAGCCTTGCCGCTCGTTTTACTTTTGCCGTCCGTTTCCTGGATTTGCGATTTACCGCCGCCGCCGCCGATATAAACACTAGTCAAGTTATAGTTGTCGGCGGCAATTGCCATACTTGGCAGAGTCAAAGCGATGGCTAAGGTGGCTTGAATGATTCTATAGGTGAGCCGGCCTCCTTTCGTGCACATAACGCGTTCTTTTCGCTTTAAGCCATGTCTGTGCACCAATTATCTATTGAGAGACTCTCTAGATTCTGTGTGGCAGCGTACATAAATATGGATAATTTAGTTTTCGATGAAATCTTCGTGACAGCGAGTTGACAGGCCGTCGGGGAAATAATTCGGTTTGCCACTGAGCTGAATGATGCGCTCGGTTATGCGATCGGCGTGTCCGTCCTCCTGTTTGGTGTGTTCAGGAAACTCGCCCGCCACGTGCGCGGCATGGATCCCGTCGGCCATGAAATCGTGACGCTTATGACTCAGCACTCAGACGATCTCGGTCGTGAACGCATCGTTCAAAATACTAAGGACGGTAACACGGTCTGCTGCATAGCCTGAAGCAACGGAGCCTCCCTCGAAGCGAAGATGCGAATGTTTACGCAAGGTCATAATGTCGGATAATGGCGACTTCGATACATTTTTTACTGAAAACAATCGCACGTGCTTCTTCTTGCCTGTTATGTATGGGTTGACCAGTTGCAGCGCTATACCGACGGCAACGGCAATTGCCGTGATTGTGGATTTTCTCATAAAAATATTCCTCAATAAGTATGTATAGAGCGTACATAAACATCGTTATAATCATTTTTATCCAGACACGGTTCTTAACCGTACGCGGTATCGAACTGACAGGCGCAGGATATCCACACCGATAGCGAGGAACCCATTCGGGACATTCAGGATTCAACAGGAGTGGTTAGGTGTGAAACAAAGCGCTAGGGCAGGGCGGCGCGTCGCGCAGACAGAATGGTGCATTGTGACCCGGGAGTGAATCATTAAACATCGCGCGCAACGATCCTGGTTGTGTCCAGGCAATCAGACGCGCGCCACGCAGTCGCGCCTGGATCAAGTACCTCATAAATGTCCCAACAGCAGGAGAACGATCACGACGGCCAACACCACTCCGAGTGTTCCGATCGGGGCATAACCCCAGCTCTTGCTGTGTGGCCAGCTCGGTATCGCGCCGACCAGCAGCAGTATCACGATGATTAACAGTAGCATTCCCATATTATTTCTCAGCACGGTTCCGAAGCTCCACTTTAAGAGTAATGAGCTCAGCCAGAATTATTGAGGAGCGTTTCTGGTATACCGTTTTTCAGCAATCCGGCGAATTCCCCGGCCACCACCGGACGGCCGAAATAGTTGCCTTGACCCTCGTCGCACTGCTGGGCCAGAAGAAATGCGTACTGCTCTGGTGTTTCAATGCCTTCCGCCAGGACACGTTGCTTGAGGTTTTTTCCCATGCCGATCATGGCCGTGACGATGGTGGCATCGTCCGGGTTGCTGATCATCTGGTTGATGAACGACTGGTCGATTTTCAGGGTATCAATCGGAAACTGCCGCAGATAGCTCAGACTGGAATAGCCGGTGCCGAAATCATCGACCGCAAGCTTTACGCCAAAATCTGCGAGTGCACGCAGCATGGAATCGGTAGACTCGGCATCCCGCATGAGGACGCTTTCGGTCAGTTCAAGTTCCAGATAGCGCGGCTGCAAACGCGACCCTTCGAGGGTCGCGCGTATATTTTCGAGAAAATCCCTGGCTTGGAACTCGAGCGCGGAGGTGTTGACGGCGATGGTGATTGGCGGCAAGCCCGCATCCTGCCAGGCCCGGGCCTGGCGGCAGGCTTCACGCAGCACCCAGCGGCCAATCGGCAGGATCAGACCACAGTCTTCGGCGATCGGCACGAACTGCGCGGGCGGCAACAGCCCGCGTTGCGGATGCTGCCAGCGGATGAGCGCCTCGACGCCGACTATCGTGCCGCTCTGAAGATTTATTTTCGGCTGGTAGTGCAACACAAATTCCTGTCGTTCCAGCGCGCGGCGCAGGCCGGATTCGATGAATTGCCGCTGGACGACCCGGGCATTCATACTTTGCTCGAAGAATGTGTAATTGTTTCGCCCGTTTTCCTTGGCATGGTACATCGCGGTGTCTGCACTCTTGATCAGGGTTTCCGCGTCCTGGCCATCGTCGGGGTAGATGCTGATACCGATACTCACGCTGATATGGAGATCGTGCTGGTCGATGTGGTGAGGCGGCGCGAGTGCTGCAAGGATTTTTTGCGCAGACAGCGCCGCGTCGTCTGCGTGCTCGATATAAGGAAGCAGCAGCACGAATTCGTCCCCTCCCTGGCGACTGATGGTGTCCGAGTGACGCACACAAGACACCATGCGTTGCGCCACCGACTGCAACAATTGGTCGCCCACCGCATGACCCAGTGAATCGTTGATGTGCTTAAAACGATCCAGATCCATGAACATCACCGCCAGTTGCCTGCCCTGACGTCGCGCCAACCCTATCGCTTGGCCAAGCCGGTCTTGCAACAGTATTCGATTCGGCAAATCAGTGAGCACATCGTGATGGGCCAGATGATCCAGCTGATCTTTTGCCGTTTGAACTTGTTCGGCCAGTTTGTGTGCTTCAATGGTAGCGGTGACCAGGTGTGCGTTCACTTGCCGCAACATAATAATATGATCGTCAGACGTTTCCTGTGTTGTTTCTGCCGCGCGAATTTCCCGCTCGCGCATATCGACAGCATTCTCGCGCAACTCCACGGCATTCTCCCGGGCCGTGGCCAATTTCTCACGGCCTAGTACAGACGCTTTATTGTCCATAACAGCGCTGTGCCTGTGCGGGATAGCTTTCTTGAGATCACCTGGCAAACCGGCTTTGTGCTGACGTGCCACGCCCGATTGACCTGAATCATTGGTATCCGAATCGCCGTCTTTATCAGTTCTGTCCATTACCGTCCTCCATCACCCGGTCGTTCCAGCCAGGGTTGAGCGTAGGCCGGCCCAACAGGATTCGGGCATACCCAGACAAAGTTTCGTCTTGTCATCCATGTGCGTGTATGAGCGGGAAAGATCGCTGCAATGAATATGCATTGCTATTGCATCGATTGACTATTTCGATAGCAGCAGGCGGACTTTCTCCGGTCTGTACCGAGCTGTTGCCAGACCTCAATTAGTTCGGTCGAGCAATCAATATGGAAGATAAAAATTATAAATTTAAGGATTGGAGCACAGGAAGGCTAGGCGCGTTGCCAATGACCGTCGGTACGGTGACACACATAGCTTGAGGCTTATCCCGATGCGGATCACGGCCCTGACGACGGTGGCATCGTCCGGATTGCAGATCATCGGATTCACGAACGATTGGTCGATCTTCAGGGCATTGATCGGAAACTGCCTCTGAAAACCGGGTAGGAATAGTTAACCGTTACGAATTACGGCCGCACTTACCCGTACGGGAATCGTGGTTACTTGAGCTGTCTTATGCTGTTTCTGCAAATTCCAGCGCCATGTTCAGCGCTTCCATGAATTCGTTGATCTTGATCGGTTTGGTGAGATAGCGAATGAATCCTGCCTCCAGGCCTTTCTGGATATCGTGTGGCATGGCATTGGAACTGATGGCCAGCACCGGGATATGCGCCGTTGTCGGATCTTCGCGCAGGATTTTCAGTGCCTTGAAGCCATTGAGACCAGGCAGATTGATGTCCATCAGGATCACATCCGGGAGTTGGGTGCGCGCCAGTGCGATGCCGTGGTTGCCATCGCGCGCACTCAGCATGCGTAAATGCGGGACATTCTCAATGATTTGCTCGACCAGCAGCAGGTTGGCCGGATTGTCTTCCACGTAGAGCAGGGTGCGCTGCGCCGCGTTGTCCTTGGCTTGTGGTGTAAATGCTTCGGGCATTGCATTGCCAGCGGCCAATTGCGGACTAACGTCCCGGATCAGCTCGAACCAGAATTCGCTGCCCACGCCGATGGTACTTTCGGCGCCAATGGTGCCGCCCATCAGTTCGACCAGTTGCTTGGTGACCACCAGGCCGATGCCGGTCCCTTCCTCGGCGCCGGTCTCCTGCCCGAGACGATTGAACGGCTGAAACAGCTGCGCCAGCTTTTCCGGAGGCAGTCCCGCACCGCTGTCTTTGATGCTGATGCGCAGGCGTTCCGGGGTCGCAGTGCACGCCACCTCGACCGTTCCATGCTCGCGGTTGTATTTGATTGCATTGGAAAGCAGGTTGATCAGAACCTGCTTTACCCGGGTCCGATCGGCATAGACATACCAGGTGTTGTCGAATGGGAGAAAGTTTACATGGATGTCGCGTTGCTGTGCCTGCGATTCGATCATGGCCTGGCTTTCGCGCAGGACATCGATCAGCGACACCGCTTCCCGTGACAGCGACAGCTTGCCGGACTCGATCACCGCGAGATCGAGAATCTGGTTAATCAGCTCCAGCAGATACCATCCTGCCTTGGTAATCTGGTGCAGCCGTTCAGTCTGGGTGAGCGTGGGCGGCGGTGAACCGGTCTCCAGCAACTGGGCGAAGCCGAGGATGGCATTGAGCGGGGTGCGCAGCTCATGACTCATGCTGGACAGGAATTCCGATTTCGCGAGGTTGGCTTTTTCCGCGACGTGCTTGGCGCTTTCCAGCTGAGCTGTAGCGATTTTGACTTGTTCGGCGAGTTTTTGAGCTTCGATGGTCGAGATGACCAGGCGTGCGTTCGCCTGCTGCAACATGGCCATGTGATCGTCGGACGCTGCCTGTATCGTCTCTGCCGCGTGAATTATCCGCTCGCGCGAGGTGGCTGTCCCTTCGCGCACGTCGACGGCATTTTCGCGCAAATCCACGGCATCTTCCCGGGCCGTGGCCAAGGTCTCGCGGCTTCGAACTGCGGCTTTCTCATCCATGACCGCGCTTTCCCTGTGTGGGCTATCTTTTTCCAGGGCAGCTGGCAACTTGTCCTGGTGCTGGCTGGCCATGCCCGGTGAGCCCGGATCATCGCTATCGGCAGTGCCGTGACGGTCACTTCTGTTCATTGACCACGCTCCATCACCCAGTCGTTCTAGCCGGGGCTGAGCGTCGGCCGGCCCGACAGGATTCCGGCATACTCAGTCATGGTCTCGCCAATAACGATGCCTTTGTTTGTAATCTCAAACAATCGAATGTCCTTGCTGTGCTCACTGCCACGGACTTTGACCACCGAGAAGGCGCGTTTGAATTGGCCCGCGATTTCTACATAACGCTGCACGATAATGGCGTCAGCGAGAAAAGCGCTCCCAAACGGACTAAAGCGCAAATCGGTGTAGCGATCTTCCAGTTCCGAGGTCATTAATATGGTCATGCCCATGGCCGTCAGTTCGGCAACCATCCGGTACAGCGATCCGCGAAAATCTTCGCTAAACTCTGGTGCCAGTGCCAGCTCAAATCCAGACAAGGAGTCGATGACGACGCGCTTTGCCTGCATTCGATTGATCATTTTGATCAAATCATGCAAGGTTTCATCAATCGACAAATCCAGGGAGCGCGTGTTGATCACTCCCACTTGTCCGGCCTTGACCAGTGCAGACAGTTTATTGTTCAGCAGTTGGCTGGGGCTTTTCTCAAACGCCGCGATCACACCGGTTTCGCCCCGGCGCACCCCTTCGGCGAGAAATTCCGTCGCCAGGATGGTTTTTCCGGAACCGGATGGGCCGACCAGGAGCAGCGAATAGCCAACCGGCAAGCCGCCACCCAGCATTTCATCCAGGCCGGGTGTCCCCATGGGTACACGCGCTTCCCCCGTCGACATCCCGGACCCGGTCGCCGTGCCCGGTTGGACGATAGCCCGCG
>Ga0209705_10001350_pt1 | contig 12960 bp, 8 predicted proteins | sample PPLLaktember2015_5_FD_187262 | JGI IMG/M metagenome (GOLD analysis project Ga0209705, IMG submission 187262) | Freshwater sediment microbial communities from Prairie Pothole Lake near Jamestown, North Dakota, USA - PPLs Lake P8 Core (1) Depth... | ecosystem: Environmental > Aquatic > Freshwater... | reverse complement strand
CGGGCGACGCGCTACCCAGGCGGCAAAAGCCGCCAGCGCGAGCGCCACGCTGTCGGAGAACATGTGGCCGGCATCGCCGAGCAGTGCCAGCGAACCGGACCAAAACCCGACTGCTGCCTCGATAAAAGCAAACCCGAGCGTGAGCGCCAGCACCGCATAGAGGCTGCGCGCCGCCGGCATGCGGTGCTGGGTGGTGTGATCGTGGTGATGCGCGTGGGAAGAAGGCATGGCTGGCGTGTGGCGATAGGTACCACTACGCTACCTGCGCGGCGCACGGCCGGCAAGTCGCTTCACCGTAGAGGCGAAAAGAAACACAAAGGCCAGGTCACAGATAAACACAGATCGAATTGTGATCGCCGGCCGTGATGTTTTTAAGCGGAAAACCGCTCCTGCGTTTTCCGCACTTCCGCCATCCATGGCGGTCGTCTGTGCCTATCTGCGTTCATCTGTGGCTGAATGTATTTTTACCGCGCGTCAGATCCAGGAAACCTTGTGCACCTTCTCCCAGATCTTCAGCGCCCGGCCGGTGTTGTGTTCCGCGTGCGCCTTGTTGGCCGTCTGATAACACTCCAGAGCCGTTCCGCATTCAACACCGTCCACGCTATACGCAGTGCGGGTTTCGACCTTGATATACGCACCAGCCGTCCAGGTGTAACGGGTGTATTCGGTTTCTGAGTCGGACAATGCACGCCAGGCCTGAACGTCCGGAATCGACTTGTCGCTGTGGAGCACCCGGAACTGGCCTTCGATATTCAAGCGCGTGGCGGTACCCTGCGCCGTGCGTTCCACGAATCGGGCCGCGCAATGCTCAAACGACTGACAGCTGGCTGGCATCACCAGGAACAGGTTGCCGGTCTTAGTCCGACTGATCCAGTGAGCGAGAACTTCGCCTGCGACCGCCGGGCAGGGAGCAGCGGCTGTGCAACCGGCATCGTCCTTTGCCAGTTCGGTTTCGAGCTCCACCGTGCTAACCACACCATTGGTGCCGGTCCAGCCGAGCGTAAACACCGCCAGCAATACCGCAACCAGAAAAGGTTTGGGCCAGACCCGTTTCATTCTCACTACCCTCGTATGCTCAGGGACCTGTCTGACAATTGCATTCCCCGTGCCAAAGCTCCAAATCATGCCTAACTTACTGATATTGTGATAATAATCCACCTGATACCGGTTGGTAATGCGCGCCGCGGGAACGCAGATTGCCGCTGTACAGCGGCAATTGGCCGATAAGCGGCGTCCAGGCGGGATGCGTGCCGCGCATGTCCGGCTTGCATTGACAAAGACGGCCCGGCTGCGTTGAATGGCGCCCGACATGCAAATCGGCAATGCCTGCCCTGCGCGCGAGTAATTTTTCAGGTAAGGACGCCTTTCCCAAGAATCACCATGAATCACGGTACCCTGCTCCAGGTCGAAGGTCTGTCCCGTTTCTACGGTCCGCTCCAGGCCGTCAAAAATATCAGCTTCGCTGTGCAGCAGGGCGAGGTGCTGGGCTTTCTCGGGCCGAACGGCGCCGGCAAGACCACCACCATGCAGATGCTTACTGGCAACCTCGCGCCGAGCCAGGGGCGCATCACGGTCGCCGGACACGACCTGCTCGAGGACCCGCGCGCCGCCAAGGCCGCCATCGGTTATCTGCCCGAGCAGCCGCCGGTGTACCGCGATCTCACCGTGGACGAATATCTCGACTACTGTGCGGCGCTCAACCGCATTGCGCGCAGTAAGCGACACGCGGCGCGCGATGCCGCCAAGCAAAAGTGCGGCCTCAGCGAAGTCGGGCGGCGCCTGATCGGCAATCTGTCCAAGGGTTATCAGCAGCGCGTCGGCATCGCCCAGGCCATCATCCATCTGCCACCGGTCATTATTCTCGACGAGCCGACCGCCGGCCTCGACCCCATCCAGATCCGCGAGATCCGCCACCTGGTGCGCGAACTCGGCAAGGAACACAGCGTGATTCTGTCCACGCACATCCTGACCGAGGTGCAGACTGTCTGTAGCCATGTGCAGATCATCAACAAGGGCGAACTGGTGCTGAACGTCAGCAGCGACGAACTCGCGCAACGCATGCAGTCGTCGGTGCTCACACTGCGCTTCCGCAATACGCCCGACCTGGCCGCCATTACACAACTCACGGGCGTTAAAAACGTCGAGGCTGCTGATGGTGGCAGCGTACGCGTGTACCACGAACCGTCCGCCGATCCGACGGACGCGCTGGTGAAGTGTTCCGTCGAGCAGAACTGGGGTCTCGCTGCGCTCATCCCGCAACGCGCCACCCTGGAAGATATCTTTCTTGAACTCACCAGGGATGACAGCACGCACACTGAGGCCGCAGCGACGCACAGGGATGTGCGAGTGCCGCGGCAAGCAGGAAGCGGGGAGCGGCCGTGATTCTCACCATCGCCCGTCACGAACTGCGCCGCCTGTTTCTCTCGCCGCTCGCCTGGATCATTCTGGCGGTGGTGGAATTCATTCTTGCCTGGATGTTCCTGCAGCATGTCGAGAGCTTCGTTGCGATCCAGTCGCAGTTGCTGGGCATGAACAGCGAATACGGTGTCACCGAGGTAGTGGCCACACCCTTGTTCGGCAACACCGCGATTGTGCTGCTGCTGGTGGTACCGCTCATCAGCATGCGTCTGGTCACCGAGGAACGACGCAACAAGACCCTGCCACTGCTGTTCAGCGCGCCGCTTTCCATGACCGAAATCGTGCTCGGCAAGTATCTGGGCCTGTACACCTTTCTGCTGATCCAGCTGCTGCTCATCGCGCTCATGCCGCTGTCGCTGCTCGCCGGCGGCGGGCTTGACTTCGGCCTGCTCGCCTCCGGATTGCTTGGCCTCGCGCTGCTGCTCGGCGGGTTCGCGGCCGTAGGCCTGTTCATGTCCACCCTCACCCAGCACCAGACGGTTGCGGCGGTGAGCACCTTCGGCATGTTGTTGTTCTTCTGGCTACTCGATTGGGCGCGTATCGGGTCTGGCGGGGGCGTCCTGCCCTATCTGTCGCTGCTTAACCACACCGAGCCGTTTCTCAAGGGACTGTTCGACACGCGCGATGTCGTGTACCACCTGCTGTTCATCGCCACCTTCCTGGCCTTGAGCGTGCGCCGCCTCGACATGGACCGGCTCGGAGGCTGACCCGTGCGCACCAACCGCAAATCCCGTTTTCAGCTGCGCCTGGCCAGCACCAGCTTCGTAGTGCTGCTGTTCACCGTGGTCGGGCTGTTGTTGTGGCTGTCGCGCGATTACCACGTGCAGTTCGACTGGACGCATACTCACCGCAACACGCTGTCCGAGGCATCGCGCACGCTGCTCATGACCCTGGACAAACCGGTGCAGCTCACCGCGTATGCGCGCGACACCGAAGGCGTGCGCCAGAACATCGCCGAGCTGGTCGCGCGTTACCAGAAATACAAGAAAGATATTGTGCTGGAGTACGTGAACCCGGATACCGACCCGGCACGCGTGCGCGACGCCGGCGTGCGTCTCGATGGCGAACTGGTGGTCGAATACAACGGGCGCAAGGAGAACCTCAGCCAACTCACCGAAGAGGCGTTCACCAATGTGCTGGTGCGTCTGGGGCGCGGTGGCGAGCGCTGGGTGATCTTCGTTTCCGGCCATGGCGAGCGCAGCCCCGACCGCCAGGCGAACTTCGATCTTTCGACGTGGGCAGCGCAACTTGCCAAGCGCGGCCTGAAAACCCGTTCGCTCGCGCTCGGCGGCCAGAATGCCATCCCGCAAAACACCTCGGTGCTGGTGATCGCCAGCCCGCGCGTGAAATTACTTGCCGGCGAAGTCAAACAGATCGAACAATATCTGGCGCGCGGCGGCAACTTGCTGTGGCTCGCGGAACCGGGCCCGTTACAGGGATTGGAACGTGTCGCCGAATCGCTCGGTGTGGAGTTGCAGCGCGGCGTGGTGGTCGACCCGACCTCGCAGTCGCTTACCGGCACGGCCGCCAACTTTATTGTCGTCACGCGCTACGGCACACATCCGGTGGTGCAGGGCTTTGAACTGATGACACTGTTCCCGGAAGTTGCTGGCCTCAGCGTGCAACCGCCCAAGGATTGGGAGCAACAGGTGATTCTGGATAGCGCACCGGGCGCATGGCTCGAAACCGGGGTATCGACCGGCAAGGTCCGCTTCGACCAGGGACAGGACATCCACGGGCCGATCAACATCGCCGTCGCCCTCACGCGCAAACAGGAAGGCCGCGAACAGCGCGTGGCGGTAATAGGCGACGGCGATTTTCTGTCCAACACCTTCCTCGGCAATGGCGGCAATCTCGAACTCGGCATGAATCTCGTCAACTGGCTGGGCAGCGATGATGCCTACATCAACGTGCCGATCCGTACCGCGCCGGACCTGAACCTGACGCTTTCGCGCAGCGCCCAGATCGGCATCGTGCTCGGTTTCCTTGTCATCCTTCCGGTCGGGCTGCTGGCCAGCGGTGTCACCATCTGGTGGCGGCGCCGCAAGCGCTGAACAATCCCCGATGAAAAATCGCTGGCTGCTCAACATCGGCCTGACCCTGCTGGTCGGGGCGCTGGTGCTGCTCGTCCTCTACAAGCCCGGCGCCAAAAAAGAGGCGGAAGGCACGCCGCTCACAACGCTAACGGCGGATGCCATCCAGCGTGTCCGACTGGTGCGCCCGAAGCAGCCGGAAATCGTGTTGGAGAAAAATGGCGAGGATTGGCGGTTGACTGCGCCACGCAGTGCACGGGCCAACAACTTTCGCGTGAACGAATTGCTGCGCCTGGCGGCCACACGCGTCAGCACGCGTTTTCCTGTCGCGTCCGCCGATCTCGGGAAATACGGCCTCGACCAGCCACTCGCCACACTGTTCCTGAATGACGCCGAGATCCGTTTTGGCGGCATGCACCCGCTGGATAACCAGCTGTACGTGCTGCACGACGGCCAGGTGCAACTCATTCCGACTTCCGTATTCCGGGCCGTGAGCGCGCCGCTGAGTGATTTTCTCAGCACCAGCCTGCTCGAAGACAAAGCCAAGCTGCTGGCATTCAAGTTTCCGGCCTTCGGCCTGAAACAAAACGAGCAAGGCGCGTGGGCGCGCACGCCGGAGCTGAAGGACCTCGGCAGCGACCAGGTGAACCGCTTCGTGGACGAGTGGCGCCATGCGCGCGCCCTGTCCACGGCAGCGTACAGCGGCAAGCCGGTGAAAGAACGCGTGACCCTCACCCTGGCCGACGGTGACCAGCAACGTGTTCTCGAATTCGGCGTGCTCGCCTACAAGCCGGAATTCATCCTGTACCGCAAGGACGAGAACCTCGAATACAGCTTCCCCGAGGAAACCGGCACGCGCCTGCTGCAGCTCAAGCCGGAATAGTCCGGAACCCATGCCGGAACTCCCGGAAGTTGAAACCGCGCGCCGTGGTATTGCACCGCATCTGGTCGGCCAGCGCATCGCGAACGTGATCGTACGCCAGCGACAGCTGCGCTGGCCGGTACCGGCGGCGCTGGTCAAGGCGCTCCCCGGCCAGACCATCCGCGCGGTCGAGCGCCGCGCCAAGTACATTCTCATCAAGACCGACGCAGGCACCGTGCTGCTGCATCTCGGCATGTCCGGCAGCCTGCGCGTGCTGCCCTGCCGCACACCACCGCAGAAGGCCGATCACGTCGACATTGCCCTCAGCAACGGCCAGTGCCTGCGCCTGCGCGACCCGCGCCGCTTCGGCTCACTGCTCTGGACCACCGCCGACCCGGCGCGGCACAAGCTGCTCAAGGATCTCGGCCCGGAACCGCTCGGCCCGGATTTCGACGGGGGTTATCTTTTTGCGGCGGCGCGCGGCCGAAAGCTGGCGGCTCGTGACTTCCTGATGAACACGCGCGTGCTCGCCGGCGTTGGCAACATTTACGCCAACGAATGCCTGTTTCTCGCCGGTATTCGCCCGCAGCGCGCCGCCGGGCGCATCACGCGCGCGCGTTACGCCCGTCTGGCCGAGGCGATTCGTCAAACCTTGGAGAAGGCGATTCGCGCCGGCGGCACCACGCTGCGCGATTTTCAGAACGTCGATGGCCTGCCCGGCTATTTTCAGCAGACTCTCAACGTTTATGGGCGCAAGGACGAACCGTGCCCCGTTTGCAGCACACCGATCCGCGCCCTCAAGCTCGGTCAGCGTTCCGCATTCTATTGCCCGCAGTGCCAGAGCTAGGACTTAAGGTTACGCAGTAAGTAGCTTGCTTAATGCCATTGATTCAACTAGATTTTTCGTTACAGATCGGCCCTGAAAAAAACCGAACATCGGGCCGCTTTTACCGTCTATCCGGGAACGCATCAATATATAGCCAGTATTGAGCCTATTCTGGGCTAGCTTGTATCAAAGGGTGGGACAAACATGACCAATATTGACCAGCATTTCGAAGCTTACAGCACCTGGCGACAGGAGCTGTTCAAGGCCGTGGGTGATTTCCGCGGCTGGCTGCAAAGCCAGGAACTCGCCGACGTGCAGGTCGATCAGCGCCTCGACCAGGTTCTGTCCACCCTGCGCGACGACAAGCTGTATGTCGCCTTTGTCGCCGAGTTTTCGCGCGGCAAATCCGAGCTGATCAATGCCATCTTCTTTGCCGCCTTCGGCCAGCGCGTGCTGCCGTCGAGCGCCGGGCGCACCACCATGTGCCCGACCGAGCTGATGTACGAAAAAGGCAGCGCACCGTGCATCCGCCTGCTGCCGATCGAGACCCGCGCCAGCGGCACGGGCGTCACCGAGCTGCGTGGCTTCGCCGAAGAATGGACCACCATCCCGCTCGACATCGAGTCCTCGGACAATGTCGCCCAGGCCCTGCAGCACATCGCCGAGATCAAGAAGGTTTCGAAAGAAACCGCCCAGACCCTGGGCCTGCACATCGCCGAAGAAGAAACCCAGAACGGCATGCACCTCACCGAGGACGGCAAGGTCGAAGTGCCGAGGTGGCGGCACGCCATTATCAACTTCCCGCACCCGCTGCTTGATCAGGGGCTGGTAATTCTAGACACCCCGGGCCTGAATGCCCTCGGCACCGAGCCGGAGCTGACGCTGTCGCTGCTGCCGTCCGCGCACGCGGTGCTGTTCATTCTCGCGGCCGATACCGGCGTTACCAAGTCCGACATCCAGGTGTGGCACGATTTCATCGCCAACCCGAAGCACGGCGCCAACAAGGGCCGCATTGCGGTACTCAACAAGATCGACGGCCTGTGGGACGAACTCAAGACCGATGACGCCGTCAAGGCTGAGATCGAGCGCCAGGTCAAAGAGACTGCCCGGCATCTCAACATTGATCCGCACAACGTCTACCCGGTGTCGGCGCAGAAGGCGCTGCTCGGCAAGATCAAGGGTGACAAGAAGGTTCTGGAACGCAGCCGCATCCTCGAGCTCGAAGACGCGCTCGGCAAGGAAATGATCCCGCACAAGCGCGACATCGTGCGCGACAACGTCAGCGGCGACATGGCCGACATCATCAAGGCCATGCGCCTGCTCATCATGCAACGCCTCAAGGGCGTGTACGAGCACATCGAGGAACTTGGCTCGCTCAACGGCAAGAACAGCGACGTCATCGACCACATGATGAACAAGGTGCGGGTCGACAAGGAGCACTTCGAGAAAAGCCTGATGCGTTTCCAGGCGACGCGCTCGATCTTCTCGCAGCAGACCAACGTGCTGTACACACACCTGAACCTGAAGAATCTCGACACTCTCATCGCCGCCACCAAGAAGGACATGGAGGTCAGCCTCACGACCGCCGGCCTCAAGAGCTGCATGACCAACTTCTTCAAGCAGTCGCAGTCCACCATGGACGAGGTCGCCAAGCAGGCGCAGGAGATCAAGGAGCTGATGGAGGGCGTGTACCAGAAGTTCCAGGAAGAACACGGCCTGTCGAACGTGAAGCCCAAGGCATTCTCGGTGATGAAGTACTCGCGCGAGCTCAAGCGCCTGGAAGAGAAGCACATGCACATGCTGAGCGGCATGTCGCTGGTGATGACCGAACAGAAGACCGTGATCCGCAAGTTCTTCGACTCGGCGGTCGGCAAGGTGCGCGCCATCTATGCCATGACCAACCGCGACGCCGACAATTGGCTCAAGACCATCATGTCGCCGATGGAATCGCAGGTGCGCGAACACCAGATCCAGTTGCGCCGCCGTCTCGAATCCATCAAACGTATCCACAAGGCCAGCGACACCCTCGAAGACCGCATGAAGGAACTCGAGCACGTGCGCGAAGGCATCCGCGAGCAGGAAAAGGCGCTCGAGAACCTGGTGGAGAAGATCACCAGGATTCTCAGCTACGAATCGCAGGAAGACGCCGGCTTCGGCGGCATCGAACAATCGGCCTGATTTCACAACCCAGCCAGTGCTACTAAGGGCCGCGCAAGCGGCCCTTGTTGTTTCAGCCCTCGCCCGCCTGCGTTAGGATGGGTAAAGCGCAACCCATCACCCACCGCACATGCAACAAAACCTCGCTGAACGCGCCCTGCACTGCCTTCTGCTCGCCGATCCCGATGCGAAAGTCGCCGCACTCGACGCTCTGCAGACCGACTGGCAAAAGGGCCTCGTCCCGCTCTCTGATTCATGTGAGCCAGTGCAGACCATCGCTACACCCGGCCGACCGGAGAAACCGCCGCTTGTGCCGCCGCAAGACGTGCCGCGCCGCTCGGTGGGAACACGCGAAGGCCATGCCGCCCTCATCCACGCCCTCGCCCACATCGAATTCAACGCCATCAACCTGGCGATTGATGCCGCATACCGCTTCCGCGACCTGCCACGCGACTACTACAGAGACTGGTTGCAGGTGGCATTCGAGGAGGCCTATCACTTCCGCCTGCTGCGCGAGCACCTGCGCAACCTCGGCTACGACTACGGCGCATTCAGCGCACACGATGGCCTGTGGGAAATGGCCGTGAAAACAGCGCACGACCCGCTGCATCGCATGGCATTGGTGCCGCGTCTGCTGGAAGCACGCGGCCTGGATGCCAGCCCGGCGATCATCACCAAGCTGCGGAATATCGGTGATGTGCGCGGCGCGGAGATTCTGGAGATCATCCTGCGCGACGAGATCGGGCATGTGCGCATCGGCAATCGCTGGTATGAGTACTTCTGTGCACAGCGCGGCCTCGATCCCGCGGATGAATTTCAGAAACTACTGAGCAAGTACGGTGCATCCAGACCTCGCCCGCCTTTTCATAATGAAGCGCGACGGGCGGCAGGGTTTAGCGACGTGGAACTGTGCTACCTGGAAACCGGCAACGACTGACTGATAGCAGTCCGGCGCATTACCATTCGCTAATATTTAGAAATTCCTTGACGCTCATTTCCGCCTTGAAATAGCATCGCTGCAGAAAATAAATCCTGAACTGATCGCCAGGTCGTATCAGGAAAGAAATAACAAACACAGGGAGGTGGTGCATGGCCTGCTTCTTCGGCGGTTTTGAGTTTGTCCGTAACTTTCTTACTCCTTCTGAAAGCAGGGCATCGTTCGACAACCATAAGAAAGAGAAAGTCTACCCTTCCAGGGTGCTTCTGGTTCATCAGATATTGTTAGGGCGACACTCGATAAAAAGGTACAGAGCGCTCTGCGCAGCACTTATTTTCTTCGCCTTCTCATCTTCATTCTCTTTCCCCGCACGAGCGCTTGTACCACCGGGAAGCGTTGTCTCGATCCACGCGGGCCTCTACGAAGGTCATTATTGGTGGTGGTGGCCGATTCCTCATTCGCTGCCTCCAGGATACGTTGCTGCTTATTACGCCACGTCACCCGATGGACACATACCGCAAGTACTCATTAGCAAGGCTGATGAATGGATGAAATACTGGCTGGAACAACAGGTTGCCTATACTCAGGCCCAGCACAACAACGATCCTCGTCTTGAAGTATGGACGCTCACAAGTGGCCCAACGTGTTTTGAGGAGTTCCCAACACCTGAACATAACTATAATGTACATGGCATAGCCTGCAACTATGCTGTTTCCACTTTATATCTGGCAAATGGTGTCGGTCCGGCAATTACTGGCGAACTCTCGTTCCACAATCATTTCTGGGTATCGCCGCAATCGGCTTGCGCCAACGGCCAAGAACCCAATCCAACGACGGGCCAATGTGAAAATCCACAACTCCAGAAAGAAGTTGGCGAACCGAAACAATGCATTGGTAACCCCTGCAACGCAGCAACTGGCAACAAGTACCAGACTGAATCCGACGTTACAGGCTCTGGAGCAATTCTGACGCGCCATTACAACAGCCTCACGGCAACGGCCGATGGCCCGTTTGGCTACGGTTGGACAACCGCTTCGATACGGCGCCTTGTGTTCAGCGACACCACACATCTTCTTGTTTGGCAGAGCGACGGTCGCGGCGAAACATTCGTGAAAAATTCTTCTGGCCAATGGCAGGGCGACGCCGACACCCAGCTTAATCTACAGCAGGACAGTAGCGGCTACACGCTCTTGAACCCCGATGGATCGGTTGAACGGTACGATCTGACCGGCAAGATTCTGAGTAACACCGATCGCGCTGGCCTGGTGACAATCTACGGCTATGATGCGAGCGGGCGCGTTAGCACCCTCACAGATCCATTCGGTCGCACCCTGACGTTCAGTTACGACGCCAACAACCATGTTGTCTCGACCACTGACGCAGGCGGGCAAGTGACCTCGTATGGTTACGATGCTAACCAGAACCTCTCGCTAGTATCCTTCCCCGACGGTACCGGAAAGCGTTACCACTACGAAAACACCTCCTTCCCGCACCACCTGACCGGCATCTCCTATGTCAGCGCCACCGGCACAGTTACGCGTTATGCGACCTACGCGTACAACACCAACGGCTTGGCGGTCTCCACCGAGCACGCCGGCGGACAGGAAAAGGCAAATCTCTCCTACGACAGCGCCACGCAGACGACCGTGACCGATGGGATTGGAACCAAAAAGGTTTTCACCTTTGCATCCAACCTCGGTGTAAAGAACCTCACGGCCCTGCTAAACCTCGCCGACAACAAGGCGCTAAACCAAACCTTCGACGTCAACAACAACCTCACCTGCAAACAAGACGAAGAAGGCCACGTCACCACCTGGACCTACAATGTTACCAACCAGAAGCTGAGTCAGACGCAAGGCCAGGGCGGAAGCTGTGCCGCACCGGTGCCGACCACAGCCACCCGCACCACGACCTACCAGTATCTCTCGCCGACCCTCGATCTGCCGACGCAGATTCAATCCCCGAGTGTGTACGCCGGGTCGTTCAAGACCGTCGCTATCGGCTACAGCGGCAATCTGCCGACGAGCATCACCCAGTCCGGCTACACCCCGACCGGTGCTTCCGCTTCGCGCACGGTGACGCTCGGCTACAACGCCTCCGGCCAGGTCACTTCCATCGACGGCCCACGCGCCGATGTAGCGGATGTGACCACGCTTGCCTACAACAATTGCACCACCGGCGGTGGCTGCGGGCAGTTGCAGCGCGTGACCAATGCGCTCGGTCACGTCACGAGCTACGACAGCTATGACGCCAGCGGCCGCCTGTTGCAGATGACCGACCCGAATGGGCTCAAGACGGTGTACACCTACGACCCGCGCAGTCGCGTGTTGTCCATCACCCAGTCTGCGCCAGGTGGCGGCAGCCGTGTGACCACATACGGTTACGATGCCGCCGGGAATGTCACTTCGACGACCCTGCCCACCGGCCTGTCGCTTACCTACACCTACGACGCTGCCCAGTACCTGCGCCGCGTCACCGACAGCCTCGGCAACTACATCGATTACGGCTACGATCTCAAGGGCAACCGAACCCAGACCTATACCTACGATGCCTCCGGCACCCTGGTACGCACGGTGGATCTCGCCTTCGACGTGCGCAACCGCATCAGCGAGATCAATGCCGGTGGCTCGATCACCAAACAAATCTCCGATGCAGTCGGCAATCTCACCAAAATCACCGACCCCAACACGGTGGCGGTCAGCGGAACCACGGCGACCTACAACAGTTTCGACACCTTGAACCGGCTGTTTCAAACCGTCGACCGCCTGGGCGGCAGCACCAACTACGCCTACGACGCCAACGACCGGCTCCAGACCGTGCAGGCCCCGAACGGCGCCAGCACCCAGTATCTGTACGACGACCTCGGCAACCTGCTGCAGGAAACCAGCCCGGACCGCGGCACCGTAAACTACACCTACGATGCCGCCGGCAACCTCACACAGCAGACCGATGCGCGCGGCATCTTATCGAGTTATGCGTACGACGCCCTCAACCGCCTGACGCACATCGACTACGGCAGCAGCGTTGAGAACGTGACCTACACTTACGACAGCGCCGCCGGCTGCACCTTTGGCCTCGGGCGGTTGTGTTCGGTGGTGGATGAATCCGGCGGTACCGCTTATGCCTATGATGCCTTTGGTAACCTGCTCGTTCAGACCCACGCAGAGCTCGGCATCACCTACAACACCTTCTATACCTATGATGCCGGCAACCGGGTGTTGAGCATCACCTACCCGGACAACCGCGTGGTCACCTATCAACGCGATGCCCTCGGGCGCATCACGTCGGTCGCCACCGTCGTCAACAGCACGGCCGTGACCATCGCCAGCGCACGCAGCTTCAGACCCGATGGCCTGTTGCTCAGCCAGAGCTTCGGCAACGGCTTGAACGAGCTGCGTCAGTACGACACTCAGGGACGTCTCACCTACCAGTCGCTCGGGAGCGCCGACACCCGCGTCTATGGCTATGACGCCAACGGCAACCTCACCTCCAAACAGAGCCTGCCCGAGGTGGCCGCCTACCAGTACGATGGACTCGATCGGCTGACCGATGAACTCGCCGGGACCGATCACAATGCCTTCACCTACGACGCCAACGGCAACCGGCTCTCCGATCTCACCCGCGCCGGCAAAACCCGAAGCTATGCCTACGCCGCGGCCGCCAACCGCCTGGAGAAACTGGGTGCCCAGACGCTCACGCTCGATGCCGCCGGCAACACTCTCTCTGA
>Ga0209705_10001349_pt1 | contig 12961 bp, 9 predicted proteins | sample PPLLaktember2015_5_FD_187262 | JGI IMG/M metagenome (GOLD analysis project Ga0209705, IMG submission 187262) | Freshwater sediment microbial communities from Prairie Pothole Lake near Jamestown, North Dakota, USA - PPLs Lake P8 Core (1) Depth... | ecosystem: Environmental > Aquatic > Freshwater... | reverse complement strand
TCATGGTCCAGGTCCAAAGCTCCTGGTTCCCCCTTTTCGACCGGAATCCCCAGAAATTCTGCGACATCCGGGCGGCCGATGAACAAGACTTCCAAAAGGCGACCCATCGGCTCCATCGGACCCAGGAGTACCCGTCGAACGTCGTATTCCATGTCCTGACGAAATAGCGGCTAGAAACTCCGGACCGGAGATACGCCATTGACGGAGCGTTCCTCTCGGGATAGGGTGGCGCGCCTGGAGGGACTCGAACCCCCGACCCGCTGGTGGGAAGGCCGGAGATAAGGTCAAGACGTAGGGATCCGTTGTTGACAATCCAGCCCTTGGTGACTAATTAATAAGCAGCGATGAGAGGGGGGATCGATATGGTCAATGTCTCGGAAGGTCAGACCGTTGCGACAAAAGCAGAGATCAAGCGCACGGCCCATTGGATATCCTCGAGGAGAGGGCCGGGTTTTCTTGGACCGATAATCAGGCTGGGGGATAAATCCATCCGGCGTGTCGGACCTTACGTCCAAAAAGGCCAGGTGGCCGCGGACATTGGATGCGGATGGGGGTACTATTCATTCGCACTGGCCGATCTGGTTGGCCCCGAGGGAAGGGTCTATGCCATCGATCTGGCCCGGAAATGCGTCCTGGCGATCAAGAAAAAGGCAGAGAAACGAGGTTGCCAGGTCGTCGAGGCCTACGAATCGACGGCCGCCGATCTGAATTTCATAAAGGACGGATCTGTCGACTTCATATTCGCTAATGGTCTGTTATGTTCTATGGCCGCGGACAGGCCGTCTGCTGTGGCCGAAATAAAGAGGATCCTCAAGCCGACGGGACGGGCCTATCTGAGCCTTGGCGCCGCTCCTCCCTGGGGTTTTGTTGACAGGGCCGAATGGTCGCAGATACTCGAGGGATTCTATGTTGACGCGGGCGGCGCCTACGAAGGAAGATGGGCCATCGTAGAAAACCGCGTCGGCAAAGGTGATGTTGCTGGGCCTGGGAGATGAACCATATCCGGGATCATGCCTAAGCGGCAGATCTCCCGCGTGATAAGAGAGCGCGCCTGGAGGGACTCGAACCCCCGACCCGCTGCTTCGAAGGCAGCTGGACTATTATCCCTTCAAATGCGGGATTAATTGGTTATGAGCATGCCACAAGAGAGTGTGCTCAAAATTGTGCACACGGACGGCCCGGCAAGGGCCTTCTAGAGGTCACGGGATGAGGTCCGTCCAGCTTGCTGCGGATGATGGCTGTCAAAGACAGCACCTGGTCGGGACGGCATTCGCTGAAGTGGGCCCGATAGAGCAATGCGCCTTCTTTGTCGAAGACAAGGATGTTGGCATTTCCGAGAATAAAGCCGTAGCTGTCGGCGAACAGCCCCTTCCAGTCCAACAGAGCCCAGTCGCCTGGGTTTTGGGAGAACTTGCCCCGGACGTAACCTTTGAGGAAGAACGGGACGCCCTTCAGGTTTGAAAGGCCGACCAGGCTCAATCGGCCGGAGTCCCTTTCCGGCTTCAGGGATTGTGATAGGGCTTTCCCCCAATTCTCCGCCACAGACGCCCCTTCACGATCGCCCCCAATGACGACCAGCACACGACCTTTGAAATCCGCGTCAGAGTGCGAATTCCGGAACTGGTCCTCCATCTCGAAGGACATGAGGGCGCCGATCCGGGGAAACGTGCCTCCGCAGCCAAAGAGACACCCGCACAGGAGGAGGCAGGAGATCAATTTCAAAGTGCGCGGCTTGGCCAGTGTTGTTATCCCTCTGATATAAAATCCCGTTTCTATGTACATGCCACACCTCTTCTTAAGAGTCAACATACGGATCAGGCGAGCGGCGCGAGTATCGCCGAATCCTGGTGATAAGTCCGTGTTGATTTGTCAAGGGAAGTTCCATTAAGATGGAATGAATGGGATCAGATGGCGGTGGAACCGCGGCTATTCAGGTCACCGGATTTCGGAAGAACTATGGCTCTTACGCCGCCGTTAAGGGGATTTCTTTTTCCGTGTTTCGAGGTGAGATCTTCGGCCTTGTGGGCCCTAATGGGGCGGGAAAGACGACTGCCATCGAATGTTTGGAGGGGTTGCGGCATCCCGATGGAGGCACCATCCGAGTGCTGGGGCTTGACCCTTGGGAGAGCCGGCGCAAGCTGCACGCACGCATCGGGGTTCAGCTTCAGGAGTCTGCGATCGCACAGCAGATCAAGGTCCGGGAGGTCTTGGATCTCTACAGGTCTTTTTATTCACGGACGCTCGATCCGGATATCCTCATGGAACAGCTGGGCCTCGAACCCCTGCGGGACACCCGGTTCCAGCACCTCTCGGGAGGGCAGAAGCAGCGCCTGTTTATCGCGCTGGCTCTGATCCATGATCCGGAGCTGCTCTTATTGGATGAGCTGACCACCGGATTGGATCCCCAGGGCCGGCGCATGATCTGGGAGCGGATCCAGGACCTCAACCGGCAGGGGAAAACCATCGTCCTGACGACCCATTTCATGGAGGAGGCCGAACGCCTCTGCGACCGTGTGCTGATCCTGGATCGAGGGGAGATCCTGGCTCTGGATCGGCCGGAAATCCTCATCTCCGGACTTTCCGCGGATCATGTGGTCAAGGTCACCATCAAGGGAGAGTTTCGTCTCGAGTGGTTCGAAGCTCTGCCCTCCGTCGACAAGGCGGAGGCGTTAAAGGACCGGGTCACCGTCAGCGGCCGCAGCGACAAACTCATCCCCGACGTCGTCGGACTGCTGATCGAGAAGAAGCTCAGGTTCTACGATCTTTACACCCGCCAGCCCAATCTGGAGGATGTGTTCCTCCATCTCACGGGAAGGCAGATCAGGACATAGGAACAACCGATGGAAGCTCTCCTCAAACTCACCTGGACCGAGGCAAAGCTGTTCTTACGAGAGCCTCAGGCGTTCTTCTTTACGCTTTTCTTTCCCCTCGTGCTGCTTTTTGTGTATGGCGGCATCAACGGCAACGCGCCCAAGTCGATGTACGGAGGGTTCGGCACGGTGGACGTATCGGTCCCCTCCTACACGGCCATGATCATCGCCACGAGCGGGCTGATATCGATTCCGGTGATCATCGCCACCTACCGCGAGTCCGGGGTGTTGAGGCGGTTCATGGCGACTCCTCTCGCGCCGATGACCCTGCTGGCCGCCGATGTTTTTGTGATTTTCGTGATGACGACCATGGGCATGCTGCTCCTTATCGTGAGCGCCAGGATCGTATTCGGCTTACGCTTCACGGGAAACATCCTGTCCCTGGCTCTGGCGTTTTCATTGAGCTGCCTGAGTTTCTTCAGCCTTGGTTTTGTGCTTTCGGGGCTCATACGCACCGCCCGGACCGCGCAGATCGTCGGCATGACTCTTTTTTTCCCGATGATCATGCTCTCCGGGGCTGCCATTCCTCTGGAGACCATGCCGGAGAGCATCAGGGTTTACTCGAACTTCCTTCCCCTGACGTATGTGGTCAAATTCCTCAAGGGCCTGTGGTTCGGTGGGACCTGGGCGGAACACGGGACCGAGGTCTTGGTCCTTGCGGGGCTCTTCGTGCTGGGGCTGGCAGTGACGGCCAAGGCATTCCGCTGGGACTAGTGGACAGAACGAATCCTGGCCCCCGAATCGACCTGAACCCGGATCTTGCGCCATTCCGGATGCAGCTTATTTGAGCTCAGCCCATTAACCTATTTTGATTTCCTGCTTTTTTTCAGAGCTTTGTCAGCAGCCAGTTTACCGGTGAGGATTGACATGGGCACACCGGCGGGGCTGTAAGCCCATTGCCCCGCCTGATAGATCGAAGGGAGAGGCGTTTGAACAGAACGGCCGGAGTACTGAATTCTATTGATAACCGGCATATGTTTTCGAAATGCCCATCCCGTAATGGCGCCTTCAGAACTTCCCACCCTGTTTTCGATGCTCAGGGGCGAAAAGGAAAAGCGGAGTATGATCTTATCCTTTAACATCGGATAGACGGAATCCGATATGACCCGCAAAATACGATCCTCGAGTTCAGAAATGAATTCATCAAGCCAGCCGGCTTCTTGAACGAGGCGGAAGAGATCATATTCGGCAAGGAAACTGATGATAACGCCCGTCTTGCCCTGAGGGGCCAAATCCGGGTCCTTCAGTCCGGGCACGGAGATTTCGTAAGTGTTCAACCGGGTGAATTTATCCAGCCAGTCCAGGATCCGCTTTTTCTCGATCGTCTTAAAGTTATTTAGCAGATGATCGAGTTCCTCCCTGCGAGTTCCCCCTAAACCGGTTTTCGAGGGCGTATAGAAAAAATGCCCATTTGCGATTTTTCGGAAACTCTGCAGAGGTTCATCAACTCCCAGGAATAATGAAAAAACGGAATCGCCGCCCCGGCTTTTCAACATCACGGCCTTTGACGCGTTGAACGCTTTCGTGATCCCGGGCGACAAGTCCTCTGACTCCGTAATGCGATAGAGCGTCTTGAGATCGGCGGCCCAGATCAGGCTGCCATAGGTATAGGTCATGTGATCCTGGTCTTTGAGAAGATGCTCATGGACCGCCACCTGGATAATGCGGGTCTCCGTCTTTATTTCCCCGCCCCATTCCAAAATCTTTTTTTTCAGGGCTTCAGGGAGCTTCCCCACGCCTCCCTTCGGATAGAAATAATCGAGATACAGGGAGAAATAGCTCAAAGCGAAAAAAGCCGGCGTATTCTTGAAAAAGTGCTGTGCGATCATATCCCGGAGAGAGCGATTTTTCACGATCGACGTCAAATACTCCTCTACCGGAACGTTCATGCGGCTTATTCTTCCAACGGTAAGAATGAACCTCGGCAGCCAGGGCAGCAGTTTCTTGAAAATGAACTCCCTGTCATGCCTCAGGTCCTTGAACACCGGATTCTCTACGCCATAGAGCACATCCATGTGTTTCATCACGGTCCGGATGGTTCTTATGACTTCATCGATCTCCCCTTCACTTTCCGGAAACGCCTCCGCCAGGAGATCCCTGTACTTTTCTAAGCTGCTCAGGTCTTCGATAGGAATGATCTTTTTTTCTATCCCCAGCGAAACCTTGCTTCTCACGACATCGAGTTGAATCCCCAGGTCCTTGAGCAGAGGGAAGACGATACCGGCGTCTTCAAGTGCCCGGACTCCGGCGTCAAACTGAAATCCGTCGCGAACGAAGGAATTGACAAGGCCGCCGCATTCCCTGTTCTTTTCGACAAGCAGGACTCGTTGTCCGGCACGCGAGAGATAGGCGGCCGCCGTCAATCCGGCCATGCCTCCGCCGACAACGATGGTGTCGTAAGTGTTTTCAGCCATCCTGGTTCATTCCGGGATCTTCAATAAGCCCATGCCCGCAGACCATTCAATTCTTTGGCCTGGACAATCCGCTTAAGTCGAGGCTCTTTTCCCATAGTTCATAGGCGACCTCTCTGTCCAGGGCCGGCGGTGCGGGGACCTCTTCGGTCGTTAAATTGAAGAATTTTCCGCTGACGCCTTCCATTTCTTTGGAAGCTCCAAGATAATACAGCGCCTCTGCCGATATTTCGGGCGACCTCAACGTTCGATCGATCACATGCCTTTTGAACCACCGGTAAACCGGCCCGTTTTCCCGTCCCGTATCCGTCTTGACCGCTCCCGGATGCATGGCATTGACGGACACTCCGGTGCCTGCGAAACGCTCGTTGAGGATCAACAACGAGAGAAGCTGCGCCGTCTTGGCCGAACCATAGCTTTTGAGGCCCGCATATCTCCGCTTTTCCCAATTCAGATCGTCCAGCCTCAATCCCCAGGCGGCAAAACGGTGACCTTCGGAATTCACCATGATGATCCTGGCGTTTTTCTGGGCTTTGAGCTTATCCATCAAGAGATAATTGAGGATGAACGAGGCCAGATGCTGGATCACAAGGACCTTTTCGAGCCCATCGGCCGTCGTTTCTCTCTTGGTCAGATAAATACCGGCGTTATGAATAAGGACATCGATCCCGGCTTGAAGTTGATCCAGCTTCTTGGCCGCTCTCTTGATATCATCAATCTTGCTCAGATCCGCCGTGATATACTCGCACCTCACGCCGAAATCCGTGACGATCTCTTTCTTGAGGGCTTCCGATCTTTCGGGATTCCGATTGACGCAGAGAAGGTCGGCGCCCCGAGAGGCGTATGTTCTGGCGGTCAGATATCCGATGCCGGATGTCGCGCCCGTGATAACCACCCGCTTGCCGTCGCACGTCTCATCGCATATCTTCGGATCGGCTTTATTGTTCCTGATCATCGCGAAAATGTTGGACCACTTGTATTCCCTGAAATATTTGGCGAATCGTTTATTTTTCATATAGGGCCGTGACCCGGCGAACTCCCATGACCCTCGAAGAGCTCCGAACGGACCTGAGCTCTTAAAAATACATGCCGACAGCGAATATATAATCCTGGTTCCGCAGCGGAACGGGATCTGCCCCTGAAGCATTCGGCATGGCCAAAACGTTCCACCCGATGGTCATGCGGTATTCCAGGAAAAAGATCTTTTTGAACAGCTTGAAATCCGCGCCGGCTCCATAGACGAACGAATAGTCGAAGGTATCGAGCCCTTTCATATCTCCGGATTCGCTCAATACGGTCGGAGGCCCGCCCATATTTATGGTGTTGGTAATATCGTATGTTCCGTTCAATAAGAGGGACAGGGCGATACCGGTGCTGCCGTAGATCTTCACATCCTTGATCTTGACGAATCGGTATTTAATGGTTATGGGCAGCTCGAAATAGTTCAATGCATATTTGGAAACCGTATTGACGTTAAAAGGCGTGGTTATCGTCACGCTCTGGCGTGAACCCTTCATCGCATACAAGAACTCCTGTTGGATACCGACAGATTCGGTTATCGGGAATTCGACGAACACGCCCCCGGCAAAACCGTTCCGGCCGCGGGTTTCGACCAGGTACGTGTCATCGGCCGTAGAGATCCCATATTGAGTGGCCAGGCTGTAGCCGGACTTCAAGCCGAACCGCACTTTGGTCTGGGCATTGAGGGATCCCATAAGGGACAGAGATAGGATCACCGCTAAGCCGATCGCTTTTTTCATCAGGCCCCCTTTGTGTAACGGATTCTTGACTCCATCTCTCATGGCCATCCGTTCAACCGAACTTCCTTATCATGAACTTCCTGTACGCTTTGCCGAACCTCGGGATATTGTCGAATATATCTCCCCACAGATCATAATAATCTCTCTGCTGGATGATTCGGCCCTCGTCATTGAGGGTCAGCCGGCTTGAGCCGTATAAAACGGAACTCGGATTTTTCTTGAACTTAATGGTCATTTCCCATTCCATAAGAATAAGGTTCCCCTCCATGACAGCATTGACAATCTTCATTTTCAGATCTTTTGAGCGCTTTGTCAGACGTTCCGTCATCGCGGTAAATTCTTCGATTCCGCGTATTTCCTGGATGGAATCCCTGAAATAAATATTGTCATCGTAATAGGGAAGGATGTGCGACCAGTCAGGTTTGCCTTCCGTGTTATAGGTTTTCGTCCACAAGTCGAGCACTCGTTCTTTAGTCAGCCTATAGGGGGATGGGAAATCGCTGTTCCTGGCCGCCTGGGATCGCTCCGCTTCTCTCTCTGAATAACTTCTTTCCCTCATGAAAATGAGGGTATCGTGGCCTCGCGCGGATGTCAACATCTCATAATTGATCCGACCTGGATTCCGATGAGCGGATGAGCGGGCGGATGAGTACCCCATGCGGTCCAACTAGACCGAGCCACCTCCCTCGACCCGGCAAAATCCTAACACAAGGGCTGGATCCCCGAGAGGGGTCACATCAAGCATGCTGGTTTTCGTTTGTTGGTTCACTTGTTGGTTCCCGTGAACCGGGTCATTATCTGCACCGGCCCGAGCAGACCGGAGGGGAGCAACGGCGACTGTTGTTCGTAAGGATCGCTTGTGCTGAAGGTGTAGCGGCCGGCCTGGATCTTTTCTCCACCGAGGAAACCGGGTGGGCAATCCACCGTGCGCCCATTTGCATCGGGAGGTTGCTTGTCGCCGATCATGCGGTTCGCCCAGCGGTTGACGACTTCGATTTCGAGTTGGTTGTCGCCGGCCTTGATGGCGCCGGTGACCTCGACTCGCCAAGGCGCGCACCACACCACGCCGAGATCCTTGCCGTTCAGTTTCACCCGCGCCATGTCGTGAACGACGCCCACATCCAGATACGCTTTACCTTCCGGGATCCGGGTCAGGTTGAACGTCTTCCGATAGGTGGCGATGCCGGAATAGAATTTTATCCCCGGTTCCGGACGGGTCGTCCAATCCTGCAGGGTGTCAAAAGCAATTCTCTCAGGGCCGCCCCATTTCGGATCGAACGCAACTTCCCATGCTCCGAAGAGTTCTTGGACCGTCTTTAACTCTGGAAAATTCTTATCCGCTTTAGATGCGGGCTTTGCGTCCTCCCCGCCGAACACGACGAAGAAACTCTGAAAAGCATCGAACTCCATGGGAATGACCGTCAGGCCATCGGCCCGCTCGAATTGCAGCAGCGACCGCTGTTCACCGGTCACCGGGTTCCAGAGCTGCGGGCTGCCCCGGCCGACCCGGAATCGGCAGTCGGCTTTGATCGGAGCGCCGCTCCGGTTAGACACGAAGTAGATGTCCCGATCGTTGGTGCGCCGGTGGCCGTAGCGCACGGGTCCGGTTGCGGTGAAATCTTCCTTTACCCCCATTCCCGCCACCAGGGAGGCCGTCAGGTCATAGGAAGGATAGAGTGGCGGGAGGGCTTGGTTCTGTTGGAGAGTCGGGGCCGGCGGCGACAGCACGCCACCCCAGTGGATAAAGCCTTTGCCATAACTGCGCTTGGTCACCGTCTGCGGCGCGTCCAAGCTCCCCCAGAGCTCCTTGGCCAACTCCTGGACTTTATCGTCGCAGGCGGGATAGCCCGCAAGGCTGGGGGATTTGACCGGCGGCGCGCCGGCAATGGCAGCCCCGGCTATCACGAGATCCCGGATTTTGGCGAGCAGTCCCGGGGTCATCGTTTCCACCTGCGGCAGGACCATCAGGCGGTATGAACTTCCTCCCGGAAAAGCGATCATCCCATCCTTCACTTCGGCCCTGGCCATGAGGATCTTCGGGGAGCATCCGTCGAAGCCATAACCCTTCTTGTCCGCCAGCACGCCGCTACCCTCCAACGCGCTGGGCGGAGGCAGAAAGATATGGGGCGTCCCCTCGGGCGTGAGATACAGCACGTCGGAAACCGTAACCCCCTGGCGGAGAAGTTCGGAGCAGCGGGTGAGGTAGCGGTGGTATGCCGACACCATGGGCCACCAGGCCTGATTCCGGTGCCAATGCACGCCATAAGGTCCAAAGGCCATGCCGGGCTTGTAGGCATCGCCCAGCGCTTGGTGCGCGAACGTGTGGAATACAATACGGTTGATGCCCACGCAAAACGCCCAGTCGGCCTGATTCTTCAACGACCATGGATAAGCATCCAGCCCCCCGACGGAGGTGAACGCTTCGGCGGAGACGATCGGTTGTCCCATCAGATGCGCGATGGAAGTGGATTCAAAACAGCTGTAAGCGGAGTCCACGCTGTTATTCCAGAACTCCGCCATCGGCACATCCGCCACCGCGCCCAAGTCGAGGTCGCCGGCCGGATTCATGTCATAGGGTTCGATCGACAGCGAGAGCCCGTGTTTTCGTCCATACGTCTTCACGGCTCCGGCATGATTCTCCAGCACCAGTTCCTGCCCCGTCAAACGAAGGTCCCAGAGGAAACGCTCCGACATCTCGAGGCTTTGGACGGCCCTTCCGGTGTAGACCGGCAGCCATGGCCGAGCATCATAGCCGCGCCGCTTCTTGAATTCGTCGAGGAACGAAGGCGTCCAGTTCTGAGCGCCGGATTCCCAGCTGTCCATGTGCAGCGTTGTCAAACCGTGCTCATTCGAGCGCTGGCCGATCTTTTGAAGCAGCTTCCCCACATATTGGTCCAGATGGAACTCCAGCGCCTTGACGTCGAACTTATCGCACTCCAAGCCCAGCGCGGTGGAAGGGGCGGGCCGACTGCTCGCGCCGGTGGGGCGGCGGCCCATGCGGACGATCGTCCATTCCCCGGCCGGGACCTCCCAGTTGAGGGTGCCGTCGGGCTTGAGTTGTTTTGTCAGATCCACGATCTCGCTCGGCTGAATGACACCCGCCGGCCCAGGCTCCTCATAACTTACCGAAGCCGGCAAATGGGGCTTAACCTGCTTCCATATCGAATACGGCCCTCTTTCATAAAGCGCTTTCTCATCGATGTCGGCGATGATCGGCTTGCGGCTGGGGAAGGCCAAGACCGCCACATCCTCGTAATACGGGCTGGCCATCTTGTGAAACTGGGTCGAACGCTGCTCCGGCAGGGGAAGGACCGCCGAATAGCCCCGTGGCCCTTTGAGTTCGACCGAACTGAAGACGAGGTGTTGCATGGCTTGCTCGGGCTTGACCCAGGGGCCGCCACTGCCACACCAGCCCGGCCCGATCCCGAGGGTGATGTCGATCCCCAGGCGTTCCGCGTCGCGGACGGATTGGACGAAAAGCTCCTGCCACTCGGGGCTCATGAACGCGACCGGGCCTCCCGGCGGCTCGTCGATGTCCACCTCAAGAAACACCAGGTTGCCGAGGCCCGCCGCCTTCATGGATTCCAGGTCGGCGGTCATCTCTGGGCCATTGAGATTGCCGTTCATGAAATACCAATACACCCCGGGCCGCGCGGAGTCCGGGGGATTGACGAAGCTCTTCTCCAGGTCTCCGGCTGCCGTTTTAGTCTGGCAACCGCTGAGCAGGCCCGCCAGCGACGCCAGCAGCAAAGCGGTGATGATGAAAAATGTATGTCGGTTCATGTGAGTATTCCTCATTTTGTATGTTTCATTGATTAGTCCCGGACAGGGTGGACAGAAATCTATAGATTCCGGAACCCGCGGCATTGACGGCGGCGTTGTTTTCCATACGCTGAAGAATATATTTTTTCAGTGTTCATGACAAATTCATGGGGCCCAATGAACAAATGATGATCTTTCGACCCGCTGCTTAGAAGGCAGCTGGGTTAGCGTCTTAATTGATAGAATATGAACGGTTTGCGAGATCGGTTGCGGACGATGTGCTTAGAATTGTGCTCACGGACGGCCTCGAGAGGACTTTCATCCCCGGATTACGCGTATCAGACGCCCGTCAGCCCGGCCGGCCGCTTGAGTAGGCTATGAACTCGATATTCCTCTGCTGCCAGTGGTTATGGCCTCTTCTCCAGCTCCTTGAGTTTCGATCGCGCGTTCGCATTGCTCGGATCCAGGGCGAGAGACTTCCGGTAGCTTTCGATCGCTTGGTCTTTGCGGCCGGATTCTAGGAAGGCCTCCCCGAGGCTGTCATACGCGTTGCTCGACCCGGGATAGAGCTGGACATTCTTTTCGAAGACATAGAGGGCAAATCCGATGTTCTTTTCCTGCAAAAACCGGTAGCCGAGAGCGTTGAAGTCGGCCTCATCGAAGACCGGGCCGCCGTGCTCCCGCCGGCTCGACAGCTGCACGAGGGCCTTTTCCGCGGCCTCGAGACCGCCGTCGGCGAGGGCTTTTCCCAGGACGTCGGCGGCGGAGCCCTGTTTTTGCTTGAGAATGGCCGTTTTCACCTGCTCGATCTGCGGCACTTCCCAGGGGAGCATGGCTTCAATCCCGTCCCCTATCTTCATGACTGCCTCGGCAGCCGCGAGATCGCCGACGCCCAGGTGCGCTCTGGCCAGGTAGATGTAGGTGCTGGCGAATTGGGACAAATCCTTCTGGCAGGCCTGCAACAGGCCGATCGCCTCGGAATACTGCTTGCGGCCCAGATACTGCGCGGCCTGCTGCATGACCTCATCGACGGAGATGTAATGAGCGCTTCCCCCGGAGGCCCGCGAGCGGTCCAGCTCGGTGATCGCCGCCTCGACCCCCTTTTCCGATGCACAGCGCACGTATGCTTCGACCAGAGAGGCTTTCACGTTCAGGAGGCTGGCTGACTCATCCTGGGGCCCGGGCGTCCCTTTCTCCAGCAGCTGCAACGCGAATTCCAACACCCGGTCCCTGCCCGCGGCGATATCAGCGGCCGAGTTGGCGATACGCAGGTCCGGAGGAATGCCGATGCCGTCCCAGTTGACGCCGTTGTGGTCCGTCTCCACCTTGAAGGCGACAAAAAGCGTCCAGCCATTGGGCATACGGTCGGGGAACTGTGCGGATAGGGCTCCCTCGGTGAGGTCGCCCACCACGGTGACATGCGGCAGCACCCGCATGGCCAGAACGAAAATGTCGGCGGCGCTCGCGGTGACGCGGTTGGTCAAAAGGACCGTGGGGCCCAAGAACTGGGCCCTGCCGTCCGGAGAGACGTTGCGGTAGTCCAGGGGGGTCATATCGCTGTGCTTCGCGCCATAGCGGGTTTGGACGCGCCTATAATGTCGGGTCCGGTCGGCAAACCTGGCCGCTACGAGCTCCGCCGCCCGGCCTGCACCTCCCGGGTTGTCTCGGACGTCTACGATCATGGCCCGGGCGCCGGCGAACTGGCCGATCGCGCCGTCGATCGCTTGGGTGATCGGGTCGAGGCCAGCTTTGAAGTCGCCGATCCGCACGTAACCGATCGCCGGTGTCAGCCAACCATACGTGAACTTGCCTTTCAGCGCGTCCAGGGCTTTATCCTGCAAGTATTTCGACTTCACCAGGCCGAGGGAGAAGTCGCCGGGCTTGAGCCCCTCCGTGAGCCCGCAACACATACGGCGGGTCTCGTCAGCCAGACACACATGGGCGTCGTTAAGGTGCCCCAGCATGGCGAGGAGGATGTCCCACAGCTCCTGATCCGTCGTTTGGGGCGTCACTTGAGGGCGGTAGGTCCGGTAGAGGGCGTCCCAGTCCACGTGCTTGGCATCGAACTGCCCGTAGTTGCGATCGAGGCGGTTCCAGGCGTATTCGAAATTGAGCACGGGATCGCGCGGATTTGCGGTATCCTGGCCGCTGGCGACAG
>Ga0209705_10001346_pt1 | contig 12976 bp, 10 predicted proteins | sample PPLLaktember2015_5_FD_187262 | JGI IMG/M metagenome (GOLD analysis project Ga0209705, IMG submission 187262) | Freshwater sediment microbial communities from Prairie Pothole Lake near Jamestown, North Dakota, USA - PPLs Lake P8 Core (1) Depth... | ecosystem: Environmental > Aquatic > Freshwater... | reverse complement strand
ATGAACAGCGACGACCTGCGCGCCGCATACAACGCCTGCCTGCCGCTGCTGACCGCATATCACACCGAGCTCGGCCAGAACGCCGAGCTCTGCGCCGCCTACCAGCGCGTGGCGGACCGTCAGGGCCCGGCCCTCTCGGCCGAGCAGCGCAAGCTGGTCGAGAACGCGCTGCGCGATTTCCGTCTCGCCGGCGTCTCGCTGCCGGACGAGCGCAAGCAGCGCTTCGGCGAGCTCATGGAACGGCTGGCCACCGCGCAGTCGAAGTTCGACGAGAACGTGCTCGACGCGACCAACGCGTGGTCCAGGCACGTCGTCGATGAACGTGAACTCGGCGGCCTGCCTGCCAACGCGGTGCATCGCGCACGCGCCGCCGCCGAAGCGGCCGGATCGGCGGGCTGGCTGTTTTCGCTCGATGCGCCGACCTACCAGGCGGTGCTGACTCACGCTGTCAGCGAACTGCTGCGCCGCGATTTCTACGAAGCCTGGGTCACGCGCGCCTCCGACCGGGGGCCGCATGCGGGACAGTGGGACAACGGACCGCTGATGGCCGAGATCCTCGCGCTGCGCCACGAAGCCGCGAACCTGGTGGGCTTCGCGAACTTCGCGGAGTACTCGCTGGCGACCAAGATGGCACGCGATCCGGCGGAGGTCGTCGACTTCCTGCAGAGCCTCGCCCGCGTGAGCCGCCCGGCCGCCGAGCGCGAGATCTCGGAACTCGAGCAGTTCGCCGGCTGCCCACTGCAGTCGTGGGACGTCGCGTTCTACTCCGAGAAGCTCAAGAACGAGCGGTTGCAGGTGTCCGAGGAAGCCTTGCGGCCGTACTTCCCGCTGCCTCGCGTGCTCGCCGGGCTGTTCACCGTCGTCACGCGGCTTTATGGCGTGCGCATCGTCGCGAATCATGCGGTCGAGCTCTATCACCCGGACGTGCGCTTCTTCGACGTGCTCGAGCGCGACGGTACGCCCCGCGGCGGCTTCTTCCTCGACCTGTATGCGCGGCCGAAGAAGCGCGGTGGCGCGTGGATGGACGAGTGCGTCGGGCGCATCCGCACCGCGCAAGCGAGCGCGCTGCCGATCGCCTACCTGGTCTGCAACTTCTCGCCGGCGGCGGGCGAGCAACCGTCGCTGCTGACGCACCACGAGGTGCTGACGCTGTTCCACGAGTTCGGCCACGGGCTGCACCACATGCTGACCCGAGTCGATTACCCGAGCGTCGCGGGCATCAATGGCGTGCCTTGGGACGCGGTCGAGCTGCCGAGCCAGTTCATGGAGAACTTCGCGTGGCGTGACGAGGTGCTGCCGTTGATCTCCGCGCACGTCGAGACCGGCGACCCACTGCCGCACGAGATGCTCGCGCGACTGCAGGCCAGCCGGACGTTCCAGGCTGGCATGCAGACCGTGCGGCAGCTCGAGTTCGCGCTGTTCGATTTCCGGCTGCACGCGGAGTACTCGCCGGACCAGCCGCCGCGGATCGCCGGGATCCTGGCCGAGGTGCGCGCGGCGGTCGCCGTCGTGCGTCCGCCGGAGTTCAATCGCTTCCCGTACAGCTTCCAGCACGTGTTCTCGGGCGGCTACGCGGCCGGGTACTACAGCTACAAGTGGGCCGAAGTGCTGTCGGCCGACGCGTTCGGCGCATTCGAGGAACGCGGCGTGTTCGACGTCGCAACGGCGCGCCGTTTCCTGCGCTCGATCCTCGAGCGGGGCGGCAGCCGTGACGCGATGGAGGCCTTCATCGAGTTCCGCGGCCGCAAGCCCGAGATCGAGCCGCTGCTGCGGCAGATGGGCCTCGCGGCGTAGGCGCTAGCTGAGGGGATAGGGGATGGGGGATAGGGGATGGTCGGAGGTGGCGGCTTCATCGACGGCTGCGACGCGTTACAGTGTCGGTATCGGAGCCGCTCCCTGAGCGCCACGGCACCACGATCCCCTATCCCCCATCCCCTATCCCCTTCCCCATGCTCATCGCCACCTGGAACGTCAATTCACTGCGCGTCCGCCTGCCGCACCTGAAGGACTGGCTCGCGTCCAACCCGGTGGACGTGATCGTGCTGCAGGAGACGAAGCTGCCGGACCCCGACTTCCCGCGCGAGGAAATCGAAGCGCTCGGTTACCAGGTCGCGTTCAGCGGCCAGCGCACCTACAACGGTGTGGCGATCCTTGCGCGAACGCCACTCGACGACGTCGTCGCGGGTATTCCTGGTTTCGAGGACGAACAGAAGCGCGTGCTGTCGGCCACGGTCGCGGGCGTGCGCGTCATCGATGTCTACGTGCCGAACGGACAGACGGTCGGCTCCGAGAAATACGAGTACAAGCTGCGCTGGTTCGCAGCGTTGCGCGAGTACGTGGCAGCCGAACTTGCGAGGCATCCGCACCTCGTCGTGCTCGGCGACTACAACGTCGCGCCGGAGGATCGCGACGTGCACGACCCGAAGGCGTGGGAAGGTTCGGTGCACGTCAGCGAACCCGAGCGGGCTGCGCTGCGCGCGCTGCTCGCCACCGGCCTCGAGGACTGCTTCCGCAACTTCGAGCAGCCCGAGAAGACCTACTCGTGGTGGGACTACCGGATGATGGCGTTCCGGCGCAACGCAGGTCTCAGAATCGACTTGATCCTCGCGAGCACCGCGCTGGCGAAAAAATGCGGCGGGTGTCACATCGACAAGGCGCCACGCAAGCTCGAGCGGCCATCGGATCACGCGCCCGTGCTGGCGGCCTTTGACATATAGGCTCGGAAGCGGTCAGTGTCGGTTTTCTTTACTCTGGTGTTCCACGACGGTTGCACTACACTCGGCCCCATTGCGATGACAACGGCGCGCTGAGCAAGACAACAAGAACGCGATGCAGTACCGGCGCAGCGACTACGACGTGACGAACACCGTGCAGGTGAGTTCGGTCGCCGCCGTGCGGCGAGCCGTTGAGGAGCTCTTCACGCAGACCTGGCCCGGAGTGTCCACCGAACGGCTGGCTGCCGCGTTCGCCGATTTCGAACGGCTCTTCAACGGCCAGTTTCCCGGTTACCTCGGCTGCGACACCGTCTATCACGACGTGCAGCACACGCTCGACGACACCCTCGCGATGGCGCGGCTGCTCGCGGGCTACGAGCGCTCGCATTCGCCGGACCAGCGGCTCGGCGCCGATCGCGGGCTGCTGGGCATCGTCGTGGCACTTTTTCACGACGCCGGCTACATCCGCCAGACCGACGACACGGTGCACCGCAACGGCGCCGAGTTCACACGCACGCACGTCGGTCGCAGCGCCCGCTTCCTGGCCCGCTACCTGCCGACGATCGGCATGGCGGAGTGGGTGCCGGTGGCGACGCTGATCGTGCACTTCACCGGCTACGAGATGCGCTTCGACCAGATCCGCCTCGACGACCCGCGCGACCGCAAGGTCGGGCACCTGCTCGGCACCGCCGACATGATGGCGCAGATGGCCGACCGCTGTTACCTCGAGAAGTGCCGCGACCGGCTCTATCCGGAGTTCGTGCTGGGTGGCGTCGCGGTGTCCCGGCAGGAGAACAACCTCAAGGTGACCTACGGTTCGGGCCTCGACGTGCTGCGCCAGACGCCCGAGTTCGTCGCCGAGACGATGCGCACTCGCCTCGACGGCGAGTTCGCCGGCGCCTACCGCTACGTCGAGGTACTGTACGACGGCCGCAATCCCTACATGGAGACGATCGAGCGCAGTCTCGATTACCTCAAGCAGGTGCTGCAGTCGAAGCGATGGTGGATGCTGCGACGCGTGCCGCCCTGCTTCACCTGGGAAAAGAACCCGCTGCAGAACATGCGCACGCTGGTCATCGACCACCTGAAGACGGCCGTCACGGCCGGATAGCGCGCAGGAACGCCGCCGGATCCTCGCGGCGCTCGAGCACCTCGACGAGCGCCGAGCCGACCACGACGCCGTCCACGTGATTCCTGAACCGGGCCACCTGGTCGGCACTTCGTATGCCGAAGCCCGCGCAGACCGGCACCGGCGACACTGCGCGCACGCGGTCCATGTACTCGAGCACATCGTCCGGCACGGCGACATTGCGGCCGGTCGTGCCCGTCATCGTGACGGCGTAAACGAAGCCCTGGCTCGCCTCGCAGAGCATCTTGAGCCGCTCCGCCGGGGTCACCGGCGTGACCATCTGCACCAGCGCGAGCCCGACGCGATCGAGCGCGACGCGCATCTCGGCACTCTCCTCGTAGGGGAGATCGGGAATGATGAAGCCGGCCACGCCGGCCCGGGCCGCGGCCTCCGGCAGCCGGTCGAGACCATAGGCGAGCAGCGGATTCAGGTAGCTCATCAGCAGCAGCGGCGCACGTGGCCGGGGCTGCATCTGCTCGAGTTCCCCGAGCAGCCAGGGCAGCGTGAACCCACCCTGCAGGGCCGCATAGCTCGCGCGCTGGATGGTCATCCCGTCCGCCATCGGATCGGTAAATGGCACGCCGATCTCGACGACGTCGGCGGCACCGCCGATCGCCGCCAGGTTGGCCCGGAATCCGGCGCGGTCCGGAAACCCGCCGGTCATGAAACCGACCACCGCCGGCCGGCCCTGCGCCACCGCCTGGCGGATCGCGTTGCTGATCGTGTCGCGCGGCTTGCCCATCACAGCTTCCCCTTCAGCAGCGTGCGCTGCAGCGTCGGCATGTCCTTGTCGCCGCGGCCGGATAGCCCGATGAGGATCCGACTGCCGGGATTTGCGCGCGCGTAGCGTTTCGCGCCGGCGAACGCGTGCGCCGTCTCGATTGCCGGCAGGATGCCCTCCGCCTCGCAGCATTCGGCGAGCGCCTCGAGCGACTCGTCGTCCTCGGCCGCCTCGTAACTGACGCGACCGATCGTCGCGAGCAGCGCGTGCTCGGGACCGACGCCCGGGTAATCGAGCCCAGCCGACACCGAGTGGGTCTCCTGGATCTGCCCGTGCGCGTCCTGCAGCAGCAGCGAGTAGCAGCCCTGCAGCACGCCCGGCGTGCCGTAGGCGAGCGACGCGGCGTTCTGGCCAAGGCCCGTCCCGGTCCCACCCGCCTCGAGGCCGAGCAGCTTGACGCCGAGATCGCGCACGAACGGATGGAACAATCCGATTGCGTTCGACCCGCCCCCGACGCAGGCGACCGCGACGTCGGGCAGCGCGCCCGCCTGCTCGAGCATCTGCGCGCGCGCTTCAATGCCGATCACCGACTGGAACTCGCGCACCAGGTACGGATAAGGATGCGGCCCGACCGCGGATCCAAGCAGGTAGTAGGTGCCATTCGGATCGGCCACCCAGTCACGCAGCGCCTCGTCGATCGCTGCGCGCAGCGTCTGGTCACCGCTCTTGACGGGCACGACCTCGGCGCCGAGCAGCTTCATGCGCCCGACGTTCGGCGCCTGGCGCTCCATGTCGATCGCGCCCATGTACACGACGCAAGGCATGCCGAGCCGGGCGCAGGCCGCGGCCGAAGCGACGCCGTGCTGGCCGGCGCCGGTCTCGGCGACGATGCGCTTCGCGCCGAGCCGCTTGGCGAGCAGCGCCTGGCCGATCGCGTTGTTGATCTTGTGCGCGCCCGTGTGCGCGAGATCCTCGCGCTTCAGCCACACTTCGGCGCCCCAGCGGCGCGACAATTCGCGCGCCAGCGTGAGCGGCGTGGGGCGTCCCACCCAGGTGCGCAATTCGCTCTCGAGCTCCGCGCGAAAGCCGCTCTCGCGCAGGTGAGCACGCACGCCCGCCTCCAGCCGGTCGAGCGCCGGTACCAGCGTCTCGGGCACGTAACGACCGCCGAACGGGCCGTAGCGGCCGCGCTCGTCGGGAAACGCGCCGCGCAGCGCCGCGGCCAGCAGCGCCTCGCGGTCGATCTTCAGGGCCTCGGCACTCATCATCGATTCTCCTCGGCGACCAGGGCCTGCTCCGCCGCGCGGGCAGCCCGAATGAATTCACGGATCCGCGCCGCGTCCTTGACGCCGCGGCTGCTTTCGACACCCGAGCTGACGTCCACGCCGAACGGGCGGACCGCACGCACCGCCTCGCCGACGTTGGACGGATCGAGCCCGCCGGCCAGCACCAGCTGGCACGTTCGCGCGACACGCGCCGCGGCGGTCCAGTCGGCGCGCTCGCCCGAGCCGCTGCTCGAACTCTCGAACAGGCAGCGTGGCGGCAACGGATCGGGGTGCGCCGCTCCGCTGCGCAGCACGGGCAGCACGGATTGTCCGGCTGGTAACTGGAGCCGGACGAGATCGCTGGCGTCGGTCTGTACCCAGTCGGGCTCGATCGCCGTGAGCACCGCGTCGAGCAGCGCCTGGGACGGATGCAGGAACACGGCGACGCGCTCGACACCCGCAGGCAAGGCCCGTTGCAGTGCGCGCGCGTCCTCGAGGGCGACGTTGCGCGGCGAAGCATCGTGGAACACGAATCCGACCGCGTCCGCGCCCGCGCCGACCGCGGCGTCGATCGCCTCGAGCGTGCGCAGGCCGCAGATCTTGATCCAGAGTGCCGGCACGTCGGTTCAGGGCAAGGCCTTGCGGCCCGCCTCCAGCAACTCGCCGATCGCCCGCGCCGGATCGGCGCGGCGCATCAGCCCGGTGCCGACGAGCGCGAGCCGATAGCCGAGTGCCGCGACTCGCGCGGCATCCTCTGGCGCCTGCACGCCGCTCTCGGCAACGCGAGGCCAGTTAGCCGGCATTCGGTCGCGCAGTTCCGCGAACCGCTCGAAGTCGATCTCGAGCGTCTCGAGGTCGCGGCAATTGAGGCCCATCAGCACCTGTTCGTCGCGGCCTTCGCGCTCACGGGCGATGTCCGCGGCGACCTCGAGGTCTTCGGCATCGAATGCCTCGAGCAGCACGAACAGCCCGTGCTCGGCTGCGCAATCGAGCATCTCGACCAGCCGCGCGCGAGGCACCATGCGCACGATCAGCAGCACGCCCGACGCGCCGTGGGCGCGTGCCTCGAGCACCTGGTACGGGTCGGCGAGGAAATCCTTGCGCATCGCCGGAATGCCGTAGGGCTGCAGTGTCTCCGCGGCGAGGCGCAGGTGTGCGAGGTCGCCATCGAAGCGAGTTGGCTCGGTCAGGATCGAACAGATGGCCGCGCCGCCCTCGGCATAGGCTTCGAGCCGACGCACCGGATCCACGGTCGCTGCCGACAGGTCGCCCAGCGACGGCGAGCGCAGCTTCAGTTCCGCGATGACGTCGAAGCCGTGGCGGTCGAGTCGCAACGGCGGCGGTGGCGGGCTGCCGCGTATCGCTGCACGCAACGCTGCCTCCGGGACGCGCTCGCGCGCCTCGGCGACGCGCCGGAGGCTGGTGTGGAGCATGTCGGAGAGCAGGCCCATCGGGGAAGCGGATAGTGATCAGCGGATGGTGACGGAACGGCGCCCGAAGTCCGCAATGCGCTCCAGCAACCCCTGGGCGTCGCCGCGATCGATCGCCGCATACGCAGCCTGCACGCCCGCCGCCGCGGACGGCACGGCGCCGGCAACCTCCAGCGCGAGCGCAGCGTTCAGCACCACCGCATCGCGATGCGGTCCACGGTCGCGACCCTCGAACACGGCACGCAGACCCACTGCGTTGTGCTCGGCGTCACCGCCCGCAAGATCCGCCGCGCTGCAGCGGCCGATGCCGAACTCACGCGCGTCGCGGACTTCGTGCGCCACCCGGCCGGGCCGCACGTCGTACAGCTCGAACGGTCCGACCGGTGTCGCCTCGTCCCAGCCTGGCTCGCCGTGAATGACGAACACGCGCTCGATCGGCATGCCCGCGAGCGTCTCGGCCATCAGCTTGGCAGCCGCGGCACTGTAGGCGCCGATCAGGCTGAAGGGCGGCTCCGCCGGGTTGGTCAGCGGGCCGAGCAGGTTGAAGACGGTGCGGACGCCGAGCGCGCGGCGCACCGGCGCGACCTCCTTCATCGCCGGGTGATAGTGCGGCGCGAAGAGAAACGTGAATCCCGTGGCGGCCAGGCATTCGCCCGCGGCACGCTCGTCCAGCGGCAAGCCGAGCCCCAGCGCCTCGAGCAGGTCCGCGCTGCCGGAGCGACTCGAGACCGAGCGATTGCCGTGCTTGACGACACGCACACCCATGGCGGCCACGAGCAGTGCGGCGCCCGTGGAGAGATTGAAGCTGCCCGATGCGTCGCCGCCGGTGCCGACGACGTCGATGGCTGGCGGACCCGGCGGCAACTCGGGGCGCCGGGCGAGCCCGCGCATCGCGCCGGCGAAGCCACGCACCTCGTCTGGTGTGATGCCCTTCGAACGCAGTGCTGCGAGCAGCGCACCCGACATCGCAGGCGCGACCGTGGCATCCGTCAGCGCGACCAGCAGGCCGCCCGCCTCGGCTTCGCTCAAGTCGCGTCGCTCGAGGAGTCGTTCGAGGATCTCGCGCAGTTCGCTCATGTCCGCCCTCAGGCCTGTTGCCGGCCGCCGCGGTACTTCAGGAAATTGCCGAGCAGCAATGGCCCGTCCGGCGTCAGCACGCTCTCCGGGTGGAACTGCACGCCCTCGACCGCGAGCTCGGCGTGCCGCACGCCCATGATCTCGCCCTCGGCAGTGCGCGCGGTCACTGCAAGGATCGCGGGCAACGATTCCGGCCGCGCGATCAGCGAGTGGTACCGGCCCGCCTCGAACGGTTGCGGCAGCCCGGCGAAGACGCCGCGGTCGTCGTGATGCACCGGCGAGACCTTGCCGTGCATCAGGCGCCCGGCCCGGACGACTTCGCCGCCGAAAACCTCGACGATCGACTGGTGCCCGAGACAGACCCCGAGCACCGGCAGCTGGCCCGCGAATGCGCGGATCATCTCCATCGAGACGCCGGCGTCGCGCGGCGTGCCCGGTCCCGGCGAGATGCAGAGGTGCGTGGGCGCAAGGGCGCGTGCCTCGGCGACGGTGATCGCATCATTGCGATGCACCAGCACGTCCGCGCCGAGCACCAGGAAGGCCTGCACGAGGTTGTAGGTGAAGCTGTCGTAGTTGTCGATCAGCAGCAGGCGCGGCGCGGCCATCACAGGCCCTCCCGCGCAAGCTCGAGCGCCTTGCGCAGCACCGCGCTCTTGGCGAGCACCTCGCGGTACTCGGTGACCGGGACGCTGTCCGCCACGATGCCGGCGCCGGCCTGGAAGCTGTAAGTGTCGCCGTGGAAGACCATCGTGCGGATCGTGATCGCCTGGTCCATGTCGCCGCCGTGGCCGAAGTAGCCGACCGTGCCGCCGTAGAACCCGCGCCGCACCGGCTCGAGCTCGTCGATGATCTCCATCGCGCGCACCTTGGGCGCGCCGACCAGCGTGCCTGCGGGAAACGTCGCCGCGAACAGGTCGAACGCGTCCTTGCCCTGGGCGAGTGTGCCGTTCACGCCGCTCACGATGTGCATGACGTGGCTGTAGCGCTCGATGGAGCGGTACGGCTGCACGTGCACGGAGCCCGCGGTCGCGACACGCCCCAGGTCGTTGCGCGCGAGATCCACAAGCATCACGTGCTCGGCATTTTCCTTCGGGTCGGCAAGCAGTTCCGTTTCGAGCTCGGCGTCCTGCCGGGAGTCGACACCGCGCGGCCGCGTGCCGGCGATCGGCCGCATCGTCGCGCGCGAGCCGTTCAGCTTCACGAGTGCCTCCGGGGACGACCCGACCACGACTCGATCACCGAGGTCGCAGTAATACATGTAGGGCGACGGATTCAGCAGGCGCAGCGCGCGATAGGTCTCGAACGGGTCGAGGTCGCAGCGGCCCGCAAAGCGAACCGACAGCACGAGCTGGTAGACGTCGCCCGCCGCAATGTACTCCTTGGTGCGCGCCACGCCGTCCAGGAACTGTTCCTCCGACAGGCTCGCTTCGGGCGCGCTGAAGCTTGCCGCCCAGGCGGGGCCGGGCAAACCGCCGCGCAGCGCGCGGATGATCTCGCGGCGCAACCCCTGCCGCTCGTGCTCGGATCCCGCGTGCAGCAACGCAGCACGTCGCGTCAGGTGGTCGAACACCAGCAGGGACCGTGGCGCCATGTAGTGCGCCTCGGGGCAGTCGTCGTCGATCCTCGCGCTGGACGGCAGCCGCTCGAAGTAGCGCACCAGGTCGTAGCTGGTGACGCCGACCAGCCCGCCGTGCAGCGGGAAGCCCTCATTCGGAATGTCGGGGCGCGGCGCGGCGGCCAGTGCGCGCCGCATGGCTGCGAGCAGGCTGGCCCGGTCCGCAGGGCGCGGCAGGCGCTCGGCACCCAGCGCCAGGCCGGAGGCATCGAGCCGGAACTCGAGGCAGTCGCCGAAGCCGATGAACGAATAACGGGCGAGCCGCTCGCCGCCCTCGACGCTTTCCAGCAGGAAGCGAGGCTGGAACGGCTTCAGCTTCAGGTAGGCCGACACGGGCGTGTCGAGGTCGGCGGAGATGTCGAACAGGTTGGTCGTCACTTACGGTTCCTCAGTCGCGAGGATCCGGGGACGCACAACAAAAAACCCATCCCCGGCGGTTCGCGGAGATGGGTCCCAAGATTCCTGCGTACTTGACGCGCGCGTCCCGGCCCACTCCTAGGAGTGGGGCCACCACCAGCGGCGGTCGAGTGCGTTGTCCGGGCGCGATCGCATCTTGCGTCGCAGTATCCACGGGCGCATCGGGAGCGTCAACCGCGGCATCGGCGACCGGTCAGATCAGCGCTTCGATCAGGCGCGGGCCGCGTTGCTGCATGGCCGAGGCGTACTGCGCCGCGAACTCCTCGCAGGTCGTGGCACGGCTGGCCTCGATGCCGAAGCCGCGGGCAATCTCGGCCCAGTTCATCTCCGGGTCATGCAGGTCAAGCATCGACATGGCCTTGGCGCCGGCGCCGCTCGCGCCGACGCGCTGCAGCTCGATGTTGAGGATCGCGTAGGACCGGTTGGCATAGATCACCGTCGTCACGTCCAGCTTTTCCCGCGCCATGGTCCACAACGCCTGCACGGTGTAGGCCGCGCCGCCGTCGCCGTGCGGGCAGATCACCTTGCGATCGGGCGCCGCGATGGCAGCCCCGACCGCCAGCGGCAGGCCCTGGCCGATCGAGCCACCGGTCAGCGGCAGGTGCGTATGCGGACGGGCCCGCGCCAGGTGCATCAGCAGTGGTAAACCGGAGGTTGCGGCCTCTTCGGCAAAGATCGCGTTCTCCGGCGTCAGGTGCGCAATGATCTGCGCGACGCTGGCCGCGTTCAGCGTGCCGGCGGGCAGCTCCGGCAGCAGCAACGGGATGCGGATCGGCGACTGGCTGGGCGCGCCCAGCGCGTCGGCGAGGGACTGCAACGCCGCAGCGCCATCCTCGTGCGGCAGCGCCAGGTGGCTGAACTCGCAGGCCTCGGGTGCGCACCAGCTCGGCTTGCCCGGGTAGGCAAAGAACGACACCGGCGGCTTGCTGCCCACCAGGATGATCTGCTCGAGGCCGGCCAGGGACGCGACGATCTGTTCGGCGAAGTACGGAATGCGCTCGACCGGGACGCGCCCGGCGCCGAGCTCGGCGTGCGGCGCGAACGTGTCGCAAAGCAGCCGCACGCCGGTCTTCGCCTGGACGCGGCCCGCCGCCTCGAGCCCGGCGCCGAACAGGGCGGTGCCACGCAGCAGCAGCGCCGTCTTCTTGCCGTTGGCCAGCCGGCGAGCGGCCGCCTCGATGGCGTGGCTGCCGACCGGCGCCGGGCCGATGTCCGGCAGCGGGCCGGCGGCATGGTCCGCCGCGTTCCAGGCCGTGTCCGCCGGGAGGATCAGCGTGGCAATGCCGCCCGGCGCAGCCCGCGCCGCCTGGACGGCGCGCGCGGCGTCTCCCGCGACCGTGCCGGCGCTCTTCGACTCGCAGATCCAGGACGAGACCGGGCGGGCGAAGCCGACGATGTCGGACGTGAGCAGCGCGTCGTACTGCAGGTGGTAGGTCGCGTGATCCCCGACGACGTTGACGATCGGCGTCGCGGCGCGCCGCGCGTTGTGCAGGTTGGCGAGGCCGTTGGCGAGTCCCGGGCCGAGATGCAGCAGCGTGACCGCCGGCTTGCCGGCCACCCGCCCGTAGCCGTCTGCGGCGCCGGTCACCACGCCCTCGAACAGGCACAGCACCGGGCGCATGCCGCTCACCGAATCCAGCGCGGCGACGAAGTGCATTTCCGAGGTGCCCGGATTGGCGAAGCAGACCTCGACGCCGCAGTTGAGCAGCGTCTGCAGCAGCGAACGCGCGCCATTCATTTCTGGGCTCATGCAGAGATCTCCTTGGCCGGCGATCAAACGGGTCGCAACCGCTCGGGATCTTATCGCAGTTGGATCGATCGCCGTTCGCGCGCGCCCTACAATGGCCGCCACCGCGAATCTGGAGGAACTTTGCCCGTGAACCAGGAAACCCTTGGCGGCATCCCGTTGCAGCGCATCGCCGAGGTCTTCGAGGCCGAGCGCGCGAGCTACGTGTCGCTGCATCCACGCTCGCTGGCGCTGGCAGGCCACGGGATTGCGGGCTTTTACCAGGGCGTGCCGATGCACTGGATGCGGGACTGGTCGATGCCCTACCCGTTCCTGGTCGAGTCCGCGCACGGCGCGGTGCTGCACGACGTGGACGGCAACGAGTACGCGGATTTCTGCCTCGGCGACACGGGCGCGATGTTCGGCCATTCGCCGCCGCCGGTCGTCGAGGCCATCGAGCGGCAGGCCGGTCGCGGCCTGACCTGCATGCTGCCGACCGAGGACGCGATCGCGATCGGGCGCCTGCTCGAGGAACGCTTCGGTCTGCCGCACTGGCAGGTGGCGACGACGGCGACCGACGCCAATCGATTCGCGCTGCGCGTCGCGCGCGCCGTGACGGGCCGGCCAAAGATCCTGGTCTTCAACGGCTGCTACCACGGCACGGTCGACGAAACCTTCGTTCGGCTCCTGGACGGCCGCGCCGTGAACCGGCCCGGATTGCTCGGGCAGGTCACCGACCTGACGCAACTCGCGCGCGTCGTCGAGTTCAACGACTTAGCCGCGCTGCGCGCAGCGCTCGCGCACGGCGACGTGGCCTGCGTCATCGCCGAACCCGTGATGACGAACTCGTGCATGGTGCTGCCCGAGCCCGGCTTCCACGCG
>Ga0209705_10001343_pt1 | contig 12980 bp, 9 predicted proteins | sample PPLLaktember2015_5_FD_187262 | JGI IMG/M metagenome (GOLD analysis project Ga0209705, IMG submission 187262) | Freshwater sediment microbial communities from Prairie Pothole Lake near Jamestown, North Dakota, USA - PPLs Lake P8 Core (1) Depth... | ecosystem: Environmental > Aquatic > Freshwater... | reverse complement strand
TCTCGACCGGCATGACCTGAAGTCAATCGTGATCTACGGATTCAAGCGCAGCTTCTGGCCCGGAAGTTACCTCGGCAAGCGCCAGTACGTGCGCCAGATCATCGATCACTACGAAGCGGTGGAACGCAAATTCGCATCCTGATCATAGACGGCCATCCCGATCCCGCCCGCGAGCGTTTCATGCACGCGCTCGTCGCGGGATACCGCAATGCGGCGACGGCGGCCGGGCACACGGTGCAGACGATCGAATTGGCGACTCTCGATTTCCCGCTTCTGCGTTCCGCGGAAGACTTCCAGAGGGGCAGGCCGCCGGCCGCGATCCACGCGGCCCAGCGCCAGATCGGGCTGGCCGAGCATCTGGTGATCTTCTATCCGCTCTGGCTCGGTTCGATGCCCTCGCTCACCAAGGCCTTCTTCGAGCAATGCCTGCGGCCCGGCTTCGCCTTCGGACCCGCAAGCGGCCGCGGTCTGCCGGAACAGAAGCTGAAGGGACGCTCGGCCCGCGTAGTCGTCACGATGGGCATGCCCTCGTTCTTCTTTCGCTGGTTCTATCGTGCGCATTCGCTCAAGAGTTTCGAGCGCAACATCCTTTACTTCTGCGGAATCCGTCCCGTGCGGGCTACGATCGTCGGCGGAGTCGAAAGCAAGGCGGCGCGAGAGCGCGCGCTCGCGACGATGCGGCGCCTGGGCGCCGCGGCGAGCTGAACCTCAGATCTCGACTTCGGTCGCGAGTACGACAACGCGCCGTGTCGGCATGCGGAAGAACTCCGCCGCCTGGGCGCTGCGCCGCTGCATGTAGGCGAAGAGCCGCATCTTCATGCCGGCAATTCCATGCCGCGTCCGCGCCCGGACGAGGTGCCAGCCGAGGAAGAACGTGCAGTCCGCGTCGATCCGCAAACCCCGCCGCGCAGCGCCGGCGAGCGCCACGTTGACATCCGGGGTCTCCATGAACCCGAAGCGGGCGTGCACGACGTGGATGCCGGGCATCACTTCCTCGGGATAGCTGCGCGACACGACGTCCTGGCGCGGGTTGCGCTGGATCTCGAGATGCAGGATCACGATCGTCTCGTGGCATACGCGGTTGTGCTCGAGGTTGCGGAGCAATGCCGTCGGCACGAAGCCGTGGTGGCTGACGAGGAACACGGCGGTGCCGGGCACGCGTGTGACATCGCGCAGGAGCGCCGGCAGCTCGGACATCGGCACGGCACGTCGTTGCAATTCCGCGCGCAGCAGCGAGCGCCCGTCGCGCCAGGTCACGAACATTGCAAACATGGCGGCGGCGAGCGCGAGCGGCACCCAGCCGCCGGTCGGAATCTTGCTCGCATTGCCGGCGACGAACGCGAGATCGATTGCGAGGAAAAGCCCGAATACGAGCGCGATGCGCCAGGCAGGCCACCGCCAGGCCGTTGCGGCGGCAACCGCGCCGAGCAGGGTCGTGATCAGCATCGTGCCGATGACCGAGGCGCCATAAGCGCCGGAAATTGCGCTCGAAGAGCCGAATCCGAGCACGAAAGCGACGACCGCGATGAACATGATGGTGTTCGTCGCCGGAACGTAGATCTGGCCGCGCTCGTCCTCGGACGTCTGGAGGATCTTCACGCGCGGCAGCAGGTCGAGCTGCACGGCCTGGCGCGTGATGGAGAATGCGCCGGAAATCGTCGCCTGCGAGGCGATCACCGTCGCGAGTGTCGCAAGTATCAGGAGCGCCGGCAGTGTCCCCGCGGGCGCCAGTTCGAAGAAGGGATTGGCAGCGGCCGCGGGATTCGCGAGCAGGAGCGCGCCCTGCCCAAAGTAGTTGAGCAGCAGTCCTGGCCAGACGACGGTGAACCAGGCGAGCCTGACCGGCGCGCGCCCGAAGTGTCCCATGTCGGCGTACAAAGCCTCTCCGCCAGTCACCACGAGAAACACGGCGCCGAGAATCGCGAGGGCCAGTCCGGGATGGGCGAGCAGGAGCGCGACGGCATGGACGGGGTACAGGGCCGCGAGGATGCCGGGCTCGGCCAGGATGGCGCGCAGTCCGAAAATCGCGAGCACCGCAAACCAGACGACCATCACCGGCCCGAACATCCGGCCAACGCGCGCCGTTCCGCGGCGCTGCAGGGCGAAGAGCGCGACGAGTATCCCGATCGTGACCGGCAGGACGGCCTGGTGCATGCGGGGGTCGAGAAGTTCGAGTCCCTCGACGGCGCTCAAGACCGAGATCGCGGGCGTCAGCAGCGCATCGCAATAAAAGAGTGCGGTGCCCATCACGCCGAGCGCGATCAACCGGGTAGCCCATACACCCGAGGTCCCGATGTGCCGCTGCACCAGCGCGACCAGGGACAGGATGCCGCCTTCGCCGTCATTGTCGGCACGGAGGATCAGGGCGACGTACTTGAGCGATATGACGAGCAGCAGGCTCCAGAAGATGAGCGATACGACACCGAGCACGGTCGCCGGATCCGCGGCGCCGCCGGCGGCCGCCGTCGCCTCGCGAAGCGCGTAGAGGGGGCTCGTGCCGATGTCGCCGTACACGACACCGAGTGCGCCCAGCGTGGCGCCGGAAAGTGCTCGGGATTGGGTCATGCGCCTACGATTTCAGCTTCTGGCGCACCCTGGGAAGCAATAACAGTCCCGTGAGCAGGACCAGGAATCCGGGATTCATCGTGCCGCCGCCGCCGCTGTAACCTGCGGAGCGCGTGACCTTGACGCTGCCGTCGGTCCGGATCCGCTCCTTGAACACGGCGAGTTCTTTATCCAGATTCAAAGTCATGTCGGCCATCGCCTGCTCGAATCCCTTTCGCTGTGTCACGCGCATGTCCTGCTCCTGGTCGACGAGCGTCGTGCTGCTCTGGATCTCGCTGACGCCTGGCGCGCGGAACAGGAGTTTGCGGCTCGCGATGTCGAACACGGCGGTATCCACGAAGGTCTGCGCGTCGTTCTTGTTGCCCTTGACGACATAGGCGCCGACGATCGTCCAGTATAGCAGCGACGAAGTCTTCTCCGAGGTGTTAGCCACCTGGTCGTAGGAGACGAGCGCCATGACATCGAGATCGTAGAGGCGGGCGGTCTGCTCGAGGCCGCCAAAGCCGCGGCCGGTGCGCATGTACGCTTCCGGGATCACGGCGATTTCCGCGATGAAGTCGCGGCCGGAGAATGCGGTCTTGACGTCTTGCAGCATCTTCATCCGTTCCGCTTCGGAAAGCCCTTGTGAGCTTCCGTAGCCCGCGGGCACGAATGCGAGCCCGATCTTCAACGGGAGTTGCAGGTGCGGTATCTGGCCTGACTGCGCCGGCGGCTTCTCGCCTTCGGGATACAGGTAGTCGACCAGGCTGCTCGAGACGCCCTCGCGCCGGGAGCCGCCGAATAGGCCGGCGCAGGCCGTCAACGTTAATATGAACACAAGCAGGAACAGGCGCGTCGCTTTCATGGGCGATCCTCCTGTCGCGGAGCTGCGCCGGTGAGGCCGCAGCGGGGGGTGCGGCGCGATTATGCCTTAATCGGGTGTTTGGGCCGTCACGGCGCGGCGCGGTATCCTGCAAGTCCATGAATGCTGAACCCGCTCCCAAGACCGCAGGGCCGCGCGTCGTGCGTGCGCCGCGCGGCAACAAGCTGAGTTGCGGCAGCTGGTTGACCGAAGCGCCGTACAGGATGATCCAGAACAACCTGGACCCGGAAGTCGCCGAGCATCCGGATCGCCTCGTCGTCTACGGCGGCATCGGCAAGGCCGCGCGCGACTGGGATGCTTTCGACCGTATCCTCGATGTCCTGAAGAGACTGAAGGACGACGAGTCACTCCTCGTGCAGTCCGGAAAACCGGTCGGCGTGTTCCGCACGCATCCGGATGCGCCGCGCGTGCTGATCGCGAACTCGAATCTCGTGCCGCACTGGGCGACCTGGGAACACTTCCATGAGCTCGACCGCAAGGGCCTCATGATGTACGGGCAGATGACGGCGGGCTCGTGGATCTATATCGGCTCGCAGGGCATCGTGCAGGGCACCTACGAGACATTCGGCAGTTGCGCCCGAGAGCAATTTTCCGGCGATGCGCGTGGCCGCTGGATACTTACCGCCGGGCTCGGCGGCATGGGCGGCGCACAGCCGCTCGCCGCGACTATGGCGGATTTCTCGATGCTCGCGGTCGAATGCGACGAGTCGCGCATCGATTTCCGGCTGCGCACCGGATACGTCGACCGGAAGGCGACGACGCTGGATGACGCGCTTGCAATGATCGACGAGGCGCGCCGCACGAAGAAGGCCCTATCAGTCGGCCTGCTCGGCAACGCGGCGGACGTGTATCCCGAACTCGCGCGGAGGCGCGTCGTGCCGGACGCCGTGACCGACCAGACCTCTGCGCACGATCCGCGAAACGGCTACCTGCCGCGCGGCTGGACGATGGCGCAGGCCGCGGATGCGCGCGCGAAAGACCCGGCGCGTATCGAGCGCGAGGCGCGCGCCTCGATCAAGATTCATGTGCAGGCGATGCTCGACCTCAAGGCCCAGGGCGCGGTCGTCTTCGATTACGGCAATAACATCCGCCAGGTTGCACTCGAAGAAGGGCTCAGGAACGCCTTCGACTTTCCGGGCTTCGTACCGGCCTACATCCGGCCGCTCTTCTGCGAAGGCATCGGGCCCTTCCGCTGGGTTGCACTCTCCGGCGAGCCCGAGGACATCTATCGCACGGATGCGAAGGTGAAGGAGTTGATGCCGGGCGACGCGCACCTGCATCGCTGGCTCGACATGGCGCGCGAACGCATCCGCTTCCAGGGCCTGCCCGCGCGCATCTGCTGGGTGGGCCTCAAGGACCGCGCGCGTCTCGGGCTCGCCTTCAATGAAATGGTCGCGAAGGGCGAGTTGTCGGCGCCGGTCGTGATCGGGCGCGATCATCTCGATTCCGGTTCGGTCGCGAGCCCGAACCGCGAAACGGAGGCGATGAAAGATGGATCGGACGCGGTCTCGGATTGGCCATTCCTGAATGCGCTCCTCAACACTGCGAGTGGCGCCACCTGGGTTTCGATTCATCACGGCGGCGGCGTCGGCATGGGGTTCTCGCAACACGCCGGCGTCGTGATCGTCTGCGACGGCAGCGCGGCCGCGGCGTCCCGCATCGCGCGCGTGCTCCGGAACGACCCGGGCACGGGCGTCATGCGCCACGCGGATGCCGGATACGAGCGCGCGATCGCGTGCGCGAAAGAGCAGGGCCTCGACCTGCCGTCGGTGCGCTGAGGTGCCCGCGCTGACGCTGAAGCCGGGCTCGATTTCGCTCGCGGAGCTTCGCCGCATCGCGCGCGGTGCGGATGTCGTCGCGCTCGCGGAGGGCTGGCGCGGACCAGTCGAGCAATCGCTTGCGGCCGTCCGCAAGCGGCTCCAGGCGGGCGAATCGCTCTATGGAATCAACACCGGCTTCGGCAAGCTCGCGAAGACGCGGATTTCCGACGATGAACTCGCGACCTTGCAGCTTTACCTCATGCGCTCGCACGCGGCCGGCGTCGGCGCGCCACTCTCGGATTCGACCGTACGCCTCATCCTCGTGCTGAAGGCGGCTAGCCTCGCGCGCGGATTCTCAGGCGTGCGTGCGGTTGTCATCGAACGGCTGCTGCAGCTCGTCAACGCGGGCATTTGCCCGCTCGTACCCGGCCAGGGCTCGGTCGGCGCCTCCGGTGATCTCGCGCCGCTCGCGCACCTCTCGCTTGCGCTGATCGGCGAAGGCCGCGTGCGGGTCCGCGGCCAGGAACAGGATTGCGCCGCAGCGATCAAGGCAGCCGGCATCGAGCCGCTCGTGCTAGGCCCGAAGGAGGGGCTCGCGCTCCTGAACGGGACGCAGGTTTCGACCGCGCTCGCGCTCGAGGCGCTGTTCGCGGCCGAGGACCTGCTCGCAGGTTCGATCATCAGCGGCGCAATGTCAGTCGATGCCGCGCTCGGCAGCCGCGTTCCCTTCGATGCGCGAATCCACAGCGCGCGGGGGCAGCCGGCGCAGATCGCGGTCGCGGCTGCGTTCCGCGCCGTGCTCGACGAAAGCGAGATCGGCCATTCGCACGAGAATTGCGATCGCGTGCAGGACCCGTATTCCCTGCGCTGCCAGCCGCAGGTTGCGGGCGCTTGTCTGCAGCAGATCCATGACGTTGCACGCACGCTGATGCTCGAGGCGAACGGAGTTTCTGACAATCCGCTCGTGTTTGGCCGCGAAGGAGACGTGCTGTCGGGCGGCAATTTCCACGCGGAGCCGGTGGCATTCGCGGCGGACAATCTCGCGCTCGCGATCGCGGAGATCGGCGCGCTAGCCGAGCGGCGCATCGCGATGCTGATCGACGACAGCCTGAGCCAGCTGCCGGCTTTCCTCGTGCGCCATGGCGGGCTCAATTCCGGTTTCATGATCGCGCAGGTGACGGCCGCCGCGCTCGCCTCCGAGAACAAGTCGCTCGCGCACCCGGCCTCGGTCGACAGCCTGCCGACCTCCGCGAACCAGGAGGATCACGTCAGCATGGCGACCTTCGCCGCGCGCAGGCTCGGGCCGATGGCGGAGAACACGCGTGGCGTGATCGCGATCGAGTTGCTGGCGGCCGCGCAGGGAATCGATTTCAGGCGTCCCATGAAATCAAGTCCGGCGCTCGAAAAGGCGCACGCACTTCTGCGCGCCCAGGTCGCCTTCTACGACCACGACCGTCTCTTCGCCCCGGACATTGCAGCCGCCAAATCGGTCATCTCCAGCGAAGACCTTCTTTCACTCGTTCCGTCCGGCTTCGTTCCCAGCCGCTGACGAGTCGCCCGGCGCGCGGGATCCGGCGGGGTTTCTCGCTCGCAAACTCCGCCGGAACTTACGAGTTTGCTCGCGAGAACCCCGCCACCTCGCGCGCCGGGGGCACCGCCGTCACTCGCCGCAACCGCGCGAACCAGGCGGCCGGGAACTGTGAGCGAGCGAATGTCCGATCTTCTGAGCGAGCGAACAGTTCCCGGCCACCTGGTTCGCGCTATCGAGGTGGATGATCCGCGAGCCACTGCATGGAGCGTTCGACGCGAGCCCGCCCGCTCGGGTGATCGAAGAAGATGAGTTCCTCGAGCGCCGTGGGCTCGAGCTTGCGGTACGTGCTGAGCCGCATTGCCACGCTTGCGAAACCGTGCGGTTCATGCGCGGCATCGAGCCCGAAGGCGTCGGCCTGGTTCTCAGCCGTGCGGATCATCGAATTCGTGACCGGCGACAGCAGGTACAGGACGACCGTGAAGATCGCGAAGGCGAGTGGCAGTCCCGCGGGATCCCCGAGCTCGCGCACGCCCCAGCGTTCGCCGTGCCGGCGCTGGAACCGGCCGTACAGGCGGTTGATGGCCCAGTAGCCGATTCCCAGAGCGAGCGTGAACCCGAGTGTCAGCCACAACCCGTGATTCAACTTGTAATGACCCATCTCGTGGCCCATGACTGCGCGGATCTCGGGGAGCGAGGTGCCGTTCATCAGGTTGTCGTTCAGTGAAATGCGCGTCGTACCGGCGAGGCCGGAGACATTCGCGCTGATGCGCTTGGTCTGCTTCGAGGCGTCGTACCAGAACACATCGTCTGCCGGCACGCCCGTGTCTCGCGCGAGCGCCAGGATCGATTCGCGGATTTCGCCGTCCGGCAGGCTGTGGTAATCGTTGAATAGCGGCGCCACGAACACCGGGTTGACCAGGATCACAAAGAGGATGAAGAGCGCAGTCACGCCGGTCGCCCAGTACACCCATCGCTCGCGTACCCTTCGTATAAGCGCAAGGATGCCCGCGATCGCGAATCCAATGAATGCGATGCTGAGTGCGGCGCCGATCGCCCATTCGCCGAGGAAGCTGCCCATCGTCTGGTTCGACATGCCGTACTGGTGTTCGCGGAAGTAACCCGTGTAGAGCGTCCAGGGCAGCGTCAGGACGGCGAGCGCAAGCAGGAAGCCGCTGGCGACGATGAATGACTGCATGAATGGCCCGCGCCCGTGCGCCGCGGCCCAGTCGCGAATCCGTGCAGCAAACCGGAAGTGGAGCAACAGCCAGGCGATCAGCACGACGAGCAGGGTGCCGAAGGCGTCGATCCAGTAACCGCCCTCGTAGTACGCATCGGATTTTTCCCGGTCCGCGGCGGGCACGGTCGCGAGATACGCATCGGTGGCGCGTGCGACGTCGAAGTACGGTCCCCATTCGGCTTCCGGCGGCAGTTGAAGCTGCGTGGCTTGTCGTTCGGCCATGGTTCCTCCCCGGTTCGGCACGTTATAGTGCGGACTTTGCAGTGCAACAAGCGAGTCGATGGCGGCGTTGCCTAAAACCGGGCTGATCGGCTGGCGCGGCATGGTCGGGTCCGTGCTCGTCGAGCGCATGCGCGCCGAGCGTGATTTCGCGCGGATTGAACCCGCTTTCTTTTCCACGACGCAGGCCGGCAGCACCGCACCGAACACGGGTGGAAAGCTCGCGGCGGTCGGCGACGCAAAAGATCTTGAAGCGCTCGCGCGCTGCGACATCCTGGTTTCCTGCCAGGGGGGCGAGTACACCGAGGCCGTCCACCCGAAGCTTCGCGCCTCGGGCTGGCGCGGCCACTGGATCGACGCGGCGTCCACGCTTCGCCTCAAGGACGACGCCGTGATCATTCTCGATCCGGTCAATCGCCATGTGATTGATGCGGCACTCGCGGCGGGGCGCCGCGACTGGATCGGGGGCAACTGCACGGTGAGCCTGATGCTGATGGCTTTCGGCGGCCTTTTCCGCGCCGGTCTCGTCGAATGGATGACGACGATGACCTACCAGGCGGCCTCCGGCGCAGGCTCCCGGGAAATGCGCGAGCTGCTCGTGCAGATGGGACACCTGCGTGACGCCGCAGGGTCGCTCCTCGACGATCCGGCGAGCGCGATCCTCGACATCGATCGCCGCGCGGCCTCTGCATTCGCCGACGGCATGCCCGTCGCGCGTCTCGGATATCCGCTCGCGGGAAGCCTCTTGCCCTGGGTGGATCGCGACCTCGGCAACGGTTACAGCCGCGAGGAATTCAAGGCGGGCGCGGAGGGAAACAAGATTCTCGGCCTGTCGTCCGAGTCCGTGCCGATCGACGGCATCTGCGTGCGTATCGGCGCGATGCGGTGCCACAGCCAGGCGGTGACCATCAAGCTCACGCGGGCGATTCCGATCGCGGAGATCGAACGCCTGCTCGAAGGCGCCCATCGCTGGGTGCGGATCGTCCCGAATGAGCGCGAGGCGACGCTCGCACAACTGACGCCCGCGGCGGTGACCGGCAAGCTCGAGATCGCCGTCGGTCGCATCCGCCATCTCGCGATGGGAGAGGACTACATCACGGCGTTCACGGTCGGCGACCAGTTGCTCTGGGGCGCGGCGGAGCCGCTCCGCCGCATGCTGCGATTCCTGGCCGAACGCTGAACGCCGCCGCATGACAGAGATCGACAGCGCGCAAGCGCCACTCGGCAGGCTCCTCGCTTACCCGGGCTTCACGCGCTTCCTTTCGGCGCGGCTTCTGGCATCCGTTGCCGTACAGATGCAGACGGTCGCCGTCGGCTGGCAGATCTATGCGATTACGCGTGATCCGCTCGACCTCGGCCTGATCGGCCTGTCGCAGTTCCTGCCGTTCGTCCTGCTGGTGCTGCCGGCGGGGCATGTCGCCGACCGGCACAACCGCGCGCTGATCCTGTCGCTCTGCTTTGCGCTCGAATTCGTCTGCGCGCTGCTCCTGCTCACCTTTACGCTCTCGGGCCTTGCGGTGGCCTGGCCGGTCTTCGCGGTGATGGTCATCTTCGGCACCGCGCGCGCATTCTCGATGCCCGCGGGCCAGGCGATCATGCCGAATCTCGTACCGCCGCCGCTCTTCTCGCGCGCTGTCGCGGTCAACTCGAGCGCGTGGCAGGTCTCGACCATCGCGGGCCCCGCGATTGGCGGACTCGTCTACCTGGCCGGCCCTGACGTCGTTTACGGCACCGTCGCCGTGCTGCTCGCCGCGGCGTTCGTCCTGATCGCCGGCGTCCGCACGGAGAAGCCCGCGCGGTCCGCCGAGCCGGATACATGGCAAACGCTGCTCGAGGGAATCCGCTTCGTCTGGCAGCGGAAGATCATCCTCGGTGCCGTGTCGCTCGACCTGTTTGCGGTCCTCTTCGGCGGCGCGACCGCGCTCCTGCCCGCGTATGCGAGCGACATCCTGCATGTGGGTCCGGACGGCTTCGGTTGGTTGCGTGCGGCGCCCGGCGTCGGTGCCGCGATCGTCGCGCTCACGCTCGCCTGGCGGCCGATCACCCGGCATGTCGGGACCCTGATGTTTGCGGGCGTCGCGATCTTTGGACTTGCAACGGTCGTTTTCGGCCTCTCGCACAGCTATTTTCTGTCGCTCGCGGCGCTCGTGATCCTGGGCGCCTCGGACATGGTGAGCGTTTACATCCGCCACATGCTGGTGCAGCTCGAGACGCCGGATGCGATCCGCGGCCGGGTCAGCGCGGTCAACGCCATTTTCATCGGCGCTTCCAACGAGCTCGGGGAGTTCGAGTCCGGCCTCACGGCCGCGTGGTGGGGGCTGAAGCCTGCCGTCGTCGTCGGCGGCATCGCAAGCATCGCGATTGCCGGTCTCTGGATGCGCTGGTTCCCGGGACTTCGGCGCATCAGCCGCTTTCCGGAGCAGGTCCCGCCGCCGTCTTGACCCGATCGGGCCATAGCTGTATATCCATACAGTCATGGCATCAGGCCAACACAGGGGGCGTGGGGCGATCACGAACCGGACCGGGCGCTTTGAGGCGCTTGCGGTGGAGGTCGTGGACGACGGCTGGGGCATTTTGGATGAGCCGCTGACGCCGCTTGAGACGACCGTCCTGCCCGAGCCGCCGCACTCGGTCATCACGAAGAACAACTCGCCTGACATTCCCTTCGACCAGTCCATCAACCCGTACCGCGGCTGCGAGCATGGATGTGTGTACTGCCTGGCTGGGGACACCGGAATCCTTATGGGCGACGGCAATCTGAAACCGTTGGCCGAGCTTGCCGCGGGTGACGAGATCTACGGCACGGTGAAGCGCGGCCATTACCGTCGCTACGCGCGAACGCGAGTCCTCGCCCACTGGCGAACGAGCAAGCCGGCCTATCGGATTCGGCTTGCCGACGGCACGGAGCTCGTCGCGAGCGCCGATCACCGTTTCCTCACGGAGCGCGGATGGAAATTCGTGGCGAAAGGCGAGGGTCATGGCCAGCGACCGCAACTGACGCTCAATAACACGCTGATGGGCTTCGGCGCGGTTCCCTCGTTTCCCCGTGGCGACCCTTCGGACGACTACCGGCGAGGCTATCTCTGCGGCTTGATCAGGGGTGACGGGCATCTCGGCGTATATCGGTACGCCCGGCCGGGTCGAGCGAACGGCGACCAACATCGATTCCGGCTCGCGATGGCGGACACGGAGGCCCTTGACCGTGCTACGGATTTTCTTTGCGGGTTCGGGATTGGAACCGATAGATTCCTGTTCCAGGCCGAGACGTCAATACGTCGGCGCATGGAGGCGATCCGCACGAGCGCGAGAGCTTCGGCGGCCGCGATCATGGGGCTGATCGAATGGCCCGACCGCCTTGCGGGCGAGTGGGTGCGCGGCTTTTTGGGCGGCATGTTCGATGCCGAAGGATCCTTTAGCGGGGGCACGATTCGGATAGCGAATACCGATCGCCGGATGATCGACGTGTTAAGCGATGGCCTGCGCAGTTTTCGTTTCGACTCGATAGTCGAAACGCCGCGACCAGATGCACCAAAGCCGGTGCACTACGTGCGTGTTCGCGGTGGGCTGCGGGAGCATCTGCGCTTCATCCGTGCGTTCGACCCCGCAATCCAGCGTAAGCGCGGCATAGAAGCTCAGGCAGTGAAGTCCGTGGCCAGCCTTGAGGTCGTCGAGGTCGAGGCGATGGGCCGGAGCAGCGAGCTCTTTGATATCACGACCGGCACCGGTGACTTCGTCGCCAACGGCGTGATCAGCCACAACTGCTATGCCCGCCCAAGTCATGCCTACCTGAACCTCTCGCCGGGCCTCGATTTCGAGACGCGGCTTTTCTACAAGAAAGACGCGGCGCTGCACCTGCGCGAGGAACTGAACCGCCGCAGCTATCGCTGCAGCCCGATCAACCTCGGCGCGAACACCGACCCTTACCAGCCGCTCGAGAAGCGGCTACGCATCACGCGCTCCCTGCTCGAGGTGCTGGCCGAGAGCCACCACCCGGTCACGATCGTGACCAAGGGCGCGCTCGTCGTCCGCGACATTGATGTGCTCGTTCGCCTCGCCGCGGAACGACTGGTGAAAGTATTTGTCAGTGTGACTACGCTCGACGACGAGCTGAAACGGCGAATGGAGCCGCGCGCGGCGTCGCCGGCCGCCCGGCTGACGGCGATCTCGAAACTGGTGGCGGCGGGCATTCCGACAGGCGTGATGTTTGCGCCGGTCGTTCCGGCCATCAACGACCACGAGCTCGAGGGCGTGCTGGACGCGGCGGCGGCGGCGGGAGCGAAAACAGCAGGTTATGTCCTGTTGCGCCTGCCGGGAGAAGTCAGGGATCTCTTCTATGAATGGCTGGAGACACATTACCCCGACCGGTCGCGGCGCGTGCGGAGCCGGATCCAGGAGTTGCGCGGCGGACGTGACAACGATCCGCGCTTCGGCTACCGAATGCGCGGGCAAGGTCCCTGGGCCGAATTGCTCCACCAGCGCTTCGAGGCGTCCTGCCGCCGGAATGGCCTTGAAAAAGGCCGCAGCGCGCCGCTTACGACCGAATTGTTTCGCCCGCCAAACCGCTCGCCCGATCAGATGGACCTGTGGTGACCGCGGCGTATACTCGGATTGATCGTGGTTTACAGGTCAAGGATTGATCGCATGATGCGTCTGGAGATCCGCTCGTTGCGCGGGGCCGGTGCCGGCGCCGCGATTCTCGTTCTGTTGAGCGGCTGCATGACGGCGCATCTCGAGGAAGACCGTCAACTCTCGACTGCCATTGCCTCGCATGAGGCCGTCGTGCTGCTCGCCAAGCCGCATGTCGAA
>Ga0209705_10001339_pt1 | contig 12987 bp, 8 predicted proteins | sample PPLLaktember2015_5_FD_187262 | JGI IMG/M metagenome (GOLD analysis project Ga0209705, IMG submission 187262) | Freshwater sediment microbial communities from Prairie Pothole Lake near Jamestown, North Dakota, USA - PPLs Lake P8 Core (1) Depth... | ecosystem: Environmental > Aquatic > Freshwater... | reverse complement strand
CAGACCGCCGAATATGCTACCGGGTTGTCTGCAAACGCGAAAACCCCCGGGTTTGAAGCCATCGCGGCCTTCCTGTCAATCGGCATACTCCTTCTTGCACGGAGAACAAGGTAGTTCTTTTTTTTTGGCCGGGACCGTTCCAAGTGTATTTTTAACCGGGTGCAAACATACTAGTGATGGACCTTCTCCCTGCATTCATCATCACCCTCGCCCTCATCACCCTGGTCAGCGTGCGGTACAGGATTTCACCGTTCTTTACGCTGATCGGAGGTTCGGTCCTTTTCGGGTTGCTCGCGGGGCTCACCCTGGACGCGACGATACTGGGGATCGTTGCGGGTATCGGGAAAGTCTTCTCTGCATTCGGCATTATCATCCTCTGCGGGGCCGTGATCGCAAAACTCCTCCAGGAGCAGCACCAGACAGAAGAAATTGTCGCCGATATCCGGCAGCGCGTAAAAAATCCTCCGGTAATCTCAGGATTATCCGGGTATATACTGGCAGTACCCATCACCTGCTGTATCACCGCCTATATTATGCTGAACCCGATCCTGGACAGCCTTGAAAAGGATCCAAAGAAACGAACAGTCCTCCTGTACCTTGCGGCGGTTGGCAGCATTATTTCCTATGCCCTGGTCTATCCCACCCCTGTCGTCATTCCCCTTTTTGATGCATTTTCGGAAGGGATGAGCCCGCTTTTCTACAACGCCATATCCATCCCGGTTTCCCTGGCAGCGCTGGGGGGGGTTTTACTCTTCTTCCAGTGGTGGAATCCGGCCGATACAGCTGCAGGCAGCGTTCAGGCACCCGCAGGAACTGGCGGGGCTCCGTCAGGTACATCCGTTCCGGGTCCGGGTAGTACGGTTCACTGGCGGGCATGGGCCCCGTTCATTGCAATCCTGGCAGCTGTTCCGACTGCCTTTTTCATCTTCGGGCTGTCGCAGGTGAGCATGATCAATTTCATCATGCTCGTCGGGGCGGTCACGGCGCTTGCCCTCGCACCGCAGCCGGCCCGCCTGCAGGGAGTGTCACAGGGTGCCCGGCATGCCGGGATGATCATCTTTGATATCTGCGGGGCCGGAGCACTTGGATTTGTTATCGTTCAGAGCGGGTTTGCCCAGGCAGCACTGGGACAACTCACCCTCTTCATACCCATCATCATGGTCCCGTTTCTCCTTGCATCACTGATTGAAACTGCCCAGGGGTCGAGGGTCGTGACAGCGGTAATCACCGCAGAAGTGCTTGCCGGTTCGGCTGTGGCGAGTGCAATACATCCGGTCCCGCTCATCCTCCTGATCAGTGCAGGGTCATGTATCGTGTCCTATGTAACCGACCCCTACTTCTGGCTCGTCCAGCGTACCACGGGTGATGAAGTCAGGACGGTGGTAAGGAATTATACACTCCCTGTTGCCCTGGTCGGCATATTCCTCTTTATCTGTGCCGTATTCATGGAATATGTTGTCTTCCGGTGAATTTCTGCAGTACTTTATCTCATACAGGACTCTGGATCTTCCCGATCAGCCAGTACTATTCAAACGGATTGCCCTACGCATGAAAAAAGGTGATAGAACGACGAGACGGCAATGAACTGTTACTTTCAGGAAGCTGATTCAAAGAATCTCTTCCATAATCCAATTTGAAGACGTTCCCGAAGGCTTTGCCCCCGCCACTGTGGCGCCCCGGTAACGATAATGCTGTATTACCTAATATCATAAAATAATTTGATTCTCGTTAATCAGCGGTATCATTCATGCGAATATCGTACGCATGAAAAAAAGGTGGTAGCACTACCTGATGAAGCACGTTTGTATTTGTGGTTTCATCGGGACTATCCCCATCATAAAAAAGGGCATAATCCGCGGGTTCCTGTATAGCAATGGCTGACACTTCACCTGGAGGTCATTTCATGAAATTCCCAAAACCTGTCATTGAAGATCTTTTTGTGTTAAGACCGTATCTGCCGGTATCTGCCACGATACTTTTAACGACTTATTTATGTGATGAATTGCAATCCCCTTACTGATTGAAAAATGAGGAAAACTTCCGATCTGGTGCAAGAGATGGTGGATGAAGCAAAAAAAGCCTGGCTGGTCGCGATTGCTGTCGGGTTCCCGCAGGAAACAAAATTTGTGTTCAGTTCGGGCAGCCATCCGCTTGACGACCTGAACAGGTTAGTAAAAAGCGGCGGGTCTCCCATCGGGCTGTTGCGGTTCGATAAAGAGAACTCTTCCGTTCAGGGATCCTACCGCCCGTTCGAGGAATATGCAAACGAATCATGGGCTCAGGAATATCTTGCAGGTCTCCTTGAAAATACCGGCGAGATTATTGCGATGAGCCAGATGCGAAGCGTTCCTGATTATTAATCTGAGCCGGGACAAAAATCCGGAACTATTTTTTTATTGTAAATACCGATTATTCTTTTCCGTGCAGGAAATTCCTGGCAAGCCATTGAAAAGTCTCTTTTATTCCCTTATCCCATCCACCGGCAGAAAACAGGGTGGGATGTATACCATGGCTGGCAGGCTTCAGTTGATACGGTCCCCGGTATCCATTTCTTCCGCTTGATACTGTCTTATACGAGCCCTGCTACCCCAACGAATTCCTGGCACCTGTCCTGTTGATGCTGCCCGGTACGCAATACTGCAGTTCTTCGGGATACCGTTTCTCCGGCAGATTATCTTCTGCAGGGCCCGCACCGGCAGACTCCGTGCAAATCCTTTATACATCCATCATTTCAAGTGATACTGGGGATGGTATGGCAGACGACGATATTGAGATAGAATCCGTTGCGGGTGAATTAACCTCCGGCATACAGAAAGCGTCTGCAGTGATGATGAAAGCAGCATACCTGCCAGTACCGTTAAAAAAGCAGGATGACGGGTTCGGCATCCCGTTTTTCAAGACCGCGTCTGCCCATCACGACGAGGAAGTACCCGGGCCGGATGCCAGGTTCTATATTACAAAAATTTCAGACAGCATCCCCGCCGAAGAAATTACCAGGATTCCCGGTGCGGCTCCTGACCTCCGCAACCATGATTATTACACCCTGTTTTTCTACCTGAATATCCAGCTCGATGAACCCTCCACTACCCGTTTTATTAACGCAATCGTGACCTTCGGTTTCCCTCCGGAAATCAAAATTCTTGATTTTTCCCCAAAAGAGAAGGAGATAATGATAAAAATTGCTGGAACTCCGGGAGACGAAATATATTTGACCCGGCCCCTGGTTTTCAGTTCATCCCTCCCGCAGCGTGGGGAGCCGGACGATCCCGGTCGCCGGTCCGAGGTCAGGGTGGGGCCGGAAGAAAAGATTTCCTTTTCCCGGAGCAGACACGGGTACGCATTCATTCTACCCAAAGACGAATTGCTTGAATACGAGGGGATGCGTAAAAACGGGCATGAAGTGTTCTGGGAGATATATCCCCGGATGCCGCCGGAAGACCGTGAACATACCGGCGGAGGAAGGCATGCCCTTTTTTCACTTATTGTCCAGACTCCCCGCACCCTGCATCCCGATGTCACAATCCATATTGAGGGGAGGGTCAAAGGGAAGATTTGGGGAGTCGTTCCCATAAAGGGTTCAGTAGATTTTTTACACCAGGGTCACCGGGATTCCTCTTTACGGTAATTGCTTTTTTTTAAACAATTTCACCGGTTCTTTCCGGTAATTTCAGATCTAAAAAATTCGATTCTGCAGGACCCGTGTATGAACGGGAGTTCGCACCCGGACCATGAAAAACTGGAAGGTATGACTGGCACCTGTAACAGGCTCCTGAGAGCCCGGGGCGGAGTTTTTGAGGTAACTGAAGCGCCGCGGGGGCGTCTCTCCGGGAGCGGCACAGGTCATCGCAATAGTGAGATTGGCACTTCCCGATAGTACTGGAATTGTGCAATGTTCATGGGAAATCATTATTTACGTTCCCGGAGGTCTTGTCCCCCCGCCATGGTGGCATCTCCCCTAATGAGATACCCGTGGAAATCCGTGGAAATCTGAAGTCCTGTTACTCACGTAAGATCGGGATTTTCTTCAGAGCGGTAATTTTTATTTTCTGATTCCGGTCGTGATACATCAGCAGTATTATGTGGTTGTAACAGTGTATTGAAATTAGGACCGGGTAATAAGGGGAGCAATCTTTTCATGATTGTCAGTGACTGGTTTGACAAGGGCATTGCACTTGCCAGACTGAAAATGTTTTATGAAGCCATCGCCTGTTTTGATGAAGTACTCAAGGTCAACCCCCGGAATGCCGATGCTCTCTATAACAAGGGAGTCGCTCTTGCCGGCCTGGGAAACTACGACCAGGCGATCTACTATTACGACCTCTCTCTCCGGATCAATCCCTATAATCCCGATGCCCTGAACAACAAGGGAATCGCGCTCGCCGCAAGGGAAAAATATGAAGAGGCGGTCGAATATTTCGATAAAGTCCTGAGGATGAATCCAAAAAATGAAATTGTCCTCATGAACATGGGCAGTTCCCTTGCCAAACTAAAAAAATATGATGCGGCTCTCGTACATTTTAATAAAGTCCTCCGGATCAACCCCCGGAATGCTGACGTGTTATATGATAAAGGGGTCACCCTCGCCAGTCTTGGGAGGTATGATGAGGCAATTGCGTGTTATGATATGGTCCTCAGGATGCAGATCTATCATACCGATGCCCTGAACAACAGGGGGGTTGCCTGTGCGGCTCTCGGGCGGTATGAGGAGGCCATTGCCTGTTTTGACCGGGTGCTCAGGGTTGAGCCACGCTACCTTACCGCACTGCACAATAAGGGACGTGCTCTTGCACGGCTTGGGAAGCACGAGGAAGCGATTACCTGTTACGATGAGGTGCTCAGGGTGTACCCTGACAGCGCCGGTACGCTCAACAATAAAGGGGTCGCCCTTGATGACCTGGGAAAATATGATAAGGCAATTTTCTGTTACCGCCAGTCCCTTGCAATCAATCCGGACAATATCGATGCATTAAATAACCTGGGGGTCGCTCTTGCAGCCCTGGAAAAATACGACGATGCGGTTGAATCGTATGATCGGTCTCTTGCGCTCAATCCGGACAACGTGCTTGTGCTCGTGAACAAAGGACGCACTCTTGCCCGGCTCGGGAAGCACGAGGAAGCCGTCGCCTGTTTTGATACAGTACTACGGCTCACTCCTGGTAATGCAGAGGCGCTCTATAACAAGGGAGTTGCCCTTGCAGCATCCGGGAAGTATGAAAGCGCGGTCGAAAGTTACAATCGTTCACTTGAGATCAACCCGGTAAATGTCGTTGCACTGGTGAATGAAGGTCGTGCACTGGTAAAACTGAACCGGCATGAGGAAGCTGTTGCGTGTTTTGATGCGGCTCTCAGGATACATCCCGGCAATGCAGGGGCCCTGTTCAATAAAGGAGTTGCCCTTGCTGCCTTACAAATGCATGAACCGGCAATAGACTGTTTTGATCGGATCCTTCTGGTCAATCCTGACAGTGCCGATGTGTTATACTCCAAAGGTGTCTCCTGTGCAGCTCTTGGCAAGTACGAAGAAGCTGTCGCTTTCTTTACTGAAGTCATCCGGCTTAATCCGGAGAGCGTCGGTGTATTGTACGACAAAGGACGTGCTCTTGGACGTCTCGGCATGTATGATGAAGCGATTGCCTGCCTTGATCAGGCCTTCGCGATACGTCCGGATACTGAAGTGCTGAGCAGTACAGGCGAGGTTTATCCTGCCCCGAAAATGGATACGGAGCCCGTTGGAGGATATAATCAGGATCTCATTATAAGACCTGATAATGCCGATGACCTGAACTCAAAGGGGGTTGCTCTTGCCGGTCACGAAAGGTATGAAGAGGCTCTCGTCTATTTCGAAAAAGACCTCATCACTAACCCGGATAATGCCGTGGTCTGGAATAACAAGGGAGTTGCCCTTGCCTGTCTTGAACGATTTGAAGAGGCAGTCACAAGTTATGACCGCTCCCTGCAGATCGATCCGCTCAATGTTACGGTCCTGGTGAACAAAGGTCGTGCCCTTGCGAAACTGAAGAGGCATAACGAAGCCGTCGCCTGTTTTGACGCGATCCTCAGCATTAATCCGGATATGGCTGGATCTTTGAGTGATGAAGCGACTGGTAGTACAGGTCCGGAACCGGCAGAGGATGTATCCCTGTACGAGCAGGAGCCCGTAGAAGAAACGGGGGAAGTCGGCCCGAGCGATAAAGCGGTTGGCAGCTTTGGCTGGGAATCCGTAGAACCGGTATCCCTGTACGAGCCGGGGCCTGAGGAAGAAACGGGGGAAGTCAGCCTGAGCGATAAAGCAGTTGGTCGGTTTGGTGAGGAATCCGTAGAACCGGTATCCCTGTACGAGCAGGAGGCCGGGGAAGAAACGGGGGAAGGCAGCCAGAGCGGTGAACCAGTTGCCGGTGCAGAGCCGGAAGAGGCAGTATCCCTGTATGAACAGGAACCTGAGGGAGAACCGGGTGGAAAAGGCAGCCTTTACGGTGATACAGTTACAAGTGCAGAACCGGGAGAAGCAGTATCCTTGTATGAACAGGAGCCCGGGGAAGAGGCAGCTGGAAAAAGCAGTCTGAACGTTGAAGAGGCTGGCGGCTCTTATGAGAAATCGGAAGAAGCAGTGTCCCTGTATGAACAGACCCTTGAAGAGCCGGGTGAAGGCAGCCTGAGTGACGAAACGGTCAGTGAGTCCTGTGCAGAGTCGGGAGATGTGGAATCCCTGTATGAACAGGAGATCGCAGAAGAGCCGGGTGAAGTAAGTTTGAGCGATGAAACGGTCAGTAAGGCCGGTGCGGAGTCGGGAGAGATGAAATCCCTGCATGACCAGGAGATTGTCGAAAAGCCGGGTACTGAAGGTACCCCGGGTGCTGAAGGATCTGCTGACATTGGTGACCCTGACATTTTCTGGTTTAATCCGGAGCCTGTTCAGGTTGCAGGTGAAGAAGATGGAAAGATTTTCTGGTTTGAAGAAGGACCTGTGGAGGAGGCGACTGTTGAAGGCAGCCTGAGGGGAAAAGAGACTGGCGGCTCCGGTAAGGAGTCGGAAGAGGCGGCATCTTTGTATGACCAGGAGATGGTGGAAGAAACAGATACTGAAGGTGCCCTTATCGACAAGGGTATAGCATGTGCATCTGCCGGGCGGTACGAAGAAGCAATTTCATGGTATGATCAGGTCCTCGCGGGGGATCCGGAGAATCCTGACGCCCTGAACAACAAAGGGGTAGCATTTGCTGCCTTGAAAAAGGGTGAAGAGGCGCTCCTGTTTTTTGATGCCCTTCTGAAGATCACGCCGGAACATGAACTCGGTCTGACCAACAAGGGAGGAGTGCTTGCCGATCTGAAACGGTATAAAGAGGCTTGTGCATGTTTTGATCTCGTCATCAGGATCAATCCGGATAATACCGATGCATGGTACAATAAAGGGGTAACGCTCGCAGGTCTTGGTAACTATGATGATGCTATCGGGTGCTACAATCAGGTCCTCCGGATTAGCGCGGATAACATAAACGCCCTGAACAATAAAGGGATCGCGTACGCTGTACTGAAAAAGTATGAAGATGCCATTCTCTGTTACGACAATGCACTCAGGATCGACCCGGAATACGCACTGTCATTGATTAATAAGGGAGTAGTCCTTGCCGAGCTGAGAAAATATGAAGAAGCCGTTGCATGTTTTGATGCAGTTATCAGGATTAATCCGGATTATACGGAAGCATGGTATAATAAGGGAATTGCATTTGCGATTCTCGGGAAAGCCGATGAAGCTGTTCTCTGTTATGACAAGGTTCTCAGTGCTGATCCCGAAAATGCCGGTGCATGGGAAAATAAAGGTTTAGCCCTTGCAGTCCTGGAAAAAATGGAGGATGCGGTCCTCTGTTTTGATCAGGTCATAAGGATCGATCCCGATAATGCCGATGCATGGTATAACAAGGGACGTGCCCTTGCATGGCAAAAAAAGTATGATGAAGCAGTCGCCTGTTTTGATAATGTCCTGCGGATCGATCCAAAGAACGAACCGGCTCTTCTGAGCAAAGGATCTGCTCTTACCGACCTGGAAGAGGATGAAGATGCCATTGGGTGTTTTGATGCAGTCCTGCAGATTAACCCTGATAACGCCGATGCACTGAATGACAAGGGAGTAAATCTTGCCAATCTTAAACGGTACGATGCAGCCATTGTATCCTATGATCAGGCTCTCAGGATTCACCCGGACCATACCGAGGCTCTGAACAATAAAGGAATCGCCTATGCAGCATTGAAGAAATACGAAGAGGCTCTCGAATGCTTTAATGCAGTCCTGAAACTGCATCCGGGGAATGAACTGGCCAGCCTTATCCGGGGAATCACGCTTGCTGCCCTGAAAATATCTGATAAGGGCAATGGTATCGTATGACTGGCAACAACCGGCCGATGCTGCACCGGTAAGAACCGTGGAATGAGCGGCATCACATGACAATCGCGCTCTCGTATGTCCGTCTCTCTGCAGCTGGTCTGATATACACCTCCAATCGGCTTTGTAGAAACAGGCATGAACAGAGTGTTCGCACCCAAACCATGAAAATCATTAAACCATGCAATTTCAGGAGCATCCCCCGTCTCAGGGCCTCTCCGAGGCACGGCGGGGCAGTGCGGTGTTTTGCAAATATACCTGCAGACACCGATCCGCCGCGGGGGCGCCCCCGCGGCGCTTCAATTACCTCAAAAACTCCGCCCAGACCTCTCAGGAGGCGTGTTGCGGATACCCGTCGTGCCTCCGCAATTTTTTATGGTTGGGTGAAAATCATTCCCGTTCATGCCGGTTTCTCCAGAGCCCCTCCAGTCACCGTTTTAAATAATCCTGTCCTCAGACTATACCGGCAGGGCTTTTTTCTATGAGCAGGCGGCAATACAGTCCGGGTGATCCGGAACGACGAAAATGGCAGGATCCGGATGAGATTCTCTCTTCAATCGGTCTCGTTCCGGGAATGGTATTTGTCGATATGGGGTGCGGTGACGGGTATTTTGCCCTTCCTGCAGCCAGAAAGGTCGGTCTTCGGGGCAGGGTATATGCAAATGATATCGATGCCGCTGCCGTTGAACGGCTCAGGCAGCGGGCAGCGCAGGAAGGACTGGATAACCTTGTTGCCGAGGTGAAGGAAGCAGAAGAGACTGTTGCCTGCGAAGGATGTGCAGATATCATTTTTTTCGGCATAGACCTTCATGATTTCCGGGATCCGGCACAGGTCCTCGTAAACGCAAAAAAGATGCTCCGTCCCGGGGGCAAACTGGTCGACCTTGACTGGAAAGATCAACCCATGCCATTTGGTCCCCCTCCCGGAAAACGGTTTTCAATTGACAAAGCCCGGAACATGATCGTTTCAGCCGGGCTCCGGGTAGTGTCGGTGCAGGACTCCGGACCCTATCACTATCTCATCACTGCCATGCGGTAAACCCGGGCAGCGGGTATCCTCTGCATTACCTGCAACCGGAAGCGGCAGATGCCACCCCTTTCCTTTTTTGAAGGGAATATTTCACCGGGAGACGGATTTTTTTATTCGCATGAATAGTGAATTCCAGGCCTTGTAACATTTTCAGGATTGACTGCGACCTGTATCTGTGGTGAATCTGTACCCTGTGAATACCAGGTATGGCAGGTCCGTGCATTCTTTCGTTTCAAAAATTGAAATTCGGGAAATAATGTTTAAACACCCTGGTAAACCAACCACCATTCATAAGAGAAAGTGCCGGTGAAATATGATTGACCAGGGTGTGGCATGACTGAAAATCCGGAAAAAACCATTGATCCTCCTGAAGAGGTTCCACCAATAGAACAGAATTCCGGAAAAATACAGGAACAGGCACAGAAGCAGGCTGCAGATATCGATGGTCTGATCAAACTCTTGGAGACGGGCAGGCTCCTTGACCGGACGAAGGTCGCTGACATATTGGGAGAGATCGGGGATGAGCGTGGTGTCCTGCCCCTTATAGGGGCGATGAAGGATCCGTCAACGGATGTCCAGTACGTTGCCATAAAATCCCTTGGCATGATTGCCGACCCCCGTGCGGTTGACCCGCTCATCACGGCCTTAACATCACCGGAGAAATGGGTGCGCCGTGGGGCTGCCCATTCACTGGGACAGATCGGGGATAAAAAAGCGGTGGATTTCCTTATCCCCCTGTTGTCCGATCCTCACCATGACGTACGCGCCAGTGCTGCACGGGCCCTGGGAAAGATTGGCGATGCACGGGCAATTGAACCCCTGCAACGACTGCTGCAGGACCCAAAAAAGGATGTCCATACCGAGGCAGAGACGGCTCTTGAGCTGCTGGGGGTAAAGATGAGCTCATGACCCGGGATCGCACATCACGCAGGAGGGAGGCATTCATGTCGATACGAAAAATATTCGATCGCCAAAGAGGAAGCACATTCAGCGGAAGGATCAGGAAATGACAGGGCCGGAAGGGAATCCATGACTGAGTTACGCCGGACAATAGGATTCTGGGGTGCTACAGGTATCGGGATCGGCGCTATCATCGGGACGGGTATTTTTGTCCTTATCGGCGTTGCTTCGGGCATTGCCGGACCGGGAGTCATCCTGTCCTTCATCATCGCAGGATTTGTTGCTCTCCTCACCGGGCTTTCTACCGCGGAGCTTTCTTCATTCATTCATGAATCGGGCGGGAGCTATATCTACACGACAAAGGCGTTTGGGGCGTTCCCGGGTTTTGTTGTAGGATGGATGAAATCATTTGACTACATTGTCGGTGCCAGTGCAGTCAGTGTCGGGTTTGCCGCGTATTTTACGTATTTTGTCGGGATTCCGTCGACAACAGGGACACTCGTCATTGTCGCAACCGTGTGGCCCCTTGTTCTCATGCTCTTGAACATGAAAGGTTTACAGGAAGCGTCCTGGACCAACAATCTCCTGGTGGCACTGAAAATCCTTGCACTACTTATATTTATTGTGGTAGGTGCAGCCGCCCTGATCGGCAGCGGGAATTATTCGAATTATCATCCGTTCTTTCCCAAGGGATTTTCCGGAGTGATGTCAGGAGCAGCTATCATATTTTTTGCCTTTATTGGCTTCAATACCATTGCTGTCATGGCAGAAGAGGTGAAAAATCCTGAGAAGAATGTTCCCCGGGCAATTTTATTTGCATTTGCTGTCTGCACCATTATATATATTGGTGTCTCTCTCGTCGCCGTGGGCATTGTGAACTGGGAGGCTCTGGGGTCTTCCCGTGCACCACTGGAATTTGCCCTGAAGAACATTACGGATAACATCTTTATCCTGCAGTTTGTGGCAATATCTGCACTTTTTGCCACTACCTCGGTTATCATGGCCTCGATCATGGGGGGATCCCGTGCCCTTTTTGCCATGGCCCGCCAGGGTGTCCTGCCAAAGGTGTTGTCAACTATCTCACGCCAGAGCGTCCCGGTCTTCACGATACTTATGTCCGGGTTAATTATCAGCGGAATTGTTCTCGTTACTGATGGTAACCTGGACTGGCTTGCGTCCCTTTTTAATTTCGGGACATTGCTTACCTTCTTTTTTATCAACCTCAGTTTACTCAGGCTCCGGAAACTGATGCCCGATGCAAAGCGGAGTTTTAAGGTACCCCTGTATCCTTATACCCCGGTCTTTGCCATGATCAGCTGTGTTATCCTCGCATTTTACCTCAATGCCAATGCGGTGATTACTGCCGTTTTCTTTTTAGCAACAGGAATTGTTGTCTATTATCTCAATAAAAGGGGAAAAGCCGGGTTCAAAATCGTTGAACCTTAAACAAATTTTTAGATCCGTTCAAAAAATTATCGCGAGGGTACCTGGAACTTTTTGACCGTCTCTGCCAGTTCCTCCAGCCTCTTGTTGACAAGGTAATTGACCGTCCCCTCCTGATACGATCCGTCTGCCTGCCGCTCTCCTGCCGGTACACCGGTCAGGAACTCAATACCCTCATCGATGGTTTTTGCCGCAAAGACCGTAAACTTCCCGGCCTGTGCCGCCTCAAGTATCTCCTCTTTCAGCATCAGGTTCTGGACATTGCTTGCCGGGATCATGGCCCCCTGCTGCCCGGTAAGGCCTTTTGCCTTGCACACCTCGAAAAATCCTTCGAGTTTCTCGTTCACGCCCCCGATAGCCTGCACCTCGCCCCGCTGGTTGACCGACCCGGTGACCGCGATGGACTGTCTGATGGGAAGACCGGAAAGTGCGGAAAGGATCGCATACAACTCCGTGCTCGAGGCACTGTCACCATCCACCCCCCCGTAACTCTGTTCAAAGACGAGTTTTGCTGAAAGGGAAAGAGGCTTGTCCTGTGCATACTTGGCGGCAAGGTAGCCCCCGAGAATGAGGACACCCTTTGTGTGGGTAGGCCCGCTCATTTCTGACTGGCGTTCGATGTCGACAATCCCGTCCCGCCCTGCCGCGACACTGGCAGTCACGCGGGATGGCCTGCCAAAAGCAAAATCGCCCATTTCCATTACCGAAAGGCCGTTGATCTGGCCGACCGTGCTCCCTTCAGTATCTATCAGGAATATCCCCCGTTCGATATACTCCTGGATCTTCTGCTGGATCAGGTTCGAGCGGTAGATTTTCTCTTCGACAGCCCTCTGTATGTGCTTCACGGTAATGTGCTCTGCTTTGTCCTGCACCGCGTAGAAGTTTGCCTCCCGGATCAGATCGGAGACACCGGAAAATCTCGTTGACAGCTTTTTTTTGTCGTCTGCAAGCCGTGACCCGTACTCCACGACCTTTGCTACAGCCGTATTATCCAGGTGCTTTAAACTGAACCGTTTACAGAGCGTGCAGATGAATGCTGCATATTTTTTCGCATTGTTATCATTGCGATCCATCACAGTATCGAAATCCGCCCTCACCTTGAAGAGATCCGGATAATCGGGGTCTCTTTGTTGCAGGATCTGGTTGATATCGGGAGTACCGATAAGGATAACCTTCACACTCAGGGGGATCGGCTCGGGTTTGAGCCCCCTTGTCATAATGAAGCCCGCCTGCTCTC